>ENA-ORXM01001069-ORXM01001069.1-marine-metagenome-genome-assembly--contig:-NODE-1069-length-40683-cov-4.285697_pt1 | contig 40683 bp, 24 predicted proteins | sample MGYA00237867_ERZ511480 | MGnify/ENA primary metagenome ERZ511480 (study PRJEB26309, sample SAMN06266103) | marine metagenome | isolation source: Algal blade | place: United Kingdom:Sidmouth, United...
GATGGCCTAATTTGTTTCCGGTGGTATCAACAAATACACCACCATCCACTTTTGCTTCAAGGCCATCTACATTTCGTTTCAGGAAACCTCTATAGTCATTGTCAGGAACAAAACAAATCTCATAGCTTTCTCCTTTTTTGGCTAGATCTGTGTATCCCCAATCTGCGGCCATTTGTCTAACTTCAGGTTTATTGTATGGACCTAGTGGAAATTGGCTTCTATCAAGGCAATCTTGGCTAAGACCCCAAAGGACATAGGATTGATCTTTGCGATCATCTTTACCTTTGGAGATAAATTTACGTCCATTTTCTTCTTTAATAATAGCATAATGCCCTGTTGCAATGAACTCACAATCAAGCATATCCGCTCTTTTTAACAAGGAAGACCATTTTATATGGGTATTGCATAAAACGCAAGGATTTGGTGTTCTTCCAGCAATATATTCATCTACGAAATTATCGATGACATAATCACCAAAATCTTCTCTGATGTCTACTATAAAATGATGAAAGCCCATATCAACAGCAACTTTTCTTGCATCATTTATAGAGTCTAAACTGCAGCATCCTGTTTCCTTCTTGGTACCTCCTGAAGAAGCATAATCCCATGTTTTCATGGTTACACCAACAACTTCGTATCCTTGCTCATGCAACATCATTGCAGTAACAGTACTATCTATGCCTCCGCTCATAGCGACCAATACTCTACCTAATTTACTCAAAACGCTTATTTTTCAATTCAATGTAAAATTAGTTATAAAAACATCCAAAAAGAATATTAGTTCCTGATTTAAATTAAAGAGTCAATTTCGCACTAATATAAAGAAATAATATATGTATTAATATATGTTTTATAATAGTTTAGACTATTTGCAATCCTTTAAAATAGCCATTTATCATACTTAACTTAAAGTTAACATAGAGCTAACATTAACATCATCTTGTATAGTCATCTTTGCAGTGAATTAATAATCAAAATAATACAATAGACAATTATGAGAAATCTGAATATTTACATCCTTTTTGCGATGATCTTAGGGCTAGGCTTAGTTACTTCATGTACCGACGATGAAGGTATAACTGATCCAAATGATATGGACAACCCAGAAGAAAATTTTGCTAATTATTTTGCAGAAGCTTCTAATTCTGTTGCTGACCCAGGATTTGCTAGCGGCTCAATTTCACCAACAAATGATATGGGAACAGTATGTGCTACAGGCGTATCTTCTTTCAATGATGTTAGCTACAAAGGTGCAGTCAATCCAAATGAAGAACCATGGTATGCTGGTTGGTCAGCTTATGAAGCTATCTTAGCTGGAAATAATACCCCTGGTTTTAATACTGGAGTAGCTGAGACTTGGACAGATGCAGACATGGCAGCAGCGGGTGACATGGTTCACTGGACCTCAGATAAAAAATATGTTTTAAATGGTTTAGTGTTCGTCAATAGCGGTCAAACATTGCATATAGAGGCAGGAACGGTTATACAAGGAATGGCTGGTGAAGCTGAAAATGCTTCTGCATTGATCGTAGCTAGAGGTGCTACAATCATGGCGCATGGTACCGCTGAAGCACCTATCATATTTACCTATGATGGTGACAATGGTGGAACTGCTGCAGATCAAAGAGGAAGATGGGGAGGTCTTATCATCCTTGGAAACTCTACTTTAAACTCAGCTATCGGAGAAACCTCAATAGAAGGTATTCCAACCAATGAAGCTAGAGGTCTTTACGGTGGTAATGACGAAGCGGACAATTCAGGAATGCTAAGATATGTTTCTATCAGACATGGAGGGACCAACATTGGTGCAGACAATGAGATCAATGGTTTGACTTTAGGTGGTGTTGGTTCTGGTACTACTATAGAATACGTTGAAGTAATTAGTAATAAAGATGATGGCTTCGAATGGTTTGGAGGAACTGTAAATGCGAAATACTTAATATCTGCTTTTTGTGCAGATGATGCATTGGATTATGATGAAGGTTTTAGAGGTAGATCTCAATTCGTTATTGTGCATCAAGATCCAACTGCAGACAGTGCAGATAGAGGTGGAGAGCATGACGGAGGTACAGATCCTGAAGATGGTACACCATACGCTACACCTGTTTTTTCAAACGTAACATCTGTTGGAAATCCTGGTAGTAGAGCAATCACTTTTAGAGATAATGCAGGAGGTGAATATTACAATTCAATTTTTGTGAATTATTCAAAAGGTATTGATATCGAAAATATTGTAGGATCTACAGCTGATTCTTACAAGCAATTTTCAGACGCTATCCTAAAACTTGAATGTAATGTCTTTTTCAACATTGACGCAGGTGATACAGGAGCAGCACTGTTTACAATTAGTAATTAAATATAATTTTTTAAAAGGGAATCACCGCAAAAGCAGTGATTCCCTTTCAAGTATTCTCAATCAAGTAAATTAGTTATGATCAAGTTAGTTAATCTCGTTTTAATCTCATTTCTCTTTACTGTTTCGGCTTTTTCTCAAGATGCTGGAACTGGAAAAATAAAAGGAAAAATGATGGAAGCAAACTCTACCTTCGAAGTGATCGGAGGTAATATTGCTATTCCTGGCACTACATTCGGTTCTGTCACAGACATCGACGGTACCTATGAATTTGAAGTTCCAGTAGGAACTTATGAAGTTGAGTTTTCGTACATCGGTTTTGCGACACAAAGAATAACAGATGTTGTGGTTGCAGAAAATGATGTTGTTGTCTTAGACATTCAAATGGCAGATGAAGCCATTGAATTGGAAGGAGCAACAGTAGTTGCAAAAGCATTTAGAAACACAGAAGCTTCAGTAATCGCTTTGCAAAAAGCTTCACCCATTTTATTAAACGGAATCTCCTCCGCACAATTTAAAAAATCTGGAGATGGCGATGTGGCTTCTGCTGTTAAAAGAGTAACAGGGGTAAATCTTGAAGGAGGCAAATATGTTTATGTCAGAGGTTTGGGAGATAGATATAGCAAGACAACTTTAAACAAGGCAGAAATCCCAGGTTTGGATCCAAACAAGAATACAGTTCAGATGGATCTATTTCCGACTTCCCTTGTTGACAATATAATAGTATATAAAACTTTTTCCCCAAACTTACCAGGTGATTTTGCTGGAGGTTTGGTAGAGATTACAACAAAAGATTTTCCTGATGCTTTTAAATTAGGCGCATCCGTATCTATGGGTTACAACCCAAATGTAAATCTTAATTCAGGCTTTTTTACTTACGATAAAAGCAGTACTGATATCTTAGGGTTTGATGACGGTTTGAGAGCAGCTCCAGAATCAGTCATCACCTTTGATGGTGTGTTACCAGATTATACTGCAGGTGTAAATTCAGAAAGTTCTGCAAGAGAAGTTAATCGATTGACCAATTCTTTTGAAAACAATTGGCAGATGAGACAAGAGGCTCAGCCTGTTAACTATGGCTTCTCTTTAAATATTGGAGATCAAAAAACGCTTTTTGGCAACAAGCTTGGCTTGTTAGCTTCAATGACTTATTCTAGATCTTTTACTGGTTATCAAAATGGTTTGGTTGGTATTCAGAACCTTCCTGGAAAGGTAGAAAACTACTCTACCCTAGTACCTCAAATTGAGCTAGTAGATAACCAAGGCCAGCAAGAAACATTATGGGGTGCATTGGTTAATGCAACTTATATGATAGGTGCCGATCAAAAAATTACTTTAACAGGTATTCATAATCAGTCGGGAACCTCAACAGCAAGATATGCTGAAGGAAGAAAATTCTCTGATGACCCAGATGATATTTTTCAAACCAGAAGTTGGAGATATTTACAGAGAGGATTGAGTACGGTTCAACTAGGAGGTGATCATTTGATCTCTTCAGAAAAGAAAATTAAATTAGACTGGTTGTCTTCATACTCTATTTCTACACAGGATGATCCAGATCTAAGATTTTTTACTAACAGAATTTCTGATTCAGGAAATGTATTCATAAAGCCATCTTCTGACAACACGCCTACACGTTTTTATAGAAATATGCAGCAATCCAATTGGGATACAAAAGTAAATGTTTCAATTCCTTTCAAACAATGGAATGGTGGAAGTAGCTTATTTAAGGCTGGTCTTTCTTATCTGACAAAAGATAGGGCATTTAGAGAAGACAGGTACAACTTCAACAATAACATCTTTACTGTAAACACTCCAGAAGACATGGCTCTTGCAGATCCTTTTGTAGACATGAAATTTTACTTTGAAGAAAACAATCTTGCTACCCCAGGTCAAGGTGGTTATGCTAACAACGGAGAAGGCGTATTTATTTCTGACAACTATTCAGCAAAGAATAATTATGATGCGTCTCAGCAAGTTGCTGCAGGTTATGCAATGGTAGAAATGCCTTTAACGAATAGTTTGAGAGCGATCACTGGAGTTAGAGCGGAGCAAACAAATGTTCAAATGAAAACTTTCGACACAGAAGCTACGTTGACGGAATACCCTTTTTTAGACGGCAAGCAAGACCTTTTGGATAATCTAGACATCCTTCCTGCCTTAACTTTAAATTATTCAATTAATGATAATCAAAAAGTTAGAATGGCTTATTCAAGAACAATTGCAAGACCTACTTTTAGAGAATTGGCGCCTTTTGCCTCTTTCAATTTAGATGGTGGTTTTATTTTTGTTGGAAATCCTGATCTACAAAGAACATCCATCAATAACATTGACTTAAGATGGGAAAACTATCCAGACAACGGTCAAAATATTTCTTTTGGATTATTTGCAAAGCAATTTGCTGATCCAATAGAAAGAACCTTCAACCCTACTGCAACAAACCCAGAACTTACTTATAGAAATGTTGACAACGCAATTTTGGCTGGTGCCGAATTTGAATTTAGAAAGGGCCTAGAATTTATTACAGAGGCATTGAGTGATTTTACTTTTACAGGTAATGTTACCTATGTTTATTCAAAAACGGATATTGACGAGCAAGAGCTAAGGTTGATCAGAGCTGCCGACCCAACTGCTAAAGATACAAGAGCAATGTTTGGACAAGCACCATATACAGTAAACACAATGATCTCATACAAAAACGATACGGGTACAAATGCAAACCTTTCATTTAATATGACTGGAGATAGAATTAGCGTAGTAACAAAAGGGGCAACACCTAACTACTACATTAAAGCATTTCCTTCATTGAACTTTACCTTCTCGCAAAAATTAAACGAGTTGTTCTCTTTAAATTTTTCAGCGCAGAATATATTAGATGCTAAATACCAAGAAGTTGCAACCTTCAAAGGAAATGAATATCCTATACAGGTTTACAATCCGGGTGTTAGCTTTAGTTTTGGTATTAACTATAACTTGATCAAATAAGAAGTTAACTTGAGAATTGACTTCTAAGGGTCTTCATTAATTTGAAGACCCTTTTTCATTTTAGGAACGACACTCCATCAATGTAAAAAATCCGAAGCACAGTTTGCACTTCGGATTCAAAATAATAATCAATTTAGTTTTAGTTGTATGTTCCTCCAAAAGAGACTCTCATTGGAATTGATTGTTGTTCAATCAGATCTTGAATGACGATATCAAAGCTAAGTTCGATCTCATTTGTAAGGTAATTAAAGTTTTGTATAGCTATACTCGTTGGGTCAGTTTTGTCAAGCTCGAATCGCTTGTTCAATGCCTTGATTGTTTCAATCCTTGCATCTTTTATTATCCAATTAGAATCTTCCTGACGCTCTACGGCTTCAATATGTAATTGTCCTCCTTGAACAAAGGAACTTTTTATTGTCAATACATCATCGCTGTAATTCACATTGAAGTCTTCATTAAGTTTATAAACTTCAGGTGCTATAACTTCAGGTAACTCTTGAGTTACCTTCCCGCTTAATGCGAAAACGATTATTAATGCTGGTAATAAGGCAACTGCCTCTATTGGTGAAATGAAATCTTCATCATAACAAGAAGAAAGAGAAGTAGTAAAAATCAAAACGGCTAAAAACAATGTTACTTTTTTCATGATAAATTATTTAAGTGAAATTGATAATACAAAGATGCAGCAAAGTGGTGGGCGTTATGAATGGAATAAAACCACATACATATAGATTTTTATTTAATATCAATTAATTAGTGTGGAAGTGGAATAGCAATTAGAGGTAAGTAGTTTTTTTTGTAGAAAAAAGACCGTTTAGCCTAATAATAACTGCGAGAGAGAATTATCTTTATGCAAAATTTGATAAAGCCTACAGATGAATTCATTTAATCTACTCCCCCAATTAGATAAATACATAAATCGATTTAATTTTGAAAAACTTTCAGCGATTCGAATAGACATTTTGGATAATGTTGCAGAAAAGATCTATGATGAATTGATTGAAACAGACCATGTCAAATTAAACTTTATCTGTACCCACAACTCCAGAAGAAGTCAGATGGCTCAGATCTGGGCGCATACTGCTGCTAATTATTTTGGATTAAATATCCAAGCTTTTTCTGGAGGCAGTGAATCGACTGCCTTTAATGAAAGCGCTGTTTCAGCGATGCAAAACATTGGATTCAAAGTAATAAGTAAGGGCACTAAAAATCCCGTACACTTTTTGTTCTTCTCGGCAGATAAAGATCCTATTATCACCTTCTCAAAGAAGTATGATGACCCTTTTAATCCTGAGAAAGATTCAATAGCTATTTTAGTTTGTGCAGATGCAGATGAGAACTGCCCTTTTATTCCTCAAGCTAAAATCCGAATACCTTTAAGATATAAAGATCCTAAAGTTGGGGATGGTACTGAAAGAGAAGCGTTGTTATATGATGAGCGGGCAAAACAAATAGGTACAGAAATATTCTACATGTTTGAACAGATTAAAATAAACCTCCCAACTTAAATAAGACCGTTAGGTTATATATTTAATAGCGCAGCAGTATTATTGGTAACGGAAGAATGGTTAAGAATATCAAGCTTAGAATTTTGGACAGCTCACTTTCATTCTGGGAGTACTCGGTTTAGAAATGTAGATTACGGAAAGTTCAAAACCTCCTCTTCCTAGGGTTGCCTTCTTTAAAGAAGATAAATTAAAATCATAACTAAATCCGAATTGTAGTTGTTCATACTCAATGACACCATTTACAACATAAGCATCTGAAAGCGTACTACTTTCTAATTCATTTGCAAAATGCAACCAAGATCCTATTCTGATCGCCAGCTCTCTCCAATCTCTGTTGGAATATCTAAAATTTGTACCTAACATTATTGAATTAGAAGGCCCTTGAGTCATGAATACTGCTCCTGGAAGAATGCTTAATTCTCTCGATAAAGGCAATTGAGCGCCAACGTGTACCACCCATCTAGAAAACATCTCTTGCGTAAAATCATCTAAAAAAGTAAACTTAGGTTTATTGACATGATTGACCGCAGCTCCAGCATAGACGCTTAAGTCTTCGTCAAAGACCCCATACCACATAAGACCGGCATTAATATCCGTATAGACATTGCTGTTATCAGAAATATTTTCATTTGAGTTGAGCGTAAAATCTATTTCCTCCTTAGACATATCAAATTGAGAAGTAAACCAAACATCAGAATAATCAATAAAACTCTGCCCGATGCCCACTTGGCCACCAGCAATTAAATATTGTGCTTCTTTATTGTACCCATGCCCACTTAGCTTTTTCAAATAAGACAAATTCAAATGACCTCTTGTATGCTGAAGATTAGTCGTGCCAGCTTGATCTCCCATTAGGCTGATGCCGACAGCTAAATAATCATCTGAAACTATATTGTGTCTATAGTCTGCGCTAAAACCAATAGTTCTATAAGGATCCGTATCCAAAATACTAGCCCATTGATCTCTGTAATTGGCTACTACTCTAATGGTTCCATCAAACACCCCATTCATTGCAGGATTCAAATGTAAGGGTGAGGCATAAAATTGTGAAAACCTAGGATCTGGGGATTGGGCTAGCAATCCGTTTTGAAAAACGAACCCCAGTAAACCAATAAGCCAGATAATTTTTTTCATCCTATTATTTATTTCAGTGATCTTATCTTATTAAAGTTGTGGAGCCTTTGAGTGTAATATGAGTGCCATCCAAAAATTCTACTTCCACATACCATACGTATACTCCAGCACCCATCTCTTGGTTTCTAAAATTACCATCCCATCCACTACCTATATCATTTAGTAAGAAATCTCTATTTTCAAAAACCAATTCCCCCCACCGATCAAACACTCTAAACAATTCTACATGGTCAATACTTTTTTCTTTTCCGTGTACTATTAAAATATCGTTATTGTTATCACCATTCGGCGTAAAAGCTGTAGGCACTACTACATATGGATCTTTTTGAACAAAAACCGTTACTTGGTCTGTGTCAAAACAACCATTTGAATCAGTAGCTAAAACTTCATAGATAGTTGTGGTCAATGGAGATACCATTGGACCATTACAAATTGTACAAGACAATAAGCTATCTGATACAGAAGACCAAACAAATTCTACAGTTCCAATATTATTTGATACTTCTGCCACTAAATCTACTGATTCACCAATTTGTATAAACAAATCTTCCCCAGCGTCTACATCTATACCTGCCGGAGTTCCGATCTGAACTGAAGTCTCAAATACACAACCTCTTATATCTTGAACAAAGATTGAGTAGAATCCAGCTTCAAGTCCTACCCTTCGATCAATGGATGAATAGTTTTCGCCATCAAAACTGAATTGATAAGGCTCTAGTCCTCCAATAGGCGATATTTCAATGGTTCCATTGTTATCTCCAAAACATGCTACATTGGTTGCAATGACAGAAGCCGCAAGTGGTGCTGGAGAAAAGATTTCAATGGAGTCCATCATTTCACAATCATTGTCATCGATAATTGTAACGCTATAAATCCCATTTGGCAATCTAGAGATGGTGTCAGTCGTCGCCCCATTTGACCATGCAATGTTATAAGGCGGAGTGCCTCCAAAAGGAAATACTGTTATTTCTCCTTGTTCGTCTTGACTGCAATCATTATCTGAACTATCAAAAGAAATTTCTAAAGGTTGTGGATCATTCAAGATTGTTGTTGAGATTATTGAGCAACCTGCTTCATCGGTGACTGTCACTTGATAGCCTCCTGCAGGTAGATCCGTAATTGTCGGTTCATTAACTTGTCCAGTACTCCATTCATAAGTAATAATTTCTTCATCCCCAATGATATTCTCTATGTTAATGAAGCCATTATTTAATCCAAAGCAACTAGGATGTTCAATTTCTAAATCCAGTTGAATCTGATTAGGCTGATCTAAAAAGATTGAGTCTTGGTATTCACATCCAAGCACATCTGTAATCGTAACATGGTATGTGATGTCTCCAAATAGATTTTCGGATATTTCTGTATTATTGCTTGGTTCATGCTCCCAGATATAGTTGTAAGTGTCGAAAGTATTATCACCAGCTCCACCTGTGACAGAATTTACGCCAACCAACCCATCTCCAAATCCAAAGCAACTTGGTCGAGCTTTAATCAAAGTAGCATCGACAGGTTCTAGCTCCACGATAATTATAGTATCAATGGTTTGACATTGGTTTTCATCTGTAGTCGTAACATAGTATTCTCCTACCGGTAGATCTGTTGCTATATTCCCCTCAGTACCTTCACTCCATAGGTGTACATAATTAGGGCCAGTTCCATTTTGAGCTACAACTTCTGCAATACCAGATGCTGAATCGAAGCAGCCAATAAAGGTTTGATTAACTTCTGCTTCAACGTTAGACTCAGGTTCTTCAATGCTAGCTGATGCTGTAAAAGAGCATCCATTTGCGTCAGTCACTTCAACAGTATAAGGTCCTACTAAAAGATTTTGAGCAACTGAATCCATGTCATTGTTTGACCAATTATAAAAGTATGGCATCGTTCCACCTTGCGCAGTTACAGAAACTGATCCAGTGGCATCCCCTCTACAAAGAATGTGTGTAAGATCTATTATTTCACCTTGAAATAAATCCGGTTCTTCCACTTCCACAATTCCGACATCAGTGCATCCATTGTCATCTGTAACTGTCAATTCATATTCTCCGGCAACTAAATTTATGGCAGGATTTGATAATTGTTGTAATGGATCATTCCATACATAAACCAATGGAGCGGTCCCTCCATTTACAAAAGCAACTGCCTGTCCATCATTGAGTCCAAAACAAGTTACGCTTTGTCCAACCATTGTGTCGATCATCAAAGCATTGCCAGCAGTTATCTCAACAGATTCTACTCCTGTACAATTATTTGTATCCGTCACTGTAAGTGTATATATACCTACCGAAAGGTCTGCGATGTTACTGGACGTTGACATATTCGGATCTGACCATGCAAAGGAGTAACTGCCATTTCCTCCCATTGCAGAAGCAGAAGCAGTACCGTCGGCAACTTCTTCGCAGCTGGCAAAAGTTGAGGTTATGGTAATTGTTATTTCATCTGGTTGCATTACCTCAGTAGATTGAACATTTGTACAACCTTCATCATCAGTTATAGTAACTTCATATATTCCTGCAATCAAGTTTGTTGCTTCTGCAGAAGTTTGACCCAAAGCATCAGACCATAAATATTCATATGGTTCTACCCCACCATTCGCAGAAGCAAGTGCGCTTCCATCAGGTCTGTCAAAACAAGTTGCCATAAATGCAATTGCTTCTCCCATTAATTCTTGAGGTGAACCTACTGTAACAGAACCAATATAATTGCACCCATCATTATCGCTTACAGTAAAATTGTAGATGCCGGGTGCTAGATCAATTGCTGTTATGGTCTCTTGTGCATTTGGATCATCCCACAGGTAAGTCCAAGGACCTGTCCCTTCTGGAATAATGGTTCCCGTTCCATCAGATGTATTATAGCATTTTGTATCAGTAGCAGTGCCCATTGCAATTCCTGGATCAGGTTGATCCAGAATTACAGACGCTTGAGCAGTACACATATTGGCATCTGTAACTGTCACTGTGTATGTTCCTGCACCAGCATTAACGTCTGGCCCTGTAAGTCCTCCTCCCCAATCATAAGAATAAGGTGGTGTACCATCTGTTGCGGTAGCTGTTAAGGTCCCATCAGTCCCTCCGTTGCAAGAAGGATCAGTGCCTATGGCGGTTACCCTAGTTCTATCTGGTGCTGTGACGGTTACTGTTTCTGAAGCAGTACAACCATTTGCATCTTGGACGGTCACAGAATAATTTCCTGCAAATACACCAACCGCAATTGAATCAAAAGTAGGTGGTGTTGTTGACCAGACATATTCAAAGTCACCTGCTCCACCCATACCTGCAGCAAACAAAGTTCCGTCATTCAAACCAAAGCATGAGACAGATGTTGTGGCTGTATCTATTGTTATTGGTGGAGGATCTACTAAATTAAATTCAACCGTATCTAGACAACCAACTGGATCTTCAATCACTATAAAATGGTATCCAGAAGATACCATATTGAATAAAGAAATATCTTGGGTTAAAACACCATCTAGTGTATAAGTAGGTGCTCCTTGCACATTAAATACATTGGCAGAGATTACTGCGTCCGAAGCTCCATTACACTGTACCTCTGATATAATTACAGGCTCTGAGGTCCATAGACAAGTGTCGTATTCTAAAAATAAAATCGTTGTATCTGAATCGCAAATATTAGGATCAGTGACACCTCTTACCCAGAAAATAACATCCTCTCCTAAGGCAAGTCCTGAAACTACGTGCGAAAAGATCCCATTATTTGGCGAGACCCAACCGGTATTATTTATGTTGACTTCGTAGGTAACTGCATTTGGAATCGGATTCCAAGTATACTCAATTTCTCCTGGATTATTTGTTACTGCAGTTAACTGCGTAGAGCCGAGTGCTGGAATAACCGTTACATTAATTGTATCGAAACCAGTACATCCAAAACCATCTGTCACCCTTACAATGTACTGCGCATCAGCTGATGGGACTGCAACAGGATCTGAACAATCAGCACAGGAAAGACCGGTTGAGTTCAACCAGAAGAAATCTACGTCATCTGCAGTGTTGAAGGTAATCGACCATCTCACGAGTGTATTAACTTCTATTGGTCCAAAAGCATCAGAGACTTGCAAGCTCCAATCTCCATTTTGAAAAGCTCCATTTAAGTTGGTCCAAGGGTCCTCTGGTTGGAAAGATCCAGTGAAAGGGGCGCTTCCTGAGCCAATAGGTGGCGCTGTTAAGTCTGTTGTAAAACAAGTCTGAGTAAAATTATTTCCTGTCCCCCCAACATTGGTAGCCAGTCGCATGGACTGTCCAGCTGGGGCTATCAATATGAGTTGCAGGTCTTCGGTAGCATCTGTTTCAATATCGACGCAGACCTCTAAGATGTCTTGATAGACATCCATTATGTTTCCAGGGTTTATACCAGCGACAGAAATAAATGATTCCAAGGGATTAGAAGGAGGATTTGATGCGGCCCCGAATTCAATGTTAGGACTGACTTGGTATGGAATAGAGTTACCAGATAGACCGAGGTATTCTACATCTATAAATAAGGAATCTCCTTCACAAATAATCTCATCTGCAGAGCTTCCTACTATATCGGAACATTCAAGACAATCTGGATGTGTCGAAGGCAATACATTTAATGCTATAGTGGTATCGTATTGGCACCCAAATTCATCTGTAACTGTGAAAACATAATTTGTTGTTCCAGCTTGATTGGGCGCTGTGAGCATATAATCCTGGTCTGCATAAATAATGGCAGGATTATCTTCCCATCCCCAATCAACAATTGCAGGCGTAAAAGTTTCAATATCAGGAATTAAGTAATCTGCAAAACAGATATTCCATGAAAAGACCCATCCGTTATCTAATGCAAAATGATCTTCTACTCTAATGGTCCACTCTCCATTCAGAGGACAACCTATAAATCCGTTAAAGCTTTCGAAAGAAGTATAATTGCCTTCTGGCAAAGAGGAGCGTTCGTCTAAAAATAAAGCTTCTTCATTCCAAGTTTCGAGGTCTGCATCTGGTGTCCAGCAATAGGTATAACCAACACCTGGCGTTGGCTCTGCTGCGCCTTCATCACCTTCAAATGGAATACCCAGAAAAATTTCTTTAAAATTTCCAACGTGGTTTTGAAGAACTACTTCCGTACCATTAGGACAAACCAAAATAACCTGGATGTCTTTCATGTAGGAATGCTCAATATTTAAACAAATTGATTTTATATCATTACTACTAGTTATTATTTGGCCAGGACTAAATTGACCAAAGGTGATCGCATTTTCGTAAGCAACGCCATCACCATCAGGTAGAGGAAAAGAATCTGAGCTTATCCCTCCAACAGAAAAAGACCCTTCATAAGAAGTGACAAACATATCTGAATTACTTTGAAAAATATTGTTCTCAACACGGATGGTATCTCCTGTACAGATCTCATCTGGAAAATCAGTATTGAATTCAAAAGTCGGTGTTGTCGAAACCCTGACCCGTTGATTTATAAAATTTCTAGATTCACAACCTTGATTATCAATAACTTTTACTTGGACGGTGTATCCACCTGGATCTTGATAAGTGTGCGAGACTGTTTGTCCAAAACCAATAGTACCATCTCCAAAATCCCAAATAAAATTTGAAGTAGCATCGGATTGATTATATACAACTCCACTTTGTGGGTAATTGCCTCTAGCTGTGAACTCGACTGTTTCTCCTTGGCAGATATCTATCCATCCGTTTGTAGAAGGAACTGCGGGAGGATCCGTGTTACTGAGTTCAGCGACAATATTCTGACAAGCTGGGACACAATGGATTTGTGCTTCCCAGCCATCTCCCAAGCCTTGGTCATTTGAAGTGAAAGTCACTGTTACACATCCAGTCGTATTTGGAGCGGTAGCTTCAATAAAGTACGGACCGTCCGAAGGAAATACATCTGTACAAGCGATCAAAGGGGCAGTGGTAGTAGTACCATCGTAAAAGCACATTTCATCCCCAAAACTAAGGTCCATGTAAAGAATATACAGTTGAATATGTGTACCATCCGTTCCGTCAGGACAAATTGTGGTTGTAAAATTTTCATTGTGCTGATACCGGTTAAAAGATCCTCCAGAATCATAAAAATTACCATCACAGTCTGTAATGTCAGAACCATCCATGATATAGTTTTGACTATATCCGGTAATATAGAAAATGGAAAACAAAAATAGACTAAGTAATCTTAAGGTCAATGTTCAAATTTTTAGCTGTTGGTCCTATACTCATTAAAAAGCTTGTAAAACTTTTTGCCTGTACGATAAATCAACAATTTGTTTGTGCCTTGAATACGATAAAACATTTGTCTGTCATATTCAGGACCAATTCCAAGGTCTCTCTCAAGCTGTTTGATGTTGATGTTATTTATATCATCAACAACAATAACTTTAATAGTAGCAGCATCCTTTTTCCCTTCTGGGAAATCAGAAATAAAGTAAGAATTGTCTAAATAGAAATTCCACTTCGATATCAGTAATGGATTGTCAGCAGATAACTTTTTAAGATATGTCTGACTAAATACAATTTTCAACCTATCGTCCGGTTGGACGGTATCTGCTTTGCTATTTACTTGAGCTTCTATTGGGAAGCAGTAAGACACAAATATAAGCAATGAAATGACGAATCTCATAGTATTTTTTCTCAATATTAAACTTAGCATGCACAAAAGTAAAAATTAATACTTTTGTATCCCTTTCATTTAAAATAAAAGGACAAAATGAGTGTCACGTTCTTGCTATTTTTTGTTTTTCTGTTGGTTGGTATGTATCTGATCTTGCTTATTTTATTGTACATAAAACAAGAAAACTTCATATTTCATCCTACAAAATTAAGTCCAACTTATGCCTTCAATCAGTTTGAAAACTTTGAAGAGCATTTATTCAAAACTCCAAATGACGGTTTAATAAACGCTTTACATTTTAAATCCCAAAATTCTAAGGGTATCGTCCTCTATTTCCATGGAAATGCCCGCTCATTAGATGATTGGGCTTGGGTACATGAAGACTTCATAAACTTAAATTATGATCTTTTTATATGGGATTATAGAAGTTACGGAAAAAGTAAAGGAAAGTTGAGTGAAAGTAATATCAATTCTGACGCTCTTTTTCTTTATAATCAAATAATTAAACACTTTGATGCAGAAAATATTGTATTGTACGGCAGATCAATAGGCACAGGGCCTGCCATGGAGTTGGCCACGAAAGTGGCGGCAAAATGCTTGGTTCTTGAAACACCTTATACAAGTATAGGCTCTATGGCAGGAGCAAACTTCCCTTTTCTACCAATAAAGCAAATACTTAGATACAAGTTTAACAATATTAGAAAAATCAAGACCTTAAAAATGCCTGTTTACATTTTTACTGGAACGAATGATTCTATCACTCCTCACAAGCATTCCTTGAAGCTTGCAAATCGGTTAAAAGAGGGGAAGATCATTATTTTCGAAGGAGGTGTACATGGGAATCTGTCAGATTTTCCAAAATATCATGAAGAATTAGCGAAGATCCTAAAATAAGAAAAGTAAATAAGTCAATTAAACCTATTTACTTTTCTTAATGAATATAGTCTGGCTCTTCAGAATCTCTAGTGAACTTCTAAACTGAAAGGCATTCTTGCTTGAACTCCTTTCATATTTTCCAGTTCTTTTAAGGTTTTATATATCGGATAATATTCTTTTAAAGCTGATTTTTGGATCATGGCTTCTATCTTATCGTCTTTCTTATCTTGACCAGTTAACTTATCCATCAGTTGCTCGACTGGATCTTTAATGAAAGGATATTCCTTGACACGGTATTTTTCTAGGCCCGCAAGTTCTGCTGCTGTGGCAATAGACTTTTCTAGATCCCCAATTTCGTCTATTAAACCATTGGCCAAAGCTCTATTTCCAGTCCATACTCTGCCTTGAGCAACCTCATGCACCTCATCTCTTGTCATCCCTCTCCCATCTGCAACTCTTTTTAAGAAGATCTCATACATCTGCTCTGTTTGTTGTTGCAATATTTTTTTCTGCTTAGCATTGTGTGGTTCTACTAATACACCATAAATTCCATTGGCCATTTCTCCTGTTAATACCGTATCCAAAGTAATCCCCAATTTGTCGTTAAACAATTCCTTCGCATTTGGGATCATGCTGAATACACCTATTGATCCAGTAATGGTGCTTTCCTCGGCAAGAATTTTATCTGCCATCGCAGAAATATAATATCCTCCTGAAGCTGCGACATCACCCATGGAAGCCACAACAACTTTTCCTTGTTCTTTTGCGAGGACTAGTTCTCTCCATATATTTTCTGAAGCTAAAGCTGACCCTCCTCCAGAATTTACACGCATAACAATTGCCTTGACCTTATCATCTTTTCTTAGTTTCCTGATTATCTTGGTGTACTTGTCATCTCCTATTCCACCAGGAGCAGAAACACCCGTATTGATCGTCCCTTCTGCGAAGACAACTGCAATTCTGTCTTTGACTTTTAGGTCAATATCAGAATCTACGCCTTTGCTATAACTTTGCATGGTGGTAACATTCAATTTATCATCCTCCTCAAGCCCTAGACTAGATTTCATAGCGGAAATCACTTCATCGAAATAAGCTACTTCATCTATAAGACCATATTTGACAGCATCTTCCGGAGTTCTTGCAAGGTATTCATTGGCTATTTTTCTGAGTTCTTGCTTACTCTTATTTCTGGACTCAGAAACATCCTCTAATAAATTATCATAAAGGTCATTGATGTATTGTCGAATCTGCATTCTGTTAGGATCTGAAAGTTTCTCCAATCTGTAAGGTTCTGAAGCACCTTTAAAATTACCTGCATAATATACTTGCATCTCTACGCCTATTTTATCTAACATTCTCTTGTAGAAGGAAATATTTGCAGCATAGCCTCCAAATTCTACAGACCCTAGAGGGTTTAAGAATATTTTGTCTGCAGCTGTCGCTAGATGATAAGCATTCTGAAAATAATTTTTCGAGTAAGCGTAGATGAATTTATCAGACTCTTTAAAGTCTATCAATGCATCTCTCAATTCTTTTCTTGTTACTGTCCCAGCTTGAACAAAACTGAGGTCAAGAAGAATCCCTTTAATTTTGGAATCAGTTTTGGCCTGTTCTATTGCTTTCACCATATCATGAACCCCAACGATGCTGTTGTTTTCAAGACTGAACTCTTGGCTTTCAGTATTGTTGGTCTTTTCTGGTATTGGCTGCGTGAGGTCTAACTTCAGCACAGAGTTAGACTTTATGGTAGGCTTTTTATTTAGACTGGACACCATAGAACCGACTCCAACACCGAATACTAAAATCAATACGATACCAGCGAGGAATACACCTAAACAAGATGCGGTAGCAAATTTGAAAAATTGTTTCATCTTAAATTTATCTTTTCGAGTATTAAATCCAATTGATTATGAGACGAATTTAAGCATTTATAGTTATTTGTATCTGTTTTTTAGATTAAGGTGGTCAATTTTCCGATTGAATTAATTTAAAAAGTTGTGGGAAAAATTTAGTCATTTATCCAAAAATATCGTCACATGGTATGATTATTGACATTATTTATACTCCCCCAGCCCAATACCCTTGCGATAGACTGATGAACATTATGTAAACCAGACATATAAAAATGAGAAGCAGGACTATACTAGCTATAGTAACTTTTATTGTATTAGGCATCTCTGTTATAGCAGAGGCACAGCACTTTGAGCTTCACCCTTCAGACCAAGCCCCATATCTACCAGAAAATTTGATCAAGAATTATTTTCTAGGAGAAGGAATACAAATTCAAAGCATCAAGTATTCTGGATCAGATGACGCCACTGGATTTTTTCAAGGGGCTGAATATCTGATCGGTATTGATAGAGGTATCGTCCTTTCTACTGGAAAGGTCTCTGCAATCAAGCAAGCCCACACAGTGGAGGCATCAACAGTCACCTCTACAGATTTGATTCAGGATGAAGATTTATCAGCGATCGTGTCTAATAGCATAGTCAGAGACATATCTAAATACGAGATCAGTTTTATCCCTACTGCAGATCTTATCAGTTTTAATTATGTATTCGCTTCAGAAGAATATCCAGACTATGTCTGTTCCCAATTCAATGACATTTTTGGTTTTTTTATTTCTGGTCCTAATCCAAACGGTCCAGCATTTGACAATACAAACATTGCTATTACGCCTAATTCTCACAATGAACCAGTGAGTATAAACACTGTCAATGGTGGTGTGATCGGCCAAAACGGTTCTGAATTGATTTGTGAAACCAATGGAGGAAATTTAAACAATGCTGCCTATTATAATACAAATGAATCAGACGATATTGTTTTTAATGGTATTTTATCAAGGTTTGACGCTTCTATAGAGGTTATTCCTTGTCAGACCTATACAATGAAATTTGCCATTGCAGATATAAGAGATGAGCTGCTGGATTCTGCGGTATTTTTGGAAGCAAAAAGTTTTAGTTCCAATGATCTGAGTGTCCAAGCATTGACTGCCAATTCAAATGGGATCATGATAGAGGGTTGTCAAGATGGTCAACTTAATTTTGAACTTGCCAATCCACTGATGGAGGATATCCTTATTGATTTCCAACTTATTGGTAGTGCAGACCAAGATCTGGATTATCTTATTCAGCCAACAAAATTAATCATCGCAGCTGGAGATTCTTTGGGTGTATTAAATTTTGAAGCCTTGGAAGATGGCTCTGAAGAAGGCATTGAAGAAATTGGAATCATTATTTCCAAAAGTAGTTGTACAAAAGATACCATTTGGATAGCGATCGATGATGCAAAGCTTCAGGAACCAGAACTTCCTGAATTAATCGTGCAATGCACTCCGGAGGAAATAACTTTCGACGCAAGTCAAAACATCCCACCTTTAGAACCAATGATATTTAGCAATACTCAAACACAGGATATATTTCCCGAAAGGGAACCCCTATATTCAGAAATTGAAGTTAGCGGTGTCTACCCTTCCTCACTAGCAGCATCAAATTTTGCAAAGGTTTGTATTGATGAATTAGAACATCCTTGGATAGAAGACTTGGATATATTTTTAATAGGTCCTGATGACCAATTTATAGAATTAACGACAGACAATGGTGAAGATGGAGGTAATTCTGTTTCATCAGATTTTTATAAGAATACTTGTTTCGCTTTAAGCGGGGAACAAAAAATATACGGTGAAAACCCTGGGGGCGCCTCCTACACTATGGTCCCCTTTGAGGGTGATTTTTTGCCAGAGGGCAGTTGGAATGACTTTATCGGAAATGCCAGATTTAAAGTTAATGGTATTTGGAAACTCATGATGATAGATGACTATGCAACAGGAGTAGGGACATTGAAGAAGTGGTCAATCCACTTTGATACCAACTACGAACTATCTTACAAGTGGAGTCCTTCAGAAGGCCTCAGTTGTACTGACTGCCCTCAACCGATTGCCAATCCTCAAGCAAGCACCAACTATGCGCTTGAGATAACAGATTCAGACGGATGCCAGATAAACAAATCGATTAAATTTCAGATTGGACAGCAATTGCAGACTCCTGTTATTTATTGCGATGAGAGTGTGCCAGGACTAGTTGTTTTTGACTGGGAAATTGATCCTTTGGTAGAACATTATTCCATAAATATAAATGGAAATGGCTGGGAAAATATTGAACTTAATAACACCATTACTGTAAATGAATTATCGGTTCAAGGCGTGGCAGAAATAGCACTAATTGGTGTTGGCCTTTGCTCAGAAAGTCCTCTAGCAAGTCTGAGTTGCTCGAGTTTGCCTTGCCAAACACTTGATCTTGAGATTTTGAATGAACCAAAAATTTCATGTTTTGGCGCACAAGATGCATCAATCAAAATAGGGAGTAATGGAAATAAAGGTACCACACGATTTAGGTTGGAAGGGGAAGAAAATACTAATGGCATTTTCACAGATCTAGGACCTGGAAGTTATACCATTATTGCAACTGATGCAATGGATTGTAAAGAAACAATCGATGTAAATATTAATGCTATTGAGATGCTAGAATTGTACTACAAGGAATACTTGGGGCCGATCTGTGAAGGATTTCCTGAGGTCCTGATTGATATTGAAGCAATTGGTGGAACTGGATCTTATGAATATAGCTTTCAGGAAAATCCATTTTCTGAAGTGAATAGTTTTGAAAATTTATCTAATGGTAACTATATCTTTGTAGTAAAGGATTCTAATGGATGCGAGACTAACTTGCAGGTTGAATTGGCTCATCCCAGGAAAGAAGGCATCAGTTTGAACATTGAAGGGGATGTGCTTTTAGGTCTTGGAGAAAATAAAGAGATCGATCTTGAGGTATTAAATTATGAGGGCTTATTGACATACAATTGGAACTCAGAGGAAGATTCAGCTTTGTCCTGCTATGATTGTGCCGATCCATTTTTTGTAGGGTTAATGAGTCAGGAGATCTCTGTTATTGTAACTGATGAAAACGGCTGTGAAGCTGAAGCAAAGCTAAACTTTAGATTAAAGAAAGAACTAGATGTATTTGTTCCTAATGCATTCAGCCCAAACGATGATGGTATCAATGATAGATTGATCGTGTTTGGAAATAGTGAACAAATAAAGGAAATAAGATCCTTTTCGATTTTTGATCGGTGGGGTAATCAAATCTTTCATAGAGAAAGATTTGATTTTAACACCTTTATTGGATCTTGGAATGGAAGATATCGAGGCAAGGTGTTAAATCCCGATGTTTTTGTCTGGGAACTAGAGTTAATACATATTGATGGTTCGATCATTCAACAAAATGGTAATGTTAGCATTCTGTATTAGAATCGGGTCATATGTCGTTGAATTTATATTCTTTCATCAAAACCATAATTCAATGGCAGCAATTTCACAGGACAAGCGTTAAGAGTAGGACGCTTATTTGATAAAAAATTAAACAACCTTATTGCCAAAACAGTAAGGATAACCAGTGGTGAAAAATCTTAATATCTTATTCTGTTTATTATGTGTTCTCTTGTTTGTTGGTTGTCAAGATCAAGAATCTAATGACGAGATCATCAATATCGAGGAAGAGTTCAACATAGAAATTACGGAGCAATTGGGCGAACTTGAACGTTCCCTAATATTTAATGTGACTACTATAGATGCTTTTGATTGCCTAAATTATAAAATTGATTGTAGCTGTGTTCAAGCACCAAGTATTGCTACTTTATATATAGAGGAAATTATAGAGCCTGCAGAATGCCTTACAGGAATTGCAACTGCCAATTGTCAAAGTGTATTAGAAAACTTACAACTGGGTGAAACTCCATTTAGGATTGTCATAAAAGAGGCTGTTATCAATAACGGAACAATCACTAAAACTGCAACAGATTATTCTATTGATCTGGAAACGAAGCACGGCATTGGGACTTACAGAAACGAACTGAAAGTCATTCCTGACAATATGATTTGGGTTTCTGTAACTTCAGATAATCAGGAGCAATCTATTGGTTTGAATGCTACCCTGGAAGCATATTTGAGCACCCATATAGTTCCTCAGTTAAATAATGGGTATTACGGGTATTTTACCATAATTGATAAAGAGCTCCATTTTCAAGAAACAAAAGGAACCCATTACGTGAATACTTATTATTTTGAATTAGAAGGTGAGAAATTGTTGGAAAACTTAAAAGAAGTTGCAGATGTGCTGAGATCTGAATTTACAGAAGTAGACCTAGATTTATATACAAGTGAAGGGATAAAATTTTAATTACAAAATATCTAATGAATAGCCTGATGCCAGGAGTTTTTCATAATTCTTTCTGTTGAAACTATATAATTTAGCAGGTCTATGAGGGACATCCTTTTGAGATTCTTCTAACTCGATAAGAATATTCTTTTTAAGAATTTTCTTTCTGAAATTTCTTTTGTCCAATTTTATTTCTAGAATAGATTCGTACAAGATCTGTAAGCTTGTCAGCGAAAATTTAGGTGGGAGCAAACCAAAACCAATGGGTTCAATTTTGATCTTATTTTTCAAAAGCTTAAAAGCTTTTTTGCAAATTTCTTCATGATCAAAAGCGAGATTACTGATCCTTTGTAAACTTGCCCATTCTGCTTTTTCCGCAATAGAGGAAGCCTGTAATTTAAAGTCTTTTATATTAATTATAGAATAATAAGCAACCGTTACAACTCTACCTGAAGGGTGTCTCATTGGGGCACCAAAACTTCCAACTTGCTCTAGATAGACATTTTCAATACCTGTTGTTTCTGCAAGCACTCTTTTTGCAGCGTCAACCAAGTCCTCATTATCAGAAATAAAATATCCAGGTAAAGCCCACTGATTTTCATAAGGATCTTCCGTTCTTTTGATGAGTAAGACTTTCAATTCAGCCTCATCAAAACCAAAAATGACATTATCTACAGTTACTACTACTTTTAAATACTTATTTAGATCTAGCAATTGCTCTAAAATTTTATTTTTGTTATTTCTTCAAATTTATAATTATTATTCAACTTTGTTTTCAGTTTACTAACCATAATAGCACTTTTTGATACATTTACAACTAATAATTAGAAAAATCTAAAATGAAAATCAACTTAATCAGTGATACTGTGACAAAACCAACTCAAGAAATGTTGGCATTTATGTTTAATGCTGAAGTTGGAGATGATGTTTTTAAGGAAGATCCTACGGTCAATAAGTTGGAGGCACACGCTGCTGATCTATTTGGTAAAGAGGCGGCTTTGTATTGTCCATCAGGCACAATGACCAATCAGATAGCCATTAAAACGCATACTCAGCCCTTGGACGAAATGATCTGCGAAGTGGATTCTCATGTTTTTCAATATGAAAATGGTGGGTATGCGTTTAATAGTGGTATAGCAGTTAATACCATCCAGGGGAAGTACGGAAAGTTAGAAGCAGATCAAGTAAAAAAAGCCATTAAGCTAGATTATGATTGGTTGCCAAACAGCAAAATTGTTGTGGTTGAAAATACTTGTAATAAAGGTGGTGGATCAATTTACACTTTAGAGGAATTAAATGCTATAGGCAAAGTATGCCAAGGAAATCAACTAAAATATCATTTGGATGGTGCCCGTTTGTTCAATGCTTTGGTGGAAACTGGAGATTCAACGGCTGCCATTGGTTCAACATTTGATTCTATTTCTATTTGTTTGTCAAAAGGATTAGGAGCGCCAGTAGGATCCTTACTTGTTGGCGATGTAGGATTTATCAAAAGAGCGAGGAAGTTTAGAAAGGTGATGGGTGGAGGTATGAGGCAAGCGGGTTACATAGCTGCTGCCGGATTGTACGCATTAGAAAACAACATTGATAGGCTTAAAGTAGATAATGACCGAGCAAAAGCCATCGGATCTGTATTAGATCAGTCAAATTATGTGGCAGCCGTTAAACCTGTACAATCAAATATTGTAATCTTTGATTTGATAGAAGGGATCACTCCTGCGATGTTTTTAGAAAAATTAGCTGCTTTGGAAATTCATGCGTCGGCATTCGGGCCGCAATCAATTCGGTTTGTTACACATCTTGATATAAGTGCATTAATGATAGAAAGATTAATGGAAGTCTTATCTACTGAGATTTCCTCCGATTCATTTCATCTCTGATCTCAGCGGCTCTTTCGTAATCTTCTTCAGAAAGTGCTTCATTGAGATCATCTTTAAGTTCTTCTTCAGATTTAGAAGCGAGTGTAGTAACTTTTTTAGATCGTTTGCCTGTACCACCTTTCTTTGGACTTGCACCACTTTTCACTGGCTGTGCTTCTATAGCATCATCGGAATCTTCAAGAATAACACCTGCTGCTTCCAAAATAAATTCGTAGGTGTAAATAGGACATTCATATCGAACGGCCATTGCTAAGGCATCGGAAGTTCTGGAGTCTATTTCGATGACTTCTCCTTCTTTTAGACATACTAACCTAGCATAAAAAATCCCGTCGATCAAGTTGTTGATAACAATTTCTTGTAGCGTAATGTCAAAAGTATCCAAAGTATCTTTGAACAAATCGTGCGTTAGGGGCCTATTTGGTGTCATTCGCTCCATTGCTACAGCAATGGCTTGAGCTTCAAAGCCTCCAATTACGATAGGTAATCTCCTAACACCTCCTTGCTCCCCCAAAACAACAGCATAATTGTGTGATTGAGTAACACTGTGTGACAAAGCAACTATATCCAAAGGAACTTTCTTCATAAACGTCTCTATAAGTTTTTTAATAACGAAATCGCTATCAAAAAGATTTTCTTTTTTTGTTAAAGAAGCCGACAAAAGGTTATTACCGACTCTTATTTTAATCTAAATTAATATTTTCTTTAGAATCATCGAATTTAATAAGCTTTTTTCAAAGATTATTTAGGCGTTGATGCTTTTATACTCATTGATTGCTGCCGTCAAATTAGGGACAACGTCAAATAAATCGGCAACTACTCCATAATCTGCGTTTTTGAAAAATGGCGCTTCAGCATCTTTATTTATTACAACAATGGTTTTAGAACTGCTCACTCCAGCTAAGTGCTGGATGGCTCCTGAGATACCAATGGCAATGTAAAGATTTGGTCTGATCGCAACACCTGTTTGTCCAACATGCTCATGATGAGGTCTCCAACCCGTATCTGCTACAGGTCTACTGCAAGCAGTTGTTGCTCCTAAGCTATTGGCCAGATCCTCTATTATTTGCCATTTTTCTGGTCCACCCATTCCTCTTCCAGCAGAAACTACAAGTTCTGCCTCAGGCAATGGTACTGTACCCGATACTGTTTTTCTTTCTTTAACGGTTACTCTTCCTGCTGTAACTTGGACATCCATTTGCTCTGGAGCAGCAGCAGTACCGATCTCCTCAGGTTGAATTGAATTTCCCATAAGAGAAATTACCTTCATTGGTGTCTTCAAGGTAAATTCGGCGACAGCCTTACCAGAAAAAACATTCTTAGAAACTTTGAAGCTTCCATCATTTGTAGGAAGGGTCTTTGCTCCCGAAATAACTGCCGCATCTAACTTGGCCGCTAATCTTCCAACAATAGATCTTCCTGTTGAACTGTGACGAACAATAATTGTCTGAGCGCCTATGTTGCTTGCAACCTGTGCGATTGCGGAAGTATAAGTCTGACTATCAAAGTTATCTAAAGCTGTATTGGAAACCTGTATGACTTTGTCTGCACCATAAACACCAAGCTGATCAGCCGCTTCCGCTTGACCTATAATCAACGCTGCACAATCGCAACCCAAAACAGATGCTACTTTTTTACCGTAGGTAACCGCCTCAAAAGAAGCTTTCTTTATTTTACCTTCTGGACTTTCTGCATATACTAATACCATAATTTCTTTACTCTTAATTTTAAAAAAATGAAGATTTTCCTTTTACAAAAAAGCTTATATCACTTTAGCTTCTTCGTGGAGCAATCTTACAAGCTCTTTCATATTGTCCGCATCGATGTATTTGATGCTTCTGTCTTTAGGTACTTCTTTATAAGCACTAACGACGTCTAAATTTTCTGCGTCAGCAGCAGCAACAACATTCAAAGGCTTTTTCTTAGCCATCATAATTCCCCTCATATTTGGAATTCTTTGTTCCGCCATCCCTTTGGCTGCAGAAACAACAAATGGTGTTTCGACCTCACAAACTTCAGTTCCTCCTTCGATCTCCCTATTCAAAGTGGCCTTGTTGCCTTCAATTTCCAAGCTTGTTGCATAAGATATATAAGGTAGATCCATCAGTTCTGCGACCATGCCACCAACCAAAGATCCGTTATAGTCAATGGATTCTTTGCCTAACATGACCAGGTCAAAAGCATTTTCTTTGGCATAAGCAGCTATCTGTTTTGCAACAAATAAAGCGCTAGATGGTTCGGCATCGATTCTTACCGCGTCATTGGCTCCGATTGCCAGGCCTTTTCTGATAACCGCGTCATTGGTTGCAGGTCCTACATTGATGATGGTTACCGTGCCGCTATGCTTTTCTTGAAGTTCAAGCGCTCTTACCAAAGCATACCATTCATCATACGGATTCATGATATATTGTAGGCCATCTGTATCTAATTGTGAATTATCAGCCGAAAAAGAAATCTTCGCTGTTGTCTCGGGTGTTTTGCTTATACAAACTAGTATCTTCATAATAACTTTGCTATACTATCTAAATCGAAAAATTTTGCGCAAAGATATGATTTTAAAGCAAAATATGTCCTCAAAAAGCGAATTTTCGCTTGAGCATAGCTTTCTTTGCAAATCTTTCATTCAATATTTTAATAAATATATGACTACCAGCAGATTAACATTACTTACAGACATGCTCAAACAAGATCCTGATGATACATTCGTGTTATTTGCTGTAGCAAAAGAATATGAAAAGCTCGATGACACTGCTTCGGCCATCTTATACTACGAAAAACTCAAAGCGGTAGATTCAAAATACGTCGGCCTATATTATCACCTAGGCCAAATACTTGAAAAGACCGATGAGATCGAAAAGGCACAGGTAATTTTTAAGGAAGGGATTGCGGTGGCGACGGAGATCAAGGATCAGCATGCGTTGAGTGAGTTGAAAGGGGTTTTGATGAATTTGGAGATCGAGTATGGACTTGATGACTGACTGATTTTTTTGCTTCAGCAAAAAATAAATGTCCGGTGGACATTTAAAGGAAGGAACCGGAACGGGATTAGGATTATAGGATGCTAGGTGTTCTGGTTAGATGTTCTGGTTAGATGTTTTTTTGTCTGAACTAGGATTGGTAGGATAGATAGGATTATAGGATGGTTTTTGCTTCGCAAAAATTTATTGATTTTTAGGGTAGCTTATTTTTAAATAGTAGATTTTTAATTATTAACGAAAATATTTTTTTGACCTATCCTACAATCCTATGCATCCTACAAATCCTAGTTCAGACAGAGGGATGGCAAGATGATAGGAACTATATATGAGTTTATAGGATGACTTTTGCTACGCAAAAAATTATTTGGTTTTAGGGTAGCTTATTTCTAAATGGTAGGCTTTAAATTATTAACGAAAATATTCTTTTAATCTATCCTACAATCCTATGCATCCTACCAATCCTAGTTCAGACAATGGGATGCCAAGATCTTAGAATAGTTTTGATTACTCGATTAATGCTAAACGCATCCCTTCGAGACCGAACATTCAAATACTCGAATTTGGAAGTTTGAATTTTGTGCCAATGTAGGATTGATAGAATTATGAGCAAATACTTCTCTGGAATTTGAAGGGGATTTGTTTTTTTTACAAAAATTAACTGTTCGATTAGGGAATATAACATCGAAAATGGAGCTTATTATAGTGATACTAAATTATCCAAAGAGAATGGCTTAATGGAGCCCTTGACGCTTTTGTAGCTGATTTGCTGATTTGGAATGTATCATCACCTCTTAAAATAAAAAAAGGTTTTACTTTGGTCTACCTTCTGAGTCTGTTTTGAAGAACAAATTGTAGTGATGTAGAACAATGCTTTCCTCACACTTTTATTTTATTATCAAAAAAAATTGATAACCGTGGTTTGATATGAATGTTTTAGATTATCTTAGAATAGATACCTTCTCCGTCCCTAGCACTTCTCCTTCATGCTCTAATCTCAAAACATACATACCAGCCGCTAAATCATGAACATCAATAATCAAAGTAAGCTCATTTTGCTTGACTGAAATCTCTTTCATGATCTTGCCACTTAGGTCGCTTAGGATAAGCTTGGTGGTCGACCGATCTGGCAATGAAATATACACATTGATAAAATCACTTGTTGGATTGGGAAATGTTTTTAAGGTAAACCCAACTCCAGCAGCTTCTTCTGAGGAGACTGGTAGATGACAACCAGGAATCAGACATCCATGTTCATCTAATTTTAGTAACCATGAACGTTGGCTGTCTTGTTCAAGGTTTGTTCGATCATGTGCCAGACCACAAACCAAAAAGCCTCCATCTTGAGTTTGAATAATGTCTCTAAACCTGTGTTCTTCTGAATATGCTTCATCCAAAAAGTATTGATACAATCTAGACCATATTAAATTTCCTTGATCATCAAAGCACTCAATCCTTCCAAAATTATCTGAATAATCTCCATTTGGATTATTAAGATCACCTTTGTGAAAGTTCCCTATAACTACATAGTTCTCTTTGTCTATTGTTTGAATTACATCATAATTTCTTAAGCTTGAAGAAAACAAAGTATCTGTTCTATTGAAAAGCGCATGTTTCCATAACTCATTATACTCCGAATCTAAACGTAAAACAATTGGGTCTGTTAAGAAATTTAATTGTGACCATTCAAAAATTTTATGGCAAGTTAAGATATAGCCATTTTCACCCAAAGGTATTCCAGAAAAAGATATCCAATAATTTTTCCCCCAAATAGAATACCATTCATCTTGAACTACTCCAGATGTATCTATTTCTTTAATCATTATTCGAGATTTGGTAAAATCTCCAATAATAGAATAATCTTGAGAGCCAAAAAGAATTATGTTTTCTTTCCGATTTAACGAAACACTACCTACAAGCTGTCTTTTATCATTTTCTTCAATCTTCTTTTTCCATAATATATCTCCATCCTTATTCATTTTAAAAAGACAAATTTCTGTTGATGGATTTGGTAGATCCATTTGATCATCTCTATTACACGCTGTAAACAAAATCATAGAACTGTCCGGAAGAACTACAAAATCTGCATCTACTTCAAACTCAGAATTAACAAAATCACTTTGACATCTTGTTATAAAATCTATCTCGCAATTCTTATTAAACTTTGTCAAATAAGGAATAAGTTTCCCGTCTAAATTGTGATAACCAGACTGTATAAAATGTCCATTATTGGTTAATGTGAGATTAGCTCTCCATTGATTATAATTGTTATTCCCTGTAGAATCCACAAGCAAGCTATAGTCCATTAGATTCCCTTCAAAATCCAACTCGGCTAGATAGACTCCTCTCAAAGTTGTGGTATCATTTAAGATATCTGAATATACCCCCGAAATAATATAACTGGTATCTGTCTCTAATAGACTGGTTGCTAAACTGGCATCAAATTCAAAGGTAAACGCTTTGTTGAAGGTGATTTGCGAAAAGCCATCAAATGATAGTATAAGAAAAATGAATAATTTAAAAATTATTTTCATGGATCGTTTATAAGTGAATTAACAAGTAACCCTAAAAGTATGGGTTACTTGTTAATAATAAACTTACTTAATTAAAAGGATTTTTTCTGTCTTTTCTTTACCATTTGCGTCTCTTACCTTAAGATAATATATTCCGTGAGGTTGATTTAAACCATTCACTATTGTAGATTGATCACCCGAATTAACTGTATTCTCAAATACTATTCTACCGAAAGAATTAAATAATTTGATATCACAATTTCCTTCAAATTCCATTAACTTAATAGTTATTTCTTCTTTAGCAGGGTTTGGATATACAATACTAGCAGTATTTTGAATCAACTTATTTGATCGCCTATTTTGAGGTGAGTCACTTTGATCATTATCAGGCAAAAAGTTATTCCAAGGGTGAATCTGTTCATCGTAAAAATAATTTAGTATATTCATTGCATGAATGCCACCTAAACCATAATCTCTTGTTGAGACTTCAATTAAAGTTATTATTTCATCTTGAGTAAAATTCCAGTAGTCGATAAAACCATTATTAGTATAGCCAAGTTCAATGTTTAATACTGTGCTTATGTCTTCAAATTCTTCGATATTATTATATTCAAGATAATCTTGAATGGCGATGCTGTTAAGAGTTGACATTCCACCTGAAAAGTTGCCTGCTTGTATTTTGCTCTTTATAAGACTTAGCTCATTTTGAAATTTATTATCGATCTCTAACAAATTATTTATGGCAGAAAAATTAATAGGTTCTTGTTTCAAATAATATTCAATTGAGTTTCTTCGAATGTTTGTAATTTGATTATCCAAATCTCCAATAGATTTAAGTACAGTTGATCTTGAACTTTTATTGTTTAAAGCTGCTTGTAATTCAGTTAATTCATCTTGAGTCCAAGATGTACCTTCAAAAATTTTATTGAATAACTCTTTTCTTCCTATCATCTCAGGATTTAAGGTCAAAATATCCTTGACGGTGGCAGAAGGAAATCGAACATCTTTTTCATCCAATAATGCATTTAAGACTTCTGGTGACAAATAAGGAGAAATCGTATTCAATTGATTTGTGATTGATGGAACAGGATCAATATTAATAGATGACATTAACATATTGGTATTCCCAGCATCAATTGCATTCAAGTAATTGTTCCATTCTTGTGAACGTTGATCTGTTAAATTTATAAAATGACTTAAACAATTTGGGTTTTCATAATTACTTTCACAAGGATCGTCAGGATCGTCAGGATCGCCAGGATCACCAGGATAAAGATGACAAAGACCAGGTACAGTAAATTGATCTTCTAGATTGACTCCAAATGAAACTGTTTGAGGTTCTAAACATCCGGATCTGTGGAAGTAATTTAGGGTTTCTCCCAGAGAACTATATTCAAAGTTAGTTGACGTGCTTGTATTGAAACAGTTGTCTGCGGAATATTTTAAATCCTCACCTTGATCTCTACGAATACCTTGGTTACCCTGACCAAAGAAACCTCCAAATAAATCATATGCCATTATATCTGTTATATTTCCAATGTATTCATTGCATAAAAAATCAAGTCCCGTTTCATGCTGATTTACAGGATGACGATTTTCCAATGTAGCAAGACAAGCATTCTCCAATCCTTCAAAAGAATTACCAGCAATTCTATTAGCTTCAGTTCCTGAATTTAAAATAAAAGCACCAATATTTTTTTCGCCATTTATGATACCCTCAATATCATGCTCGAAATTATTATTAGTCACAGTATATCCAGATGCTGAAGCTAAATATAATCCTATCATTGGAACAGTAGGGGAAAGTGGATCAGCAGTTAAAGAACTTGTCTTAAAATCACAATTTGTTACTCTCATTTGAGGTACAGCGGAGTTGACAATCCCATAGTTATTATTATTAAAAACAGCATTATCCACTACAAATGGATACAAAGATGCGTTTGTATTTGAACCATAAATACCATATCTAAATCCTCTAAATTTTGATTTAGGAAGAGGAATACTAAAGGGTGGACCTGATACTTTAGAATCAACAATAAAGTAAGCATTGATTGTTCTTATTCCATATCCTCTATTATCGTAAGGCATAGATGAATGCAGATTCTCAAATGTGCAACCTTTGAATTTAACCCCTCTAACATTGCATAATTTTACGTGAGAATCATGAGAATCCCAGTGATAATTTTCTTTAACTTCAAATGTGTTTGTTCTTAATTCACTCGCATTTGAATAAAGATTATATCCTGTAAATTCTACAGAAATATTATTGTTAATAAAATTAGTCCCATATGAACTTAACTTTGCTCCACCTTCTAATAAAATGGCTTTATTTGCATTTTCCAAAGTTGAACTACCAGATATGTAAACAAAGGACTGGTTTGTACTTTGCCCAGGAGTATGATCCCCATGAACTACAATGCCTCCCCAAGGTTCTCCTTCACCAATGCAATACATGGGTTCATCAATTGGATTTGTACTTGTAAGTTTTGCACCATTTAACAATCTTAAATTTGCATTTTGTTCAATATCTATTATCACATCTTCATCAATGTAAATAGTGGCACCGTCGATGGTCAAAGTTGCTCCGTTTTCTACAAATAAATCGCATCCTAAGTATCGATCAAATCTCCATGTGACGTCTTCAGTGATTGGGTCGAAATCGCCATCAGCGCCTCTGACTGCGTCAAATGTATTTAGCATTCCCGCACCAATAGTTCCTCCATACTGTGCGAGGGTAGCTGAAGGATATGGTGTACTTGTTTCTTTTAAGATTTCTTCATATGCACCTGGTTTTAGGCAATTATTGATGGAGGCCATTAATCCGATGGTTCCAGAAACTAAGGGCGCTCCGAACGAAGTCCCCCAATCTGGAGTAATACCACCATCTTTTAAAGTATTTATTCCTTTAGGATTTGGTGTAGTTGGTATAGGATCCGGATGTTTTTCACCTGATGGTGCTCCTATATCAACCCATTGGTTTCGAGTTGTACCATTATAATAGGTTTGTTCCCCATTTTGTAATGAAGTTCCGGTAACTAAAATTACTCCAGGAATGTCGCCAATAGCACAATACGAATAATTTTTTTCTTCATTTCCTGCAATCACGACAAGAGGAATTTCATTATCAATTACAAGTTTTTCAACAGGCTCAATCAATCCGCTCCAATTAGAACCTGGAAAGGGTGTAGGAGGGGGGCAATTACCGGATGCCCATTCAGTTGGATCATTTGCCCCATAATTATAATGTGAAGCATTCACAACTACCGCCTCTTGACCACTTCCCATCAAATCACATATATGGTTTTGAAAAGAATTTCTAAAAGAGACACCAATCCCTTTACAATCATGAGCCACACCTCTTAAATAAGCATCATCAGCTACAGCTAAAGCCATGCCAGATACTTGAGGTCCATGGGTTGAACCATTTCCATCATTTACAAAATCCATTTGCCCAATTAAATCGTCATGGGCTTGGAATCCAAATTCATAAATTGCAATTTTTATATTCGGATCACCTTTTGTGATTGACCAAGCACATTCAGCGTTAATTACTTCGATTGGGTAATCCGAATCAGAATCTAGAGCTTCAACTTTTTCCCGTACTACTCCACAATTTTCGCAAGAACCAGAAATGAGAACTGGATAAATTTGAACATCATAATAATAGCCAGAATTTTGTAGTTCGACTTGAAAATCAAATACATTTCCTGTCAATGAGATTTCATACCAATTAGAGTAAATGCATTCGTTTATTTGTTCATATTCGTAAACGCCATAATTACTAAAAATTTGGTTAATTGCTGTATTATTTGCACCTCCTGATCCTTGAGAAAGTTTTGCCACTACAAAATAATCCTGACATTTTAATGAAAATGTCATCAGGAAAAATAATGACATAAAAGTTAGTTTTCTCATAATTAAGTTTTAAATAGTTATAAAATATATTTTTATTTTTATTGTAAATAGGAACAAGAATTCAAATGACTAATCTTCCAATTTACTTCTCAACTTAGTAAGTGTGTAGAAATTGAACATTGTCCAATTCAAAAGCATCTTTGATATTTTGTGATAAGAATTTACTGTACCTTTTTAATTTTTGACAAAGCACTGCCAGCAAGATTATAGCACATAAACTATAAGCCAAATAAATAGTCCTCAAGGAGTAAGGTCTGACCTACTCACGTAAAGCATCAACAAAAAATTAAAATTTCAGTCCAAGAAAGGGTATCGGTTTGTAAGAAAGTTTTAGTAGTGTAAGTCTAAAAAAAAAATCGAGATTCCAAATATTTCTGAACAGAAACTGCTTGGCATCACAAAGTTTAACATTTAAGTCTTGTTGATTTGTATCTGTTAAGTTCATGACTTCATTTGAAAAGCCAAAGTTTTTTCTAAAAACATCCTATAATCCAAATCCGTTCCGGTTCCTTCCATTAAAGGTTCACTGAACCTTTATTTTTTGCTCGCCCAAAAAAAATCTGTCAGTCATCCTAAAAATCTTAGTTCAGACAAGGTGATGGGAAAGAATTGATTACTCGAATAACCGAACATTCAAATACTCGAATTTGGAAGTTTGAATTTTGTGCTTAAAGCATAAATATTTTATATAAAAAACTCCCCTACAAAAGTTCTCGTCGCAGGGCCTTTCAACCAAATACTCTTAAATTCGCCGGAAGGCAAAGTGGAAAAAAATCTGATAATCCGATAATCTGATAATTTATCCCAAGGGGATGCCTTCGGCACAAATTCTAATTTTTAGTACTTATCAGTTTATCGGATTCAAAAAATACTCCCCCACAAATGTTCTCGTAGCCGGCCCTTTCAGCCAGATACTTTTAAATTCGCCGGAAGGCAAAGCGGAGAAAGAAACGGAAAGATCACCTCCTTTGGTTTCAACTTTTACATTTTGGAGATCTTTGTTGTCGGTCTCTAGGGCGTAGGCGATGGCGCAGGCGGTGACACCGGTGCCGCAGGAAAGGGTCTCGTCTTCTACCCCTCTTTCGTAGGTGGCGACGATGATGCCGTCCTTTGTTTTTTCTACAAAGTTGACGTTGATGCCTTCTTTGGCGAATGGTTTGGAGTAACGGATGGACTCTCCAATTTGCTTGACGTTGATGTCGCTAACGTCTTCTACGAAAATGACATAGTGGGGGGAACCTGTGTTTAAGATGTAGTGGTCCTCTCCTATTGTGATGTTGTCGACATCTTGCATTTGTAGGGCCACCTCTCCCGATGCATCGATCTTCGATTCATGTGGGCCATCGATGGCGAGGAAGTTGAATTTGGCGTCCTTGATGCCCAGTTCTTTGGCGAAGGCGGTGATGCATCTACCGCCGTTGCCGCACATGGAACTTTGGTAGCCATCAGCGTTGTAGTATATCATTTCAAAATCAAAACCTTCTTTGTTTTGTACGAGGATAAGCCCGTCTGCGCCAATGCCGAACTTGCGGTTGCATAATAGTTCAATATCTTTGTGATCCTCTAGGGCGAGGTATTGATTTTGTCTCTGATCTATGAGAACAAAGTCATTGCCAGTTCCCTGATATTTTGTAAATGGAATGGATTTCATATTTACTCCTTGATTAGGGTTGTGTCCGTGGAAGATGGAGGTGGCGGATCGAACATAGAACGCCCTGTTTGATATTGCCTAAAAAGTGCTAAGAATAGAAAAAATAGGATGATTCCCAGGCCGATGAAAGAAAATTTCCATCCCCAGATATTTCCTAAATATTCTCCATCAAAAGGATCTTTGCGTTTAGTATCTTTATCCATTGTAATAATGAAATGTTAATTAGCAATAAACTGTTCATTTATGGTTCAATTATACGTTTTTTTATTCTAATATCATTTATACCATTGATAGTCAATCTAATTATGGTTCAATTAGTTGAAAGTGGCTATAAAAAGGTTCTTCAAAACAACATTTTTTAATTTAGATGGTATAATATTAAGAGTATTTCATAAAGAAGCACTTCAAAAATTATAGGAATAGATGAAAAAATTTGGCCCAATACTTCTTTGCTCTTTGCTTTCAGCAATATTGGCTGTTTTCATTTATAAGTCATTCGAAAAGCCGGCGAAGGTCATTTATAGAAATAGTCCCGTTCCTACTTACGCCAATACCAATAAAGACAATATCGGAAGAGGACCTATGCAACGGCCATTTATTTCTTCTTCACCCACCAACTTCACGGATGCGGCATCGGTTGTTTCGCCGTCTGTTGTAAACATCAAAGCGATTGAAACTTTGGATTATACCTTTTGGGGAAGTAACAATTCCAATGGTTCGTACACTGGGTCGGGTGTGATGATTTCGCCGGAAGGCTATATCGTCACCAATAACCACGTCATTGAAGAAGGAGACGAATATGAAGTGACCCTAAACGATAAACGTAAATTTGAAGCAAAGCTTGTTGGGAAAGATCCGGCTACAGATCTCGCCTTACTAAAAGTAGATGGAGAAGAGGCTTTCAGATCTGCTATTTTTGGAAACTCTGATTCCCTGAGGGTAGGTGAATGGGTGCTTGCTGTAGGAAATCCTTTTAACTTGGAATCAACAGTGACTGCTGGGATCGTCAGTGCTAAGGGAAGAAACATTGATATCTTGAAAGACCAATACTCTATTGAATCATTCATTCAAACGGATGCAGCTGTCAATCCGGGAAATAGTGGTGGCGCACTGGTGAATACCAATGGCGAATTGGTTGGGATCAATACTGCCATAATAACTAGGACAGGGAGGTATGAAGGCTATTCCTTTGCGATCCCTATCAATTTGGTGCAAAAAATAATCTCAGACTTAAGAGATTTTGGAGTAGTCCAAAGAGGTATGTTGGGCATTGGGATAGAGAACATCACGGCTGATCTTGCACAGGATCTCTCCTTGCCAAAAGTAGAGGGCATTCATATTAATAGAATTGAAGAAAAGGGCGCGGCTGAAGATGCTGGTTTAAAAGTTGGGGATGTTATACTTAAAGTAAACGGATATAAAACCAGAACCATACCTGAACTGCAAGAGCAAGTCGCTATGTATAGTCCAGGGAATAGTATGAAAATTGAATTTATCAGATCAGGCAAACAGAGAAAGGTAACCGTGATCTTGAAGAATGAAATGAAAAATACGGAGCTCGTCATTTTAGATGAAAAGAATTATTCAGTTTTGGAAGACTTGGGATTTGAATGTAGGGCATTGAGCGAGGAAGAGCAAAAAAGGCTTAAAGTGGATGGGATCATGGTAAAAAGTGTCTTTAGAGGTTCTAGAATTGCTCGGACAAATATGGATCCAGGATTTATTATTACAAAGATCAACGATAAAAAGGTTACAGATTTAGAATCCTTTGTATCTTACATAGAAGAAACCGACAAAAAAATTATGCTGGAAGGCGTCTATGAACATTTTGAAGGAGATTACTTCTACGCGTTTAAAAAATAGTTCTATTTTAGGTTAATCATACATGACAATTATCACTTAAATTAGCACCAGAAATACACGAATATAATTATGGCGAAGATCAATTTAGAAAGCACAATGAATGAAGATTCTATGAAACTAGCGACTTCTAGAATGAAACGAAGACTAGATAGGATCTTTTTAGGAGGAGGCAAAAAGAAAATTGATAAGCAGCATCAAAAAGGAAAATTAACAGCAAGAGAGCGCATCAATTATCTGGTAGACGACGATTCTTACTTTTTTGAAATGGGTGCTTTTGCGGGATTTGGTATGTATGAAGATCATGGAGGAGCCCCGGCAGGAGGAGTTATTGCCGGGATAGGTTATGTCTCTGGTCGCATGTGTATGATCGTTGCAAATGATGCTACCGTAAAAGCTGGCGCTTGGTTTCCAATAACAGGCAAGAAGAATTTAAGAGCACAAGAGATCGTGATGGAGAATCGTATTCCTATCATTTATCTTGTAGATTCTGCTGGTGTTTATTTACCTATGCAAGATGAAATATTCCCTGATAAAGAGCACTTTGGAAGGATCTTTAGAAACAATGCAAAGCTTTCTAGCATGGGTATCCCGCAGATAGCAGCTATCATGGGTAGTTGTGTTGCGGGTGGCGCTTATCTCCCGATCATGTCGGATGAATCTTTGATCGTAGAAGGAACAGGATCTATTTTTCTTGCTGGTCCATATTTGGTCAAGGCAGCTATAGGAGAAGTCGTTGATAAAGAAGAACTTGGAGGCGCTACGACACAAACGGATATTTCTGGTGTGACTGATTACAAAATGAAAGATGATCAAGAGGCATTGGATACGATAAAAAAACTTGTGGACAAAATTGGCCATTCAGAAAGCACAGGCTTTGATAGGATCAAACCAGAAGTTCCAAAGACGGCTCCTGAAAATATATACAGTCTTTTTCCATCAGATTCTTCCAAACAATATGATACTAAGGCAATACTCGATTGTATTGTCGATGAGGGTTCCATTACGGAATTTAAAAAGACCTATGGCAAAACCATCATTTGTGCCTATGCAAGAATTGATGGCTGGGCAGTAGGTATTGTGGCCAATAACAGAAAGGTAGTAAAGAACGCCAAAGGTGAGATGCAATTTGGTGGTGTGATCTATTCAGATAGTGCAGATAAAGCGACGCGATTTATTTTGAATTGTAATCAAAAGAAAATCCCTTTAGTGTTTCTGCATGATGTAACAGGCTTTATGGTTGGCAAAAGGTCAGAGCATGGTGGCATTATAAAAGATGGCGCCAAAATGGTAAATGCTGTTTCTAATTCTACGGTTCCAAAATTCAGTATTGTGATGGGCAATTCATTTGGTGCAGGAAACTATGCCATGTGCGGAAAGGCCTATGACCCTAGGTTGATTGTCGCGTGGCCTACGGCAAAGATCGCGGTTATGGGTGGAAATGTCGCCGCTAAAGTACTCTCTCAGATTCAAGTGAGTACGGCAAAAAGAAAAGGAGAAGAGATAGATGAGGCCAAGGAAAAAGAAATGTTTGATAAAATAAAAGCACGCTATGAAGAACAGACCACTCCTTACTATGCAGCTGCCAGGCTGTGGGTAGACGCTATCATTGATCCTGTTGAAACTCGAAAGATCATTTCTACTGGGATCGAGATGGCCAATCATGCTCCGGTTGAGAAGTTTAATGTGGGGGTTATACAAACGTAAGGGTCGGTAGTTTAAAGTCTTTAGTCGATTGTCCTTATTCTTTGGTAGGTGTTGCCTTTTGGTTATCAATCGTTCATGCTTTTGCTTTCAATTCATGCCTCATTCGGGGCAGTTGTCTATGGTTCTTCGTTTTTTTTGTTTGAGAGCAAGGCGCATCCGCGTTGAAGGATAAAATAATTGTTTGGAATGGAAGTAGATGAAGTTCTTTGCGGACTTTAGAAATATCTTTTCGTATAGGCAAAAATGCCTAAAGCCCCTTAATAGAAGGAAAGAGATAAACTTTAAAGAAGAAGGAGATTGTGTTCAGTTGATTTGAATATTATATTGCAACACTTGCAATTATAGCTGCCCAAATTAGTAACGAAATAGTTACACCAAATACAATACCTTTGATAGGTGAGGGTTTCATACCCAGAATGTTTAAATTATTCACGATTTATCGGTTTATAGGAAATGTAATCGTGATATGTTCTAATATGGGATTTATACTGACGATCCCAATATAGGACAAATTTTCGTCTAAATAAACATCAAAGGGACAATTAATATTTTATAACATGCTTTCAAGTAGGCTGAAAGCCATGTATAATTAAACATAACAATGTTGTTACAAAATTTTATGAAGGACATAAAATTTTAATATGACCTATTGGTTAGGCCTATTTTGAAATTATAAAACTTGAAAGTGAATAATTTAATTCTCTTCGTTCAAACTTGGATTAAGGTAAGTTCTCTTGATCTTTGAATTTTTTGCATTCCCTTCCAAGGAAATGTCAGAAAATTTTTGAAGCAAAACCAAAAGTCTAGCCGAAATAGGATGGAATGAATCTGGGATTAATTTGTTGTGGGTCATGTCAGCGTATGGATTATAATTTATAGAGTTAGTAATTTAGTTAAATATTAGCAAAAAAGCAATATTTAAAAGAGTGATATGTTCAATAAAATTTGGTTTTCCTATATCCTTAAATATTAGACATTTGTTTTCTCACAATGTCACTATATCTACTAAATTCTTTCAAAATAGTTGCCAAATTTGATCTGACGGAATTTTCGCCTTTAAAAGCATTTTTTCTTTCTTGACAGGGTGATCAAATCTTAAGGATTTGCAATGGAGATAGATGGTACCATCCCTAGCTGGCGTTGTGAATCCATACTTCACATCACCATTTATCGGACAGTTTATTTTACTCAGCTGAACTCTTATCTGATGAGGTCTTCCAGTGAGCGGTTTTATTTCGAATAAATGATGGCCTGCTATTCTAGAAATTAGCTTATAAGTTAGTTCAGATTTTTTTGCTCCCTTTGCTTTATTAGAAGTATTATTGTCATAAGCATAACTGACATTTTTTGAGGCATCCTTTCTAAGAAAATGAGTTAACTTGCCCTCTAATTTTTGAGGACATCTATTAGTTATTGCTAGATAGGTTTTTTCTACTTTTCTATCATGAAATAACTTATTCATTCTGATCAAAGCTTTTGAGGTCTTTGCAAAGACAACACAGCCAGATACGGGTCTGTCAATTCTATGAATAACGCCAAGAAACACTTCTCCAGGCTTATCATATTTGACCTTGATATAATCTTTAACAAATTCGCTTAGTGGTTTGTCTTTTGTCTTGTCCCCATGGGTCAACCAGCCACCGGGTTTGTTTACAGCAATCAGATGATTGTCTTCGTAGATCACATCAATTTTATATTTCTGCTTCCTCATTAGCTAAATATGTTAATTTTGGATGTCCTCTTTTAGAGGCTATTTATCCGTTTATTTGTGTATTCGTTCAATCTTGTTAGTATAACGAATATTTTATTAATATGTAAACAATTTCAAAAAATGCAGCTGAGCATTGGCTATTCTCCTTGCCCCAACGACACCTATATTTTCGATGCATTGATTCATCAGAAAATAGACACCAAAGGTATTGAATTTAAATTGACGATGGCAGACGTCAAGGAACTAAATACAATGGCCTTTGATTCTAAATTGGACATCACGAAACTCAGTTTTCATGCATTTGCATACCTTACGGATAAATATACCTTATTGGATGCTGGAGCGGCACTAGGAAATAATTGTGGCCCACTTTTGATCGCAAAGAAAAAGCTCGAAAAAGAAACGATCATAAAAAGCAAAATAGCAATTCCGGGGAAATACACAACTGCAAATTTTTTGCTTAGCCTAGCCTACCCTGAAGCAAAAAATAAAGAAGAAATGCAATTTGACGAGATCGAATCAGCGGTTCTTGAAAATAGGTGTAGCTCTGGCTTGATCATTCATGAAAACAGATTCACCTATGAAGAAAAAGGATTGCAAAAAATAATCGACCTAGGAGAATTTTGGGAACAGCAATATAAATTACCTATACCATTGGGAGCAATCGTTATCAAAAGAAATCTTGAGCCAAACCTAAAAAACACAATAAATGAACTAGTTGCACAGTCAGTGAGATTTGCTTTTGACAACCCAACTTCGTCGAAAGACTATATTTTACAACACGCTCAAGAAATGGAATTGGATGTAGT
>ENA-ORXM01001071-ORXM01001071.1-marine-metagenome-genome-assembly--contig:-NODE-1071-length-40624-cov-3.989617_pt1 | contig 40624 bp, 39 predicted proteins | sample MGYA00237867_ERZ511480 | MGnify/ENA primary metagenome ERZ511480 (study PRJEB26309, sample SAMN06266103) | marine metagenome | isolation source: Algal blade | place: United Kingdom:Sidmouth, United...
ATGTAAAAATGAAAAACAAAACGTTCCCTACACAAATTATGCTTTTTCTGGCGGCATGCACTTTTCTGTTAAGTGCCTGTACTGAAGATACTATTGAGCAAGAAACCGAGGTTTCCGTAAATCCTGAAGCAATAGAAGAATTAGAAGAGGATTCCCAATTAATCACTAAATATTTTTTAGGCGATGCCGTTCAGGTACGATTAGAAGAAGATGGTACCTATAGTCTGGCGGGTACGGATACGCGCTTGTTTGAAGATCAACTTGCAGATTCTCCGGATGCCTATAACCCAAACCCCGTTCCAGGTGAGGAACTTACGGCCTTGGCTTTAGCAGGTGGCATTAGAAAATGGACGAACAATACTGTTTATTATGTAATAAATGGACTAAGTGCTTCTGTGCGCAGTGAGTTGGAAAAGTCATTTGCCGAGTGGTCTAACAAAACCAATGTAACTTTTAAAGAACGTACCAATCAATCTAATTATGTAACCATATCTTCATCAGGTTCTAATAGTAATTCTGGAGTAGCTACTTTGGGAATGTACAATTCTCGCGGTTATATTCAATTGGGTACTAGAGCTACTGCTGTTGTTATTATTCACGAATTGGGTCATACCTTGGGTTATATTCATGAGCAAAATAGATCAGATAGAGATAATCATATTATCATTAGAACAGAGAACATCCAATCTAATGCACAAGATCAGTTCTATAAGAGTAGTTCAGCTACATTGCTTACAGGTTCTTTTGATGTGAACTCCATTATGATGTATGGTAGTTACACGTTCAGTAAAAACGGAAGACCTACGATAACCGATCTTAACGGCAATACATTGCCACAGCGGCAAGCTCGTTTATCCACTCTGGATATTCAAGGTACTAATGCGGCATATCCTTCATCGGGTGGTGGTGGTAATCCAGACCCGGAACCTGAGGATTTATGTGATTCTACCGCTAATTATTCATCAAGTAAGCGCTATAACGTAGGGGATTATGTGTTGTACTACGGTCGTCTCTACCAAAGGGATTTTACGCGTTGGAACTACATTAAAAATTGTAATTAAAACCAACCAGGGGTTAAGATAGGGTAGATTTACTGCCCAATACAAATTAAAAAGACCATCTATTTATGATGGTCTTTTTTTTACTTTGACAGGATGTAAAATTCCATGATATAAATCTTAAAAAATTATATATTTTATGGATTCTCATTTCCATATTGAATACTAGCTGAAACAAATGAGTTCTTAGTTGGTTTTTACATCAATATTGGAGAAGAAGAGTTTAAAGCTGCCATCTTCGTTCTGATGCATCTTTGCAATTTTGAGTCCGCCTACTTCTGTATAATCTTCCCAAGTGGTGGTCATTGATGGTTCTTCTTGATTTCCTTTTCTAAAAACCCATTCTCTAACAAGATAATCGTCACCAAAATAAAAGTCATAAGCATCACCTGGCGTGTAACCACCTTCTTGAGTGTAAACCACAGTTAGTTTCTGCATTTCTTTTTTGCTGATAGGAGCTTCTGCTTGTGGAGTAAGTTTATGGGTGCTTCCATTTTTATCCCATAGAATATTAATAGGGGCAATGAGCCAATATTTATCATTTATAAAACCGCCATTGGTTTTGTAGGCAGTACTATCCATATCTTTCCTGCTGTATACCAAAGTGTCGTTTGCAGAAATAGCGGTTACTAGGTTGGCTTTAGGTTTCCAAATCCATGTGCGTTCAAAGTGCGAGGTATCTCTATCCACGTTGAAAGTAAATTTAAGTTCTTCTACCTTGTTCCAATTTTCGTAGCCATTGGCGTAAGCTATCTTTTCAAGAATCGTTAGTTCTTTTTTAGGTTGAGGTGTTTTGGTTTTTTTGGTCTCTTTACAGCCAAGTATAAGAATTGTAAAAAGCAGGATTGCGGAAAAGTACTTTGCCATAGCTAATTTTTTTCCAAAGATAAATGCTTTTGATGAAAGCGCGATACCGACCAAAAATCAATATATCTCAATTCATAAGAAAAATTAGATATTGTTTTTAGAAGTAACGGGGAGATTTCATTGCTTTTAGTCCTCTATCAAACAACTCATAAATAAGAATAACCTCATGTGTACCACCTGAGTAAGGCCTAAAAGTAGATGTAGGCAAATCATACGCATACCCTATTCTAAAAGAATCGGAAATGGCATAATCCATTAGCACACCAAAACTGTCTGAATCATTGAAACGGTATGAAGCTCCAATCCAGAATTTCTCATAGAAAAGAAAATTTGCGGTTACATCATAAGATGCTGGTGCACCATTGGTATATTTTAGTATGGCCGTTGGCTTAAATTTTGTTGTTTCACCTAAATCAAAAACATAGCCGCCAATAGCGTAGTAACTATTACGCTCAAGAGCTACAAATTCACCTTTGTTTAAATCGGTATTTAAAATACGTGGGGCAGAAGCGCCAACGTACCACTTGTTTGAACTTATGTAAATACCAACACCCATATTAGGGTTCCATTTGGTAAAACCATCAAAGAAAAAGGGATCGTTCTCATCTGGAGTTTCTAACTTGTAATTAGTGGCACCACCTTTAAGTCCCAACGCCATGTTTACATCTCTACTTAGTGGTACGGTATACGATACATCTGCATAGATATAGTTCGTTTTCTCGTAACCTGATTTATCGTTTATGTAGGATAAACCAACTCCCAAATTACTAAAGCGTATTGGGGTATGAACAGATAATGTACTTGTTGTAGGATTACCTTCTATTCCTGCCCATTGGTTTCTATGTAAAGCCGTAGCGTTTAGCGTTTGTCTACTGCCTGCGTAAGCTGGGTTAATAGACATTGTATTATATACATATTGGGTAAATTGTGGTAACTGTTGTGCATTTGAGAAAAAGGCACAGCATATCGCCAGAATTACCAGGTAATTTCTAAATGCTGTCATGGTTGCCTTTTTAGTTTGATCCAATATAAATGTATCCGTTTACAGGTTGTACTTCATTAGTTCCAAATCCTATTATATAGTAATACGTTCCTGATGCAAGCATACCTGAGTTTCCTAACGAATTCTCCGGTGCAAATCCGCTCCAATCATTAGTATAATCGTTATTCTCATACACAATATTGCCCCAACGATTAAAAACTTTTAGATGGTAGGTATAATCACACCCTTCCAACCCGGTAATTTCAAAGCGGTCATTAATACCATCTCCATTGGCTGTAATCGTTTTTGAAACGATAAGGTTTTCCACATCACAAGGTAAATCTGCTTCCACAATAATAATCTGGGTATGAACCGTTTCATTACCATTGTTATCTACTGCAATCCATGTTCTTGTTATTTCGTACCCTGTACTACAATCCCTGTCGTTTGTTGCAGTTTCGCTAAAGGTTACTTCAGGGTCAGTATCACAATTATCAATAGCGGTTAATATATCTGCCTCAGGAACGGAATCGCAATCTACCGTAATGTTCTCTGGAAGTTCCTCAACAAATACAGGGGCTTCTTCATCCATTATGCATTCATCGGATATAACCGTAATAATCTGAGTATGGGTAAAAGTATTATTGGCATTGTCAGTTGCCGTCCAAGTTCTGGTTATTTCATATCCGGTCTCACAACTACGATCATTAGTTGCCGTTTCCGTAAAAGTAGTAACAGGATTGGGGTCACAATAATCAATAGCGGTCAGCGTAGCTGCATCTGGCACACCATTACATGGCACGGTAATATCACTTGGAAGGTTTTCTGCAAACACAGGAGCTTGTACATCGGTAATATGAATTACTATGCTAGTTGGGTCTCCATTTCCAATACCACATTCATCAAAAGTGAATGAACTATTAGAGGTTTGCTGTGTCATATTAATTTCACCCATGTACATTGCTACGGTTTGAGATTCCGAGTTAAATTCACAAGCTGGAATACTTGAAAAATATGCATCATCTTTAACACGTACAGAGTATTGAATTGTATATGGTGCGCTAGTAACATCTGTTAATCCATCGGCCACATTAAAAGTAAGTTCACGTGTTACAGTGTCAAAATTGTATGTGATTTCGCTTGGTAGAGGCTCAACACCTATAAAATCCATTTCTTCTGGAACACTAGTAGTAAATGATAAATCTCTAATATTGTCGTTTCCGGTATTGGCAACATCCAAATATATCTGAACAGTTTCTCCGGTACGCGGATTCTCGTCTGAAGGCGTAGCGTATAAGTCCAAGGTGTTCAATGAAGGTTCGTAAACCTCTACGGCCATTCCAAGAAGGTAAAGACCGTATACTTCTTGATCAGAGGTCATACGTACCGTTGCCGAGGTTTGGTTATTGGTCATTAATGAGTTTCCTGAATTATCCAAATCAAATAAACTGGCATCAAACCCCAAGGTATTTGAACTGGCAGGAGTACGGTCTAAAAAATCAGAACCGTGTGTGGTAATAGAACTATTGAAAAAGTTATTTGCGGGTCTCATTGCCGTAGTTAGAGGTTCCCATGAACCTGAAGTATCCATCATAAGTAACTGATCACGGGAAATACCTCTGTCTCCTTCTAAAGAACCAATTACCATATTAGCTTTTACTTCGCCATTCGGGACGGTTTGAAATCCATCAAAAGTAACATCAAAATTATTATCGTCTCTGGTAATATGAGCGTACCCGTCAAAAAGAGTAATGTTCTTTTGTGGTAAAAGGGGGCTTTGCCATACTACAACAATTTGCCATCCACCAGAAGTACCGGTTCTTCCTCCGGCATGAGAAAGTAACTGTCCTTCCGTAGCCTTAACGTTTGCTACTTGATAAGTTCCAAAAGGATTACTTAGCCCCTGTACCCAACTGGTAATATCTTTAACACAGATATACGGGTCATTCACAAAATGGTCATCTCTACCGCGGTAAATAACTTCATCTGCAGTTAGTGTTGCCTCATAAGTACTAGATCCGGGCAACATTAGTTTTATATCGTTATAATTCCAAGAAGGTTCAACACCTCCATTTCCGGCAATAATAGTACCGGACCCATTTACCTCGTATTCCTTATCGGCCGCTGCCCAATAAAGAAAAACACGTTCAATAGTCAAACAAGAGCTTCCAGGTGAAGGGTTAGCCAAGTTTGCGCTACTGGAGTTAAAAGTAGTGGGGTCACTATCTATATCTACAAATACATTGTCTGAAAAATCGTGATTACTACCATTACCATTATAACTGTTGGTAGCATGTCTAGACAGAACATTGTTGGCGATCATAGTAAAATCACCTGTGATAGTTTCTGAATACCTTGGAGTAAATCCTTTTTGTAGCTGTGCACTGGTTGTATTAAAAGCCAAAAGGAATAAAAGGAACCCAAAGGTTCTCGTTAAATTTTTAAGGGGTATAGGTTTCTTCATAATTATAGGTGTGTCTATCAATTTAAGTTGATGTACATATAATCAGAAGCTACAATACGGTCTTTACCTGTAAAGTTTTGTAATGGTGTAATTAAGGTCAAGTTCAATTTGTAGCAACTAGGTTATTTGGGATAAAAAAGTGCTGTAATTTTATAGCATATATTTATTGCATTCACTACAAAGTTCGCTTAAAGTCTTGTTATTTAGTAGAGTAACCGTTGAATGAACGTTTTATTCGCCAGCGGCTATTATCTATAGACGAGTGGTTCGTAAATATCGATGAGCATATTTGGACTGCTTCGGACAGGTCGTCAAAAAGAACGATAAAAGGTAATTATATTGATATTGGATATACACTGTTATGGTACAGATAAATTGTTTAATTTTGATATGTATAAACAATAGGAAATGAGTGCTAAAAAAGGAAAAGTTCAAGAAGCGATAGACGAAAAATTGTTAGAAGAAAGAAAAGTCTTCTTATGGGGCATGGTAGATGATGATTCTGCCAAGCACGTAATTGATCGTTTGTTGTATTTAGATATGCAGAATAATAAAGAGATTCAATTATATATTAATAGTCCAGGTGGTTATGTTACTTCTGGTTTTGCAATGTATGATATCATAAAATCGCTAAAAAGCCCTGTTTCTACAATTTGTACAGGTCTTGCAGCTTCTATGGGTTCAATTTTGCTTTCTGTTGGAAAAAAAGGTAGAAGATTTATTCAGCCACATGCACAGGTAATGATTCATCAGCCAAGTGGGGGAGCAAGAGGGCAGGCTTCGAATATTGAAATTCAAGCTAAAGAAATAATCAAGACCAAAGAATTAAGCGCTCGTATTTTAGCGGATAATTGTGGTCAAGATTATGAAAAAGTATTGAAAGATTTTGATAGGGATTATTGGATGAATGCGGAAGAATCTATTGCATATGGTATTGTAGATGGTATTCTGGAATAGAAACTCTATTCTTATAACAAATAAAAAAGACCTTCGTAATTAGAAATTATGAAGGTCTTTTTTTGGATATATATAGACGCTCTCGCGGAATTTTCATATTATTTACGTTTCAACAATTATCTAGGGACGTTCTGTTTTCGTTAAAAAAATATTAAACTAAAATTGGTCCGGATTGCTTATTATTTCATTTGCTCTTTCTTTCAATGCTTTCAGTTCTTCCGATGGTTTTTTGTTTAAAAGGCTCATCATCATGGCCATGCGGTTATTGGAGCTAAAGTATTGGCGTTTTTCATCAAGAAAATTCCAATATAGCGCGTTAAAAGGGCAGGCTTTTTCACCCAGTTTTTTAGTGTGGGAGTAGTGACAGCTGCTACAATAATTACTCATTTTATTAATATAATTGGCGCTGCTTACATAGGGTTTTGTGGCAACAAGACCTCCATCTGCAAACTGGCTCATACCACGGGTATTGGTAATTTCTACCCATTCAATAGCATCTATGTAAATGCCTAGGTACCATTCGTCTACTTCCTTGGGATCGGTCATATTTAAAAGGGCAAAATTTCCGGTAATCATTAAACGTTGTATATGGTGCGCGTAGGCCTCATTAAGACTTTGGTCTATGGCATGATGTAAACAATTCATTTTGGTTTTACCTGTCCAAAAGAAGTTAGGTAGGGAGTTGCTATTGTTAAGCTTGTTATGATTTGCATATAGGGGCATTTCTTTCCAATACATACCACGCATATATTCCCGCCATCCTAGTATCTGCCTAACAAAACCTTCTACTTGAGAAATTTGAATGGAATCTGTGTTATTGCGATAATGGGCTATGACGCTATCCACTACCTCTTTGGGAGCTATCATCTTGCTGTTCATGGCAAAAGATAAGCGAGAGTGAAATAGAAATTTTTCTTCGGTATGAAGAGCATCTTGGTAATCACCAAAATGCATTAAAAGATTTTCACAGAAGTAGGACAATACAGAAAGTGATTCTTTTCTGGAGCAAGGCCAATTAAAGTCGTTAGGCTCTATATGTCCAAAAGTCTTTGCGCCGCTATTTTTGATTTCTTCGATTACTGCTGAAACGTTACGTTCAAATTTTTTTATTTCTGGAATAATAGGCTGCCCTTTCCATTTCTTACGATTGCTATGGTCATAGTTCCATTTGCCCCCTTCTGGTTGGTCTCCGGTGGTTAATATATGGTGCTTCTTACGCATCATCCGGTAGAAACTTTCCATGATAAGTTGTTTCTTTCCAGAGAAAAAATTCTTTAATTCAAAGCGGGTGGTGTAAAAATGTTCGGTATCCGCAATCTCATAATCGCAATTTAGTTCTTCGCAAATCTGCTTTAGTTGTTGGTCCAGTCTATATTCATCAGGCAATTGGTATTCAAATTTTTGGGAACTTGTTGCTTTAAGGTGGCGCTTAATGATAGCTTTTAGATCCTGTGGATTTGTATCATCCGATATCTTTAAGTAGATACATTGGTGTCCTTTTGATGCTAGTATTTCAGAAAAATTACGCATAGAAATAAAAAAGGCGACTACCTTCTGAATATGGTGTTTTACGTAATCTGTTTCTTGGCGCATTTCCGCCATTATATAAATAACATTATCATCTACTTTATTAAACCATGAGTGATTTTCATTTAGTTGATCGCCTAATATTAATCGTAATGTTTTCATTTTTCCTATTCTGTTTTTATAATAGTAAGCATTAGAACAACGTTGGTTGTAACCATAAATTTTGAAATTTCCCTTGGGGGTCATATACCGTTGCTTGTCTGCTGGGATTAAATTTTCTGTTTCTTGGGTCGTTTCCTACTCCGCTGGTATACATCCAATTACACCAATTACTGTGAACGTCATAATCAATAAGCATACTTTCAAAATAGGAAGCACCTATGCGCCAATCTTGTTTTAATTCTTTTGACCAAAAGCTAGCTACATTTTGCCTTCCTCTATTGCTCATCCAACCTGTTAAGGCTAATTCTTTCAGATTCGCGTTTATAAAAGAAGATGTTGTACGCCCTTCAATCCACATTTTTAATGTTTCCTTAGAATTTTCCCATTGATAAGATTCATTAGAAATGCCCTTTAATTGAAAAATTTTATTCTTGTGTTTTAGTGAAACGTACTTGAAAAAATCTCTCCACAATAGTTCAAAAAACAACCAATAGGTACTTTCGTTTTTGACGATTTCTTTTTCAAATTGTTTTATATGCCAGTATATGATTCGTGGTGATATACTCCCGTTAGCTAACCATGCAGAAAATTTTGAGCTATAATCCTTACCAATAAGTCCGTTTCGTGTTTTCTTATAAACCGATATTTTTTTAGTTTTCCATAGGTATTCATCTACTCTTGCTAACGCCTGTAATTCTCCTCCCTTCCAAGGAAAAGCACTCCTGTAATCTAATTGAAAGTTATCTAGACCAAAATCCGTAAGTTCAACCACGTTTGTGTCATTTTTTACCAGGTTATCTTTTGGTAAAGGTTCTGGAATGGGAATGAGCGGTCTAATTTTTAGATGTTCTTCACAAGCTTTTCTGAAATTGGTGAAAACTTCGGGAATTTGTTTAAAATCATTGTAAGGAATGTCTTCAGGATGTATTAAAAACTGGTTGTACGAGCTTTTAAATGTAACATCTTTTGAAGATGCTGAAATGACTGAGTCGGCCACGGTTTTTTCTTCTGAAGTCCACTCCTTCTGAAGGTATACTTTATTAATATTGTATTGCGAAATGAGCTTTGGAATAATATTTTCGGGCTTATCATGATAAATTAATAACGAAATATTTAGTTGGCCTAAACTTTGCTTTAATTCGGTAACGGTTTCAATTAAAAATTGGGCTCTGTACTGAGATGTTTTTTTAAAACCAAACCGAAGGTCACTAAATTGGCGTGGGTCAAAACAGTAGATAGCCAATACTTTACCACCATTGCAAGCTTGCTGCAATGCTAAATTATCCGCCACTCTTAAATCGTTTCTAAACCAGATTAAATTCATTTTTAGAAATGTTATTCATGAGTATTATAATCTCACTTGGATTTACGGCACTTATCACTACAATATTTTACAGACTCCCAATTGCGTTCCCATTTTTTGCGCCAGGTAAAGGGTCTCTTGCAAACTATACATATTTTGGTGGGAAGATTCACTTTCTTATGACTCATTCCAGAGTGAATTTATATTTTCATCCGGTTTTGCATAGCTTAAACGGTCAATGATTTTTGGTAAAGCATAACCATCCAACCCAACTGATGACATCGTATCTACATCATCTAATTTTACCCAACCGTCTTCGGCTACGATATCACTATTAAGATAGATATGTTTAATTGCCCCAATTATAAGTAAGCATCCGTTTTCTTCAATTTTGTATTCGCTTACGTATTCACACCCTAGTTTAATAGCGCTTTGTGTTATATAAGGGGCATCAAAATCATTTAGGTATTCTTCGGTTAGATTGGTTTTGTCAAACTCGGATATATTTTCATCATATTTCGCCGAGGTATGATGTGCTTTTTCAAAAATATGTTTGTTTACTTGATTTACGGTAAATAAATTATGTTCGCGAATGTTCTGATAGGTATGTCTAGGCACCGTTAAAGGGCGAGAAATAAATCCTAACATAGCTGGGTTGCTACCAATGTGAACTACTGAATTAAAAATTGCTAGATTTGTATTGCCCTGATTAGATTTAGTAGCTAAAAGGTTTACAGATTTATAACCCGTACAGCTATTTATTAAATTGGCGCGATAACGAGATGGTAATTTCTCTAGGTCCGTTGATTTGTAATGAAACATTTTGTTTATTTTGTTTCACTAAATTAAATAATTATTAAACATTATTTCTTTACTCTGTGTATTTGGATCAATTTTTGAAAGTATAACGACACTTTTAATTTTGATATCTTACTTTCGGGCTTAAGAAAGCTTCTCAGCGAAAAATATATGAAACAATCTTCCAAGAATATAGCCATTATAGGTTCAGGCCTTGTGGGCTCATTATTGGCCATTTATCTCAAAAAAATGGGCCATACCATAACAGTTTTTGATAGAAGACCTGATATCCGGAATATAAAATTCTCAGGACGATCCATTAATCTGGCTATGAGTAATAGAGGTTGGCAGTCATTGGCCGAAGTTGGTATAGCCGATGAAATCAAGAAAATAGCCATTCCTTTGGATAAGCGCGCCATGCACGTAATAGATAAGCCCATTTATTTTCAGAAGTATGGTAAGGAGGGCGAGGCTATATGGTCTATTTCTAGAGGTGTATTAAATAAAAGGATGATTGACTTAGCAGAGGAGGCTGGAGTTGAGTTTCGTTTTGACGAAAAAGTGTGGAACGTAAATCTTCCTGAAGCAACTTTATTTACGGGCGATACAGAAAAAGGGGAGTGGAAGGAGTATAATTACGATATTATTTTTGGGTGTGATGGCGCGTTTTCACGTGTACGTCATAAAATGCAGCGCCGTAGCCGTTTTGATTATTCTCAGAATTTTATAGATGTTGGTTACAAGGAACTTTCCATTCCGGCCAATGAGGATGGAAGTCATAAGTTAGATAAGAATTCTTTTCATATTTGGCCGCGAGGTAAGTTCATGTTAATAGCTATGCCCAATATAGATGGTAGTTTTACATGTACATTGTTTATGCCATTTGAAGGTGAAACTTCTTTTGATAGTATTCAGACCAAAGAACAGGCAAAAGTCTTTTTCAAGACTTATTTTCCCAATGTCAGAAAGGAAATTGAGAACCTAACGGGAGACTTCTTTAAAAACCCAACAAGTGCCATGGTCACGATGAAGTGTTATCCTTGGACCTACTGGGATAAAGTTGCTTTAGTGGGAGATTCGGCGCATGCCATAGTTCCGTTTTACGGACAAGGTATGAATGCAGGTTTTGAAGATATTTTTGTTTTAAAGCAAAAGATTCAAAAATACGGTGATGATTGGGAGGCTGTTTTTAAAGCATACCAAGAAGAACGAAAACCTAATGCCGATGCCATTGCAGAACTTAGCTATAGAAATTTTGTTGAAATGAGTAGCAAGACCGCAGACCCAAAATTTTTGTTACAGAAAAAAATTGAAAAGTATTTTGCTAGTCTGCATCCAGATAAATGGATTCCAGCCTATTCTAGGGTTACTTTCTCCAATAGACCTTATGCAGAGGCGCTTGCTCTTGGGGATGCACAGGAGAAAATCATGCAAGAGGTGATGCTAATACCCAATATTGAAGAAAAATGGGATAGTAAAGAGGTTGAACAGAAAATTCTAAGTTTAATTTAGCGTTCCTTATCGCGTTGTTCCGCTTGGCGCATGGGCATACCATCAATTTTGGCAAAGATGGCCTCAGGAGCCACCGGATAGGCTTTTTTTGCTTTAATAAAACCATCCTTACCAATTAATAGAAGGCCTTTAAATCCAGAAGACAGATTTAACTGTTCATATACAGCTCCTGGGTTTAGATTTGCTTTGCTACCGTCTTGGTTATAAATATGAGTCGGGTTTATTACAAAAATCATCAAATCTCGTTCGGTAAGTTCTTTTTGTTGCTCTGTAAAAGCAGTTAGGTTGGTTTTGAGAATTTTGTTGTCGGTATTTTCAGCAACGAATATTAGGAGTCTGTTCTTCCATTTATAGTCCTGTAAGTCTTGTCCTGTCATATGGGAAGAAGTTATAAAACCTAAAATCAGTAGGGTATATCTTGAGAGTCTCATTAGCATTGGTTTTCAATTCTTAAGATACTAAAAAAGCCACCTACTTAGTAGTAGATGGCTTTGATTTTATTTGGTAATTAGATGTTACATTTTAGTGAACATCTTACCCATTTTTTCTTGTTCTTCTTCGGCAAGAACAGGATCTACTAGTATTCTGCCACTATGCTCGTCGGTAATGATTTTCTTGCGGGAAGCAATTTCAACCTGTACCTGAGGAGGAATAGTAAAGAAGGAACCGCCCGATGCACCTCTTTCGATAGGAACAACAGCTAATCCGTTTTTCACGTTGTTACGGATACGAGTATATGCCTTAACTAGACGTTCCTCTATTTCGCTTTGGTATTTTTCGGACTGGGCTATAAGTGCTTTCTCTTCTTTTTCGGTTTCTGCCAAAATAGCGTCAAGCTCACTTTTCTTATGCTTCAAATGGGATTCGCGCTCAGAAAGACGTTCTTTCGTTTCAGAAATAACTGATTTTTTCTGCTCAATTTGTGCTTTGAATTCTTTAATGTTCTTGTCGGCTAATTGAATTTCAAGCTCTTGAAATTCAAGTTCTTTGCTGATAGAGTTGAATTCTCTGCTGTTGCGAACATTCTTTTGTTGTTCTGTGTACTTCTTTATAAGTGCTTTAGCCTCATCAATAAGATTCTTCTTTGCACCAATCTCAAAATTGATGGTCTCAACATCTGTCTTCAACTTATCCAATCTTGTTTTAAGACCAAGAACGTCATCTTCTAAATCTTCTACTTCTAAAGGAAGTTCGCCTCGTACATTACGTATTTCATCTACTCTAGAATCAATCAATTGCAAGTCGTACAATGCCCTTAATTTTTCCTCTACCGTTGCTTCTGATTTTTTTGCCATATACTTTATAAATACTTGATGGGATTGGTTTTACTTTCCGATAAACGGATTGCAAAATTAGGGATTTTTTTTGTAAGATAGTCAACTAAAAGGTTTTTTGTAAACTGCTCGCTTTCATAGTGTCCGATATCGGCAATTATCATTTTACCTTCCGCTTTGTAAAACTCGTGGTATTTTATGTCTGATGTAATCAAAACATCAGCTCCTGAAGCCATTGCTGCTTCTATAGCAAAGGCTCCGCTACCTCCTAAGACAGCAACTTTCATAATTTTTTTGCCTAATAGTTTCGAATGTCTTATACCTTCTGAACCCATTTTTTTCTTTACCTCGTTCAGAAAATTAATTTCATCAATCGGATTTTGAAGTCTACCTACCATACCTATGCCAATATTTTGATCGGTATTTTCCAAAGTAATCACCTCATAAGCTACTTCTTCATAGGGGTGGGATGAAAAGAGAACTTTCATTATTTTGGCTTGATAAGCTTTAGAAAAAGTAACGCTTAGCTGAGTTTCTTCTTCATAATGGGTTTTTCCAATTTCTCCCACAGTTGGATTGGCGTTTTCACCCGCCTTATAACTTCCTTTTCCGTTGGTGTTAAAACTGCAGTTACTATAATTACCAATATTTCCCGCCCCTGCGTCAAAAAGAGCATCTCTAAGGGCGTCAGCATCTTTTATGGGTACGTAGGTGGTTAATTTTTTAATTGATTCTTTTTGGGGAATAAGTATCTGCGGATTTTTAATCCCCAATACGTCACAGATTTTTCCATTTACACCTTGGGTGACGTTATCTAAAGCAGTATGCATGCTGTAAATTGCGATATCGTTTTTTATCGCTTTTATAACTACACGCTCTACATAGGATTTACCGGTAAGTTTCTTAAGTCCCCCAAAGATAATAGGATGAAAGCTAACGATTAGGTTGCATTTGTTTTCTATAGCTTCATCAACAACATTCTCTAGCGTATCTAGAGTAACTAGTATTCCAGTAACTTTAGTACTGGGATTACCAACCAACAGCCCAACATTGTCAAAGCTTTCTGCATAGGATAAAGGGGCTAAATCTTCTAGAATATCTGTAACTTCTTTTACGGTCATACGTATTTTTATGAGGTCTAAAGATAAAATATTATAATTTCGCCTTTGTGCAAGTACTCAGAAAAATATTATTTCCCGTTTCATTACTATATGCTTTGGTCGTTTACCTTAGGAACTATTTCTATGATAAAGGAATTTTTAGTTCCACAAGTTTCAAAACGCCTACTATCTGTATTGGTAATCTAAGCGCAGGTGGTACGGGTAAGACGCCTATGGTGGAGTTATTGGTGGGTTTGCTTAAGGAGGATTTTAAAGTTGCGGTATTGAGTAGGGGGTATAGGAGGAAATCAAAAGGTTTTGTTTTGGCAGATGAAAATGCAACCGTCAAAACCCTTGGTGATGAGCCTTTTCAAATTTTTTCTAAATACCCTGATATTTCACTAGCAGTTGATGCGGACAGAAGAAATGGTATAAGATTACTAGAGAAGAATATTAACCCCAGAGTTATTCTGTTAGATGATGCATACCAACATCGCAAAGTAAACTGTGACTTCTCTATTCTTTTAACTTCATATGGCAATCTTTATGTTGATGACTGGTACCTGCCAACGGGCAATTTAAGGGATAGTAAGAAAGAGGCAGGTAGAGCACAGGTTATTGCGGTAACAAAATGTCCTAAAGATTTAAGTCTAAAGGAACGGAAAGCAATTATTGCGAAGCTTAAACCAAAGTCTCATCAGCAAGTGTTGTTCTCTTATCTTGCTTATAATGATAACTTGCAAACAATTAATTCATCTCTCTCATTAGTTGATTTAAAGTCGAGAAATGTAACTCTTGTAACTGGTATTGCTAATCCTAAACCACTGGTGGATTACTTAAAAACCAAAGGACTCAAATTTGAACATCTGAAATTTAAGGATCATCATAATTTTAGTGATTCAGAACTTTCGGTTCTACGAGAAAAGGAATGTATACTTACTACGGAAAAGGATTTCGTACGGTTAAAGCATGAAGTAAAAGACATCTTATTTATACCCGTAAAACATCAATTTTTAGAAGAAGGCGAATCCCTGTTAAAAGTTAGATTACAAGAATTTATGAAGTAGCATTCTTAAGTTTTTTCTTGTTGAAGATATTTTCTCCTATTTTTTGATAGAACACCTCTGGTTTAAAAGGTTTGGTAACCACGTCATTACATCCGGCAGCATAGAAGCTTTCCAAACTATCGTCCAAAGAAATAGCGGTAAGCGCTATAATAGGCGTAACAATATCAAATTTACGAATTTCAATCGTAGCTTCTTCACCACCAATACCTGGCATATGAATATCCATTAATATGGCATCATAATAGTTCTCACGGGCCATATCAATTGCTTCGCCACCATTGTTGGCGATGTCGCTGGTAATTTCTTTTTTGGTGAGCATTTTCTTGGTGATGACCTGGTTGATTTTGTTGTCCTCAACAATTAAAATATTCAAACCTTTAAAGTTGTACTCCTCTGGAGTTACCTCAAACGGAATATCGTCAACAATACTATCCTTACATTTCATTTCCAATTGAAAGAAGAAGGTACTACCAACACCTAATTCACTCTCTAGTTCTATTCTACTTTCAAAAAGCCCCAATAAACTTTTAACAATGGTAAGGCCAAGGCCTGTACCGCCATATTCTCTATTAATTTGGATGGAACCTTGTTCAAAACCATCAAAGATGTTCTGTTGTTGCTCTTTGGCAATACCAATACCATTATCTTTCACTTCAAAATAAAGAGTAACGTCTTCATCTTCTTTTTTCATGACTTTGGCGGTAACCTTAACTTCTCCTCCCTTAGTAAATTTCAGAGCGTTACCAACTAGATTCAAGAATATCTGGGAAAGTTTTAATGGGTCGCTCATTAAGTGATATGGAATATTCCTATCGTAATCCAAAACGAGTGTTGTGTTATTGCCTTGAGCACTTTGCTTAAGTGAATCAATAACTTCCTGAAGTACTTTTTTAAGATTGAATTCTACATTCAACGGTTCCAGTTTATCGGCGTCGATCTTATTGATTTGTAGAATGTCGTTTATGAAATTCAACAGGTAATCTCCTGAGAATTTTAGCGCTTTAAGGTGTTCTTTCTGACCTTTACTAGGGTTTTCTTCCAAAAGCAAATGAGTAAGACCTGTAACCGCATAAAGTGGAGTCCTAAGTTCGTGGCTAACTGTAGACAGGAAGTTGGTCTTAGCTTCCATGGCTGTTACCGCGGCGTCTCTGGCAGCTTTAAGTTCGTTGTTCTTTGTTTGTAAAAGATCGTTGGTTTTTAATTTTATCTGGTTATTCCTAAATAGAGAAACTGCCAATAAGGTAATAATGGTCAATAGGGCAGAGGTAAGTATTGCCGTAATATCAGATTTGTTTTTGGATTCGTTCAGTTCTTCAATTTTTTGTTCTTGGCGTTTTATTTCATCGCTCATAAAATCAAACTGAATTTTTTCCGCAGTTTTCGCTTCGGTCTTCATTTTTGCAATGTTGAAGAGTGAATCCCGAATATGCAATAGGTTACGGTTATTGGCTAGTGACTTATTGTATTCACCAAGTCTTTCGTAAACCGTGGTAAGCATTTCATTGGCTTCCCATATTTCTTTAAAAAATTTATTCTTTTTTGCCAGTTTCAATGCACTTTCGCCGTTTTCGGCACTTTGTTCTAAATCCTCTGTTTTAAGATGCAATTGTGCCAACCCTAAATGAGCCTTGGTAGCAAGGTAATCGCTCTCATAAATATCCGTATTGATAATTAACGAGTTGAAATTTTTGGCGGCACTTTCGTATTTTTCCAATTTTAGATAAATATTACCTTCTGCGAGTAAAATGTTATTGAAAAAATTACGGTCGTTGTTCAGTTGTTTAGCCTCGTTAAGCATAAAGATAGCCTGGAAGTTTTTCTCATCGTGGAAAAGTAAAATGGCTTCTATGTACTTCTGCATGGCATGGCCATAGGGGTATTCTATATCCTTTAGCAAAGCTTTAGCTCTGTCCCAATAAAAATAGGTGGTTTCTTCTTTTTTCAGTTTGAGATAGACCAGCGCAAATTTGTGATAACAATCTATAAGTGCTTTTACGTCCTGGTTTTCCTCAGCTACTTTAGAGGCTTTCTCTAAGGCTTCGAGAGCAAGATCGGTTTGGTCTCGGTTTCGAAAAGCACGTGCTTCTTCAAAATAAATGCGAACATCGCTATTTTCTAAAGCAAGTGTATCCTGGGCATGTGCGTTTTGAACAACCCAAATCAATATAAATATTGATAGAATTCTTTTTAATCCGATATGTGAAAAATCTAGATTCAAACGTAATTATTTCGTGACAACACTAATATAAGGTCTATAAGCCTACTGCTATAACCGGTTTCATTATCGTACCAACCGATAATCTTCACCATTTTACCGATGACCGAAGTCATCATAGAGTCAAACGTACAAGAGTAATAACTATTGTTTATGTCTATTGATACTATAGGGTCTTCTGTATATAAAAGTATGTTTTTAAGCTCATTATCGGATTTTTCCTTAAAAACTCTATTAATTTCAGCTATTGAAGTTTCTTTTTTAACATTAAAAGTAATATCTGTTAATGATCCATTGGGAACTGGAACCCGAATACCACAACCCCCGATTACATCACCCAAATGAGGAAAAATTTTAGTTAGAGCCTTTGCCGCTCCAGTTGTAGTAGGAACAATGGATTGAGACGCCGCTCGAGCTCTTCTCAAATCATGATGAGGTTGATCGTGTAAACTTTGGTCTGAAGTGTATGAATGTATTGTGGTAATATAAGCTTGTTCTATACCGCACAACTCATCAATTATCTTGATCATAGGGGCTGCATTATTGGTGGTACAGGATGCGTTTGAAATGATGTCATCATTCTCTTTTAGCGATGATTCATTTATTCCAAGCACAATCATCTTAATATCATCTTCTGCAGGGGGAGCGGATAAGATTACTTTTTTTGCTCCATTTTTCAAATGAGGTTCAAGGCTTTCCTTGGTTTTAAATTTCCCCGAACATTCCACAACAATATCAACATCATAGTCAGACCATATAATGTCATTTGGAGTTTTGTGATTGGTTAATGCAATGGGCTTATTGTCTACAAGAATCGTGTTATCCCCATAGGAAATCTGATGGTTGAAAACCCCGTGAATACTATCATACTTCAGTAAGTGCGATAATGTTCTGGTGTCTGCCAAATCATTTATGGCAACTACATTTAGATTGGGTTGGGTGTCTAAAAGTCTAAAAAGAGTTCGACCTATTCGGCCAAATCCGTTAATGCCTATATTGATCTTTTTCATAAGATAGGTAGTGGCCAAAGAATAGAACTATCTAAAGCTATTTTTCATTTGCCAAAAAATGTTTTTAAACAGTTAAGTTAACTACAATAAAAAACGGTTAATGTATATGTTTGTGAGCCTTGTAGGAAGATCTTACCAATGCACCGCTTTCAACATGTCTAAAACCCATTTCTAGGCCAATTTCCTCATATTTTTTGAATTGCTCAGGAAGAATAAATTCTTTTACGGGCAAATGTTTTTTAGAGGGTTGCAGGTATTGTCCTATGGTAACCACATCTACGTTGGCATCTCGCAAATCTCTCATAGTCTCGATTACTTCTTCTTCGAGTTCACCAAGACCTAGCATAATACCGGATTTTGTACGGTTTACACCATTGGCCCGTAGGTAACGAAGAGCTTCAAGACTACGTTCATATTTGGCTTGAATACGCACTTCTCGAGTGAGTCTTTTTACAGTTTCCATATTATGGGAAACTACTTCCGGACCTACCTCTATAATACGGTCTAAATGTTTTTCTATTCCTTGAAAATCAGGAATTAATGTCTCTAAGGTAGTTTCAGGATTCATTCTGCGAATGGCCTTAACGGTTTCCGCCCAAATAATAGAGCCCATATCTTTAAGGTCATCTCTATCTACGGAGGTGATAACAGCGTGTTTAATACCCATAATCTTTATGGAACGCGCTACTTTTTCCGGTTCTGCCCAATCTACGGTATCCGGACGACCGGTCTGAACACCACAAAAACCACATGATCTTGTACAAACATTACCTAAAATCATGAAAGTGGCCGTTCCTTCTCCCCAGCATTCTCCCATATTTGGGCAACTACCTGAGGTGCATATGGTGTGAAGATCATATTTATCTACCAATCCTCTAAGCTGAGTGTACTTTTTACCAGTAGGAAGCTTCACTCTAAGCCATTTTGGCTTTCCTTTTGGAGGGTGGACGTTATCTAAGGTGTTTGTGCTCATAATTTGATGCAATTTTGTACAAATATACGATTTAGCGAAGCAGCACCGATGTTAAAGGGCTGTTTTTGCTTTGATGCAATTTGTCCTTTTTGTGGAATTTTTGATAATTTCAGATTAAAAAAGAATCAAATGTGGGATTTACTCGGGAGCGTTATTTTCTTCTAATGACTTCGGCCAAAAGCTTTTTGGCTCTCAATAGTTTAACCTTTACATTGTTAATAGGTTCATTAAGTTCTTGAGCTATGTCAGCATAACTTAATTCCTTAAAGTATCTAAGATTAATAACTTCTTGGTAATGTGGCTTCAGCTTTTTTATATGCATTAAAAGAGTAGCCAAGTTTTGCTCTCTAATTAATTGGTCTTCTGCAGATAAGGAATCATCAAGTACTTTTTTCACTACATCATGGCTGGCATTGGTCTCTAGATTCTTTTTACGTTTCCGAATCAAATCTATATGGATGTTCTTGGAGATCGTAATGAGCCATGTCTTGAACTCGTAATCCGCATTATAGGTGCTCAGTTTGTCAAATGCCTTTGAAAATGTCTGTACCGTTATATCTTCTGCATCATTCTCGTTCTCCGTACGTTTTAGCTGAAAACCATAAACTCCATTCCAAAACGTATCTAAAAGTGTGCTGTAGGCTATTTGACTGCCAGCAAGGGCTTTTTGAATAGTGATTTGGATATTGTCATCGGCTTTTGCCAAAAGAAAATAGTTTGAAAATGAAAATTCTGATTTGAGCTTTGGAGATTAAAGTTACGCTTCGTTTCTACAATCTTGTTCGCTTGGTAATTTACCGCACATGCCACAGGCTTGTCCGTCCTGATTTAGGTACGGACTTTGGCTAGCACAAGTGCCTGCAAATTTTCCGTCTTTTTTAGCCCAGATTTTAATGGCTATTCCCGCAAATCCCAATGCTAGTAACCCGATGGTCAATAAAAGGAGTTTCATAAAGATTATTTTGCCACAAAGATATAAAATTAAGCCCCGAAATGGAAGTTTCGGGGCTTAATGATATCTTAAATAAAATGATTGCTTAGTATGCTATATTCGCGACTATATTTTCAACAGTGGGACTTGGATTGCCTCCTTGTGGTTCAATAGTAATATAACTAACGGCATCATCTGCATATGGCAAAGCCAAAAGTTTTTCTTGACTGCTAGCTTCCTTTATAATACCTAGGTTTAACATTTCGCCATTTACCTCGGTCCACATCTGGTAACATTGGTCTTTTGGCAAATGTGGAAGTTTGCTAACATTAATATAAGAAAGCCTTTTAACAGGGTTTATATAGGCAACAGCCTTGAGTTCCTGTGCTTTCTTGTTTCCTTTAACGGTATACTTTTTCGTTTCAGGATTCTGAAGAACGATAAATTGATTTCTAACATCTTCTAACTGCGCGCGCATTGTTTCTTCTAAATCGTCTATTTTATTGTTAACGATAGAATTCTCTTCTTGTAGACTTTGGTTCTTATCCCAAAAGAAATAGGATGCACCTGCAGAAATTAATACGGCAAAACTAGCAGCAACTGCCATGCGGTAAAAATTTCTTTTAAAGTTAGATTCTTTGTTAATGCTGTTAAGAATTCTTTCTTTAAGGGCTTCAGGAGCTTTAACGGCATGCATTTTAGCATACGTTTCTAAATTGTCCTGCAATTCTTCGTAAGTCTCACGTACCTTTGGGTACATGGATAGGTAGCGTTCTACTTGTAATGTTTCCTCGGGAGAGGTGGCACCTAATAGATAGCTTTCCAGTAGATCGGAGTCTAAAAATGTTTTTATTTTTTCTTTCATGTTATTAGGATATCAGGTTTAATGATAACACCAACAGTAATGTAGGGCCGTAAATTTTCTTGAGTTCCCTGAGTCCGATTTTCAATCTAGATTTAATAGTTCCCAGCGGAATATTAAGCTCATCGCTAGCTTCCTGTTGTGTCATTCCCTCAAAAAACAAGGCGTCCAACACAATTTGGTATTTGGTCTCTATTTTCTCTAAATTCTCACGGACGTCCATAAACTCTGGTCTTGTACTGTTGACGCCTAAATTATATACGTCTGAAACATCAATTTGGATTTCCTTATCGCTTTTTGTATTTACACTTCTTAATTTATCTATAGCAGTGTTACGTGTAATACGGAATAACCACGTAAAAAGTTTTGCTTTAGACGAATCATACGAATCAGATTTTTTCCAGATTTTTATAAAACTTTCCTGTAAGACATCCTGTGCCAATTCCTCATTGCGTACTACTTTATTGGCTACCCCCAAAAGCGTATCGCCATAATGTTCATATAGGAGAGAAATGGCTTTTTCATCTCTTTCTTGAAGCAGTTCTACAATGTGTTTTTCAAGTAGTGTACTCATATTTTGGTTCCGGCCATAAAAAAAATGAATGTTTGGGCATCCAATTTAAATGTTAATACCGTATATGTTTAAACGCTAATTTATAAAATTGATTTTTATATAGGCGTTTTAAAAATATTAATAATATAAATGTGCACTTGGTAACTGCACATTTAATTTTTGGTTAGTTTGGTTTGGTATAGCCCCCGAGATTCTTCTTTGGGGGTTATTTATTTTATGATGTTTACTTCCGGTAATATACTAATACCGAATTTTTTATCCACTTCATCAATGATTCTATATGCCAAGTTTAATATTTGCTGGCCTGTAGCTTCACCATGGTTTACAAGCACTAATGCTTGATTTTCGTGAATCCCTGCGTCACCGAATCTCTTGCCTTTAAAACCACATTGTTCAATTAGCCAACCTGCTGGTATTTTATAGCTTTCATCTGTAATTTTATAAGATGGAGCTTCAGGGTGGAGTGCAATGAACTTTGTGTAGTCTTCTAGGCTTATGATCGGGTTTTTGAAAAAACTCCCGCTATTGCCCAAAACTGCGGGGTCTGGCAATTTACTTTGCCTAATTGCTATTACAGCATTTGAAATATCTTTTATGGTTGGGTCTAAAATCCCCATTTTCGTTAGTTCGGTTTCAATGGCGCCATATGAGGTGTTCTTCTTATGGTTGTTTTTGCTTAATTGAAATGTTACCGATGTAATAATGTATTTTCCCTTACCTTCATTCTTAAAAATAGAATCACGATAACCAAATTTACAATCTTCTTTTGAAAAAGTCTTTATGGTCTGTGTTTCCATATGCATTGCGTCACAAGAAACAAAATTGTCTTTTAATTCTACACCATAAGCGCCAATATTTTGAATTGGAGCTGTGCCTGTATTGCCTGGAATAAGTGACATGTTTTCTAGACCTCCAAAATTGTGGTCTAAGGTCCATAGCACCATTTGATGCCAGTTTTCGCCGGCCATTACCTTTAAGATAACCTTGTCATCACTTTCTTCAATGACTTCTTTTCCTTTTAGATTGATATGGAAAACCAAGGCATCAACATCATTGGTTATAAGCATATTACTGCCACCGCTTAATATGAATTTACTAGGATATCCATCCAATTGAAGCGCCTGTTTAAGATCTTTTAAACTATTGATTTCTATAAAGAACCGTGCCTTGGCATCAATTCCAAAAGTATTATAGGGCTTAAGGGATATATCTTTTTTGACCTCCATTAAGCTATATAACTTTTTAACGCTTCCTTTAGTATGTTAACGGCCCTTTTTAAGTTGTCCTTGTCCAAAACATAGGCAATCCTTATCTGGTTCTTCCCATAACCTTCCGAGGCATAAAACCCTGCGGCAGGTGCGACCATAACAGTTTCATTGTTCAATCTAAAATCTTCCAATAGCCACTGTGCAAAATCATCTGCATCTGTAATAGGTAATTCTGCAATACAGTAAAAGGCACCTTGGGGCCTACCAATTTTAATACCATCTATTTTTTCTAATTCTTCAATAAGAATATTTCTTCTGCCAACATATTCTTCTTTGACATCATCAAAATAACTTTGTGGTGTTTCCAAAGCGGCTTCGCTAGCAATTTGGGCATAAGTTGGCGGTGATAATCGTGCTTGTGCAAACTTTAAAGCCGTTTTAATAACTTCTTTGTTTTTTGTTACTAAACAACCAATACGAGCGCCACACATACTATATCTCTTGCTTACGGAGTCTACGATAATGGCATTTTCCTCTAATCCTTTTTCTTGTAGAATAGAGTAGTGCTCCTTACCATCATAAGTGAATTCTCTGTATACTTCGTCCGCAATTAAGAATAGGTCATGCTTTTTAACGATGGCAGCTAGTTTCTTAATTTCTTCTTTGGTGTACAGGTAGCCCGTAGGGTTCCCTGGGTTACATATAAGTATAGCCTTTGTTCTTGGGGTAATCAACTTTTCGAATTCTTCAATGGCAGGAAGGGCAAAATTAGAATCGATGTGAGATATTACGGGAACAACTTTTACTCCTGTAGCGGTTGCAAAGCCGTTATAGTTCGCGTAAAACGGTTCTGGAATAATAATTTCATCACCATTATCTGCAATGCTGCCCATTGTAAAAGCAAGAGCTTCAGAACCACCGGTGGTTACAATTATATCTTTCCCTTCTACCAGAATATCGTTTTTAGCATAGTATGCGGCAAGTTTTTCGCGATATTCTTCGGAACCTTCGGTACGGCTGTAGGCTATAACGTCTAATGTGTTATTCTTTACTGCATCTAAGGCTACCTGGGGTGTTTTGATATCAGGTTGACCAATGTTTAGGTGAATTACTTTAACGCCTTTCTTCTTTGCTTCTTCAGCAAAAGGAACTAATTTTCTAATAGGCGATTCGGGCATAGAAAGCCCTTTTTGAGATACTAAAGGCATATAGGTGCTATTTTGCTGCAAAAATGAGGAAACCAAACGAGAAAACCATGCGAGATAAGGAAATCGTTTATTGGTCTTTTGTTAAAAAATCATATGTGTATCTTAAAATATCGTAAATTAAAGAGGATAATATGAAAAAAGTTGAAAAAGCTGCAACCACATATCATATTCTTTTTAATGTTACTTTCTTCATTGGTAACGGCACAGGGCTTCTATTTGCCTCAGGGGCAGAAAGTGCAAAAAATAAAATTTCAGTTCCTAAATAATCTTATGATAGTGCCTATTGACGTTAATGGCACAGAATTATCTTTTATACTTGATTCTGGGGTAAGTACGCCTATTTTGTTCAATATATCCGAAACCGATTCGGTACAAATCAACAATGTCTCGGAGGTTAGTATTAAAGGTTTTGGAAATGATGCGCCTATAAAAGCCCTGATTTCAAAAGGAAATCAATTTCGACTAAAAAATATAACGAATGAGAATCAGAAGCTTTTCGTTGTAATGGATAAGAGTATTAATTTTTCTACCTCTTTGGGTATTCCCGTACACGGTATCATAGGGTATGACCTTTTTAGAGATTTTGTGGTGGACATCAACTACATCAAAAAAATCATCAAATTCAGAGATTCCAACAGTTATACATATAAAAAAAGTGAAAACAAGGAGGTTTTACCTCTATCAATAAGGGCTAAGAAGGCGTATTTAAATACTGGCCTTCAATTAAAGCAAGGCAAGGAGCTTCCTGTTCGCTTACTTTTGGATACCGGCAGTAGTGATGCGCTTTGGCTTTTTGAGAACGATTCAATAAATGTTCCGGATAAGCACTATGATGATTTTTTAGGTAAAGGTCTAAATGGAAATATATATGGAAAAAGAACAAAAGTAGACGGCCTGCGCATAGGGCGTTTTGTTTTAAAGGATGCAAAAGCGGCTTTTCCGGATAAAGAATCTATGCGTGCACTCAAGAATCTGGTGAGTCGTAACGGCAGTCTTGGTGGCTGTGTATTAAAACGTTTTCATGTGGTTTTTGATTACCGGCGTAACCGTATTGTACTGAGTAAGAATTCTAACTTCAATAAGCCTTTTAAATACAATTTATCCGGATTGGACCTCCAACATGATGGAATCCGTTACATAGCGGAAAGTATTGCTGATGAAAGGGGAGTGGTATATAATGATAAAAGAGAATTTGGTGATGTACAGGTACTTTTTGAAGATCAAACTAGACTTAGTGTGGCTCCGGAAATAATTGTATCCGCTATTAGGGCTGGAAGTCCTGCACACGAAGTGGGTCTAAAGGAGGGTGATGTTATATTGGCAGTGAACGGAAAAAAAATTCACAAATACAAACTTCAGGATATTTTGGAGATGATCAATGAAAAGGAAGGCAAACGTATTAAACTCTTAATTGAGCGCTACAATTCTGATTTGCTTTTTACGTTCGTTCTAAAAAATATGCTCAAATAAAAAGCCCCGATCGTTCGATCAGGGCTTTTTTGAATTTTATAGATAATGTTATTTGCCTTCAGCGGCCTTAACCTCACCTTTAATTTTTAGAACCTTAGTAGGTGTGTCTGCATTAGAGATAACGGTAATCGCTTTTCTAATAGGACCTACACGGTTAGTATCATATTTTACAGAAATCTCACCTGTTTTTCCCGGTAAAATTGGATCTTCGGGTTTTTTAGGAATTGTACAACCACAACTAGAGCTTACCTTACTGATAATAAGAGGTGCTTGCCCCGTATTCGTAAATTCAAAAACGCGAACACCATCGGCTCCTTTTTGGATTTCACCGTAATCCACGGTTTCAGATTTGAATTCAATTTTGGCCGCTTTGTCCTGTGCGGTTAGGGATAAGCCCATTAGGCCAACAAATAATACAAGTACTATTTTTTTCATTTTGTTAAATTTAGGGAATAATAAAGATAAATCTTTTCAGATGAACCTCCAAAATTCTTTTGTTATCTGTTAACGTTACTTATTTTTGTTTCGTATTTAAAATTCGGCAAAATTGCCATAAACTATATATAACGTAACTACTTATTTCGGTCTTTATTGTTACGACCGTCATTCCTTAGACAAAAACCGTTCCAAAAATATGGATATCCCTTCTAAATATGAGGCCTTAAAAGCTGAAAGCCACTGGTATGACTACTGGATGGAGCATGACTATTTTTCTTCTACACCAGATGAAAGAGAGCCGTATACTATAGTAATTCCTCCTCCAAATGTTACTGGAGTACTTCATATGGGGCATATGCTTAATAATACCATACAAGATGTATTAATTAGAAGAGCGCGTCTAATGGGGAAAAATGCATGTTGGGTGCCTGGTATGGACCATGCTTCTATTGCCACTGAGGCCAAAGTTGTGGCTAAATTAAAATCAGAAGGTATTGATAAGGCTGATTTAAGTAGAGAAGAGTTTCTAAAACATGCGTGGGATTGGACGGATGAATACGGTGGTGCTATTCTTGGGCAACTTAAAAAATTAGGAGCATCCTGCGATTGGAAACGCACGAAGTTTACCATGGATGATGACATGTACCAATCTGTAATCAAGGTTTTTGTTGATCTATTCAACAAAGGTCAGATTGATAGAGGATATCGTATGGTGAATTGGGATCCCGCGGCGCAAACAACGCTTTCCGATGAAGAGGTCATTTATGAAGAAAAGCAGGGGCAATTATATTATATTAAGTACCAAATAGTAAATGAGAACGGGCAAGATTCCTCTTCGGGGATTGAGGGGATAACCATCGCCACGACGAGGCCGGAAACCATTTTAGGCGATACCGCCATTTGTATTAATCCGAATGATGAGCGCTATCGGCACTTAAAAGGAAAAAAAGCGATTGTTCCCATTTGTAATCGGGTTATACCCATAATCGAAGATGAATATGTCGATATCGAATTCGGTACCGGATGTTTAAAGATTACACCAGCTCACGATATCAACGATAAGGCTTTAGGGGAAAAGCATAATTTGGAGACCATTGATATTTTTAATGCGGATGCTTCTTTAAATTCCTTCGGATTACACTATGAAGGTAAGGACCGTTTCGTAGTCCGAAAGGAAATTACCAAAGAACTAGAAGAAAAAGGTTTTCTTGTTAAAAAGGAGAATTATACCAATAAAGTGGGTACTTCCGAGCGTACGAAGGCTATTATCGAACCTCGTTTGAGCGACCAATGGTTCCTGAAAATGGAAGATTTGGTGAAACCAGCGCTGAAAGCAGTACTGGAAACCGAGGAAGTCAAGTTTTTTCCCAAAAAATTCGAGAATACCTATCGCCATTGGATGGAGAACATCCGAGATTGGAACATTTCGAGGCAATTGTGGTGGGGACAGCAGATTCCTGCATATTTCTACGGCGACGGGCAAGATGATTTTGTAGTAGCGGAAAGCCACGAAGATGCGTTAAAATTAGCAAAGGAAAAGTCTAACGACCATAGTCTAACGACTACCGATTTAAAACAAGACGAAGACGTACTCGATACTTGGTTTTCTTCGTGGTTATGGCCTATAAGCGTTTTTAATGGTATTCTGGAACCCGATAATGATGAGGTCAATTATTATTATCCGACAAGCGATTTGGTCACGGGGCCGGATATTATCTTTTTCTGGGTGGCGCGTATGATTATCTCAGGATATGAATATCGTGACGAACGCCCCTTTAAAAATGTCTATTTCACGGGATTGGTACGCGATAAGCAGCGTAGAAAAATGTCGAAATCGCTGGGTAATTCGCCCGATGCGCTAAAATTGATAGAAAAATATGGTGCCGATGGCGTTCGCGTAGGGCTTTTATTGAGTTCTGCCGCGGGTAATGATCTTATGTTCGACGAAGACCTATGCCAACAGGGCAAGAATTTCGCCAATAAGATTTGGAACGGATTCCGATTACTTAAAGGGTGGGAGGTAAGCGACTTGCCACAACCAGAAGCTTCCAAATTGGGAATCGATTGGTATACCGCCAAGTTTAACCAGACTTTGGCCGAAATCGAGGACCATTTTAGTAAATACCGTATTTCCGATGCTTTGATGTCCATCTATAAATTAGTTTGGGACGATTACAGTTCATGGCTGTTGGAAATCATCAAGCCCGATTATCAAAAACCCATTGATAAGACTACTTACGAAGCGGTAATCAATCTGTTCGAACAGAATTTAAAGTTGCTGCACCCCTTTATGCCCTTTTTGACCGAAGAGGTTTGGCAGCATATCACGGAGCGAACTCCGGAAGAAGCTTTGGTCGTATCGCAATGGCCGAAGCAAGAAAAAGTAGATAAATTGATAATCAAAAATTTTGATTTTGCCGCAGAGGTCGTTTCGGGTGTTCGGAATATCCGTAAAGAGAAGAATATCCCCATGAAAGAAGGGTTGCAACTATCCGTTTTAGATGAGGTAAATGTTTCGAAAACCTGGGATGTGGTCATTCAAAAATTGACCAATGTTTTCGAGATTTCCTATGTAGATGCTTCGGTCGACGGTGCATTATCGTTTCGGGTAAAGAGCAATGAATACTTTGTGCCTATGAGCGGAGCTATCGATGTCGATGCCGAAATCAAAAAAATTCAAGAGGAACTGAAATATACCAAAGGCTTTCTACAGTCTGTACAAAAGAAACTTTCTAACGAACGTTTTGTAAATAATGCTCCAGAACAGGTAATCTCCATCGAACGCAAAAAACAGGCCGATGCGGAGGCGAAAATTGAGACGTTGGAGAAGAGTTTGGGGAGTTTGAGTTAGTATGTGCGGAACTCGTCGCAGATGATACCGACAACAAAAATTTTATAAATTAAGATTTAATATGCTTAAATTTTCAAATAGAGTTGGCATTACCAAAGCTAGGTCAGTTGTACAAATGGATGACATTGATTCAGGTTTAAAAAACAAGCTATGGAATGTTCTTTATTCTGAATTTGTTCTTATACATGATAATGAATTCCAAGACGAAACTAAATATTCAAAATCATATAGATTTTTTATAAATCTTTGGCATAATTTTTTTGAAAAAACTGTAGATAAAATACCTAAATATAAATCCTTAATGTTTTTAGAAATTCGTAAATATTTCTTTGATTGTGAATGGTTCGATGTTTACAATTTGATTGATTTTATTTTTCTTAATTCTAATGAAATTGATAAAAAATCCTTTAAAAATAATTTGAACAGCATTCTAGAAAATGAGTTGTCAGGTTATAGATTGATTGATTCAGGACTAATTCCTATTTCAGATGTCAAGGAATTAGAAGAAATTGAAGAGGTATTATACAAGAGCAATCAGTATGGTTTTGATGGGGTGAAAGCTCATATGGAAACCGCTTTAAAAATATTTTCTAATAAAAAGGCACCTAATTTTAGAAATGTGATAAAGGAGTCAATTTCTGCTGTAGAATCAATTTCTAAAACACTAGCTGCCGATGAGAAGGCAGAACTGGGAAAGGCTTTAACCATCCTAAAATCTAAGGTTGGTATTCATGGAGCGCTCGAAAAAGGTTTCAAAAGTATTTATGGCTATACTAGTGATTCCGACGGTATAAGACATGCCTTATTAGAGAAGGATAATTTAGATTTGGAAGACGCAAGGTATATGCTAATTTCTTGTAGTGCTTTTATCAACTATTTAATAGTTAAAGCCGATAAGGCCGGATTACTTGAGGAATAGAAACGTTGTGCCTTTATGGAGATTTTGATATTAATTTGGAATTCCCCGCTCCCGCTAATCTGCTATTAGTGGCCGCATGAGTAAGCATTATATAAATTCCTATCTTTGAATAAATCATTTGGCGGTGCAACCCTTTATAAAAGAAAAACTTGAAGAGCTAACGAAAATTTGCAAATCATTCGATGTAAAAGCCATACATGTTTTTGGTTCGGCCTGTACCGATGGTTTTCAAGAAGATAGTGATATCGATATTCTTATTGCTTTCAAAGATATTTCTATAGAAAAGTATACCGACAACTATTTCAACCTGCATTACAAACTTCAAGAACTGTTCGGTAGAAAAATAGACTTGATTACCGAGAACTCTCTTTCCAATCCCTATTTTATTGAAAGTATCGAGGAGACAAAGCAATTGTTGTATGCAGCGTGATGTTCTCTAAATATGCTAGACAAAATCCTAAAAACAATAACCGACCAATACGGTCCGCTTTCAAGTAAGACCCTTGTTGATGTAACCTCACGATGTGAATTAGTGGAAGGCGAAAAAGGAAATTTGCTTGTTAAGGAAGGGCAGTATTCAGACAAGCTGTTCTATGTAGTCAAAGGTGGGGTACGTGCCTTCTACCTAAAAGACGGAAAAACGATTTCTGACTGGTTTTCTTTTGAGGGTGATTTTATCTCGTCCATCATCGGTTTTTTTCTTGATGTGCCCAGCCAGCACTATATCGAACCAATGGAAGACAGTAGCTTGCTTGTTTTTAAGCGCGACGACATCGATTTTCTTTGTGACAAGCACCACGATTTTGAGCGTTTGGGTCGCTTGAGTGTGACCAAGACTATGCTTCAACTGCAACAACGTGTGGTCGCCATTCAGTTTAAATCATCGAAAGAGCGCTATGATAGTCTTTTGCAGAAGTATCCCAAAATTGAATTGCGGGTACCGCTGGGCGACATTGCTTCTTACTTGGGCATCACCCAAGAAACTTTGAGCAGAATTCGAAATCCGAAAAACGGAATTTGATTTATATCAAAGGATAGCTTCTTTGTCTAAATTACCTTTGACAAAAAAGATGATGAACACACTACTACTAATAGCAAATGCGCTGGTTTTTCTCACTTTTGTTATACACACGTTCGTAGGTGATTGGGAGTATCGGAAAATAGAACCGAACTCAGAAAGTGACCCGAGACACCGAATCTTTTGGACGATGGGCCGCGGAGCTTTTCACATTGTTTCTATCGATTTTCTTTTCGCAGCAATAGGCTTGGCCTTGATTAATTTTACTGATTATTTTAGAGAGCCAAAGTTTGTTCTAGACCTTTTAGCATATTACTTTTTTGGCTATGGAGTTGCGTTTTTATTTACCTTGATTATTTCTAAAAAGTTTCGGAATATCTTTTTTAAGATGTGGCAATGGTTATTGATGTTACTAATTGGCAGTCTCATCTATTTCGGCAACTCTTAACTGGTAGCTACTATGCTAAGAAAGCTACATCTTGCTTCAGGCCTGATAATTTCAATTTTCGTGGCGATGCACTTGTTCAATCATTACTCTGCCATATTGGGCGCAGAAGCGCATATACAACTAATGGAGGGGTTACGGTTGATTTATCGTTCAACCATTATAGAAATTGTTCTGCTTTCGGCAGTCCTCCTGCAAATCTTTTCTGGGCTCAAACTATTTTTTGTCCGTTTTGGGAATACCCGAACTGCCTTTGAAAAATTACATATCTGGTCAGGGCTATATCTCGCATTTTTTCTAGTAGTACATGTAGGTGCCGTATTGGGCGGAAGATTTGTGCTTGAGTTGGATACCAATTTCTACTTTGGTATCGCTGGCCTTAACACTTTTCCTTTTAGCTTGTTTTTTATTCCCTATTATGGATTGGCGATACTATCGTTTTTCGGCCATATTGCTGCTATTCACGAAATTAAAATGAAAACGGTCGTCCTCGGACTAAATCCTAAAAAGCAATCTTGTTTAATTTTGGTAGTAGGACTCTTTTTGACGCTATTCGTTCTTTATGCGCTAACTAATGGATTCGATGGAGTAGAAATTCCCGAAACATATCATATACTTATCGGAAAATAAGTTCAACAAAATATAATCTGTATACATATCAAATCAGATTGAATTGCGATTCAGGTACGCTTTTTTCGAAGGTGTTTTTTTAACCCCACAATTTAAAACTCCGGTAAACATCATTATAAATGAACTAATATTCACTTATTTTGCTATCTTAGACCTGTGAGATTAAAGGATGATTCGAAAATCGAAGCTATTTTTGAAGCAACTGTAGCTTTAACCAGCCGAAAAGGACTTCATGGAATTACGATGTCCGCAATAGCTAAAAAAGCCAAAATTGCCAGCGGAACCCTGTACATCTACTTTGAGGGTAAAGAACAGCTTTTAAACGAACTCTATAAACATTTGATGCTTAAAGGTACACTTTCGCTACTGCCCTCAATAGCACATTTGCCTTTGAAGCAACAATTGTTCACGATTTGGTCAAATGTGTTGAGATTCCGTATATCCAATAGCTCACAAGTGGCTTTTATGCACCAGTTTAGGTATTCATCTTATATTTCGGAAGAATCTAGAAAGATGGACGAACAGTTTGTAGACCATTTGATGTCATTGTTGAATGCAGGAAAAAAGGAATTTATAGTCAAGGATATGGACAATAATATTCTTTTTCCACTTATGTACGGGTATGTTAATAATCTGGCCAGACATTTTTCTTCCAAAAAAATAAGTTTGACGGAAAAGGTCGTCGAACAAACTTTTGTTATTTGTTGGGATGCCATTAAGGCATAAAACTTTAACGTTTATAAATGAACTAGTATTCACTTATAAACGTATCTTTGTAGTATAGAGTAGCCCAGCTAATTCAAATTGTATTCTTAAGTTTTTTAATAGTCCTTACCGGAGAGTATGTCTGTGAAATACTCTCGGCCTACTTAAGTTATTGGAAACCCCATTAATGCGATAAATTATATGATCCCCCACTATATCGCATTGGGGTTTCTACTTTTTTCAGGTGTATTAGCATAAGAGAATATCGAGTTTTTGGTTGAAGAATATAATTTTGATGTTTATCTTTAGATAAAACAATCAGATTATGAAACCAATTGTACTCCTAATTACTTCGTTATTAATGATTTCTTGTGTCGCACAAGAAAAGAAAGCAGAAATCCTCCCGGCCGAAATTCAAATAAAAACGGCAACCTTACCGGCCCCAGAAGCCGATAAAGATGGAGCCATGGTTTACGGCTATGATGCCACAGGTGCTTTAGTGATATTAAGAGAAGGTACGAACAATTTGGTTTGTGTCAGTGACGACCCGAATAAAGAGGGTATAAGTGTGGCTTGTTATTCTCGAGAACTAGAACCCTTTATGAAAAGGGGCCGGGAACTTAGCGCCGAAGGAAAAGACACCAAAGAAAAACGGGAAATACAAGGTGCTGAGGTCGCCGCAGGAAAGTGGCAAATGCCTATAGTGCCAAGCATGATGTACGTTTACTACGGTACTGACGCTGCCTATGACAAAATGAGCGGTAAGTTGGGCGACGGCCAATACCGCTATGTTATCTATACCCCTTTTGCGACCAACGCATCTACTGGCCTACCCGACAAGCCCCATGAAAAGGGTATGCCGTGGTTGATGGATCCAGGTACGTTCAGGGCCCATATTATGGTTGGGCCTTTTAATTAGGGCTTCGACTAGCTCGAATAATTCGTTCGATACTGTTGACTTGACGTAAATTCTTCGGAAATAGATATTTATTTACCTTTTTTGACCGCCAAATTTAAAACCTGATTCTGATTGGAGACATATGCCAAAGCTCTTTTGTATGCCATTCCGTTTTTTCTGGTACTATTGATTATCGAAATCGCTTATGGCCATTTTGTAAAGGATCAAAAGCATAAGATTATGGATTCGGTTTCGAGCATCAGCTCGGGGTTTACCAATATCATAAAAGATACATTGGGCCTTGGTCTGATTTTAGTCACTTACCCATATTTATTAGAAAATTTGGCCTTGACCGAAATTAAGGCAACATGGCTGGTTTGGCTAATCGCTTTTATCGTTATCGACTTTGCGGGCTATTGGAACCACCGCTTGAACCATAAGGTGAATTTCTTTTGGAACCAGCATGTAATTCATCATAGCAGCGAAGAATTCAACCTCGCATGCGCCTTACGGCAGTCCATTTCCAATCTGATCGGGTATTTTCCCTTTTTACTTATACCGGCGGCGCTTTTGGGTGTGCCAAATGAGGTCATCGCCATTTTGGCTCCCGTGCATTTATTTGCGCAATTTTGGTACCACACACAGCATATCGGTAAGATGGGCTGGTTGGAATACATTATTATTACACCCTCTCAGCATCGAGTACACCATGCTATAAATCCTTGTTATATCGACAAGAACCTTGGGCAGATTTTATGCGTGTGGGATCGGTGGTTCGGCACCTTTCAAGAAGAGCTCAGCGATGAACCCCCGCAATATGGCGTTCTTAAACCGGCGGCAACTTGGAACCCTATACCTATAAATTTTCAGCATTTTTGGCGATTAGTTCAAGATGCGTGGCATACGAATAGCATTTACGACAAACTGCGAATTTGGTTTATGCCTACCGGATGGCGTCCAGCCGATGTTGAAAAAAAGTACCCGATTACTATCATCGAAGATGTGTACGGTTTCGAACGTTACACCACTGCATCTTCACCTGCATTAAATGCGTATGCCATTTTTCAGTTGATGGCCACCACGTTGTTTTTATGGTTTATGTTCTATAATTTTTCTGAAATTGGGGTTGATGGCTCGTTACTTTTCGGAGCTTCTGTATTTGTGGGTATCTACGGATATACCACTTTGATGGACCGCACCGAACATGCCGTTTATATTGAAGTATTTCGCGGAATCTTCGGTGTTTTACTAATTGTTAGTTCGGGAGATTGGTTCGGAATAAACGCGTATTTCGCGGCCGGAAGTTGGCTGGTAATAGCCTATTTTTTAGCTACTATCTTTTTTGGGGTCTACTTCACCTATTTTGAAAAGGATATCGGCGCTAAAAGTTTGGCACATTAGATAGTATTAATTGCGAACCAGATCCTTTCATGAGTTTCTCATAAAACTGCAAGTAGAAAATACTGAGTTCTAAAAGAACGAGATGAGTTGGGCCTATTAGCTCTATGTTTTTTATGAATAAAAAGTATTTCCAATCTGGACTTGTTAAGTTTGTGGTCTTAAGTAAAAAACTATGAGACCTTACATTTTAGCCGAGACCAATTGGGAAGCCCTAAAAAATGCCAAATTCGATTTGGCCGTTCTGCCCTGGGGCGCAACCGAAGCCCATAATTACCATTTACCATATGCTACAGATAACTATCAAGCAGAGGCAATGACAGCCGAATCTGCCAAAATTGCATGGAAGAAAGGAGGTAAAGTAATCGTTTTGCCGACTTTACCTTTCGGGGTCAATACCGGACAGTCGGATATTTACTTGGACATAAATCTTAATCCAAGTACGCAACTGGCAATTTTGGCCGATATCGTAGAAGTGCTCAATCGTCAGGGAATTTATAAACTTTTAATATTTAATGGTCATGGCGGTAATAATTTTAAACCCTTGGTTCGTGAATTGGGTCTGAAGTTTCCAAAAATGTTTATCAGTTTTTGTTTTTTTCCTCAGGTAGTTGACAAGAATTCCTATTTTGAGGAAAAAGGAGACCACGCCGATGAAATGGAAACAAGCCTAATGCTTTATTTAAAACCTGAACTTGTACTTCCTAAAGAAAAATGGGGTGACGGGGCCGCCAAAAGCTATAAAATAAAATCCTTTTCAGAGGGGTGGGTATGGGCCGAACGTAAATGGTCACAAATCAGTGAAGATACAGGTGTGGGTAATCCTCATGAATCGACAAAAGAAAAAGGAGAACGTTTTTTTAAAGATGTTACCCAGAAAATTGGCGAGTTTATGTTCGAATTGTGCGAAGCCGATTTGAAGGATTTGTACGAATGAAAGAAAGTTCCTCAGAAGCTTCGGGGCAAAAAAAAGTTTATAATTTTTTTGTTTAGGAATGTAGCAGTTTAGGAATTTAGTTTTTTCCGTCTACCGCATCACCTCTTTCTTCACCAGTTTGATATACGCTTTCATGGCCTGTTCGCGATTTATATCTTTGGCCTGAATTAGGGCATTGGCCTTAAAAGCATTGATTAATGGGGTATTGCTACCCGGATTGTTGTAGTTTTTGTTCGCTATTTTATAGTAAGCGTAGAGTTTTAGTAAAAGATCCGCGGGCATGGCTTCGGTATGACTGTTCATAAATTCGACCGCTTTCTCGAAATCAGTATGTAATTCTTCCTTCTTCATCTTTTTTGATGACGGCCGCGATACAAGTTTCTGCACCCACAACTTTCTGATTTAATTTAACGGTGACCGCACAATCTAAAGGTAAGAACAAGTCTACTCTAGAACCAAATTTGATAAAGCCCGCATCCTCGCCTTGCTGCACGCTTTCGCCTTCTTCGGCATAGTTTATTATACGCCTTGCCATTGCCCCTGCAATTTGGCGATATAGAATATCACCAAATTTTGGCGTGCGTATGACTACGGTTGTACGTTCGTTCTCCGTACTTGATTTCGGGTGCCAAGCTACCAAGTATTTTCCAGGGTGATATTTAGAATACTTAATGCTGCCACTTGCCGGATACCGTGTAACGTGAACATTGGTCGGCGACATAAAAATAGAAACTTGTCGGCGCCTATCTTTAAAAAATTCGGTTTCCTCTACTTCTTCTATGACTACAACCTTGCCATCGACCGGTGCTAATATTTCATCAAAATTTTTGTTTGCTCTACGGGTCGGGTTACGAAAAAATTGTAAAATCAAGACCAAGATCAATAAAGAGAGTATTTGAAGTAACCAACGTAACCATGGTATATCGATTAAAAAATGTGAGGCTAATACGATTACCGCTACAATAAAAAAAGTGGCCAGTATTATTTTTTGACCCTCTCTATGAAACATAAGCAAAAATTTTTAATGTTAAAAAAGCGAACGGAGCTGCAAATACCAAACTATCGAGACGGTCTAACATGCCACCGTGGCCAGGTAATATGGCTCCACTATCTTTGACGCCTGCCGCCCTTTTTAATTTTGATTCTACCAAATCTCCCAAACTGCCTGCAAGAACTATGACCGCAGCGAGTAGCACCCATTGAAAAGGTGTAATGATTGGTTCGTATTTGGCCAAAAAATAAGCCGTAGCCAACGAAAAGGTCAGTCCTCCTAAAGCACCTTCGACCGTTTTTTTAGGGGATACCCTTGGGAACAATTTATTACGGCCAATAGCACGCCCGACAATATAAGCGAACGAATCGCTGACCCAAATCAGTATAAAAATACCTATAATAAGGAATTTGACAAAGTCATCGTCGGTGTAGGGAACCATAGTTAGAAAAATACATCCGCCACCGATGTAAAAGAGACCGATGATAAATTTTTGCAATCTATTGAACAGTTTTTCCTTTTTGGAAAAAAGATAGAACAATAGCGCAAAATTGGTAACCATCGTACAAAATAATAACAAGTACACGAGCCAAGCGTCTTTTACAAAGTAAATGTAAGCCCACCAAAGGGCTAGATAGGCAATATAAATATGCAGCCCACGAAGGGCTACGAGCTTTTTGTATTCATTAAGGCAGGCAAGACCGAAAACCATAAATAGAAAGTCAAAAGCATCGGAACTTAAAAAGACGACAGACAACAATAGAATGATATAAACTGCCCCTGTAAGTGAACGCCTGAGAATTTCTCGCATCTTAGAGACTGTTTTGAAGTATGTTGGTTATTTGCCCCTGCCCATTTTGCAGGCCGACTTGTCTCTTTTCGCGCATTACATCAGTACAATTTTGGCTTGATGTTCACAAAAATAGATTAAAACTCTGAAATTTCGGAGTTAATCACATATTTATGAAAAGTCTTTTACAAGTCTTCTAAAAGTAGAAGGTAGAGATTTTTTGAACTGCTTCCGTACGTAAGAAAATCATCTGAATTTTCTTCGTTGGCTTGAAAGTGTTTCAGCGTAGTGATGTTGGCGGGAATATTATGGCCGTATTTCTTTTTAATCGTTTTCAAACCTTCGCCAATTGATTCGACTAACTGACTGGTAGTTGCAAAAACAATAACATTGTAGGGCAGTTCGCTGAGCTTTTTTTCCATTAATTGGTTAGAGCATACCAAAATCGAACCGTTTTGCGCTATAAGATGCTCACAGGTCGTAAAAAATACCTCGCTCTGTTTGCTTTTGTCGGTAAACTTTACTTTTTCGTTCGCAAACTTTTCTTTAAGCTTTGAGTTCAGTGCATAAAAAGGATGTTCTTGCCAGTCGTTTTCTGCAACGATATTTCTGAGGGCTTGAGAAATTTCTGAAAAAGAATCGCAGTATAGAAATTTGCCACCGTTCTTTTTGAAGTGTATCGTAAATTTTTCGTCTACGGGAATGTTAAGATCCGGCATATGGGCACCTCTGGTCTCCGCAGTTTCTTTGGAAACTTTCTTTTTGTTCCCTCCACCGAATAATTTGTCAAATAGCCCCATTTACACTTATAAAACTCAATATGCGTTCTCCTCAGGTAAAGAAAACGGTAAATTTAATTATTTATTTTCTTCCCCCTCTTCAGCCATCGTACTTTCTACTTCGGCGTCCTTAGATTTTTCGTCTTTTAATTTTTCTTGGCCTTTTTGATCAAAATCTTTTTCAAAAGCTCTTTTTCCAAATATTTTTTCCAAGTCTTCTTTGAAAATCACCTCTTTTTCAAGTAGTCTTTCCGCTAAGGTAGTGAGCTTATCTTTATTTTCTGTCAATACTTTGATAGCCCTTTGATATTGTTCTTCGATAATTTTAGAAATCTCTTCATCTATTGTTTTAGCGGTATCCTCGCTGTAGGGTTTTGAGAAACCATAAGAATCTTGTCCTGAAGAATCATAATAGGTCAAGTTCCCTATTTTTTCGTTAAGTCCGTAGATGGTTACCATGGCTCTTGCCTGTTTGGTAACTTTTTCCAAATCACTTAATGCACCTGTTGAAATTTTGTTGAATATTACTTTTTCAGCAGCTCTACCGCCCATGGTAGCGCACATTTCATCTAACATTTGTTGAGGGCGAACAATTAGACGTTCTTCTGGCAAATACCAAGCGGCACCCAAAGATTGCCCTCTAGGAACGATGGTGACTTTTACCAAAGGTGCGGCATGTTCCAACATCCAACTTGTTGTTGCGTGGCCCGCCTCGTGGTATGCAATAGTCTCCTTTTCACCGGGTGTTATAATCTTGTTCTTTTTCTCCAATCCGCCAACGATTCTGTCAACGGCATCTAAAAAATCTTGTTTGGTAACCGCTTTGCGTTCTTTACGCGCAGCGATCAAAGCGGCCTCGTTACATACATTGGCGATATCCGCACCAGAGAAACCGGGTGTTTGTCTGGCCAGAAATTCCATGTCCAAGGCCTCTGCGGTCTTTATAGGTCTTAAATGGACTTCAAAAATTTCTTTGCGTTCACGAATATCCGGCAAATCGACATAAATCTGTCTGTCGAAACGACCGGCGCGCATAAGGGCCTTGTCCAATACATCGGCACGATTGGTAGCTGCCAGTACAATAACATTGGTATTTGTACCGAAACCATCCATTTCGGTCAATAATTGGTTCAGGGTGTTTTCCCTTTCATCATTGCTTCCCGTAAAATTATTTTTTCCCCGTGCACGGCCAATGGCATCTATTTCATCGATAAAAATAATAGCCGGTGATTTATCTTTCGCCTGTTTAAAAAGGTCACGGACCCGAGATGCACCTACACCTACGAACATTTCAACAAAATCAGAACCCGAAAGAGAGAAAAATGGGACTTTGGCTTCCCCTGCAACAGCTTTTGCCAATAAAGTCTTACCTGTTCCCGGAGGGCCTACCAATAAGGCTCCTTTTGGAATTTTACCTCCCAAAGAGGTATACTTATCAGGGTTTCGCAAGAATTCTACAATTTCTTCTACCTCCTCTTTGGCACCTTCCAATCCGGCAACGTCTTTAAACGATGTTCTGGTATCAGTTTTTTCGTCAAACAGCTTTGCTTTTGATTTACCGATGTTAAATATCTGGCCTCCGGCACCTCCTCCGCCACCGCCTGACATTCTGCGCATCAAATAGATCCAAATACCTATAATTAATACGAAAGGCAGTATACTCAACAATACATCCATCAAATAATTTTGGTCGGTATCGTAATCGACGATGGTATCGAGATTGTTCTCTTTCTTTATGTTTTTTATTTCATTCTCGAAATTTTGAAGGTCTCCGTAATCCAATACATATTGAGGAACGACTCCCGTGGCGGGTAGAAAAGGCTTGTCGTTCACCTCTTTGTGAACATCTTTTGCCAGTGCTTCTGCGGTCAGAAACACTTTTGCCTGCCTCGTATTGGTAATGATCATTATTTCCTTGACATCACCGTTTCTAAGGTATTCTTGTAGTTCTGAGGTGGTCGTTTTTTTAGTGCTAGCGAAATTTTCGCTGCCTAAAAACTGAAAACCAATGAGCAATATTGCGATTAATCCGTAAATCCACCAAGAACTGAACTTTGGTTTTTTAGGATTTGTACTATTATCTTTAGCCATTATTTTTTTTTACTGGTTTAAACTACTTTCCACTGCGGTCACTTTGGCATCTCCCCAAAGCCCTTCAATATCATAATATTCTCGAATATGTCTTTGAAAAACGTGTACAACAACGTTCACGTAGTCCATCAATATCCACTCGGCATTATCCTCGCCTTCTACGTGCCAAGGTTTATCTTTAATAGTTTTGCTTACGATTTTTCTTATTGAGC
>ENA-ORXM01001072-ORXM01001072.1-marine-metagenome-genome-assembly--contig:-NODE-1072-length-40602-cov-10.392498_pt1 | contig 40602 bp, 38 predicted proteins | sample MGYA00237867_ERZ511480 | MGnify/ENA primary metagenome ERZ511480 (study PRJEB26309, sample SAMN06266103) | marine metagenome | isolation source: Algal blade | place: United Kingdom:Sidmouth, United...
CGCTCGACCTTATAGAGCGGCGGCTGGGCGATATAGAGATAGCCGCGCTCAATCAGCTCAGGCATTTGGCGATAGAAAAATGTCAGCAGCAGCGTGCGAATATGAGCGCCGTCGACATCGGCGTCCGTCATGATGACAATTTTATGATAACGCGCTTTATCGGCGTTGAAATCCTCGCGGCCAATGCCTGTGCCCAGCGCCGTAATCATAGTGCCGATTTCTTGGCTGCCGAGCATACGGTCAAAACGGGCCCGCTCGACGTTGAGGATTTTACCCTTTAGCGGCAGGATAGCTTGGTTCTGGCGATCGCGGGCCTGCTTGGCAGAGCCCCCCGCAGAGTCCCCTTCCACGATGAATATTTCAGAGAGGGCGGGATCGCGCTCTTGGCAATCAGCAAGCTTTCCGGGAAGCGAGGAGATATCCAGCGCGGATTTGCGGCGCGTTAAATCACGGGCCTTACGGGCGGCCTCACGGGCGGCGGCGGCTTCGGCAATTTTGGTCATCAGCATTTTAGCCTCAACCGGGTGTTCTTCGAACCATTCGCCCAGCGCTTCATTCATCGCGCTCTCGACAACGGGGCGAACCTCTGAGGAAACGAGCTTATCTTTGGTTTGTGAGGAGAATTTCGGATCCGGCACTTTGACCGAGAGCACACAGGTCAGACCTTCGCGCGCATCATCGCCAGAAATCGTGACTTTTTCTTTTTTGGCCGTGCCCATGCTCGCGGCATATTTATTGACCGTGCGGGTCAGCGCGCCGCGAAAGCCCGCCAAGTGAGTCCCGCCGTCACGCTGGGGTATATTATTTGTAAAGCAGCGGACATTTTCGTGATAGCCGTCATTCCACCACAACGCCGCCTCGACAGTGATACTGTCCACTTCGCGTTTCACGGAAATCGGGTGCTCAAGCAACCCTTCTTTATTGGCGTCCAAATGCTCGACAAAAGCCGTGATGCCGCCTTCATAATAAAGCTCTGTGACGATAGGATCTTCAGGGCGTTCATCTGTGAGGATAATCATCACGCCAGAGTTTAGAAAAGCCAGCTCGCGCAAACGGCGTTCCAACGTATCTCGGTCAAATTCGACCATGGTGAAAGTGTCTTCACTCGGGAGGAAATTGACGCGTGTTCCCGTTAGGGTGCGAGTCGTCCCGTCGCGGCGATTGTCAATCGGAGCCTCTTTGATAACCTTAAGCGGGGCCACAGTGTCGCCATGGCTAAACTCCATATAATGTTCTTTACCATCGCGCCAGATCGTCAGCTTTAACGAAACGGACAGGGCGTTAACAACAGAGACGCCAACGCCGTGAAGACCGCCTGAGACCTTATAAGAGTTTTGGTCAAATTTCCCGCCCGCATGGAGCTGTGTCATAATAACTTCGGCAGCTGAGACGCCTTCTTCTTGGTGTATCGCGACAGGTATCCCGCGGCCATTATCACTGACAGAGACTGACCCATCAGGGTGAAGCGTAACTTCTACGCGGTCAGCATGTCCCGCCAAAGATTCGTCAATTGAGTTATCGACAACTTCATAGACCATATGGTGCAGTCCCGAGCCGTCATCCGTATCACCAATATACATGCCCGGACGTTTACGCACCGCATCAAGGCCCTTAAGAACCTTAATACTATCAGCGCCATATGCGGGGGTATTTTCAGCAGGATCGGCCATGCAACACTCTTTTGCGAATCAATCGGTTTAAGTGCAGAAAATATAGGGGACGCAAGCGCAAAATGCACGGATATTCCCCATAAAGCTATTGGTCTAAATCAGGGATTTCTTCTTCTTGGGTGATGCCTCTGCGCATAAGCTCAGACTTTATCTGGGCATTCGTATTAAAACTGCGCAGAATGTTTAAAAGCTCGCCCTCAAGACCGATATTAAAGCGGAAGGGCTGTCCGTTCAGCACGTCCTTATTCTTCCCGTCAAACTTCAAAAAGACCTCCATCGCCCCGTCCAGAGGCCCGTCAATATTGACGCGAAGTTCGTCATATTGAAAGTCTTTTAGCGCCTCAAACACCGCGTCACGGTAATTGCCTTGCCGTACAGCCGCCAAGGCTTTCTCGTCCGTTCCGTCCAGTTGGGAAATAGAGTTAAGTTGCTTAGACTGATATTGAATGCGACCGCCATCTTTAACGTAAAGCGAGCCGTTTTCGACTTTGACGTCAACGCCTGACAGAACAATCGGTAATGTGCCTTCAATATCGCCAGTCGCCTTTATCGCGCCGTCTCCGACGTCTTTGAGGAATTCCCCCAACGAGACTTTTTCGATGCGCATGACAACGCGGTTGACTTTATTTGAATAAAGCCAGTCAAAGGGCTCGAGCGAGAAGAAACCATCGCCTAACGGCCAGCGCGCCGAATAGACCCGCACACCATCAGGGATCATTTCAAATTCAATCGTCCCGTTTTCAAGCGGGAAGCCAGGGTCAAACTTATTGACGGTTAAGGTCTGCCGCCCCTGACTTTGCAGCGGGAACATATTGGCAAAGCTGAGCTCCGTATTCACACCCGTGAGCGGCCCAGGTAGCGTACCAAAATTCATATCAATAATTTTCGCGGTACCTGAGGATTGCAAAGGCTGACCTGCCGCAAAGGCGAGTTTGATATTGGCTTGCACCCTGCCCTGCACTTCGGCGATTTTACCTTTTAGGGCCGAGACAAGATATTGCGGCTGTAGACCCTTAGGCGTGAAGTATAGGTCAGGAATATCTACATTGGCTGTGCCTTGTCCATCTTTGAAGCGATAAGAAATATCAATGGGCGTGTCGTCCGTGAGTGGTAATGTTGTGCGGGCCGTGCCGTTAAAAGCGCCCTCTGCAAAATTAACCGCGCCTGTCATCGGCAGGTGCGGGATAGCGTCCCCGATAAATTTTACGCGCCCCTTACCATCTGCCCCGGGATTATAACGCAGGACATATTCATCGGGCGCGCCTGCCGCTTCAACGCTTATTGCTGTCGCTGTGAACAATTGCGTTGTGACATCAGCTTTGGGCGCAGCCATATAAAACTCTATGGCGGCTTCGCTCTCTCGCTGCACTTGAATGCGGGCTTCCGGCGTCGTGATGACCGTTCCTGGGCCCGGCATATCTTCTGAGACGATTTTAGCGTTCTGCCCCAGAATATCCCAACTTTGTCTGTCTTTCGAAAGCTCTCCCGCAACCTCCATCCCTTTAAATACCATAGCAAGGTTTTTGGTGTTTGTGCTGTTGATGGCCAATAAGCTGACATCCGCTAAAGCCGCGCTCATTTCAGAGCTGTTGCCGCGGCGCTTGAAAATTGGCGTATCTGATAAAAGCGTGACCGAGATGTTCTCTCCGCGCCAGTCCGTATCGGTCTCAAGTCTATCCAAACGAATAGGCAGGCCATCTTTGGGCGCAAAGCGCACACCCAAATTATCCCCGCGCAAATCCATGCTCATGCGGCCCGCAGTAACTAAGCCGCTGGCATAGCCACCCGGCACCGTGCCGTCATAGTCAACGTCGCCAGAAAGTAGTAAACTACGAGGCCCGTCGCCGCCTTTATAAACCGCTTCGCTTTTGAAAGGAGCTAATCTCGCGCCCTGCCCTGTTAGGCCCTTAGAGCGCCATGTTTTAGAGGTACTAATATCAGCTGAAAACCGATCAGTGCCGTCCAGCTGCCAGCCATTTTTCGAAGACGCGACAAAATCCGCCTGCCTGAAAGTCAGTCCGGCAGGCTCGGTCAAACCTGCGTGAAAGGCCAGATTCAACGTCTCATCGGGACGAGAAAATTTATAGACTGGGGCCCAGTCCGTTTGCTCTAATCGCAAGCTCGTTTTATCGCCGCGAAGATGAGCAGGGCCAGATAAGCTGACAGCTAGTCCGTTTTCATCCAGCTCAATGCGGCCTCCGGCCTCAATGTCACTGCGCGCCAAAAGGCCCGTCAATTCACGCGTTAAGCCTGCGCTGAAATTTTGCGCGATTGGTGCATTTAATAGCGTGTCTGACAGGCTAAGCGTTTTCGCCAGACTTTGCCGCCTTGCGGGGTCGGGCAGACTCGCATCAGCAATATCACCGTTCCATGTGCCTGCCATCTCTAATGGATGCTGCTGTAATTTAGTGTGGGTGATAAGGCCGTCCCAGCGCATCGACCCCGCCCCCGTCACAAGCTGAGCGGTCACAAGGCTCTCAAAATTAAAGGCGACGTCTCCTTCGATTTTTAAGGCCGTATCTGAAATGTTCGGGGTGAGTTGACCCCTTATGCGGAGCGCTTTTGCGTCCAAGGCGGGATGCTCAAGCGAAGACAAACGCATATCCACATCCAGTTTCTGATTATCCCCGCGTAACTGAATATCAGCTTTCCCGCCGCCCTCAACGCGCCAATCCCCATAAGAAAAACGCGACGGGGCAATGTCGAGTATCGCTGTGAAATTATCAGGCGCAAAATAAACCGCATCAATTTGCGTCTCCGCTTGCCCAAATGGGCTGGCAATTGTGAAGCTTCCATTTTTAATGGTGATACCTTTTGGCGGCAATGTCGTACTGCTCTCCCCGCCCTCGCCTTGAGGTGGAAGCCAGCCATCAATAATTTTACCGGTCTCATCCAAGGTGATGCGGGCTTTGGGTTGGGTAAAGACAATCTTATCGACCCGCCCTTCTAGAGCCTCCCGCCAGGCATAATCTGTTGTAATTTTCTGAGCTGAGAAAAAGGGTGTTTTGTCGTCAGCGCCGTCATCTATCAGAACTACATTTTTCAAAACGGCTTGAGTCTTGCTGATGGACTGAATAGATATTTCAGCTTGTATGCCTTGCTCGAGCAGCAAGTCTTTGGCGGTTTTTTCCAAAAGATCGTACCGATTAACCCAAACATAAGCGGCGACAATCATCACCAGCAGGATAACCCCCAAAAATATCCAGAAAAGCCAACGCCAAACAGACCACTTTTTACGTAGTCTTTTATCTTCTGGAGATGTGTCAGCACCTGACATTGTATTTTTAGCGCATCCTTTTGGTTAACCTAAAACATTCAATAGAGCGCGGGGTGTGAATACACTATAAATTTTGTTAAGTTTACGAAAGAGTTCAAGGGTGTTAACGGGGTATTAGGGATAAATTGGGCATTATAGATCCAAAGCGCTGTTAAGGGCGCAGACTTTCATTGAGATGAACATGAATGATGAGATATCTCCCGAAGCTCAAGCTGGCGCTATCGGGGCAAAAGAGATTGTAAAAGACGCTTTAGCTATACGGCTGAAAGCCTTTGTCTCTATGGATAATACGCGTATTTATCGTGAGAAGCGTTTTGCCTTTCTAGCCGCTGGAGGGGCTGCGGTTCTTATTGCAGCCATCGCCCTACCAAAAAACAGTGTCGAGCCGGCGCCGCAAGTGGTAGAAATCATAGAGCCAAAAATTGATCTCTCCCGTTATGATATGGCGCTGGAAGAGAGCGGCCCAATAACCACCGTTAAAACACTCAAAGTTAAGTCTGGTGATAGTTTGGGGCCGATGCTCCAAAAGAACGGCTTATCAGGCGGACAAGCTTATAAAGTGACCCAAGCCTTTGCGACTGTATTCAAACCTCGCAACCTTCGCGTTGGAAATGAACTTAATTTATATTTTAACGGGGATACGCTCGAAAACTTAACTTTCAAACCCAATGTTGAAAAAACTGTCTTTATAGATTTGAAGGGCGATAATTATACGGCGCGCGAGATTGCCGCTGAATTTAAATATGAAACCATCGGCGTTGCCGCTGAAATCTCTAATTCACTTTACCTTGATGCTACGCGGTTAGGTGCGCCAGACCGTGTGGTTCAGCAATTTGCCAATATTTACGAATATTCTGTGGACTTTCAGCGCGATATTCAGCCTGGTGATAATTTTGAAATGTTCTTTGAGGTTGCGCGCAATCGCAAAGGCGAAATTATTAAATCAGGGGACCTGCTTTATACCTCATTCAGTCCGCGCGGGAAAACGTCCGAATACTGGCTCTATACGGACAGCAAAAACCGTGAGAATTTTTACGATGCCAAAGGCAAAACAGCCAAGCGTAAGCTTCGCGCGACACCCGTAAATGGGGCGCGTCTTTCATCGTCTTATGGTCGCCGCAAGCACCCAATTTTAGGCTATCGTAAAATGCATACAGGTGTGGATTTTGCCGCGCCGCGCGGGACGCCAATTCTGGCGGCGGGTTCCGGCACTGTTGAGCGCGCGAACCGCTATGGCGGCTATGGAAATTATATCCGCATTCGCCATACAGATGGATATAAAACGGCCTATGCGCATATGAAGTCATTTGCGCGCGGCGTTCGTAAAGGAACTTACGTCAAGCAAGACCAAGTGATTGGTTATGTTGGCACAACGGGCCGCTCCACCGGCCCTCACCTACATTATGAAGTCCATCTCAATGGGAAGAAAATAAATCCGCGTCGTCTGTCACAGCTAGCTGGCAAACCTTTGCCTAAGTCTGAAATGAGCGCTTTTGCCGAGCGCCGCAGAGAGATAGAGCTACTTCGCCAGTCGTCAGAAACTATCAGAGCTATTCCTGCCACAGTCGTGATGACTGCAACTGCGCCAAACTAGCGCATCACCTTGCGTTTTTCTATTATTTCTGGTTAACACTCTAGAAAAATAATAAGCGGAGCTCTACGCATGAAAAATCTTATCAATTTCTTTTTTTCATTTGATAAATTAATGAAAGAAAAGTTAGTTATTGCCTTTTTCTGGTTGGCGATAATTGTATTTGGATTGAACTTTTTCAGCGAGGCGCTTAGCGCCATTAAATTAGGGCCCCTAGCCGCCGTCGTTAAGTTTATAAATTTCTTTGGCGGGATTTTACTGACCCTCGTAACTTTACGTCTTGTTTGTGAACTTGCAGTCTCCCTGTTTAGAATAAATGATAATTTATCACCTGATGGCGGAAAATCAGAATCAGCTAATATTGATCCGATTGTTGAAGCGCGTAAGGCCGCAGAAGCAGCAGCTCTTAGAGCGCGTGACCTCTCTAAAACCGCAGGCGAGAAAGCCAGTGCAGCCACTAAAAACGCTGTGGAGAAAACAAAATCTGCGACAGACAGCGTGAAAGGTTCAGCAGACAGTGTGGCTACTGCCGCTGTCTCGAAAACAAAGAGCTCTACTGACAGCACGGCTAAAACCGTTACATCTAAAATATCAAAGAAGCGGGGTCGTCCTGCGGGATCTAAGAAAAGCGCCAGCGCGTCATCGGCAAAGAAGCCTACCGTTAAAATAACAGCAGCGCCCAAAAAGCGAGGCCGCCCTGCAGGATCAAAAAACAAAACGACAAGTACTGCGAAGAAGAAGACACCTACATCTGCGCCTAAGAAGAGAGGCCCAAAGCCCGGTAGTAAAGCTCCACGTGATGCGCAGGGCCGCCTTTTGAAAAAAGATGGAACACTTCGTGCGAAGCCAGGACCTAAGACATAATAATTTTAAAGTAATACAGACAACAACAACAAAGGGCCCGAAGAGGCCCTTTTTATACCTTAGAATGTCGTGCCCAATTGGGACGAAACTTATATCTTTATTCAGCGGCGTCCACAGTTTCAGACTCGGATTCAGACCCTGCTTTTTTGCGAGCCGGTGCCTTGCGGCGGCGCTTGGGCTTTTCTTCAACTTCTGCCGCTTCAGGGGCGTCATTATTTGCTTTAGGCGCTTTGGCTTTGGGAGCTTCGGGTGTGACGACTTCAAGAGCGTCACTATCAGAGTTATTCTCTGCCGGTTTATCTTCGCGATGTTTACGATTGCGATTATTATTATGGCGGCGACTCTTACGCTCATCGCCGTCTTCATTATTATCATCACTCTCGCCGCGCGCAGTCCGGGCGGCATCGCGCTCAGCTTGAGCTTTGGCGCGCGCCGCTTCCATTTCATTCATAACCCGCAGATAATGTTCGGCATGTTGGCGAAGGTTTTCCGCATTGACGCGATTACCTGAACTACGAGCATCCCGAGCTAAGGCTGTATACTTCTCATATATCGTGCCGGCATTGCCGCGAACCTTCACGCCCGGGCCATTACTGTCCATAGACCGATTAGGGTTCGTGTTATTATTATTACGATTATTATTATTGCGATTACGACCGCGTTGGCGCTTCATGCTGAATTCCTTAAATCCCCCAAGCCAGCGTCTTTGCAATGGCTTCCTAATTTTGGGCTTTGGTGAGGGGGCCCCGTGGCCGCCAATATCTCACGAGAAAGACATAGCAAAGCAAACCTAAAAGGCAAAGCCTTTTTTATGCTTTTCGTATAGCTTTAATCATGCGGTCATGACCGGAGAGGTCCGTGTGAATGGAGACGTCCTGATAAGGTAGAGCTTGCAACATATTTGAAACGCTCTCGCCTTGATCATATCCGATTTCAAGCAGCAGAGTTCCGCCCCTGTTTAGATATGTTTTCGTCTCCGCAATAATAGCGCGGTAAGCCGTCATGCCGTCCGTGCCGCCGCGCAGGGCAAGATCAGGATCAAATTGCGTAACCTCTACATCCAGAGTCTGCATAGCGGCATCTGTAATATAAGGCGGGTTAGAGAGAATAATATCGAACTGGCCAGACACAGCTTCAAACCAAGAGCCGTGTAAAAGGGTGAGCCTGTCCGTGACGCCATGCGTCTTGGCATTCACCTCTGCAACATTCAAAGCCTTTTGAGAAACATCGACAGCTACGCCCTTGGCATGAGGCCCCTCGGCCAGGCATGAGACGGTGATAGCGCCCGAGCCCGTGCCCAAATCCAAGATTCGAGCTGTGGGATTATCTTTTATTATTCCTAACGCCGCATCAACAAGCATTTCTGTTTCAGGGCGCGGCGAGAGAACATCTTTGCTAATGTTAAAGTCTCGTCCGTAAAACTCACGGAAGCCCAAAATATGATCTATAGGCTCACCCGCTAACCGTCTCTCTGTGAAATCCGACATCAGCTCAAGCGCCTTGGCAGAGAGCAAATCTGTGCCGCGCGCAATTATATCCGTATGTGAAAAGCCTGTGGCGGCCATGACCAGGAGACGGGCGTCTAAATCAGGGCTATCCAAACCTGCCTCGCGCAATTGGCCCATGACGAAACGCTTTGCAGAATTTACACTCAATCCGGAATAGGGAGCGGAAGGAAAGGCATTTTCGGGCGGGGACGTCATCCCACCCTTTTTAAAGGCCAAGCGGCGAAAAGCAAATCTCGCTAGGAGACCTCTATGGCCTCTTTCATTGCTTTGGCGATCTCTTTGGTCTCAAAGGTTTTAGTAACTTTTTTCACGACCTTTTTATCATCCACATCAACCAGTAAAAGCACACCAGTTGAAATTGTGCCGTCCAGATAGAGTCTGACGGCCTCCCCAACACCCGCGGCGTCAGCCTGTGCATAAAAATCACTTGTATCTTTGTCCGTATAGTCCAGTGTCACATATTCAAGGCCTGGCATCGGGCCCAAGGCCTTAACCTCTTTGAGCTTTGGGTCGAGAACTTTGCAGCTGCTACACCAATCCGCGTAAATCAAAACCGCTTTAGTTTTGGTCTGCATAACTTTAGCCGCCGGGGTTTCAATTTTGGGTGCGTCAGCCTGAGAGCAGGCGGTAAGTGCCAAGACAGACATAATAACGGATGTGAGGATGGGTTTTATCATAATGATCTCCAATAATTAACTCACGTTTTATTGTATAAACATTGCCGAAGCTCTTAACGATTGCTCACATTCACGTGAGCTTTCGACTCAATTCTTTGGCCACTCGTAACAAACGGTCCAAGTCTTGCGGCGCGGAGAGGCTATGATCGCCACTTTTGACAAGGGTATAATCCACATCATCGCTCGTGATAACGTCCAGGATTTGACGCGAATAGGCCCACGGCACAACAGGGTCCGCCGCGCCTTGTAAGATACGGACAGGTCCGTCAAATTTTATCGGCGCGTCTAAAATCTGGTTCTGCTGACCATCTTCCATTAATTCACGGCTATATTCATAAGGCTCATCATAATCAGACGGGACATAGACAATACCGTCGCGCTTTAGCGTTTCGCGTTGATCTTCGCTCCACTCCGCATATGTCAGCTTTTGCGTAAAGTCAGGCGCAGGCGCGATCAGCAATAGACCTTTCACTCGCTCAGGCCGTTTCATCGCAGCCAGCAAAGAGGCCCATCCGCCCATGGAGGATCCAATGAGGATAATATCGCCCTCACTTAGTTCATCTATCACGCGCATTACATCTTCGCTCCAGCGTGATATTGTGCCGTTGCGAAATGTCCCGCTACTGACGCCATGACCGAAATAATCAAAGCGAATATAGGTGCGCCCCTCTTCTATGGCCCAGTCATGAAGATGTGTAGCTTTGCCGCCTTCCATGTCAGATTTAAGACCGCCGCACCAAATCAAGGTTGGGCCGCTATATCCCGCAGGGCCTTGGCTCATTTTATAGGCAATTTTTTCGCCGTCAGGCGCAGATAAAAACTTGAGTTCTATATCACTATGCATGCTAAGGAATCCCGTATGAAAGTCGTGTCCAAATGAATGTGCTCCAACTCGTGCCGGAACTCAATGCCGGAGGTGTTGAGGGCACCACGCTTGAGGTGGCCGAGGCGTTAGTGGCCAATGGTCACGAAGCTCATGTTATCAGTGCAGGCGGGCGCATGGAAGATGAGCTTATCAGGCTGGGCGGAATTCTTCATAAAGCGGATATTGGGTCCAAAAATATCTTTTCTCTCTTTAGCCGTATCCGTTTGATCCGCGCAATTATCCGCCGCCATAACATTGAAATAGTTCACGCCCGGTCCCGTGCCCCGGCTTGGCCAGCCTATCACGCCGCTCGCTTGGAAGGCGCGGTCTTCCTAACTACCTATCACGGTATTTATAATAGCGGCTCATACCTCAAGACTTATTATAATTCCGTCATGGCGAAGGGCACGCATATTATTGCCAATTCAGAATTCACCAAAGCGCACATTATCAAAACCCACAGAACGTCGGCTGAGACAATTACCGCCATTCCGCGCGGCGTGGACATGGCGCGGTTTGATCCAGCTAATGTCAGCGAAAAAGATATTCTAGCGCAGCGCAACCGCTGGGGTATAGCGCCTGCTCAAAGAGCTATTTTACTCCCGGGACGGCTGACACGTTGGAAGGGGCCGATTGTGGCGGTTGAGGCTTTGTATCAGCTACCAAAAAACTGCGTCTTAGTTCTGATGGGTGATGCGCAAGGCCGCGATGAGTTTGTGGCAGAAATTGAGGGTCTGGCAGCCCGTCTGGGCCTGACAGAGCGCGTTATAAAACCCGGCCATAGCCGCGATGTTCCCACGGCTCTTGCGGCGGCTGATGTTGTTATCTCTGCCTCAACCGACCCCGAAGCTTTTGGCCGTGTCGCTGCAGAGGCGCAGGCTATGCAAAGACCTGTTGTCGCCACTGCGCATGGCGGGGCACTTGAGACGGTCATAGACGGCGAGACGGGATTTCTGGTCACGCCTGGTGATGCAAAGGCCCTAGCTAAGGGTATTACGCAAGCTCTGAACTGGCCTGATTATGACGGAGCGGCTGCTCGCGCGCGAATTTCGGCCCAATTTTCCAAAACAAACCTGCAAGCTAAAACGCTCGCTGTTTACAATGACCTCTTGAATTAAAGGCCTCATACGTCCATATTGTATTCGCTTAAACAATATTAGGAGAGCCTACCATCGCCAGACGCCCACTTGCCGCCGCACCCAAAAAACCCAAAGGTCCGCGCACCAATCGTGAAATCACGAATCCAAATGTTCTCCTTATTACAGAAACCGGCGAAAAACGCGGTGTTGTCTCTTTAGACGAAGCTCTGGCTGCGGCCCGCTCCGCAGGTCTTGACCTTGTCGAAGTGGCGCCCGGCGAAACGCCCGTCTGTAAAGTTCTGGATTACGGTAAGCTGCGCTTTGAAAATCAAAAGAAAAAAGCAGCAAATCGTAAGAATCAGCGCACCACGAGCTTAAAAGAAATAAAGATGCGTCCGAATATCGACACGCATGATTATCAGGTTAAAACCAAAGCGATGCAAAAATTCTTTGATCGCGGCGATAAGGTGAAAGTCACTATTCGTTTCCGCGGGCGTGAAATGGCGCATATGGATCGCGGCATGACGCTGCTTGCGCAAGTCAAAGAAGACTTTGAAGAAATTGCAAAAGTCGAGTTTGAACCGAAAACCGAAGGCCGCATGATGACGATGGTTCTCGCGCCGAAGTAAGCTTACGATCACAGACACACATATCTTTTCTGATGACGAACCATCAGAGCCTAAGGCCGCCTCAATTGCGGCCTATTTTGCATCTGCATGGCAGGGGCGCACGACCTGGTGGGCTTGGATATTGGGTTTTTTCTTTATAGTCGGTCTGTCATTTTTAGGCATGATCGTTCTGGGATTTGCAACGTTCTGGCTTCCCGCTACGTCCTCGGGGAGTTATGCGCTTTTACTACTGACCTTCCTGCCCATATTTTTTTCAATCCCGTTTATTTATAAATATTGGCATCGTCTTCCAATTATGACGATGATGACGTCTGCTGTGCAGTTTCGCTGGGGACATTTGCTCCGCACCATGTTAATTATTTTCATTTTTTATATTACGCTCAGTCTGATTGAATATCAGTTCTTCCCCGCTGAATATGAGGGGATACAGTTCCAAACTGATATGGGGGCTTATGTAGGCCTATTGCTTGTCACGCTAATACTCGTCCCATTCCAAGCCGCCAGTGAGGAATTCCTAACGCGCGGATATTTAAATCTGGCTTTGATCAAATATTTAAAATCTCCGTGGATGGTCTTTATCCTGACCAGCGGCGGCTTTGCTCTTCTCCATGCTTGGAATCCGGAAGCGGCAGGACAGATGGGGCCATATCTGTCGAGCATCTTTATGTTCGGCATGGCCATGTGTGTCTTGCTTTATTTCGAAGGCGGGATTGAAAGCGCGATTGGCGCGCATATCGCCAATAATATATTTGTTTTTGCTCTACTAGGCTATGAAGATCCAAGCTTGCCCAACACAGCCCTTTTCACACTAGGCGCACCTGTCATTGAATGGTCAGATTTCGCGATTGAGTTTGTGTTTATGGTTCCGCTTATCATCTTGATCATTTGGGCCAACCGCAAATGGGGTCGCAGAGCTTAACCGGTTTGTATTATGCAATGATAAGGTCATCATTAAGATAATTAAAAAACCTCATCTCGTGCTCTCATTCTCAATATATTTTTTAAGGGATTGAGCGGACATTCGCATGCCGGGATCTTTTGACCAATTAAGAGCACGCTGAACTGGCGGCATCGCCTCTTCATATTTTCCGCCATTCGCTAATATACTCGCCAATCCCAGATTAGAGCCTATAAAACTTTGGTCGCGATAATAATCCAGAGCAAAGCCTGCTGCATTCAGCGCATTCTCAGTTGGCTGGTAATTATCCTTATAGCTTAGCGCATAGCTATAATTGGCTAAAGGAATTTGCGAATTATGCCTTAAAACTTTAGCGGCATATTTTCTTATGAGTTTTACGTCCGCTTTGGTTCCGCCCATATTACGAACATATTGATGCGCAATAATTAGCGCCGCGATATTATTCGCCTCTATATTTTCAGGGTCTAACTCTAAGGCTTTATTTATGAGGTCTCTGGCCGCGACATAGTCTACTTTGTTTTGCGCTAGATAAGCGGTGAGGTCAGCCTGAGCCGCTAGCGTTTGCGAGCTTTGCCCGTATTTCTCTTCATAGTCTTGATAGGCTTTTATGACGGTCTTTTTACGCTCAGGGCTAAAGACAAAGCTGCGCATTGAGTCCAGCCGCGCTAATTCAGATTCTTTATCCGTCAGAGCCCGCGTCGCAGGCTCGGGGATATCTTGATCTGTTGTCTTATATCTTGTGACATTGAATTTATTCTTTTTAAAATAGGTTTTTAATTCCGTTTCAAATTCTTCGGGCGTTATGCCCATCGCAGCTTTAAAGGCGGGAATATTCTGCTCGCCTTTATTTAACCGCTGAACATAATCGGTGAGTTTACCTTCATAATTTTTTTCATTCCTCAGGTAATGCGTGGCTAGCCAGGTCTGGGCATAGAATTGAGCCTGCGTTTGCTGGCCAATTTTAGACGTATCTCCAATATTAAACGGATAGGTGTCCATCGTTCCAATGACGACCGTCATCGGCATCCAACTCTTTTGCTTTAAAGCATAAGCATAGGGATTATAAACATCGCCGACACGGAACGTAGCGTCCTTATATTTGAAGGTCGCCAAATAATTGGCGAAACCCTCATTATACCAGCGCGGATAATCCAGCTCTGTATAGGTTGAGACGATATGATGGGTATATTCGTGAAGCGCGATATGGCGCGCGCCGTCCCCGCGCCGGAACCCAGCCTTACCATTTAAAACGAAAGCAGGGCCATTATGGGTCATGGTATACATGCCGCCAAACCCGCCTGTCCCCGTAACCGCCTTCATCCCCTTCTCATTCTTTGTCACATAGACTTGTACAGGGATAAGTTCTGGCGCGCCGTTAACGCCTAAAATTTTAAATACATTTTTGCGGAATAGTTCTAAATCCCGCAGCAAAGTTTCTCCATCTTTTTGCTTAAGGTCCCCTGTAATGATGAAGTTTTCAGAGCGAATTTCAATGTGCTTCGCAAAACTCTCTTCAGAGCTGAAAAGAAAAACACATGCCAGCAATAGGGTCACGATAAATTTCATGTCATTCTCGTATGATATATTCGCATTGAGCGTAAAGCGTTTAGTCTTGCGCGACTGTGTCAGGAACATAGCGAAAATGACCTACTATCTTATAGGCAAAGAGCACATTTTCTTCTTTTGGTCCTGCACCGACATTATGAATAATCAACGGTGTACCGTCACGCGCCTTTCGATCCGAGACAATGCCAATATGCGGTAAGTTCCCCGGAAGCCGCCAAGAAACGAGATCGCCAGACTTAAAATCAGAGGCGAGCTTACTAAGGCCAAGATCTGCGCCTTGGCGTTTCAGAAAAGCCTCTAGGTTCGGAACGCGGCGATGATCAATATTTCGATCTGTTCGTTTCAAACCCCAGATTTTAGGATAGGCGGAGAAGTTTGCCTTCATATCTTCATGAACCGCTTTTTGAAAATCAAAACCGTAAGCCGCGCGGTAACTGCGAATAATGACATCCGTGCACACTCCGATATGGGCTGGCACATCGCCGCCTGGATAATCTAGCTTCATATAAGCGCCGTTATAATGAACGCGGTGCTTAAGCCTGTCCTGCGCCGCCGCAACCAAGGCCTCATCCGCAAAAGCTGTGCCGGCCAGTAAAAGAGAAATTCCCAGTCCAAATAAGATACGCATGGAATAGCTATATATTTAAATTGCGCCGAATTTAAGACCCCGTTACATGTCTGGGCATGACAAAGACGTTAGACATAGGCGTATTAGGGGCAGATGGCCGAATGGGCGGGGCGATTATTCGCGCGCTTGAGGCTGAACCCAAGGCGCGGCTTGTGGCGGCAGTCACCGCAAACACCTCACCCAACCTTGGGCAGGACGCCGCTGAGGTCGCCGGCCTTAAAGCCTGCGGCGTAAAGCTGACATCGGATATTAAATCGGCCTTATCAAGGTGTGATGTTTTGATAGACTTCTCTCACCCCAAAGCAGCGATAGATGCTGCGCTCGCCATGCATGACACACGGTGTAATACATTTGTAACAGGCACGACAGGCTATACAGCGACAGAAAAAAAGGCCTTGCTGGCGGCTGGTGACAGCATCACGCTTTTAAAGTCAGGCAACTTCTCCTTAGGCGTGAACATGCTTGAGGCATTAGTTGAGATGGCCACAGATAAATTGCGCGCAGGTTGGGATATTGAAATTCTGGAAATGCATCACAAGCATAAAGTCGATGCGCCCAGCGGAACGGCGCTTATGTTGGGCGAAGCGGCGGCAAAAGGTCGGGGTGTATCCCTGAAACACCATCAAATCTTATCGCGAGAAGGACGCGGCGACGCACGCATCGAAGGGCAAATTGGATTTGCGGCTTTGCGCGGCGGCGGCGTCATTGGCGCCCACGAGGTTCGTATTGCTAGCGAGCTTGAGATGATTACGCTGTCTCACGAGGCTTTTGATCGCAGTGTCTTTGCCAGCGGCGCCGTAACGGCTGCTCTCTGGGCCGCAGTGCAGCCTAACGGTCTCTATGATATGAAAGACGTCTTAGGGCTTTAAGCATGACAAGCCGCTCCTCTCTAGCGCTGCGTATTATTGTCATCACAGTAATTTATTTTTGCCTCTCGACTTATGGCGGCTTACTAGGTTGGCAACTGCTTTACCCTATCCGTCTCTTCGTTACATTTTTGCATGAATTTGGGCATGCGGCTGGCGCGCTGATTACGGGCGGGGCCGTAGAATATATTACAATTGAGCCTAATTCCGCTGGGGTGACGAGCACGTTTAACGGCAACCTCACTGTCATTTTAATGGGCGGATATATTGGCAGTGCTATTTTCGGGAATTTATTATTTTATATCGGCGCGCGAAAACCTAAATGGGTCAAGCCAACCTTAGTTTTAGTTATTGCGGCCATGCTGATTACAGGTTTTATCTGGTTCAATTCCCTTTTTACAACGGCTGTGCTGTGCGGATTTTCTGCACTCCTTTATTTTGTTGGATTTAAAACAAAATATGAACGCGAAATTCTTATGCTGCTGGGCGTCGCCAGCGTTATATATATTATTCAAGATTTTAATGTTGGGCCTACGTCAGACCTCGCGGCTATGGAAAATCAATTAAAGTTTATTCCCGCAAAAGTCTGGATGTATATTTGGTTGGCGATCGTTTTATTAATTCTAGCCTTTAATTTAAAAATGTTGTTTTCGGCCAAAACTCGCCCGACTGAAACATTAAAAAATGATTCGCTTAGGCCTGGCGAAAAGGCCACGCGTAAAAAATTAAATACAACGCGGCGCTATAACCCGATTAAAAAGAAATAATCACCAGCTACCGTTATTTTCCATACTGGCCCAAGGCTCTTGTGGCTCAAGACGATCCCCGCGCTGTAGCAGTTCAATTGAAATATTATCAGGACTGCGCACAAAGGCCATATTTCCATCGCGAGGCGGACGGTTAATGGTCACGCCCATATCTTTAAACCGTTGGCATACGGCATAAATATCATCCACACCGTAAGCAAGATGACCAAAGTTACGTCCGCCGCCATAATTTTCACACTTGCCGTTTTCATCAGGCCAATTATAGGTCAGCTCAATCATCGGCAAGCCGCTGGGCAGAGGATATTCATCGCCCGTCAAGCCGCTGCGCTTTAGATCTTGTTCACTGGCCAGAAAAACAAGTGTGAAGCGTCCTTTATCATTCTCAACGCGGCGCATTTCTTTTAGGCCTAAACCATCGCAATAAAATCTCAAGCTGGCGTCAATATCGGTCACCCGCACCATCGTGTGTAGAAAATTCATACTATCTCTCTCATTTTAAGGCATTTAAACCCTACCAAAGTTTCCACCACATCACGAAAACAATAAAAACGACAAATCCTATTATCGCCATAAAGGGTGGTATGCCCCAATCATTTTCAATAATAGCTTTATCTCGCTGTCCGGTTTTTTCTTCTTTGATCTGTTGTTCAGTTTCGTATTTTTGCGTTCCAGGCGCTAAGAGGTGGTAGCGCCGCGCTATTGCATAAGCGACACCCGTCCATGAAAATATAATGCCGAAAAATATCGAAAACTGCCATACCAAAAATCCAGGCTCAAAGACACGGTTGCGGTCTGTGAGTTGATAGAGTTGCTCTAGCAAAAAAGATAAAGCCGCCATTATAGGCCACGTCAAAACTAAGATTGCGAATATGCCGCTCGCAATATATGCGGGTCTGCGTGGATTATGCAGACGCTTAAAAACACGAATATATCCCTCTCGAGATAATTCCCCGTCTAGCATTCCTCGCTCTTGCTTGTAATCATAGTCCTCTTCTGCATCACGGGAAATCTGCCGATACCCCAAAACAGCGCGTAATCCATAACCCAGCCCGATAAGCGCCAATAGCGCCACTGCCCAAAGAAAAGAGATACCTTCAAATTTTTGCATGATGTGACTTTATAACACGGAGTTTATGACGCAAGTTCTTTTGCGAGTCTTTAGCATAAAGCTGGTAATTTAGGTTTTGCTTATACTATATCATACGGCGTAGCGTTTGAGCTCACCTTTCAAGCCAAAACTTGATGCGCAGCGTATAAGATCTATAACGCCTTTTAATATATTTCATAGGATTCTTCATGACTGCTCCAAAAATTGCCTTTATTTGTGCCTCATTGAGAGAGGGGTCTATAAACAAGACGCTCGAAAAAGCGCTTATAAAAAGGTTTAAAGCGGCAGGGGCTAAGACTAGCTCCATTGATTTAGGCAAATACGAAATGCCTATTTATAATGGCGACTTAAAAACACCGCCGACAGTACAAAAACTCATCAAGCGGTTGAGCGGATTTGATGGCATCGTGGTTGTGTCGCCTGAGTATAATGGATGTCTACCGCCTCTGCTAAAAAATACGATTGACTGGACCAGCACCGTCAGCACCGATTACATTAAGAACGCTGTTTGGGGTTTGTCCTCAGCAACACCCGGGCCTATGAGCGGCATTATGTGCATGCGACAAATGCAATTTATTTTCACGCGACTCGGCGGGGATGTTTTGCCTCAGCAAGTCGGTTGCGGAAACGCGTCCAAGGCTTTAAATGAGCGCGGTGATCTAGTCGCCGAGCCTGCTAGCACCTATGCCGATAAAATGCGCGATATGATGCTGGAGCGTATTGCGCAAAAAGGCTAGGCCCCTTTCATGGCTAAAAAAGAAAAGCTCTATAAAAACTTGCCGCGGCCCAAACTTAACCGTGCGCAAATCAGTGATATTTATCGACACCTCCAAACGCTTGACCCTACGCCGCGTACAGAGCTGCATTACTCAAATGTCTACACGCTCGTTGTGGCTGTTGCTTTATCAGCCCAGTCAACAGATGTCGGTGTAAATAAAGCCACAAAAGCTCTTTTTGAAATAGCTGACACACCAGAGAAGATGGTTGCTCTCGGAGAAGACGCTGTGCGCGGCCACATAAAGACAATCGGACTTTATAAAAACAAAGCTAAAAACGTTATCAAGCTCTCACAAATGCTGATTGATGATTTTGGGTCTGAGGTTCCTGATAATAGAGATGACCTCGTAAAGTTGCCAGGCGTTGGGCGAAAAACAGCTAATGTTGTTTTGAATGACTATTTTGGCCAACCCACAATGGCTGTAGACACGCATATTTTCCGTGTCTCCAACCGCACCGGCATGGCCCCTGGAAAAGACCCCGTTGAAGTTGAGCTAAATTTACTGCGCGTAACCCCAGACGAATTTATGGATCACGCCCATCATTGGCTTATTCTTCATGGCCGCTATACCTGCCTCGCCCGTAAGCCTAAATGCTATAATTGCGCGGTTAAGCACTTATGTAAGTACAGACCTAAAACTATGCGACCCGAAGACTAAGGCAATCACTTTTACCGCATAATGCGAATATCACCGCCAAGTCCACTAGCAATATTATCAAATGTTTCCACAAGCGCTTCGTTTGACGTCGAGTTAAAATAATGACGTCCGGTAGAGGCGCAATTTTCTAAAAGATTCAGTGTAATGGGGTCGGTAACTTGGAACGCGATCGTGTAAAGTTCTGTGCCCTCATTTTTGATAGTTTCGCACAATGCAGCCGTATCTGCATTAGCTTGCTCAGGCACCTTACCCGCTTCTTGTTGTTGTTCTGAAAATGAGTAAATGTAGGGCGGCGCGTTATAATTTGCTTCCGCTTGGGGACCGGTATTAAGCCTAGCCATATTATCCCCATCTGTCATTAACACCATAATTTGTTTTTTTGGATTAGTTGTATCTGTTTCCGTAAATGGAGCCTCAGCCGACAAAACCCGGCGTCCCCAATTAAGACCTAAGGGAATATATGTGGTATCCCGGCCATAAAGCTCAACAACTCTTTGGCGTAGCATATCATACTCATCCGTAAGGACGGTTATAGGACGAGGACACTCAGTATCAACATTATACTTTAACCCTGTCGCTTGATATGGCTGTCTCATAAGCAATCCCTGGATCCGTGTGTCGATTGACGTATAGGGTCCGTCCGTCAGGTGTCGTCCATCATCCCTTGCTCCCACGCATCCTTGCCACGACGTTTCTTCTGTACGCGATTTTTCTTCATATGTCGTCGTTTGATCCTCGCACCGGGTTGATGTGTACTCTTCTTCTACGCCGTCGACCCAACGCGTGCGGGTTTCTTCTGTGCAGGTCCCGCCCGAATGTGTTGCTTGTTGCCAGGTTATTTCCGTACTATATTCATACGGAACCTCTAGCCATGGCTCGCCGCGTTTGTCGCGGCCGACATTTACATAACGCGCAAAAGGAACAAGCGCGATTTTACTGCCGCTCTCGCTATTTTCTACGGCGTCAATAAATTCTCTTGCCCCTGTCTTTAGGGCGTCCATTTTTCCATCTTCGAGCATTGACCGCGTATTATCAAGAACGAGCGCAATTTCAACTGGAGCGCCACTTGTGGGTAATGAAACTTTTGAAAGAACATTAATAGATGTTGATTTTTTATTTATAAGGCCTCCAAAACGAAACTCATAAGGGATACTAGCTTCGACAGTCAAAGCGCCGCTACTTGTTGAGAAGGTTGGTGATAATCCGTTTAAATTAAATCCATTTGCCTTTAACGCGCCCTTAAAAGCATCTTCATACTCTTGCCTTCGAGAATTATCATCACCATTCGCATTAGATTGAGTTTTATCTGTCGAGACCTGCACCACGGCAGATAAAGTCGCCATGTCGATATTAGATTGTAGGTCTTGCCGCATGCTCGTCATGCCAGCAATATCTAACGCGAAAGCCATGCCTGTCGCTAACATAGCGCCGCCGACCGCAAACATAATTGCAAAGTTACCATCCTCATTAGAGAGAAGTTTATTAAAAACTGACATATATTTACCACATTACTTTGTAAGTTTACGAGACACGTACTTAGGCTTTGTTATGTCACTGAGTTTTTAAGCAACCTTCAATAAGCATGGTAAATACAGTTTAAAGAACACGCTCTAAGAACTGAACTTAACCCACCAAATCAAATTCAAAGTTCTCATTTTGGGCAATATGCTTCTGGGTCGGCTTAGCCGCCGCAGCGGCTTCAGCGCGCCATTTGAAAATTGTCGCAAGCGGAGAGCCCGCAGGGCAATACCACCGCTGAACCGAAGGGTCCCACTTCGCCCCAAGACGTTTAGCCATCTCCCGGTCTGTATATTTTACGTTCAAAAATTTCTTAGCAGCACGTGCCATAACGGTCTCCTTGCATGTGTTCCGTGAAGAGAACATAACAAGAACATTATAGGAAATCAATCCTAAAATTCACCTAAAGTGTTTTACCAAGTAAAACATAGACAAGGGCCGCAAAAAACACGAAACCTTGTCGTGTTCTTTTGTGCACCGCCAAACCAAAACAGGAGCCACGATGACCGTCCACACGCGCATCACCGACATGCTCGGGATTGAAAAGCCGATTATCCAAGCCGCTATGGGATGGATTGCCCGTTCACAGCTGACCTCTGCGGTGTGTAATGCCGGGGGTATGGGTATCATTGAGACCAGCTCAGGGGAACTGGACGCCGTGCGCGAAGAAATCCTCAAGATGCACGACCTCACCGATAAGCCCTTTGGCGTAAATGTTGCGCAAGCCTTTGTACGTGATCCCAAAATTATCGATTTTATCATTGATCAGGGCGTGAAATTTGTCACGACATCTGCGGGGGATCCGATGAAATATACGGCCCTTCTAAAAGAGGCCGGGCTCACGGTCTTTCATGTCGTGCCAAGCCTTAAAGGTGCGCTACGCGCGATTGAGGCAGGCGTTGACGGACTGATTGTTGAAGGCGGCGAAGGCGGCGGTTTCAAAAATCCGCAAGACGTTGCGAGCATGGTTCTTATCCCGCAAGTTTGTGAGGCCGTAGACGTGCCCGTTGTGGCTGCGGGCGGTATCACGGATGGCCGCAGCATGGCCGCCGCTTTCGCGCTTGGCGCGGAAGGTATCTTGATGGGGACGCGGATTTTAAGCGCGGCTGAAAGCCCCGTTCATAGTAATTGGAAAGACGCTATTATTAAAGCTGATAGCACCGATACGGTTTTCCTCAATCGCTCCGGCCCCGGCCCTGCATTGCGGGCGCTGCGCACAGAACGGACAACGCGCCTTCAAAAAGATGGCATTGAAAATATTTTTGGAGAATTTGCAGGCACGCAAGACGTTTATTTCGGCGGAAACCTCGAAGCCGGTATCGCCTTAACTGGTCAAGTCGCAGGCCGTATCACAGACATCAAACCCGTTAAGCAAATCTTTGACGAGACCTTGAAAGAGTTCGGCGAAGTGACAGGTCGCTTGGCGAAGTTGAGCTCTTAAAGCGCACACAAAAATGAAGTCTTCTAAACCCGAACATTTCACATTTTCAGTTCCGCATATGGAGACCGAAACGGACGCCTATATTGCTAGGAGGCCCAAAGCTAAATGGAGGCTGATATGTATCCCTGGCACACCAAGTCAAACATATCTATTTAGCCGCCTCTTGCGCTTGTCTGCAGATGATTTGGAAATTGTCGTTATTAATCGGCTCGGATTTCATAAAGCGCACACATCTCCTGTTTTAGACTTTGCTAAATAAGCACGTGTTGTTGAGCCTTTTTTAGAGGACAAAAGAAGTATTGTTTTAGGAATTTCATATGGCGGCGCTTTGGCGTTAAAAGCAGCTTTGCAATATCAATATAAAATTGAGGGCGTGATCACAGGTGCGGCTCTTATTTCTGAGCCTCATGATTATGCCAAAGCAATTGTTGGGTCGGATATTTTCAATAAGTTAGAAGCCGTAACACCTAAAAAAGTACGGCATATGAAAGCTGAAATTGTTGGGCGCAGAAAACAAATTGGCCCCTTACTCAAGCAGCTTAGCGGATTACAGGTTCCTGTTGAGGTCTTGCACGGGACTTTAGATACACTTGTTCCAAAAAGTGACGCGCAAATTTTAGTTGAGGCATTGGGTGAAAACGCGCGTTATCGAGAGATTAAAGGTGGAACTCATTATATGGAATTTCAAATGCCTAAACGGGTATTGAAGATCGTTAACCAACTTATCGACCGAATTGATAATTCGTCCAGTTAAGCCGCTAGGCCCCGCTTTCTAAATGAAACCATCTTTTGCCGTGTTTCGCACCAGAGGGCGAGACGTACACATTTGAAACTTTCCCATAATGTCAGACGTCCGACTGTTTTCAGCTCAGGATGGGCCTTCAAAATACGCGGCAATTGATAAAAGGGAATACGGCTGGAGAGGTGATGCACGTGATGCACGCCGATATTGCCCGTCATCCACATAAGCGGTTTGGGTAGGTCGTAATAGGAGCTGCCATGGAGCGCAGCAGATTCGCGGTCCCAGTCGTCAGTGCGCGACCAATGAGTTTCGTCAAATTGGTGCTGAACATAAAACATCCAGACCCCTATCGACGCGCCGATAATAATGACAGGCACTTGGATGAGCAGAAAGGCTTTCAGGCCTATGCCCCAAATCAGGAGGCCATATAATAATGCCACGCCGGCATTTGTCGTGAGCGTTGATATCCACGGCATTTTACGTTTCATCGCGCCAATCGGCAGACGCTGTGCAAGGATAAAGACATAGGCTGGCCCGACGCCGAACATAACAACAGGATGACGATAGAGGCGGTATTTCAATTTACCCCATTTCGACAAAGCTGCATATTCATCAACGGTCAGCGTGATAATGTCGTCCCCCACACCGCGGCGATCAAGGTTACCTGAGCTGGCATGATGCAGCGCATGGCCTCTGCGCCAATGATCATAAGGCGTGAGCGTGAGAATGCCGATAAAGCGGCCGACCCAGTCATTCGCTTTTTTGCTTGAGAACATAGAGCCATGTCCGCAATCATGCTGAACAATAAACAAGCGCACAATAAGGCCGCCAGCGGGAATGACACCCAGCAAGGCCCAGTATTGGCCCTTGGCAATCAAGGCCCACATGCCGGCCCACAGAATTAAAAAAGGAATAAGGGTGACGAGGACTTCGTAAACCGCGCGCCAATCTTCGGATTTACGGTAAGGCGCAAGCCGGGCAAACCAAGTTTTTGCCGTTGCAGCCGGATTAGGAAGTGTCATGAAATACCTTCTGGTAAAGACCATTATTTCAAAATCAGGATGTCCTGATTTGTCTTAAGCCTTAGTTAACTCTTGGCAGATGTGAAGCGAAAATAGCACAAGGTTCAGTAAGGCGGGTCTACTTGTTCTGTCATAGCGACACAGCGCGAAGCCCTGACGCTACTCATGCCTTAACATTTCGCCTAATCACAATCCATCTTATGGCCTCACCGTTAAGGCATCGGTCCCGCCATTGCTTCGCAATGAGACGGGATGACGATATTTTTATTCGGCCAACCGCTTCGCCAGAGCCTCAGCTAGTTTCTGCGCGCCTTTATTCTCGCCCGCTTCACCTTCGGCGTGGGACAGATAAAGATAAGGTTCAATCATTTCGAGCTCGATAAGTTTGAGCTTACCGTCTCGCCCGCGAAGTAAGTCCACGCGCGCATATAGCGGCGTGAAATCAAGGGCATTTAAAACAGCCCGAGCAGAATTTCTTTCTTGTGCGCTCGGCTTATAGGTTTCTTCTGTTCCGCCATAAAGCGATTGAATACGGTAATCCCCTTTTTTGGGACGCTTATTTAAACCATGCGAAAATTTACCGCCAAAATAGAGAAAAGAATATTCACCTTCCTCAACAACGCTTGGCAGAAATGCTTGTATCATCGCGCCTTCGGGTGGAAGTTCATCTTTACTCGGGAAAGGGTCGCCCTTTTTATATAGCACTTGACGCCAAGCCCCGCCGCCCACTTGCGGCTTAATCACAAGAGTGTCTGTCTCTAGCTCCTCAAAAGCACGGGTCACGCCCGTCTCAGTCACACGCTCAACCGTAATCGTTGAAATGACAGGCGCACCTTCGCGCTCAAGCTCATCCAAATAAGATTTGTTAGAATTCCAATTTAAAATTTTAAAGCGGTTAAAGAGTTTGGTTTTAGCTTCAGCCTTCGCCATCTCCGCTGTGAAGGCCGCTTCATTGCCTTCAAAATAATCCCAGACGAAAAGGGGCAGCATGGCGGCATAATCATCGGCGCGCTCTGCCGCGTCTCGCCATCGTATCAAATCAAGGCTCATACCTTGCGCGGCAAAAGCCGGAACAAGCTTGCCCATTTGTTCATCACGCTCAAAAAAGTCTTTTCGCTCTTGAAGGTGTCCCGGAATCATATTGTCCGAAGCAAGAATAGCGATTTTTTTCATGAGAAATGTCCTGGTATTATAAAGGATGGCTTTTAGGCTTTTAATTCTTATTCCATGTAATTATGACCCCTCCCAAGAACAAGAGTGATCAACAAGGCTGCATGACATGAAAACTGAATTTGACGTATTGGGTATTGGCAATGTGTTGATGGATATCATCGCGCCAGTGTCCGACGACTTTCTCACAGACAATACTGTTAAGAAAGGCTCTATGACCTTAATTGATGAGCCGCGTGCTTTGGCGCTTAACACGGCGCTTAAGAAAGCCGGAGACGTTCAAGAGATTGCAGGCGGATCTGCCGCGAATACCATATTTGGCATCGGGGCTTTAGGCCTTCGCGCCGCCTATTTGGGAAATGTTGCGGATGACGGCGTGGGTAAACGTATCAGCCAGGGCATGGCACAAGGCGGCGTTGATTTTTCGAGCAAGCCCAAAACAAGCGGCCCTGCCAGCGGACGCTGCCTGATTGCCGTTACGCCAGATGGGGAACGCTCCATGAGCACATTTTTGGGCACATCCTGCCTGTTCACGCCCAAAGATATTGTCAAATCTAAAGTCGAAAGCGCCGCCTGTGTTTATCTGGAAGGCTATCTCTTTGACACTGAACCCGCCAAAGCCGCCTTTGTGAAAGTCGCCGAGATCGCCCGCGCCGCGGGGCGCACTGTGTCCCTGACACTTTCTGATAGTTTCTGTGTTGATCGTCACCGCGATAGCTTTCGTCATCTTGTGGATAACCATGTGGATATCCTGTTTGCAAACACGGATGAAATTCTCAGCCTTTACGAGACCGATAGCCTTGATAAAGCGCTCGATAAACTCACGAAAACAAAGACTGTGGCCTGCGTCACACGTAGCGAAAAAGGCTCTATCATACAGGATTCACAACGCCGTTATCACGTTAAAGCCTGTCATGTGGATAAAGTTGTGGATACAACCGGTGCTGGAGATCAATATGCCGCTGGTGTTTTAGCCGGGCGCGCTATGGGATTGGATTGGGCCGATGCTGGGCATTTAGGCAGCGTCGCAGCCGCAGAAGTCATCAGTCATTATGGGGCAAGACCTGAAAAGCACATTCATGAGTTGGCGCTAGAGGCTTAAAAAGACGTTAATCACCCTAACGCTTTTGTAATTTAGATGAGGCAAATATTCAGCTTCTATTAAAGCGAACTTGCCTAAGGCTTGCATCAGATTAACGAACCTCGTTAAGGATTCGACATGAAAAAGTTTTTGATGATAGCTGCCGCGCTGACAATATTAGCGCCTACCGCTATAGCTCAGGTTCAGCCTCGGCCTAATGGACAGAACGCGCCGCAAAGATTGCAGCCTGCACCGTCTCAAGCCGCCTTTACAGATCCGCGCACTGTACCCGCAGATCTCGCGCGGGTTGATGCCACAATGAACTCTACAACCAGCTTTTCCGGGCGCTTTGCGCAATATGCCGCCGATGGGTCCTTCGCGCAGGGACAGGTTTACATTAAACGTCCCGGCAAGCTTCGTTTTGAATATGACGCGCCCAATCCATTGCTGATCGTGTCTGATGGCGTGACCCTAACACAACAAGATAAAGCGCTAGAAACCATTGACCGCGTCCCGCTCTCGGCCACACCGCTCAATTACTTTCTCAAGGAAAATATTGATTTGGCCAATGACACCGAAGTTATCGGTTTGCAGAAAACTTATAATGAATGGCGCGTCACAGCCCGTGACGGCTCAGGCGAAATGGACGGCGCAATTACGATGGTTTTCGATGCCAATACGCTCGCTTTGAAAGAGTGGATTATCGCTGATAGCTTTGGCGGAGAAACGCGTGTTCTCCTCTCAGAGCTCAGATATAATGAGCGCATAAATCCGCGTCTCTTCGTCCTTCGGGATGAGTCTCGCCGTGACCGCCGCCGTTAAAATTATCAAAACTGCAATTTATTTTTAAGGTCGGTTGCATTTTAGCGTCGATATACGTTAAGGAGTGCCAAATCTAGGGGGAAATAGGTTGGATATCTCAAACATATTATCCATTGTTGTAACATATGCTGTGCCGGTTTTGCTGGCTCTGTTGGTGTTATGGATTGGGCGGTGGATTTCCCGCAAAGCTCGTAAAGGCACCGAAAACTCCCTGAACCGCTCTCCTAAAGCTGATGCTAGCTTATCGGTATTTTTTGCGAGTCTTGTTGGGTATCTCATATTGATTGCCGCCGTTATTGCGGCCCTAACCGTTCTTGGCGTTAATACAAGTTCTATCTCAGTTGCTGTTTTAGGTATGGGCGCGGCCATGGCCTTTGTCCTTCAAGACTCACTTTCAAACTTGGCCGCTGGCGTTATGTTAATGATTTTTCGCCCCTTCAAGCTTGGAGACGAGGTTCAAGTTGGCGGCGAGACCGGCACAGTCACATCAATGGAAATGACGGCGACGCGCCTTAAAACGACAGATAATACTGAGATTATTATTGCCAACGGTAAAATTTGGGGCGGGGTCGTTAAGAACTATACCTCTCTTGGTAAACGCCGCTTGGATATGGATTTTGGCATCAGCTATGATGCAGACATAAACACAGCCATCGCCGCGATTACAAAAGCTGCAGCCGCTCACCCACTTGTCTTAAGCGTGCCTGCACCTTGGGCCAAAGTTGTTTATCTCAACGAAAGTTCAGTCGACCTACAGCTTCGGGCGTGGTGCAACGCAGCCGATTACAAAGCCCTGAAAGTTTCAATCTCACAGCCTATTAAGACAGCTTTGGACGCGGCTAATATCGGCATCCCCTACCCGCACGAAATTAAAATTAAAGTTAAAACAAAACCTGCGCCCAAAAAGGCCGCGCCTAAATCCAAATTAAATAAAATGAAAAAGGCCTAGGAGACTTAATATGGCACAAGACGCCACAGACGCTGTAACACAAACAACCCAAGGCGTCACAGACGCGGCGGGTTTGTTTACCCCGGATAAATTAATGGGCTATTGGACAACCGCACAGCCCATTGTCATTAATTTAATCTTTGCCATTCTTATTCTCTGGATAGGTATGAAGATTGCCCGCTGGGCCGGAAACTTTGTCCGCAAAATGCTGGCCAAGAACCCGGCTATTGATGATACATTAGGTAATTTCCTAGCCTCTATCGTCAAATATCTCGTGACAGCCTTTGTCGTGATTGCCGCGATTACAAATCTCGGCGTCGAAACCGCCTCTCTCGTCGCAATGCTCGGTGCCGCGACTTTGGCTATCGGCCTTGCGCTACAAGGAACGCTCGGCAATGTCGCCGCAGGAGTCATGCTGATGCTTTTCCGTCCTTACAAACTGGGCGATTTTGTCGGCGTCGCCGGCGAAGAAGGTGTCGTAACAGACGTCAACATCTTCACAACACAGCTTTCAACGATTGATAATGTCGAAGTTATCATCGCCAATGGCGAGGCTTGGGGCTCAACAATCAAGAACTTCACCTCAATGGGCGTGCGCCGCGTTGATGTAGATTACGGTATTCATTATGATGATGATATTGATAAGGCGATAAAGATAATTACGGATACAGCTAACGCTCACCCTGACGTTCTAACTGAACCTGCGGCGCCTTGGGCAAAAGTTGTTTTGCTCAATGAAAGTTCTGTCGATATTCAAAGCCGCGCCTGGTGTAAAGCTGAGGATTACTGGGACGTTATGTTTGACTTAAACAAGTCCATCAAAGAAGCCTTTGATAAAGGCGGCATCACTATTCCTTATCCAACAAGCATTGAGCTTGATGGTTAAAGACCCACTCCAAACTTGATATAACTTAAAGCCGGTTCACATAGTGTGAGCCGGCTTTTTATATCGGTCTTTCTTCTCTTGAGAGCTTTAAAGCGTTTGAGTCATAAGCATTGCTCCGCTAAGCACCTCCCATGAAAATTAAAGTTGCCACTTGGAATATCAATTCTGTTCGCTTGCGTATTGATCAGGTCATTCGTTTTTTGAACGAGCAACAGCCCGACGTCTTAGGCTTGCAGGAAATTAAATGCGAGACGGACCTCTTCCCAAGCCAGCCTTTTATTGATGCCGGTTATAAATTCATCGAAGTCTCCGGAATGAAGGGATATCACGGCGCGGCGACTGTTTCAAAACTTCCCATGGAGCGCCTGCCCACAAGCTTCTGCCCTCTTGAGCATGCACGGCATACCAGCACCAGAGTCATTGCAGGCGATCAGGACTTTGAGTTTCACAATTTCTATATCCCGGCTGGCGGTGATGTCGCCGACCCCGTCATCAATGATAAATTCAAGCACAAACTCGACTTTTTGGAAAACATGCGATGTTATTTTGCGGAACGTTTTGCCAAAGGTGATGACCAACAAGTCCTCGTCGGCGATTTTAATATCGCGCCTCATGAGAACGATGTCTGGAGCCATAAGCAGCTTTTGAAAGTTGTCTCTCATACGCCGCTTGAAGTGTCTATTCTAGAGACACTGCGCAAAACACATGATTTTACCGATTGTTCGCGCCTTTTCGCAGATGATGAGGATAAGCTTTATAGTTGGTGGAGTTACCGTGGCCGTGAGCCCATGAAGAGTAATCGCGGCCGCCGCCTCGATCATATCTGGGTCAGTCCAGCGCTGAAACCCGCCGCCGAAGCGGGCGGAAAAGCCGCCCATGAAATCCACGTGCCCTGCCGCATATGGGACGCTAAACCCAGCGATCATGTGCCGATGACGCAGGTACTTGATTTATCCGCTAAATAGAAACGCTCAATGCAAACAAGGCCTGCGCGCCGAAATAAAGCGGGGTTATGAGAAGTGACCAATATTTCTTAGGGTCAAGAAACCTGTCTGTACCGACAAAATAATCTGATGTAGCAAATGCGAGTGCAGCTATTATGATAATAATATGGCAGTTATCCCCTTAGCATACGGTGTGGACTCATGACTACTAGATGTGGTAGTAGGCTCAACTATGAGTCGAATATTGATATACTGGATACTAACTTTAATTGGGCAGTGGTGGGCATTTATAGTCATGATTTCATCTGGCGATGCGCAAAACGCCTACGAAAATCTAATAAAAGCTGGAACGCCAGAGTTTTTAGCAAAGCTTATGTCAAAAGCACCTTATCTTGCCTTAAATTTCAAGGTCTGGTTATTTGCGCTTTTTTGCCTTGTGTGCGTTGGGTTTGTGGACTGGAAATACCCGCACCTTTTTCCAAAGAAGTTTCGTAGGGTGCGTCTCTCTGATACACAGAAAAAGGAACTGCCAGTCATTCTTGAAAATGTCTCTGAAATCCTATCTGATTGGCGTAAGTGCCCTAACTTATCTGAAAAAAACGATTTATCCTGTGGTATGTTAGGAAAAATATCTACTTTGCGGACAAAGGCGTCTAGTTTGCCCAGTGGCAATTTATCATTCGCGATTTTGGATTATTGTAAATATTCTGGTAGAGTTTGGACTAGAGGTAAAAATGATATGAGAGACCTTAGGAAAATGGAAATGCTAGGGCATAAAATAGCTAAACTTGTCACGAGGTATACAGATTGACTAAACAACCTACATCACTACGCCAAGCCCAAGCCAACCCCAAAGCCATGAAGAAATTCATTCAGGAGCATAGGGGTGACGAAATAGAAAGCGAAGACTTCGATAAGGTGATGGGGTCTATGACTAACTCAAATCAGAAGAAAAAATGACCCTTCTTCGAGTTGTCGGATTGCTCTTATTTTTGGTCGGGATGCCGTGGTTTATAATAATGGCGCATCGTTCAGGATATAAATACGAAAACATCAGCTATCGCTTTTTAGGCCCTATGATACTTATCGTCATAGGTATTACCCTTTTGAACAGCCCTGCATAGGGAAAGTCGAAAGCAATTCAGGCAACATCGTCAAAGGACGATTGCGGCGATTATACATAAACTCTGCTTCGCCAGTGTATTTGCTTAAATGCTTGCGCGATACCCAGATGTGAGTACCTTTGATTGTGCGCTTTAGGTGAAAGAAAAAACCCTCTGCTGTGTTTGTAGTCTGTCCATCGGGGCCGACATATTGCTTTGCAGAGTGGTCAACTGACTTGTGGTTATAGTTCATATCGACGCGCTTGATTGCTTTGTAAGCAGGTAATTCGTCTGTGTGGATTTCGGTATCGGCTAGGACGTTTTCCATCACATAAGGCATAATAGCCATTGTGCCGCGATTCTCGATAACTTCTGTGACCACATCGCCTTCGCCTTCAATCATAGCTAGGACAATCGCTTTGCCCTTGCCGCCCTGACCACCTTTTTTGTGACCGCCGATAAAGGTTTCATCTATCTGCACAGTCTTGCCAGAGCCGCCTATAGGCGTGTTTCCGTCAACAGCCGCCATATGCTTGCGGATTTCGTGACCCATGCGCCATGCAGTCTTATAGGTAACGCCTAATTGACGCTCTAACTCCTTAGCAGATACGCCGTTACGAGACTTGATAAATAGGAATATAGCAAAGAACCATAGCTGTAAGGACGTGCGCGACTTAGCGAAAGGTGTTCCTACGGTTGGGTGCAGGTGATGACCACACCACTGACAAGAATAGGCGCGTTCTGCCTTGATACGATACCACTTAGCAGACTTTTCACACTTAGGGCACTCATGACCTTGGCCGTATGACGACTCAAATAAGTGGACTAAACATGCCTCATCATCTGGGAAGCGTTTAAAAAAATCTTGGACTGTCTGTTTCATACTTATTATATAGGAAATATGTTACCGTATGTCAAGGGGATAACTGATAATAATATTATCAGTGAGGACAGCCAAAACGCACATCGTCGTAATGATAATTGAGTATATAATTATAGGTATACGCATTTCACGAGCTGCACGGGGAATTATATAAACGGCTCCCACCAAGCATAACATACCGAGGATGATTGCCATGCCAAAAATAGACTTCCCGTTCATCGCTGCATCATACTCAAATCCATGTTTCATAAATCCAAAAGAAAAAATTATATGACCTGCCGCGAAAGCAACCATTCCTGAAATGAATAAACCTTGAGATTTCCGTGAAAGTAAAAATACATCCCCCGCAGCACAGGCAATAAGTCCTCCCAAAATAAACTTCCCATACAACGATTCAAACGCGCCGAACTGCAACGCCAAAACCACAAACCCAAAGGCCGCTAACGGCTTAAAAAAGAATTGCGCCCGCCTGTCCTCTCGCAATTCTGCTATAAGAAGAGCCACCACAATAAGTCCATATAAAAACAGTGAGACAACCATATCTCGCTTTAATCAAACTTTAAACGATGTGAAAAGGCCTATCCCAATTCGAGTCTATATCCACCAGGTTCCGTCACGAGCAGTGTCGCGACGCCTTTTTCCGGTTCGATTTTCTGGCGGAGGCGATAGACGTGGGTTTCAAGCGTGTGTGTTGTTACGCCTGAATTATAGCCCCAAACCTCGTGCAATAGCTCTTCACGGCCCACGGGTTTGCCGCCCGCGCGGTAGAGATATTTCAAAATATTGGTTTCTTTTTCCGTCAGGCGAATATCCCGAATAGGGGGTTTGCCGTCTATTTGCGGAGGCGTGAGTTTTTTATAGGCGGGCGCAAATTCATATGGCCCCACTTGAAAGACCGCATCCTCACTTTGTTCAAAGCTACGCAAATGGGCGCGCAGGCGCGCGAGTAAAACTGCAAAACGAAAAGGCTTCGTGACATAATCATTGGCGCCAGAGTTCAAACCCAAAATTTCATTCATATCGCCATCATTACCCGTCAGCATGACGATCGGGGCCGCGACATTAGCATTACGCATTAACTGGCAAGCCTCGGTTCCAAGCATGTCTGGGAGATCAACGTCGAGCAGAATTAAATCATAACTATTGGCTTTTGCAGCATTAATGCCCTCAGTCGCTGTGCCAACGGCTGTCGTTTCAAATTCATCATAGAGGCCAAATTGCTCTTCAAGCTCCTCGCGTAGATCGTCGTCATCATCAATGAGTAAGATGCGTTTCTTTACGGCCATGATTATCCCTCTTAAAAGATTATGCGTCATCTAGACTTCTTTTCGCGCAAAGACTAATGCCAGTTAGCTCGCATTGCATCACAAAAAAGAGACTAATCTTGAGTATTACTGTGAACACCTCCGCTAAAATAGTTCAATTTGGAGGAAAATCTTACCCTTGCCGCATAGGACGCATGGGCGCAATTTCTCAAGCTCTTGGACGTGAAGGTGACGAAAAAACACCTTTGGGAGATTACGCATTGCGTTTCGGGCTTTACCGCGCAGACCGCCTGCCCAAGCCAATAAGTGATTTAACCTTCCGGCCGCTGCGCGAAGATGATGGTTGGTGTGATGATAGTGATGACGCAGCCTATAATCGTCTCATTCGCCTGCCCTATAAAGCCAGCCACGAAAAACTTTGGAGGGGCGACGGTGCTTATGACATTATTATTGTCATAGATCATAATGACAGTCCGCCTGAGCCGGGGTTAGGCAGCGCTGTATTTTTACATATTGCGCAAACTGATGACCGGCGGACATTAGGTTGCGTTGCACTAGCTCCCGAGGTCATGGTTGCGTTGTTGCGCCATATAAAGCCGGGAATGAGTCTGTCTATTCAATCATAATCACGCGCGCCAAACAGAGCCGAGCCCACCCGCACATGGGTTGCGCCCATTTCTATGGCAGTTTCAAAGTCACCGCTCATGCCCATCGAGACGGTTTTTAAGCCGTGCTCCTCCGCTAATTTTTTTAACAGCCAAAAATGTGGGGACGCGGCTTCGTCCACAGGCGGAATACACATCAGGCCTTCAGGAATAATATCATACTCCGTCTTTAGCAGCTCTAAAAACGCTTTGACATCTTGCGGCGCTATCCCCGCTTTTTGATCCTCTTGGCCCGTATTGACCTGAACCACAAGGCGCGGCATTTGCCCGACTTTCTTTGCGGCTTTAACCAGCGCCTTGGCAAGTTTCTCGCGGTCCAAGGTTTCAATCACATCGAAAAGCCGCACCGCGTTTTCGACTTTGTTTGTTTGTAGCGGCCCAATTAGCCGCAGCTCAACCTCGCCGCGATGCCTTGCAAAAGTTTCGCCCCACCTTTTTTGCGCTTCCTGCACGCGGTTTTCGCCAAAGGTTTTTTGGCCCGCCGCCAGCATGTCTCTTATCCGCTCATCTGGCTGTACCTTGGACACGGCGACCAAGGCGGGTTTATGCGTTCGGCCTGCACGCTTGGCAGCGCTCGCCATCCGCTCTAGGATAGCGTTTCGTTTTTCAGCAATAGGCAAATCATCACTCATGAGCGCGGCTTACCCCGAATGGGATTATAAGGGAAGAGACACGATTGCGCGCATTGCAACAGAGCTCTTCCGGGCCCGCCCTCGCCCCAACCGTTTATCGCCGCTTATCTTTATGACAGATCCGGAGCGAATCGTTGATGTGGTAGACGCGGCGCGAAAGCTTCCTCGGCGCGCAACACTTATTTATCGTCATTTCGGAAGCGCGCATAGATTTATAGATGCCGAAGCTCTGCGCCAAGTTACATTTGAAAGAGGCCAGCAATTTCTTATCGGGGCTGACCCACAACTTGCCATTGAGGTTGGAGCAGACGGGGTTCACTTTAAGCGCGATGCAAAACTTGAAGGCCCCGCTCTCTGGCGGCAGCGTTGCCCTGATTGGCTCATCTCGATGGCCGGTATAAAGTCAGGAGAATACGAGGGTGACTTATCGGTATTGGACGGCCTACTTGTATCATCTGTTTTTCCAAGCAACAGCCCTAGTGCAGGCGCGCCCATCGGCGTTAAAGCGTTCAGCGAAAAAGCTCAATCACTCGCTGTCCCAATCTTTGCGCTAGGCGGGGTCAATAATAAAACAGCGCCAAAGCTTCTCAGTTCAGGCGCTGCGGGAATTGCGGGTGTTGGCTTTTGGGCTTAGAACTTAAAGCCGCCTTCAACGAAGATGGCCGTCGCTTTTTCTTTTTCAGAGGCGACAGTTATGCCATTTGAGAAGGGTGTCGTGCGTTCGATATATTGCACGCCTGTACCAAGGTTGAATCTTTCAAATTCACGCATGACGCCAAAGACGAATTGATCTGATTTCAGATTGACGTTTTTATCATTTGCGTGACCATAGCTAGCGGTAAAGCCATAAGCGGATGGCTTCCACGTGATGCCCGCATCGTAGGCTGTGTAATCCCCATCGCTGAGCGCATTATTACTTTGCAAGTAAGACCCGCCCGCAGTCCAGTCACCGAGAGATAGCTCAAGACCTGTATTCCAAGCTTTAAGATCATCAAAGCCTGCCAGCGCAATTTCGTTCTTCGCTGTTGCATAAGTGCCTGTGGCTTCAACTTTCAGACCATTATCAAACCGGCGATCGAGCGACAGACCAACTTCCATGACGTCCTTGAGATCCGGCGCGAGGGTACCCGAGCCGTCATCGCTGTTTTTACGCACACAATAATCAACGCCGCAGGCGCGCGCATTAAAGGCATAGGACGCGCCAATTTGAACGCCGACGCCAATTTGATCGCCCAATAAACGCGGTGATGTATAAGTGATTTTTTCTGAGAAGCCCGACGCATCATTTACAGTTTTGACGCTATCCAAACCTGTATAATCCACGGCTGAATTAGAGGCATTGACTATCATCAAGCTAGGTGCGCCTAATGAGAAAAGATAGGCGGCGCCATCATCGCGGCCCGCTGTCACATCACCATAGGCTGTGCGCAGAAACAGATGAGCGCTTTCAAGGGCGATTTGTGTTTCAGTCGCATTGCTTGGACCTGACGTATAGAATTGGGAGGTATGGCCACGCAGCCCTGTAGCCACACCATTAACAACTGTTCCGTTACAGCCCGCAATGCCGGGCGGACAATCCCCAACACGGCCGCCAAAGCCGCGGCGATAACGGTCATAATCTTCGCGCAATTCAAGGTTTACGCCATATTCCATGCCGCCATCAGTGATCCCAGAGGCTTCGACTTCAAGTCGGCCATGGGCGACAAAATCGAAGTCTTGGCTATCAATGTCATTAACGCCCTTACGGTCAACAAATGCGCCGCCAATTTTCATGAAGCCATTGGCAACGAGTTTGATGCCGCCGAGGCCAAATTTATCAAGCCACTTATTGCGCGGTTTTGCGGATGTCGGCCCTGCGTAATTTTGCGGCGCAGGCGCGCGGCTTGCCGCAGGCGGGGAATATGTTTGGGCTGTCGTGGCTGACGGCGCTACTTGGCCGCCCTTTTCGCGGCCCGGATAATAAGGCGCGCTGTCAGACGTTAATGATGGTGACCCACCAGCAAGATCTGTCTCGCCATAACTAGGCGTGCCGTAAGTCGCAGGCTTAGACGCAGGCTGATAATTATAGCTGCTACTCTCGATCTGGCGCTGAGCCGATTCTTGGAGCGGATTGCTGCTGACAGGCGTATCATAAATCTCAACATCAGAATATGATCCGGCATAAGGCGACGAGGACGTGCTGGGCGCTGTCGGCACAGTTACGCTCGATGCAGACGGCAGCGTATCTTCAGTTTCCCAAGCTTGTTTTTTAGCCTTTTTGGCAAAGGGTGAGCTCACCGTTTGCGCACTGGCAACCGTTATCGCTCCCAAGCCTGTAATCACAAGTGGTACTAAGAGTGATTTTCCTCGAAACATGTGAGGCATGAACGTCTCCGATTTCACACGCGCGCCTGTAAAGACACCGTTAACCATAATCAGCCTCCGTAATGGGGCGTCCTTCCCTAAAAAATGGTTAACAAAAGTTAAAAGCCTGCAGTTTTATGGGGGATTGGCGCATATTAACAGGTCGTAATTTCCTGACGTGGGCACTAGGCGTAGCAGTTTTTAGTGTTATAACGCCCCAAAGTAATTTTAAGAACGATTTGTCTGCTTACGGAGCTTTTTAATGACATCTTCACGCACACGCGTCCCGGCCCTACTTGTTTCCACAGTGATGGCCTCTGTCCTGCTAACAGCTTGCGGCACGCTCGGTATTGGAAAAAGCAAAGCAGAAAAGCAGTCTCGCGCTGTTTCAACAGCTCAAGCCCCAAATATGGGTGTGAACTCATATCTTTGGCGCGCATCTCTTGAGACCCTCAACTTTATGCCGCTTGAGCAGGTCGATCCCTTTGGCGGCGTTATCGTCACGGATTGGTATGCCAGCGCCGAAGCGCCAAATGAGCGGTTCAAGGCCAATGTTTACATCTTAGATACAAACCTACGGGCCGACGCACTTAAGACATCCATCTTTAAGCAAACACGCACAGCTGGCGGATGGCAAGACGCGGCGGTTGATGCCGATACGGCACGCCAGATTGAAAACGCTATTCTGACACGCGCTCGCCAGCTATACATCGCCACGGTTGATAACCAGTAAGGCGAGGCCAAAAGTTTACGAAATGAGGTCTCGAATGAGGCCTTTTTTTGTGCCCTGTCTCTGCTATAGACAGCTCTTAATTTTAGACGCGAACATACACAATGAGCCAAGACGATAATTCCAGGTATAATGCCGCTGAGGTCGAGCCGCGCTGGCAGGCCGTATGGGAAAAAGGTGATATTTATCGCGCCGATGATAAGAGCGATAAGCCTAAATTCTACGCGCTGGAAATGTTCCCTTACCCCTCGGGCCGAATCCATATGGGCCATGTGCGCAATTACGCGATGGGTGATGTCGTCGCGCGGTATAAAAAGGCGCAAGGCTTTGAAGTTTTGCACCCTATGGGATGGGACTCATTTGGGATGCCTGCGGAAAACGCGGCAATTGCGACGGGCGGTCATCCAAAAGATTGGACCTACGGCAATATTGACGCGATGAAAGCGCCAATGAAACGGCTCGGCTTTGCGCTGGATTGGAGCCGTGAATTTGCGACATCCGATAAAGCCTATTACAAACAGCAACAGGCGATTTTCCTCAAATTTTGGGAAAAGGGCCTCGTTTACCGCAAGATCGCCAAGGTCAATTGGGACCCCGTCGATAATACCGTGCTCGCCAATGAGCAGGTCATAGACGGCAAAGGCTGGCGCAGCGGCGCGGTCGTCGAACAGCGCGACATGGATCAGTGGTTTTTTAAGATTACAGAATATGCCGAAGAATTGCTTGAAGGTTTAGACACGCTCGACCGTTGGCCTGAAAAAGTGCGGACGATGCAGGCCAATTGGATTGGGAAGTCTGAGGGTTTGCAGATGCGGTTTGAGTGGGATGATCCAAGTGAAAAACTTAAATCAGCAAAAACTCAAATTAGCCGCATACAAGAGAAACATGGCATTGGCGTGGAAATATTTACGACACGACCTGATACTTTATATGGGGCTAGCTTTATCGCCCTATCTCCAGATCATCCAATTACAGAAGCCTTAGCAAGTCATAATTCTGATATTGAAGACTTTCGTACTAAATGCGCAAAAATAGGTACTACCGAAGAGGCTATCGCAACAGCTGATAAGCTAGGCTTTGATACAGGCCTACGCGTCAAGCACCCTTTCGATGAAAACAAGACACTTCCCGTCTGGATAGCCAACTTCGTTCTCATGGGTTACGGCACAGGCGCTATCTTTGGCTGCCCTGCCCATGACCAACGCGATTTTGATTTTGCGGTAAAATATGGTCTCCCGATTTTACCTGTGGTCCAACCTCCACACTCCAATCATCCCCGCGAAGGCGGGGACCCAGAGAGTGCTGAGGGTTCCCAACTGGATCCCCGCCTTCGCGGGGATGAAGAGGAATTGAGTGAAGCCTATATTGGCGATGGCGTCCTCGTTAACTCTGGCTTTCTCAATGGCCTGTCCAAAGAGGCAGGCATTAGCGCCGCCATCGCCAAAATTGAAGAGATGGAATTAGGCGAAGGCACAACACAATACCGCCTCCGCGATTGGGGCGTTTCTCGGCAGCGTTATTGGGGCTGCCCTATCCCTGTGATTAAATGCGAGACGTGCGGGCCGCAGCCTGTGGCGGAGGCCGACCTTCCTGTGAAGCTGCCCTATGAGCATATTGACCTGAACATTCCCGGTAATCCGCTCGACCGTCATCCGACCTTTAAACATGGCACAGAGGACAACCCTGTCACTTGCCCGAAATGCGGAGCCAAAGCCGAGCGCGAAACCGATACGCTCGATACCTTTGCGGATTCATCATGGTATTTCGCGCGCTTTGCGGGCGGCCAAGGTAAGGGTCAGCCTGACGACAAGCCCTTTGATAAAGCCATCGCCAGTGATTGGCTCCCTGTCGATCAATATGTTGGCGGCGTGGAACATGCGGTGCTGCATTTGCTCTATGCGCGTTTCTTTACGCGCGGATTACGGGATTGTGGATTATTAGACTTGCCGAGCGGTGAACCTTTTGCAGGCCTCTTCACCCAAGGCATGGTGACCCATGAAAGTTACACAGACCCAGCAGGAAATTATTACCTTCCTGATGACGTTAATTTGATTTCAATGGGAAGAATATCTAAAAAAGAAATAGACATTATTTTAGAGAATGCCTCTGAAAACCCCCGATTCCTAAAAGCCTATAAGAAAAGAGCTGAAACGAACCCGGGGGGTTATAGAATCAAGTCAGAAATAGGGTTTGCGATGAAGAGTCTCGAAGATCGTGAGTATCTTCCAATCCTTGCAGGCGACGTCATAAAGATGTCCAAGTCCAAGAAAAATGTCGTCGACCCCAATGACATTATCGAGGGTTACGGCGCGGATGTCGCGCGGTGGTTTGTCCTGTCTGACTCTCCGCCCGAACGTGATGTCGAATGGACCGAATCTGGTGTTATCGGTGCGTGGCGTTTTGCCAATAAGGTGTGGGGCCTTGTCTCAGAATCCGATAATATGGACCCTATGTCTGTGGCAAGTGACGCCTCTGGCCCTGCGCTTGAGCTTCGCCGCTTTGCGCATAAAGCGCTTGAGAAAATCACAGCAGGGATTGAGAGCTTTCGCTTTAATACCTCAGTTGCGCAAATCTATGAGCTGACCAACGCCCTGAAAAAATACAAAACTAATGACGCGGCCAAAGCGGAAGCGCTCGGCATTCTTATCCGCGCCATTGCGCCTTTCATGCCGCATTTGTCAGAGGAATGCTGGAAACATCTGGGCGGCCAAAGAAAAGATCTGGGTCTATGTTATCATGCGCCTTGGCCGACGGTTGATCCTGCCATGCTAATTGAAGACGAAGTGACTCTGCCTATTCAAGTCAATGGCAAGCGCCGCTCTGAGCTGACCGCGCCTAAAGATATTTCCAAAGAGGATGCCGAGAAATTGGCGCTGGCCGATGAAGCTGTGCAGCGCTCTATAGATGGCTTAACGGTAAGGAAAGTCATTGTTGTTCCCGGGCGAATTATCAATAT
>ENA-ORXM01001073-ORXM01001073.1-marine-metagenome-genome-assembly--contig:-NODE-1073-length-40596-cov-3.619808_pt1 | contig 40596 bp, 38 predicted proteins | sample MGYA00237867_ERZ511480 | MGnify/ENA primary metagenome ERZ511480 (study PRJEB26309, sample SAMN06266103) | marine metagenome | isolation source: Algal blade | place: United Kingdom:Sidmouth, United...
CGTGTCCTGTCCAAAGCTGACTTCCATGTCCGCTCCGTCGAAACCTTAGAGAAGTTAGCTGACATCGATACCATCATTTTTGACAAAACTGGTACCATCACTGAGAATAGTTCAATGCAAGCCCGTTATGAAGGAAAATCTCTCAGTAAAGAGGAAAAACAAATAATATACTCTGTAACGAACTCCTCGAATCACCCAATGAGTAAGGCTATATCAAACTCCAAAATATGTGAACTTAAAGAGTTATCCAATTTTAAAGAGCATCAGGGCTTGGGTATCTCAGCGTTTTGCTTGGGCAAGTCTGTTAGAATTGGATCAACTCAATTCATTTTTGGCTACAAAGAGCACTATAATTCCAGGGTATTTGTAGAAATTGACAATAAAGTAATTGGCCATTTCACCACGACTAAAAATTTGCGGCCACATATTAAAGAGGTGATACAAGAGTTGAGTGATTACAAAATATTAATGCTTTCTGGTGACACAGAACGCGATAAGTTTCGTATGCAAGACATATTACCTGAAAATGCAGAGTTGAGGTTCAATTGTTCACCCAAGGGAAAACTGGATCACGTCAAATTGCTACAGTCAAAAGGCCACATTGTGCTCATGATAGGTGATGGACTCAACGATGCAGGAGCTTTGAAACAAAGCGATGTTGGTATGGTGATCGTAGAAGATAACAATAACTTTATTCCAGCTTGTGATGCATTAATTTCTTCACAAGCCTTGGTCTTATTTTCAAAAATTCAGCGGTATTTCAAAGCTTTGAAAAAAGCACTTTACGGAGCATTTATACTCGCGTTTTTGTATAACATTATTGGTTTGACATTTGCTGTTACTGGAAATCTTTCTCCTCTAATTGCAGCAATTCTTATGCCTGTCAGCAGTATAAGTATAATATTATACGCATTAAGCATGAGCAAGATTTTATCTATAAGAATCTGGCAATGAACGTTTTAAATCAGCTTTTTACAACCAACATTGATCAGCTAAAATAGTATTAGATCCCAGTTCAGTTTGACATGACATAAATCACTTTCCGCATTGATTCAGGTCATTCTGGAGACTAAATCCAAGCCCTACCTTACATCAAAATTAGACAAGTATGAAAATTATTCTGCTGTTGATTGCGATTAGCCTGCTATTGGCCTTGGGTTTTCTTTTTGCCTTTTTTTGGGCTGTAAAGAATGGTCAATATGATGACGAATACACGCCGTCAATGAGAATACTTTTTGATGATGAAGTTAATGTAGAAAAAAACGAAAATGACTAAACTTGATACTTTTGAATACGATGATAAGATCGTACGAAACTTTGCTATTGCTACATCTGTATGGGGAATCGTGGGTATGCTTGTAGGCCTACTTGCGGCTCTGCAAATGGTATTTCCAATTCTCAACTTCTCTGCTGAAACATCATTCGGTAGAATCCGGCCATTACATACCAATGCCGTTATTTTTGCTTTCGTCGGGAATGGTATTTTTATGGGTGTTTATTACTCCCTACAACGACTTCTTAAGGCAAGAATGTGGAGTGATTTTCTTTCGAAATTCAACTTCTGGGGTTGGCAGTCAATCATCTTGTTGGCAGCAATATCTTTGCCTTTAGGATATACGAGTGCACACGAATATGCTGAACTCGAGTGGCCAATAGATATACTAATTGCAGTTGTGTGGGTTGCTTTCGGTCTAAATATGTTTGGCACAATCCTTAAAAGAAGAGAAAATCACTTGTATGTAGCCATCTGGTTTTATATCGCTACGTGGGTGACTGTAACCGTCTTACACATCTTTAACAACTTAGAATTACCGGTATCCTTGACAGACAGTATCCCGGTATTCGCGGGTGTACAGGATGCTTTAATTCAATGGTGGTATGGACACAATGCTGTTGCTTTCTTTCTAACAACTCCTTACTTGGGGTTAATGTATTATTTCTTGCCAAAAGCTGCTAATAGACCCGTTTATTCCTACAAACTTTCCATCATCCATTTTTGGGGTCTAATCTTCATCTATATATGGGCTGGACCACATCATTTATTGTACACCGCATTACCCGATTGGGCACAGTCTTTAGGCGTTGCATTTTCTGTTATGCTGATTGCCCCTTCTTGGGGAGGTATGTTAAATGGTTTATTGACCCTTCGAGGAGCTTGGGACAAAGTGCGTGAAGACCCTGTACTAAAGTTCATGGTGGTTGCCTTAACTTGTTATGGTATGGCTACTTTTGAAGGGCCACTATTATCCCTAAAAAATGTTAATGCCATCAGTCATTATACTGACTGGACGATTGCCCATGTACATATTGGAGCCTTAGGATGGAATGGATTTTTAACCTTCGGAATGTTGTATTGGTTGTTCCCTGTCTTGTACAAAACAAGCTTGTATTCTAAAAAACTAGCCAACTACCACTTTTGGACTGGAACCTTAGGAATTATCTTCTATGCCATTCCATTGTATTGGGCTGGATTCACTCAAAGTTTGATGTGGAAACAATTTGACGAAGAAGGTATGTTGGTTTATCAAAACTTTTTGGATACCGTAACACAGATTATTCCAATGTATGGTTTAAGAGCCTTTGGAGGTTTGTTGTTCTTTGCAGGAACGTTAATGATGGTCTACAACCTTTACAAAACTGCGAAACAAGGTACCTTTGCACCCGATACAGAAGCTAAAGCTCCAGCTCTAATGCCTTCTCACGAAGATGGTTACTGGCATAGAGCAATTGAAAGTCGTCCTGTTCAGTTGTTGTTCTTTAGTACAGTTGCCATTCTTATTGGAACGGTCCTAGAGTTAGTACCAACATTCTTAATTAAAAGTAATGTACCAACGATCGCAAGTGTCAAACCGCTGACTCCTTTAGAACTAGAAGGGAGAGATTTATACATCAAAGAAGGCTGTAATAACTGTCATAGTCAAATGATTCGACCTTTCCGTTCAGAGACAGAGCGTTATGGAGAATATTCCAAAGCTGGTGAATTTGTTTATGACCATCCACATTTATGGGGCTCAAAACGAACAGGACCAGATCTAGCACGTGAAGGTGTTGTCACGGGTAGAAATTACAAAAGTAATGACTGGCATTACAAACACTTTAGAGATCCACAAGAAATATCTCCAGGTAGTATCATGCCTAAATACAGTTGGCTACTAGAAAACAAACTAAATGCGAGTCAAACCAAAGCAAAAATTAGAGCGATGCGTATGCTGGGAGTTCCTTATCCAGAAGGGTATGAGAAAGAGCAAGCTATTAAAGATTTGCACCAACAAGCCAACGAGATTGCTGCTACTATCAAAGGTGCAGAAAGTGATCGAGAAGTCATTGCAATCATCGCCTATCTGCAACGTCTAGGGACAGATATTATGAAAAAAGAACCTGTTGAAGAGGAGTAGTCTAAGGGCTACCAGAGAGGAGCTGTTAGATTTGGACGTTTACACTCCTCTCTCTTTTTACTTTTTTTATTAACAAAAATAAAATCGACCATGCTTAAATTTATAAAACACCACATGACGAGTATTGGGAATATTGAGATCTATCCTATTATCTCTTTCCTAATCTTCTTTTCAGTCTTTTTATTGGCTTGTTGGATTGCCCTTAGAGCTAGTAAAACACATATTAATACGATGGGAAATATTCCTCTAGAAGACTAGCTCCTTTTAAACTATAAATCAAAATATCATGGCAAAAGACTTTATTTCAAATATTAATAATGCTGTTCCTGTTGAGGAAGAGGATAAAATTTTATTAGAAGGGGAACACGACGGTATACAAGAATTGGACAATGCGCTTCCACCTTGGTGGACCTACTTTTTTGCAGGATGTGTTCTTTTTGGAATTGGTTATATCCTCTATTATCATTCCTTTGGAATGGGTGGTTTACAAACCTTGGAATATGAAAAAGAGGTAGCTATCGCCAAAGCAAAAAAAGAAAAGTTATTGGCTACAAAGTATGCCAAAATAAACGAAAACACAGTCGCAGCATTAACTGATGCAGCAGAACTAAGTACTGGAAAAGAACTCTATCTAGGAAAATGTGCGTCTTGCCATTTAGAAGATGGAGGAGGAAATGTTGGTCCTAATTTAACTGATGAAAATTGGTTGCACGGTTGTGACATAAAATCTGTTTTTAAAACCATTACTTATGGTGTTCCTGCAAAAGGAATGATTAGCTGGCAAACACAACTAAATCCATTGCAAATTCAACAAATTGCCAGTTATATCATGACTTTAAAAGGTACTACACCAGCAAAAGCAAAAGAACCACAAGGAGAAACTTGTGTCAAATAAAAGCAAAACAACATGGAAGAATCATTTAGAGATTCCTTAGCGACAGTAGATGATGCAGGAAATAGAAAATGGGTATACCCCAAAAAACCTTCTGGTAAGTTTCACAATTACAGAGCAATTGTAAGTTTTATTTTATTAACCTTACTCTTCTCTGGGCCTTTTATCAAAATAAATGGCAATCCACTTTTGTTACTAAATGTCATTGAGCGTAAGTTTGTGATTTTTGGAAGTATTTTCTATCCACAAGATTTTTATATTTTCATGTTTGTAATGGCGGTTGGAGTGATTGCTATTGGAATATTTACCTTAGTTTTTGGACGTTTTTTTTGCGGTTGGATTTGTCCACAAACTATTTTTATGGAAATGGTTTTTCGTAAGATAGAATACTGGATTGAAGGCGATTGGAACAAACAAAAAGCATTAAACAAAGCAGAGTTAAGTCCTTCCAAAGTTTTTAAGAAAGTATCCAAACATATCCTATTCTTTGCCGTTTCATTTATCATTTCTAATACCTTCTTGGCTTACATTATTGGCATTGAAGAACTGACAACAATTATTACGGCACCACCTAGCGAACACATTTGGGGTTTCTTTAGTATCATCCTATTTGCCTTTGCTTTTTACATTGTTTTTTCTAGACTACGAGAGCAAATCTGTACTTCTGTTTGCCCTTATGGGCGATTACAAGGCGTTTTGCTAGATGAACATTCTATTGTTGTCGCCTACGATTATAAACGTGGAGAAAATAGAGCTAAATTCAGAAAAAATGAAGACCGAGCAGCTGAATCAAAAGGGGATTGTGTTGACTGTCATCAGTGTATTAATGTCTGTCCAACAGGGATCGATATTCGGAACGGTACTCAACTAGAATGTGTGCATTGCACGGCTTGTATGGATGTTTGTGATGGCATTATGGACAAATTATCTTTGCCTGGTGGTCTTATTCGCTATACCTCTGAGTATCATATTAAGAATGAATCCAAGCTAAGCCTAAACAAACGCACGGTTGGTTTTAGTTTTTTATTGGTTATTCTAACTGCTATTATATTTGGTTTGCTCCTGTTTAGGAACAAGGTTGAAGCGACTATTTTAAGAACTCCTGGAACACTTTTGCAAACACAAGCAGATGGTCGTTGGAGTAATTTGTACAATTATAATATTGTCAATAAAAGTAACGAAGACTTTGTTTTAGAATTCACTTTGGAAAGTCCAAAAGGAGTTGTTCAAATCATTGGAGACAGTACCATTCAATTGGCAAAAGGCAGCAAGACTTCGGGTTCCTTATTCGTTATTCTAGAGGAAAAACATCCCAATACTCGACAAATTCCTATCGTTATTGGCATTTTTAATCAAGGAGAACGGGTGGACGAAGTTCAAACCAATTTTTTAGGTGAATAATATTTATGGCTCTTTGACAACTCTTCTCACGTAGTAAATCGTGTGATAATAAACAAAGTAGGTCTTGAGAGATACTATTTTTAGATATTAGAACTTAGATCGCTTCGTTCTTAGATTTTAGACTAAAGAGTTAATTAATAACTATTTAGCCTAAAACCGCAGCGATCTAAAATCTAAAAATCAGTTAAGAGCTACCCTTGAATTAAAAATTCCACACGATTTACTACGTGAACTTCGTTTGCAAAAGAACAATATTTATCAACGATCTCATCTCTACGTTCGTTGACAGAGCTAAGCATAATAAGTTAAGAAACACCTATTTTTATCATCAAAAACAAACAAAATGAATTGGGGATATAGAATTGCCATTTTCTTCTCAGCGTTTATAGCATTCATGCTATTCATGTTATACCAATGCGTTCAACAGAATTTTGATTTAGTTGCAGAAGATTATTATGCACAAGAAGTTGCCTTTCAACAACAAATTGATCAACAAAACAACGTTTCCAAGTTGACACAAAAACCAAGTTGGAGTATAACAGAAGATCATTTTAAACTCTCTTTCCCAAATGCCTTTACCAAAGGGAGTGTTCATTTTTTTAGACCTTCTGACAAAACATTAGACTTTGGAGAAGCATTAAAAGTTGACAGTAATGGACAACAACAAATTGCATTAAACAAATTCAAAAGAGGCCTTTACAAAGTTCAATTAAGTTGGGCTGACCAAGAAGAAGCTTATTACATTGAAGAACAAATCTTTATTCCATAAACAATACAAAGCGTATGGTTGCACTAATAACAGCATTTTCAGTGGGTTTGCTAGGCAGTTTTCATTGTATAGGTATGTGTGGCGCAATTGCTTTTTCTTTACCTTTGCAAGAACAAAACTGGTATAGCAAACTGTGGGGAGGATTCATTTATAATATAGGCAGGATCAGCACTTATGGAATTTTAGGCTTTATTCTAGGTCTGCTAGGAAAAGGATTTTCTTTTGCAGGATTTCAACAAGGCTTATCTATTTTTTTAGGGGTCTTTATCTTAATTGTCCTTTTGTTTCCTAAATACATTCAATTACAAAAAAACAAAAGCAGCTTTTTAGCACAATTGCAGCTTTGGGTACGTCAAAAAATGGGCTTATTATTTAGAACCAACTCCATAAAAGCCTTGTATGGAATCGGTTTACTAAATGGTTTGTTGCCTTGCGGTTTGGTATATGCTGCTTTGGCAGGTGCTATTGCTACAGGACAGGGCTTGATGGGGGCTTTATACATGATTTGTTTTGGTTTTGGCACTTTGCCCATTATGGTTTTAGCAAGTCAGTTTAGAGGTTTTATTTCTATGAATGTTCGTAATAAAATGCGCCAAATTGTTCCTTTTTTTGTAGGTTTTGTTGCTGTACTTTTTATCATTCGTGGACTCAATTTAGGCATCCCTTACCTCAGTCCTATCTTACAGAGCAAAGCGACTTCATGGATACTGCCTGCTAATTGTCATTAAGCTAAAAATGCCTCTAAATTCTAGTAATTCAGAGGCATTTTTTAATTTATTTCATAAGTTATTAACAGATCACCTCATAAGTTTTTGTTGTTCTGAGAAATTCTAAAAAAGTTTTTAGTTTAGGTTTCTTCGATTTACTTTTCAAGAAAAATCGAGCAGAAGTTCGATCCCAGCCCAATACAGCTTCTTCAAAATCTAGCTGTATATAGACATTATAAGCCACATAAGCCTGCTCCAAAAGAGCATGGAATTTTGCCCAAGTATATTGGTAATGCTGCTTTAAGATCTTATCAATTCTCTCTTGCAGTTCTTTGGGTAGTTTATTCAAATTATTTGTTCTCAACCAACCCAACTGTTCTTCTGATTCTAATACATTGGCAATATTTCGAAGGTTTGCAGCAGCACGATCCAAAATCTCAATTGATTGGGTATTGTAAACAAGCCCATTTTTACTACTGCCTACCATCCCTAAAGGCAATGGTTTTAGTTTAACAGGTACGTCTGTCCCATAAATTGGCAATTGAGCTTCAATATAAAAATAACTATTGCTCTGAAAATTAATTGCTGCGTTCTCTTTGGACACAAATGAATTCAAACTAAAATCTTTGGGCAAGACGTCTTCTATTGCTCTAGAAGTATACAATCCAAACTCTTGTGCACAATTCCAGTCTTCCCATCGAACAAAAGTGTAGGCTTTTTGAGCATCTTTAAAAGCAGCGAGGGTGGCCTCACAACCACAACCGCAAGTTGGCCAGCCACCAGAAATAGATAAATACCCATTTTTAACCTGTTTGTCTTCTAAGGTATAATACTCCTCTCCTTCTTCTTGAAGGGTCTCCCAACAAGGACCTAGCTGTTTTAGCATTTTTTGCTCCAAGCTTTGCCCCATCCCAATTGAAGAGAGACCTAGTCCTATCAGAAGTGTTGCCATCCATGTTTTCATAAGTACCTATTTTATGTTCTAAATTTCTAGTAAAGAATCTACAAAATAGGCTTTACTATCCAAAAAGTGTTCCTTTACAGTAAATCCTGCTGCGGTAGCCAAACTTTCAATCTCTTTGATGGTATGTTTTTTAGAAATTTCAGTATGAATAGATTCCCACTGCTCAAATTTCACTTCCATATTTAGTGCTTCAATCTTCACAGTCTGATCTTTTTGGCTAACCAAATGACTTCTTAGCTCTCCTGTTTGCGGGTTATAATAAGGATAAAATCTAAAATAATTTGGCTTAAAATTACCTCCTAATTCTTGATTGATTCGATGTAATAAGTTCAGATTGAATGCTGCTGTAATTCCTTTGGAATCGAGATAAGCTTTGTAAATGATTTCTGGACGTTTTTTCAGATCAAAACCAATCAATACTTGATCTCCAGGATTTAGGTAACTCTTAAGCGTCGTCAAAAAATCTACGCTCTCTTCGTAGGTAAAATTACCAATATTCGCTCCCAAAAACAAGACTACTTTTCGTTCATCCTTAGAGCTATTTTCCTTCAATTCCTCCATTGCCTCCCAATAATCCTTATTCATTGCTTGATGCTTGAGGTCAGGATAAGCGGCATCCAAACTTTCGGACAAAGCCGACAAAATAGAAGTAGACAAGTCGATTGGCGTATATGTAAATTCAACTCCTTTCTCTACATAATTTTGCAACAAACTTTTCGTTTTTGAAGCATCCCCTGCTCCTAAATCTACTAAGTTAAAACGCTTTTTCTTTGCTGTAAAGAAATTTAATAGTTGATCTTTATAAGTATCTAAAATAGAAATTTCACAAGCTGTTAAATAATATTCGGGCAGTTGCATGATTTGCTGAAATAACCAAGAGCCTCGTTCGTTATAAAAATAGATATAAGGAATTGATTTCTCAGCAACATTTAAACCTGATTGAATATCATCTGCAAATTTTTGATTCATTGATTGATTTTTTGAAGTAGTTCTAGTCTACTAGATTTGCCCATTGGTAGTGATTACATAAAGCACAAAAATATAGAAATTTGGTACAAAAAAACGAAATGAAGATTTTTTGTTTGGTGTTTTCCTTACATTTTATTAAATTTCATAAATATTTAACAAGCTCTTAATAACTACTAAAATTCAACTCCAATACCGTTTTTAACCTTCTTCTAACGTTTTTTTTGTACTTTTATCTATCATCATTATCCCCTTATCCAAATTTGGAACAATTCTTAGGATTCTAAGTTGCTACACTTTAAAACAGGCTGTTTGTTTGTTGCGAGTATATTATTATCATTGCAATATGCAAACAATAAAACTTGGTATTCATAGTAGTAACCAAATCACAATTTAATGAGATACTTTTACCTTCTTCTTTTTTTTCATACAATGCCCCTCCTTATTCAGGCTCAATACTTGTTGAGCCCTGACGAATTATCTCAAACACAGACCTATACGTCTTTGGACGAAGCTACAGCTAACCCTGAGTTTGTCTATGTATTGGATTTAAGATCTCAGCGGTTAACAGAGCTAAAAGACATTCACAAGCTAATCAAACTACAAATACTGTATTTAGATGGGAATGAATTGGCTGCTCTTCCAGAAGGAATTGGAAAGTGCCTAAATTTACAAATCTTACAAGCGAACAAAAACCAATTGGAGGTACTGCCTAAGAGCTTTAGTAAGTTAAAAAACTTAGAAGAAGTTTATTTGCGTTATAATAACATTCAAGCCTTGCCTAGAGGTATGGAACGATTGGTCAATCTCAAATTACTAGACATTCGAGACAATAAATTTATAGCCTTACCAGAAGTATTAACAACACTCCCCGAACTTCAAATTCTAGAAGTAGCTTATAATAGCATTCAAATTTTGCCTGAAAATATTGGTGCGCTATCTACTATGTGGAAACTCAATTTTAGTGGTAATCCAATTAAAAATTTACCTACGAGTTTTCAAATGCTTTCTAATTTGGAAGAACTTTACATGGGGCATACAGGACTTCAAGTAGCACAGTGTGTTCCTGTCTTTATCAATTTTAACAAGCTGTTTATTCTGGAACTTGCTGGTTTAAATCTCGAAAATTTACCCGCAGATTTTGCTCAAATTTCTAGCCTCAAAAAACTAGATTTGAGCTTAGCGCTTATGACCGAATTGCCTAATGCCATCACGCAACACAATAGTTTAGAGGAATTGGTTTTAGACAAAACAACAATTACTAGCTTGCCTAACAACATTCATAATATGGCTAGTTTAAAGCGTTTGTATATCAAAGAAGGTAAACTAACAGTCCTTCCAGAAAGTTTTGGCAAGTTAGCCAATTTGGAGCTTCTAAAAATTGAATACAACCAATTAGAAAGCCTTCCAGAAAGCATCGGTGATCTAAACCAATTACAAGGTCTGCACCTTCAGAACAACTTACTGACAACACTCCCCGAAAGTATTGGTAATTTAAGCAATTTGAGTTTGTTAGAAATACCGAATAACAAAATTGCTACCTTACCAGAAAGCATCAATAAATTAGTCAACCTAACCGGTCTTTATCTATTCAACAATCCCATTTCGTCTGCTCATATTGCAGAAGTCCGTACTTGGCTTCCCAATACAGATGTTCAGTTTTAAGAACTTCAGTTCGTAACTCCAACAAATCTTAATACAAAAAGCCAATAACTAATTTAAATTAGTTATTGGCTTTTTTTTATAAAAACATAGGCGTTTTTTAGTTGAATGCCGCTTCCATTACACCACCTAATTCTTCTCCCATCGCATCGTTATAAGCTGTTTCTGTATCTACTAATTTTTCTACATTGAAGTTGCCATTAATACTAATGTTATGATAAACAAAACGCAACGTACGTACAATAGCCCAAGGAAAACCAATTCCTAAAGTACAAACGATCAATAGCATATTGGTAAACATATGTCCAAACAAAGCTCCACCTGTTAGTTCTGAGTTGAACTTAATTTCTTCCTCTGCATGCGTTGCAGAGATGTTGTTAATCGTATAATTAAAAACATCCTTACTATACCAAAAAAAGTAAATTCCCAAGGTGCAAATCGTTAATAAAATACCTTTTAAATTCATCAACAAGTACGTCATTCCATCTCCCTTATAGTCAAACTCAACATTCCCAAAACGGACATTACTAATAATATACTTTCTTAAAGTTTGAACATACCAAGCACCATAAATACCTAGTGTAACAACCGTTAGAAAATACCCTACTAAAAACTTTTGAGTAAACACACCTAATTTACCTCTATAGCCCCAATGAACATTGTTCCATGAAGTACGAGAGGTTTGGTAACGCATTGAACCGTGCACGGCATAAGGAATTGCCATAGCAAAAAACACAATGATTAAAAGCCCTGCCAATGCAGCCCCGAAAAACCCCAAGAACATGACCAAAGCACCAACAGTTGCATATAATAAAATTATCACTCCCACTGATTTTAGAAATCCAATAAACATCTCTTTACCTGTCCCATGATAGACAAAAGGCTTCCCTTCTAATTCTGTTTCACTGTGTATGTATCGATTTATTTTTGCCTTTGCCCAAGGATAATACATTCCAAGCGTTATTATCAGTAGTAAGAAATTAACAATATAAATTCCTAGCAATTTTCCTCCATCTCCTTTAAAAGAAAAGGAAATCGGTCTTGGCTCATCTAAAATCATAATTTTAATGGTTTAGTGTTTAATAATCTTTTGATTCTTTTTATAAAAGAACTTCAAAACTAAGTTTTTATAATTTAAAAAACAAATTAAAATCACTTTTAAGGTGATAAAAATCAATTAATAAGCAAAAAAGTGCAATTTATTTGATTTAATATGCAAAAAAAGTCCCCAAAATCCTTTTCTTCTCAAATGTGTTTGTTTAATAGCTCTTATTTTAGTATAATAATTGGTTGATAACTCAATTTACCCTACCCAATTAATATACTCATTATGATAAAAACGGCACATCTCTTATGGATTTTTATCTTATCCGTTCTTATGATTGTTTACTGTTTAACCGATTTTGGACAAGCTGCAAATATTTCTAATACAGAAAAAAACATCTACAGCCTTTTAACTCCTTTAGCCGTTGGACTGGTTATTATAGAATTAATTTATTGCTGGCTGGCTCGTAAAGACTACTTTACCTTTCAAGAATCCATTGCGAATTTCTGTACGGCAATGGGCAATCAAAGTACCAATGTATTGGTAGCAGTAGCAGTCTATTTAACGTACGGCTATTTGTGGGAGAATTTTCATTGGTTCAATATTCCAATGGATACAGCCCATTGGTACAACTGGCTAATTTTGCTGTTGGGCATTGATTTTATTTTCTACTGGGTACATCGTTGGGGGCATGAAGTGAATATTATGTGGGCGGCACATTCGCCCCATCATTCTGCTGAAGAAATGAACTTGATGGTTGGATTACGAGCTAGTATAACGCAACGATTAATGTCCTTTTTGTTCTTCTGGCCATTGACAATCATTGGCTTTGAGCCTTTTGATATTTATATGATGACAGGTGTACATTTATTCATTGGCTATTGGCATCACACAGAAGTTCTGCCTAAATTTTGGAGATGGATTGAGTTTATTTTTAACACCCCATCACACCACAGGGTTCATCATGGTGTTAATTTAAAATACTTGGACAAAAACTACGCTGAGTTCTTAATTATTTGGGATCGAATATTTGGAACCTTTGAAGAAGAAACGGACAAAGTAGTTTATGGAATGTATAATGGCCCAAAATCTTGGAATCCCATTAAAATCAATTTTCACTATTATAGTACACTTTGGGAAAAAGCTGTTGCAGCACCTTACTGGTGGGACAAAATACGGATTTGGTTTATGCCTTTGACTTGGCAGCCTCGTGGCTTGCCTGAGTACGTCCCCAACGAAGAAATCACCTTAGAAAATCAAGTTCGTTATCAATCCGTTATGTTTGAACATTCCAAAGCTTATCTGATCCTACATTTACTCCTTTGTTTAGTTATGATGCTATACATTATTAATGGAGACTCTACTTGGACGACTTTTGAACGTTGGATTGGGGCTGCTTTTCTTTGGCATACTATTGTTAATTTGAGTGGCATTTTAGAATCAAAACCTTGGTTATTTATTTCTGAAATTACTCGGCTTATTTTTATGCCTATTGGAATTATTTTATTCAATGATTGGTATTCAGAGCCATTATACTTAACATTAGTTTTAGGAACTGCCATGCTTTCTGCATTTTGGACGGCAAGTTACTTTAGACCTGATCAAATTTCATTACCAGAACAAGGTGTTTTGGGTCATCCTAATACATTTTAATAATGTTAGAGGAATCTATTCCTATAAAAATCCGACAACTCATTCATACAAAAGATGCTACTAATAACTTCCTAGCATTAACACTCTTGCGTTCACAACTAAACTTTAGCTTTACCAAAGCATTTGGACAATTGCAAATGCTGCCTTCTCAAGAATTTCTCTTATTAATGACAAGCAAATATCTTGTATCTATTTTAGATTATAACATTGTATTTTCAATTGAACACAAATGGAATGAAGCTGCCAAATATCCTTATTTAACTATTGAACGAACTGTTCAGCAAGGAAAAAACAGATTAGAGGTTTATCAAAAAAGTTTTTCTATCCTCTATTTTGAAAGTGAAAACGAACGAGATATTTATGAAGCATTAGTGGACTTACCAAACTTAGGAGAAGGCTTAGAAAATTTGTTTTTTTGAGTATCTTAGCAATTGTATTTTAATGTTGAATAGATAAGAGTGTGGAACATTATTTCCTTAAATTATAGCTACTCAATATTAAACACACAACATTAGGAAAGAGTTACTAAAGCATTTTTAGGTATATTATAGTAATCTCATTCATTTCCTACACAAAAATGAGCTAACAAAACGAGGTCTTATGCTGTCCAGTTTCATCACATATATTCAACAACAAGAATTATTTAGACTCTCTAGAGATCGAATTTTAATCGCTGTAAGTGGAGGAATGGACTCTGTGGCTTTAGTTCAGTTGTGTAAAAAAGCAGGCGTTAAGTTTGGTATTGCACATTGTAATTTTCAATTAAGAGACAAAGAATCGGATGCGGATGCGCTGTTTGTTGAGCGTTTAGCAGATGAAGTTGGTGTTCCTTTTTATCAAATTTCCTTTGAAACTAAAAAAGAAGCTGCACGTTCTAAAAAAAGCATCCAAGTAGCGGCTAGAGATTTGCGATACGAGTGGTTAGAAAACATTCGAAATGCAAATGATTATCAATATATTGCGGTTGGGCATCATCACAACGACTCGATAGAGACCTTGCTTATTAATTTAACAATGGGCTGTGGCATCCGTGGTTTGCATGGTATTTTGCCTAAGAATGGTTTATTAATTCGCCCCTTATTATTTAGTACTCGTGCGGATATTGAAGCTTATATTCAACAACATAACTTTGATTATCGCGAAGATATCTCAAACAGCAGTACAAAATATACTAGAAACGCTTTGCGTCATTTGGTAGTTCCCCAATTACAACGTATTAATCCTAATTTGGAACAAACTTTTGAAGAAAACTTCTTGCGGTTTCGAGAAACAGAAGCGTTGTATGATTACGCCATTCAACAATTAAAAAAAGAAACGGTCACGCAGAAAGAGAATGCTCTTTGGATTGAAATTGAAGGCGTTTCTAAAGCACCTTCACCATTAAGTTTATTGTACGAAATCTTACAAGCTTATCATTTTAAGTCTTCCAAAATTCAATATATTTACAATAGAAGAACTGAAGAATCAGGTGCTTTGTACACGAGCAAAACTCATCAATTATTAAGAGATCGAACGCATTGGATTGTTAGTCCAATTATAAACAACAAAGCGTCTAATCACACCTTGCCTAACTTTGAAAATACAGCGGGAAACATCCATATAGCAAACCTAGAATTACAATGGGAAATTCTAACACAAAAAATTAACCTAAAAACAACCTCCAAAACTATTTATTTGGATATAAATCTACTAAGTTTTCCGCTACATTTGCGACACTGGAAAGATGGAGATGTTTTTTTTCCACTAGGAATGCAAGGGAAAAAGAAAAAGTTGAGCAAGTTTTTTAAAGATATTAAAATGAATCGTTTTGACAAAGATACAACTTGGTTGCTCTGTGATAATACCGATGCTATTGTTTGGGTTTTGGGACAACGAGCAGACGAACGTTTTAAAGTATTGGAAACGACTCAACGTATTTTAAAATTAGAGATAGAATAAGTACAATATGATAATTATAACAGGAGCAGCGGGTTTTATTGGCAGTTGTGTGTTGAGAGATCTCAACAAAAAGACAAGCAAAGATTTAATTATTGTAGATCAATTTGATCGAGAGGATAAAAATAAAAATTTAGCAAATTCTAAGTATTTGCAAAAAATTGATCGAGCTGATTTTATCCACTGGTTCCAAGAAAATGCAACCGATATAGAGTTGGTCTTGCACTTAGGTGCCCGAACAGATACAACCGAAAAAGATGTAGCTATTTTTGATGAACTAAACTTGAACTACAGCAAGTCCATTGCAAAGATTTGTACCCAACATCAAATTCCTTTGATTTATGCTTCTAGCGCAGCTACTTATGGTCTAGGAGAAGAAGGTTACAACGATGAGGTGCGTCCTGGCATACTCCGCCCGTTGAATCCTTATGGAGAATCTAAGAACAATTTTGACAATTGGTTGCTACATCAAGAAAAACAACCTCCTTTTTGGGCAGGGCTTAAGTTTTTTAATGTTTATGGTCCTAACGAGTATCACAAAGGTCGAATGGCTTCTGTCATTTTGCATACTTTTCGACAAATTCAACAGACCGATAATATGAAATTATTTCGCTCGCACCGCCCCGACTTTAAGGATGGTGAACAAAGCAGAGATTTTATTTACATCAAGGATTTATTGTCTATTATTGATTTTTTGATGAATAATTCAGTTGCTTCTGGTTTGTATAATATAGGAACAGGAACAGCACGTACTTTTTATGACTTAGCTAAAAACACCTTTTTAGCCATGGGAAAAACGCCTGCTATTAGTTTTATTGATACGCCTAAAGATATTCGAGGCAATTATCAGTATTTTACAGAGGCAAATATGTCTAAATTACGTTCTGCAGGTTATCAAAAACCTTTTTATACGTTGGAAGAAGGTATTCAAGATTATGTAGAAAACTATTTAATGAAGGATTCTTATTACCAATAAAAAAGATTGACAAAATCAATTATTTCTATCTAGAAAGCAGAGAAGTTCTTTAAGAATAGGTTTTGATTATGAAGAGTAAAGCTATTCTTAAACAACTGCTCTATGTATTCAGCAAGTTTCGGGTTTCAAAGGAGTAAAATTAATTCTACTTTTGTAGGTATAAAATTTAATTCTAATGAACAAACAAGAACACATTAATTATACTAGAATAGCAGAGGCTATTGAGTATATACAACAAAACTTCACAGAACAACCAACTCTTGAAAAAATTGCTAAAAAGGTGCATTTAAGCCCTTTTCACTTTCAAAGACTTTTTACAGATTGGGCAGGCGTAAGTCCTAAAAAATTCTTACAATACATCAGTGTCCAATACGCTAAAGAGATCCTCAACAACTCACAAGCTACTTTGTTTGATACTGCTTACCAAACAGGACTTTCGGGCACTGGTAGGTTACACGATTTATTTGTAAAAATAGAAGGAATGACACCTGGAGAATATAAAAACCAAGGTAAAAACCTTGCCATCAATTATAGCTTCACGGAAAGTTTATTTGGTAGAATTTTAGTCGCCTCTACTCACAAAGGCATTTGCTATATGGGTTTTTCGGATGATAAACAAATTGCTTTTTCAGAATTAGAAAAGCGCTTCCCGAAAGCCAATTTCATTCAGCAAATCGATGAAATTCAACAAAATGCTTTACAAATTTACACACAAGATTGGACGAAGATTAATAAAATAAAACTGCATCTAAAAGGAACCGATTTTCAACTAAAAGTCTGGGAAGCACTTTTAAAAATTCCAACAGGGAATTTAGCAACTTATGGAAATATTTCTAAGGCTATACAAAAGCCAAAAGCTTCCAGAGCTGTTGGAACAGCTATTGGAAAGAATCCTATCGCTTTTTTAATTCCTTGTCATAGAGTCATTCAATCTACAGGCGTATTTGGTGGATATATGTGGGGAACAACTCGAAAAACAGCCATGATTGGTTGGGAGGCATCTAAAGTCAATAATTCAAATCTAACTACATAGCAATGGATAATCTAAAAAAAAGACTTACAACAACCGATTGGCAATCAGTAACTGTATCAATGAATGAAAAAGGCTATGCTCTTATTCCTAAAATACTAACAGATGAACATTGTAAGGAATTAATACAAGCATATAACAACGAAGAACTATATCGGAAAACGGTCGTAATGGAACGTTATCGATTTGGTTTTGGTGAATATAAATATTTCAATTATCCACTTCCTCCAATTATTCAGACCTTAAGAGAAGTGGTATATCCGAATCTTTCATCCATCGCAAATCTTTGGATGAAGGCGCTGAAAATTGAAAAACATTTTCCCGAAACATTTGAAGCATTACAATCACTTTGTCATCAAAATAATCAACTAAAACCAACCCCCTTGATTTTAAAATATGGAAAGGGTGGCTTCAATACTTTACATCAAGATTTATATGGTGACATATATTTTCCCATGCAAGCTGCACTTTTTTTAAATGAACCTGATGAAGATTTCATAGGTGGTGAATTTGTTTTGACTCAACAAACACCAAGGGCACAGTCTAAGGCCATCGTTCTAAAACCAAGAAAAGGTGATCTGCTTATTTTCACTACCAATTTTCGACCAATTAAAGGAACGCGAGGGTATTATCGTGTTAATATGAAGCATGGTGTTAGTGAAGTGACCAGTGGAGAACGACACACATTGGGTATTATTTTTCATGATGCGAATAGTTAATTTATCCCCCCCTACCCTAATACAAAGAGAAATCATGGCGCAAATTGTTTGTCAAATTTGACACGATGACAAAGTAATTTGCCCACCTTCTATCCTGCCTTAAAATAATTTGTGCATCAAATACCATCTTCAAAAATGATTAAACATACTGATATTGACGATATTCTAATGCATCAAAAAATAAAACAAAAAGAAATCGTTTATGGGGGAAATCTCAAACTAAAAATCTATGGCACCTTACAATGCAAATCAGGGAAAAGAATGAAAAAGAAAAATCGAGTATTTTTTAAGACAATAGCAGAAGCAAAAACACAAGGTTATAGACCTTGTGGGCATTGCATGAATGTAGATTATAAAATTTGGAAAAATGGACTTGTTTAATACTAATCCTGCATCAAACCTATTACCTAATGATGGAGAAGTAAATTATTATGGAAAAATTCTTACTAGAGAAAATGCTCAATATTATTTCGACCAACTATTAAAAAATATTAAATGGGATAATGATAAAGCTGTTATTTTTGGAAAAACAATTATTACAAAACGAAAAGTAGCATGGTATGGAGACCAAGCATTTGATTACACCTATTCAAAAACAACTAAGTCTGCTTTGCCTTGGACCAAAGAATTGTTAGAACTAAAAGAAATCGTAGAAAATAAGACTGGAGAAATCTTCAACTCTTGTTTACTTAATCTTTATCATAATGGAGATGAAGGAATGGCATGGCATAGTGATGCCGAAAAGGATTTAAAAAAGAATGGTGCAATAGGTTCATTAAGCCTTGGAGCTGAACGCAAATTTGCTTTTAAACATAAGAAAACTAAACAAACTGCTTCCGTACTGTTAGAAAAGGGTAGTTTATTGGTAATGAAAGGAACAACACAAACAAATTGGCTACACCGCTTGCCTCCAACAAAAAAAGTAAAAACTCCAAGAATAAATTTAACTTTTAGAACCATCAAACCTTAATGCCGCAAGTATTGGGTTTTATTCTCCTAAGTATCAATGTACTTTTGCATTAGTATAAAATTACTCTTAAAAAAAAGAATATGCAAACATTGAAAAACAAAGTAATCTTGATTACAGGAGCAAACAGAGGAATTGGTAAATCGCTCGTTGAAGCATCCTTAAAAAAGGGAGCAAGTAAAATTTACGCCACTTCTAGAGATTTAAGTAAAATGCCAGACTTTCAAGATGAAAGAGTTGAATTATTAGAGTTAGATATTACGGATAATGCTCAAATTTCAAAAGTAGTAGAAAAAGCGACCGATGTTGATATGCTCATTAATAACGCAGGAATCTTAAGTCAAGGTAATATTTTGGAAGGCGAAATCTCTGCTATAGAAGACGATATGAACGTCAATTATTACGGGACTATCAATATGATGCGAGCATTTGCACCTATTTTAGAACAAAATAGCCCTGCAAAAATAGTCAACCTCGCCTCTATTGTCGCTTATTCTCCCCTTCCTTCAATTGCTGGTTATTCAGCCTCTAAAACAGCATTATATTCAGCAACCCTTTCTGTAAGAATTGAATTAGCAAAAAAAGGAGTGACCGTTCATGCAATAAATCCAGGAGCTATTGATACTGATATGAACAAAGGAAGTGAGTGGGATATGCCTGCACCTAAAGCGATTGCAAAAATAATACTAGATAAAGTAGAAGAAGGTGTATTAGATATTGTACCCGATGAAATGGGTATTGGAATGTACACTGCTTGGAAAGAAGCGCCTTCAAAATTGGCAAAAATGTATCATGATATGTATCATGAAGCATAAAAACAACTTCCGTAAGCACAAAAGCAGGCACTCCTAATAATGTAGTATAAGTCATAGTAGAGTTTAAGCTCTTTCTATGACTTTTTTGTATATTTAGAGCTTTCAAAACGGTAAATAATAATTAGTCTATACTATGACTTATAAAGAAACCATCGAATGGCTTTTTAGCCAACTCCCCATGTTTCAACGAGTGGGAAGTCAAGCCTTCAAAAAGGACTTAGGAAATATTACTGCTTTGTGTGCACAACTGGGACAACCACAAAATCAATTTAAGAGCATTCATATTGCAGGAACCAATGGAAAAGGTTCTACAGCACATATTTTAGCTGCTATATTGCAAACCGCAGGTTATAAAGTAGGCTTGTATACTTCACCTCATTATAGAGATTTTAGAGAGCGCATTAAAATTAATGGTCTTTATATTTCAGAACAAGCAGTTGTTGACTTTGTTGCCAATAATCAAACTATCTTTCAAGATATTCGACCTTCTTTTTTTGAAATGACTGTAGCCATGGCTTTTGATTATTTCTATAAAGAGGAGGTTGATATTGCGATTATTGAAACAGGCTTGGGAGGGCGCTTAGATTCTACCAATATTATTACGCCTCTCTTATCTATTATTACGAATATAGGGATGGATCATGAAGCTATGTTGGGCAATACACTCGCTCTAATTGCTGGAGAAAAAGCAGGTATTATCAAACCTAAGGTGCCTGTTATCATTGGAGAAACACAGCTCGAAACAGCGCCTGTTTTTGTAGCGAAAGCGATCAAAGAGGATGCCGCCATTCTATTTGTAGATGAAGTAGTAGAAGCGCAATTAATCGAACGAAATTACCAAAAAGCAAGTTATAGCATTAGTAGTGAATCGTATAACCTAAATTTCCATGAACTGCTGTTTGATTTAACAGGTACTTACCAAATTCACAATCTAAAAACTGCTCTGTTGGCTACTTTTTTCTTGTTAAAAGAAAACTTTACCATTACACCTACACACATTCGCGCTGCTTGTACAGATGTGCAAAATATTAGTAAGTTGTTGGGTAGATGGCAAGTTTTGTCTGAATTTCCATTAACGATTTGCGATTCTGGACACAATGGTCATGGTCTACAATACATTGTGCAAGCTTTGGAAGAATTAAACAAAGAACAGATTCATTTTGTCTTTGGAACGGTGAACGATAAGGATTTAAGTCAAGTTTTTCCTTTGTTGCCGAAAGATGCTATTTATTATTTTTGTAAGGCAGATATTCCTAGGGGGTTGGATGCCAATGCGCTTCAACAATTTGCAAAAGAATATGGCTTAAATGGACGTGCTTATCCTTCGGTTCGAGAAGCTTTTGAGATCGCACAAGCGCAGGCGAGTGATAATGATTGTGTGTTTGTTGGCGGGAGTATTTTTGTAGTAGGTGAAGTGGTTTAGTTCTTAATCTGTTTAATACATTGAATCAACTTTTGGCAATTAATTTATAAAATGGCAGATGAAACACAAAATTCTGAATGGGGGGAGACAGAAGTCAGAATAACTCAAAAACACAAAATATGGCTTAGCCTTTTCAAAAGAAAATATACTTTTGTAATGCTATATCACGCTGACTATTGGAGAGCATTAACGCCTAAAGAAAAAGAAACAGGTATTTATCCTGGAAGAACTACTCTGCAAGCTGTCGATTTGGATGAGATAATGCCCATTATTGGAAAAGAGAAAAAAGAAAAAAAGAAACACATCCTTCCCAAAAGAGTTAAGGGTCGAAAATTATTTATGGGAGAATTTGAAGTTTCTAAAGAGATCTATATCAAATATAAGGATTCTGATACAGCTCTAATTCGATATAAATTTGAAAATCCAGAAATTTTTGAATTCTTATAAGGCTCCAATACTCTCAATCCCCCTATTATCAATAATAATAATACTCAACGGCTCTATTACTTCTTCGTTCAGACCACAAAGTAGTAACACAACTAAATGGTATTAATACCCAATCTATAGTTGTTCTATTCTCCACAGGCTATTCCGTACATCTCAAGTACAAATACCAAGCAGCGAGTAAAGTATTTTCTTAAAAACTGTGATTTTTTAAATCCACTTGCGAATAATTAAGAAAATAAGCACCACAAACAAAATGCATAAAAAAGAACAAAAGCAATATTTCGAGGAAATTATAGCACAACATAAAGGCATTTTATTCAAGATTGCTCTTAACTATTGTCAAAATGAAACAGATCGGCAAGATCTTATACAAGAAATGATGATACAAATTTGGCAATCGCTTCATAAGTACAACCGTCAGTTCAAGATGTCGACTTGGTTGTATCGAATCTCTTTAAATGTTGCCATTTCATTTTATCGAAAAAATACAACAAGAATTGACCATCAGATGGTATTGAAGGAGCAAGTAACTGAATCATCCATAGAGGATTCAACAGAAAAAAATAGGCAATTATATTTATTACAGCAGTTTATCAATGAGCTCCGAGAAATAGACAAAGCTTTAATGATTTTGTACCTCGAAGACAAAAGTCATGCGGAGATAGCTCAGATACTAGGTATATCTGTAAGTAATGTTGGAACAAAAATAGCCCGTATCAAAGAAAAATTAAGAATCCGATTTTCACAAAAAAACAAACCATAAAATGGAAGAAATCAATTTAAAAGAGCTTTGGCAAGCAACCAATCAAAAGTTAGAAAAAAGCCTTTCTATTAGTAAGAAACAGACAGAAGATCTTAGCCAACTAAAGGTACAGAACTTTCTTTCCTCCATGAAGCCTATCAAATTATTCACCATTTTAATTGGTCTAATATGGACAAGTATTGTTGGAACAGTGGTCGTCAATTTATTCCTTTTTGCTTACCATCAAGTCAATCTATTTTTTCTTTTTTCAGCAGCAATCCAAGTAACATTAACCGCCTTTGGATTGATCGTTTATCTTTATCAGATAATTACTATTTATCAAGTAGATTTAACCCAATCAATTCTTAAAACACAAGAACAATTAGCTCAGTTAAGAACATCAACCTTATGGGTTACTCGCATCTTATTTTTGCAACTTCCAGTATGGACTACTTTTTATTGGAATCAGCGTATGTTTGAAAATGGACATTGGACTTTATGGTTCATTCAAGGTCTTGTAACCTTATTGTTTACTTATGCTGCCATTTGGCTTTTTATCAATATTAGACTTGAAAACAAAGACAAAAAATGGTTTGGGCTTATTTTTGATGGAAAAGAGTGGACACCTTTGATGCAAAGCATAGAACTTTTAGAACAAATAGAAGAATACAAAAATGAAAAATAGGCGCTTGGTAAGGTTCTTTTTTTAATTCTGAATCCCTATAAACACTTCGTTATCTTTTATTTTATTCTTTTCATTAGGTTTACTAATTTTCTATCCATTGGAATTTTCTTTTCTCTTGTGAAATTTAATTCTGGTATCAATTTAATTTCTTCTACAGTTCCCCAATATTGGATAATGAAGTTTTTCTCAAGGAATAACCTTTCTTTTCTACTGGATAAAGAAAAGTCTCTTTTCCCATTTATTTTAATTTCTATAGGTTGATTTTCTTTAAGTTCAGCTAATTTAAATTGCGCTCTTTTAATATCTCCCAACTCCCAGTAATTCCAATTCAAATTTATTTCAATAGTCTCTTTTTTTCTAAACTTCAAAATACTCCAAGTAAATGCAGATGCCGTAATTTCACCATTCAACACTTGGCTTTTCGATTTTTTAGAATCTTCAAGTCGATTAAGATCAACCAATAAGATAGTATTTGAGGAAAGTGGTGTTTTCAGAATATCTTGGTTTATATTTAGAACTTCGTTTTCAATATAACCAGATTTAGAAATAATTGTCTCCTTCCATTTTGAGCTATCTTTCCTGTCCTTAAAAGATTTTAACTCTTTGGTATAAGAGCATGAATTGTCAAATATTTGAATGATATGTTTGGGACTAGTTTTCATAAGCTTGTTTCTCCCTAAACACAATTCTAAGTGCTAATAATTCCATTTGTGGATTTTAATGAAAGATAACAATTGTGCCTATACCCTAACTATGCCAACTGAAGATAAATAATCTCGAAGCAAAATCGTAGATTTTGTTAGTAGTTTTTATTTTGTAATAACTAAGAAGATCTACGATTTTTTAGCTTGAGATAAAACCCTAAATAAATAGGACCATAAACACCTTGTTGTATACTATTTCTTACTACGTTTTGGTCTTTGTAATTTCTTGGGAATTGAAAGTTATTAACCACAATGTGGAGCAGCAAGTTTGCGTTCATGAGGTTCTCCTGTTTCCACAAAATATTTGAGCTCTTCTAAACCACGGAAAAAACCATCGCTTAAACCTTTTTTGATTACAAAATAAAGTGGGTATCCCAACAATCCCAAAAAGGCTTTGGTTGTCCAAATTACTTCTGATTTTTTATCTCTTAATGATCGTACTTTTATCTCTGTGTTGTAACCACTAAGAGGTCCCTTTACCTTTATTAAGGTAGTATTCATCGTAAGTAACATATTGTCAGAATCATAAGCTGTTATCCTCTCATCCATAAAAGTGCCTGGATTTATAGCAATTTCGGCCATGCGACCAATCACTGGTGCATTTTGTACTTGATGCCCATCCTTTATTTCAACAGAATTACCAACACCAGCCATCCATTCGTCAACGGAGGCAAAATCATCACCAAGCACTTTCCATACGTCTTCTATTGGGGCGTTAATTTCAATCTTTCTTACTATTTTCATATTGAATTCTTTTTTAATAAATCTTTTTGGTTAAAAAACATTTGTATTCCTTGTTAATATTTTACATGGAAGATATTTTTTCAAAAAAAATTACCCTCTCATCTTATCTAATATTTCACTAACTTGCTTTGCTTCTTCCTCCGTAATTCTAGTCATAAATTCCATATAACTGCCTGGATTATTATCAATAGCTTTTAATAGTTCCGTTCCTTTATCTGTAATCGCTAAATAAACGACACGTCTATCCTCATCACTTCTTTTTCGTTCAACAAAGCCTTTCTCGACTAACTTATCTGCTAATCTAGTAGCATTAGGAGATTTTTCAATCATCAAATTTTTAATATCATTCATAGTTATCCAATCCTCGGCACCTTTTAAAATTCTTAAAATATTGAATTGTTGAAAAGATACGTTGTAGGGTTTCAAATATTCAATAACAGAATTCCGAAACCAATTAGAGGTGAAAACCAAATTGGCAATAAATCTATGTTTATTATTTTTAAATTTTGTTTTTACTTCTGTATCTATTTTTGCCATATCTTTTAATAATAATGTAAATGTAATAAATTTATTTTACATGGAAACTATTTCCGTGTTTTTTATTTTTTCCCTACTAACACACAATGTTGATATCTATACCATACGAAAGCTAAAGTATAAAATAATAAATACTCGTCGAGAATAAAATCACAGATTTTTCTCTAATTTTTTCTCTAGGCTAGGTAAAGATATATGACTTTGCGTTTTAAAACGCAAGATGAGACTCTTTCTTCAGCCATATAATAACATAAATACAATTTGTTCTTTAGTAGATAGTTCTTCTTCTCTAGTTCACAAAACAAAAGCCTCTTATACAAGTTATAATACAAACAGCGTTAAATCTAGACCAAATATGCAACTTATTCATTAGTATTCTTATTTTAGACGTTTGCTTATTTTACAGTTAACCATTTTGGGTTCCCATTCTATCAAGATAACCAAACATCCATTCATGAAATACCTATTGTCCTTCACTTTTTGTTTCTTAATTACTGCTACTGCCTTTGCCACTCATATTCGTGGAAAATTAACAGACGAAAAAGGAGAAATGCTTTCTTTTGCAAGTATTTACGTACGAGGAACTTCTATTGGCACAACTAGTAATATTGATGGTTTCTATGATTTAGTTTTAGAAGAGGGCGACTATGAATTGGTTTTTCAGTATGTTGGTTATGAATCCAAAACAGAGAAAATCACACTTGGCAAAGAAGATATTGAATTGAATATTGTTTTAGGACCCATTGCGAATAATATTCAAGAAATAGTAGTAACCGCAGGAGAAGACCCTGCTTATAGAATCATTCGAAAAGCCATTAAAAAACGCAAATTTCACCTCAATCAAGTCAAGCAATATAGTTGCGAAAGTTATGTAAAAGGAACACAACACATCCGAAATTTACCCAAAAAATTCATGGGGCAATCGCTAGATATGTTTCGAGAAGGCTTGGACTCTAATGGCACAGGCATTATTTACCTTTCGGAAGCCGTTTCTAAATTACATTACAAAGATGGCGAGTTCAAAGAGATCATGTCTTCTTCCAAGGTAAGTGGCAACGACAACGGTTTTAGCTTTAACTCTGGGGCTGCAATGGCTAGTATGACTTTCTATGAGAATTCCTTTGAATTGGGAGATACCGAAATTTTATCTCCAATTGCTAGTGGTGCCTTAGGTTCCTACAAATATCGTTTAGAAACTTCTTTTTATGATAATGAGGGGCATTTAGTTTACAAAATAGAAGTCATCCCCAAAAATAAGTTGGGTGCTGTATTTGGAGGGTATATTTATATTGTAGACGAAGACTGGGCAATTCACAGTACAGATTTGTTCACTACAGGAAAAGCTGTTAACATCTCTGTTTTAGATACCGTTTATTTCAAACAAACACACATTAAGCTAAACAATGAAACTTGGCGTATTTTTTCTCAAGACATTAATTTTACGCTTCGTTTTTTAATCATTGCCACCAAAGGAAACTTTGTAGGTGTGTTTAGAAATTATGATTTGAGTCCAAGCTTTGATCCTAAGTTTTTTAATGCAGAAATTTTCAAAGTAGAAGATTTTGCCAATCAAAAGATCAATGCTTTTTGGGACTCTATCCGTCCTGTACCTTTGTCTACAGAAGAAGCCACCGATTATCATGTAAAAGACAGTATAGAGAAAGTGACTGAGACCAAAGCGTATAAAGATTCTATTGATCGCATTGCCAATCGCCCTAAAATTTTAGATTTATTAGGCGGTTATACCTTTCAAAATTCTTATCAAAAATACAGCTTTACCATCCTCTCTCCTATCAACACCTTGCATTTTAATACCGTACAAGGACAAATCATAGGCTTAGGAGCAGAATTTAAGAAAGACATTGATGAAAAAAAACGATCTTGGTTTAAATTACACGCTGAAGCCGAATACTCCATTGACGACAACCAACTAAGGGGAATGGGCTACTTTCAAATTCGTTTTAATGCTATTGATAATGCCTTTTTGCACGTAGAAGGTGGTCGCATGAAAAGACAGTTTAATGCCAGTAATCCCGTTCCTGATATTGTGAACACTTATTATAGCTTATTACTAAAACGCAACTACATGAAGCTCTACGATGAGTATTATGGTCGCGTTTTTTATTCTCAACAAGTAGTGAACGGTTTATTACTTAGAGGAGGAATCAAATATGCTCAACGTGTTGCCTTAACCAATAGTGCTGAAGCCAATTGGGTGCCCAAAAATCCAAATCGTTACTATTCCAATAACCCAACAGATTTAGGCTATCCTAGAACGATGAAAGATGCGCCTAGTTTTTTAGCGCACAATCATTTAGAAATTTCATTGGCTTTACGCATTCGTTTTGGACAAAAATATATTTCCTATCCCAATCGTCGCTTTTATACCGAATCAAAATTTCCAGACATTTGGATTCGTTACAGAAGGGGCATTCCACTCTTAGGAGCTAGTACCAATTATGATTATTTGGAATTAAAAGTAGAGAAAGATGATATTAAAATTGGAACGGTAGGCTTATTAAGTTTCAAAGCTACAGGAGGATGGTTTCCTTACCAACCCAAACTTTATTTTATGGATTTTCATCATTTTAATGGAAATCAAACGATTATTGCAAAAACAAGTGAATATTTAAGTACCTTTCAATTATTGCCCTATTACGAGCATAGTACTAGTTCCGCCTTTGGAATGTTGCATATCCAACACGATTTTAATGGCTTTATTTGGAACAAAATACCAGGTTTAAAAGCGCTTGGTTTTGAGTTTGTCACAGGTTATCACTTACTATATACGCCCGAAAGAGGTGAATACATGGAATTCAATCTTGGCTTGGATCGAATTGGTTGGAATCTATTTCGTTTTTTACGAGTAGATTTTGTGATGGGGTACAAAGTTGGCGAACCCATTCGTTATGGGGGAGTGATTGGTCTAACTTTATCTCTGTAAGGAACGCTCAATAAATAAAATGAACGTCTTGTGTCATCTTATTTGTTTCTCATTCCTAAGTAATTCTGGCAAAAAAATCATTCTATATAAAAACAAAAGATTAAAACAAATACAATCCTCTTAAAATATTACGCCTAAAAATTATCACCTAACATAAGTTTGTAGAATTATGAGTCAACCACTAGATGAATTGGAAGAAAAACCTTCCTTTAGTTTTCCTACAGCACATACCGTTTTATTAATTATTGCCGCAATGGTAGCTTTGTCTACTTGGTTTATTCCTGCTGGAAAATACGATAAACTAGAATACAAAGCAGCCACAGAGAATACTCCTGCTCTGTTCATTCATCATGCACAAGATGGAGACCGAGAATTACCTGGTACACAAGCTACTTTAGATGGTTTGGGAATGAAAATAGAGATTCAGAAATTTGAAAATGGAGACATTTGGAAAGCGGTAGGAATTCCTGGCACTTACCATCAAGTAGAAGCGAATCCACAAGGCATTGTTGAATTCATCCAATCTCCGCTCAAAGGAATTAAAGATGCCATTGAGGTCATTTTATTTGTCTTAATTATTGGTGGTTTTATAGGTATTGTGAATCATACAGGTGCTTTTGATGCAGGCGTTGCCCGTTTGGCAAGTCGTTTAAAAGGTCGAGAAACGTGGTTGATTATTATTATTTCTTCCTTGATTGCCATTGGAGGAACGACCTTTGGTTTGGCAGAAGAAACGATTGCTTTTTATCCCATTTTAGTTCCTGTCTTTTTAGCAGCTCGATACGATGCGATGGTTGCTTTAGCAACAATTTACATTGGTTCTTGTATGGGGACAATGGCCTCAACCGTCAATCCATTTAGTGCCATCATTGCCTCTAACTCTGCTGGGATTAGTTGGACAAGTGGTCTTTATGGGCGATTACTCATGTTGGTATTAGGGATGGGTATTTGCCTTTGGTACATCATTCGTTATGCCGAAAAGGTAAGAAAAACACCTAGTGCTTCTTTAATTTTTGACCAAAAAGCGTCTATTGAAGCGCAATTCATGAATACCAATTTAGACAAAGAACATAAATTTACCTTATCTATACAACTCGTTTTAATTTTGTTCTTAGCTTCTTTTGTGGTTATGATAATTGGCGTTTCTCAATGGAGTTGGTGGTTTATGGAAATGACAACAGTCTTTTTTGTAGGGGCAATTCTTATTGGCATTGTTGCCCGCATCAAAGAAAAAGAATTTGTGCAAGAATTTGTCAAAGGAGCCAACGATTTGCTCAATGTAGCGTTAATTATAGGAATCGCAAGAGGCGTTACTTTTTTGATGGACGAAGGATTGATTAGTGACACCTTATTGTATTATGCTTCTGGTGCTGTTGAGGGAATGCCCAAGGCTTTGTTTGCCAATGTAATGCTGTTTATTTACGCAGGTTTATCCTTCTTTATTCCTTCTTCTTCTGGAATGGCAGTACTTTCAATGCCTGTCATGGCTCCATTAGCAGATGTAGTGGGTGCACCTCGTGAAATTGTTGTCGATGCTTATCAATATGGAATGGGCTTAATGGCTTTTATTACACCTACAGGTTTGATTTTAGCTTCCTTAACGATGGTAAATGTAACTTATGATAAATGGATAAAATTTGTTACACCACTCTTGCTAGTTTTAACCATTTTTTCAATGATTTATTTGACTATTTCTGTCTATTTATTTTAAAAAAAATCCATGTCTTCTATTCTTGACGAGCCAATTGCAAGCAATCCGCATCATTATAAACCTTGTTATAATTGCCAAAAAATTGATTACAAAAAAGTAAAATCCACTTGGTGGGGCGGTCTTCTAGGTCCCCAATTATTAAACCATGTCAAATGTAATAATTGTGATACCACCTACAACGGCAAAACAGGGCAATCCAACAACAAAGCAATTCTCATGTATACAGGTGCTATTTTAGTAGTTGCGCTCGTGCTCATTTATGGACTTTCATTATTAGGATTATTATGACAAAAACAAAATTAGCTATCTTTGATATTGATGGCACCTTGACAAAAACCAATGAAGTTGATCATATCTGTTATATAGATACCGTTCAAAAGTTCATAGATAACAGCCTGCATACTTTCGAAGCAGAAACATTTACCCACTTTACGGATAGTTCTATTTTAATAGAATTGTATCAACGTTTTTTAGGGCGGCCTCCTTCTTTAGCAGAAGAAAAAGCTTTCAAAACACATTATTTTCAAGCTTTGGAAAATAGCTTAGAGCATAGCCCTCAATATTTTCAAGCGATTGAAGGGGCAAGAGAAATTCTACATGCTTTTTCTGACGAATGGGCAGTAGCCTTAGCTACTGGCTGTTGGACAGAATCTGCTCGGATCAAACTCAAAGGTGGTGGCGTTAACATTAGTGATTATCCATTGGCAACTGCTAACGATGCTATTACTCGTCAAAATGTCATGTTAACAGCCGTAGAACGCGCAAAATCCTTGCATGACGTTGAAGCATTTGACCACATCGTCTATATTGGTGATGGCTTGTGGGACAAAAAAAGTTGTGCAGATTTAACTATGCCTTTTGTTGGAATTGATGCCGAGAATCACGATTTGCAAACAGGTGCCTTGGGTGATTTTCATCTCTTGGCAAACTATGCAGAACCTAAGCGTGTTTTTGAGTTGTTAGAGCAAGCTATTGCTCCTCGTTTATAACTTTTATAGTTCTTTTACAACTGTTGGTTGTTTAACCAGAATATGTAAGAATATCTTGAAATTCATTGCTAATGAAATTTTATTTATTATGAAACCAATCAGCATTCTCGTTCTTTTCATTTGTTGTTCAATAAGTCTAAAAGGACAAAAAGTTCCAGACAATTTCAAACTCCAAAAAATCATCCAAGCAAAAGATTTGATTGCTGCTAATCCAAATGGTTTGTTGGTAACAGGAGATTTGAAACACTTGATCATTAGTTATGATAGCAAGCCTACGCATCTACATATTTATGAGACTAAAAATTGGAAACGGGTAAATGCGATAGAAATTCCAAATTACTTTTATTTAGGACAATCCAAAACAGATTGTGAAATGCCTTATTTATTGTATGGAGATTATGGCAATGTAAAAGCTAAGTTTTATAGCATTAACATTATCTCTGGAGACCGAACAAAGATTAAAACGAAGGAAATTCCTAAGCAAACTTGTGGTTATCCTTTTGCAGGAAAAAGCAAGTTGGGAATGCAACAGTTTCGAGTTAAAAATGAACTCATTTTTAACATTAATTATCCCAAAAGAACCATTAGTGTTTATACCAAAAAAGTAACGCGTACTTGATATGAGTAATGATATTTTAGATGACTTTTCTCCTTTCAGCAACCCTTTTAAGCAAGCACTCCAAAAACACATTGATAAAGGAGAAATAATTCTTTGGGCAGAACGCCCAAAGCAAGGTATCATCTTTCGTTCTTCAGATGGTTGCTTGATTCCTTTTAGTTTAGCTTGGGGAGGTTTTGCTATCTTCTGGGAAACGATGGTCTTTGTTATGGATGCGCCTATTTTTATGGCTTTGTTTGGAATTCCCTTTGTAGTAATTGGTCTGTATCTTATTGTTGGGCGTTTTTTTCACGATATGTACATTCGCAAGCAAGTAATTTATGGGCTTACAGAAAAACGAATTATTATCAAAAGGGGCGAAACGCTGCGTTTTGTAGAGTTATCTGCTTTGACAGATATTCAACTAACTAAAAAAAAGGATGGTTCTGGATCTATCTTGTTTAACAACAAATATGATCAAAGAAATAAGAAGGGCAATACTTCTAACCTTAGTTTTTCGCTTACTAGCATGGGGCTTAGTTTTGAAGCCATTCCTAATGTACAATCTGTTTACAATCAAATAGAGGAATTGAGAAAATTGTAATCGATATATGCTATAATTTTTAAGTCGTCCAAATATTAAAGCTTACAAACGATCATCTTTTTAAAACTTCAACTTATACGTATACACCCGATTGTTATTCGCAACCACCAAAGTATTCCCACGCTCACCAAACAAATCCACAATTTGAAATTTAGACGTACCCGCTAAAGGAAAACCATTTTGAACTTCTCCTTTGGCATTCACCAGAGAAATACTACCATTTTCAGGTTCCCACAGACCGATATATTGTTTGGAAGTTCCAGATAAATTCACAGCAAAAGCCTTGCGTTTTTCCTTTGTTTCTAATGCATAGATACCTGCTTCTTTTAACACATCTTTCAAACGTCCTTTTTTATCTTCTTCTTTAGTGTAATAATGAACGGACATTTTATCCTCTCCTATTCGAATGTAGTCCTTTCGCTCATCTCCAATAACATCTGCATAAACAAACTGGACGTTCTTGTTTAGCCCTTTTACAGGAGATAAGCCAAAGCCTTTTCCTTTAGTGTTCAAAATACGAACTTTTCCATTGCTACTTCCTCCTACAATTCTACCAAGAGGAACATCAATTCCCCAACCAGTCATATTGCTTGGCAGTTTTCCTCCTTTAAAATAAGGCTCTCCATTTCGTTTAAAAGCCCTGCAATTTCCAGTCCTAGTTGTCATAATAAAATAACGTTTATCTTGATAATTCATAAACGCCATTGGATAATTGATACGACCAACACGTTCCAAAGGTTGCCATCCAGAAAGTGGTTTTCCATTTTGTTCATAACCATAAAAAGCACCATTTCGACAAGCAATAAAAAAGCGAGGACCTTGCCCATAATCAACTGCCAAAACACCGTTTGAAGCTCGACTAATTAGTGGAATAATCTTCAGATAACTACCTGCTTTATCCATCACATAAATAGCTGAGTCTGTACTAAAAGCATACTGTGTTTGTTTGTTGGAATAAAAATCTATTTCAAAAATATCAGAATTAATTCTCCGAGTCAAGACTTTATCTTTTCCCCATAAGTTTTCCCCATTTTTATTAAAGAGGTACAAGCGATTGTTAACATCCTGTGCCATAATATAATAATTCCCATCGTGTGAGCGCAATGCCTTGGGAGCAATAGCAGCAGCAGCGGCTAAATCCGCTTGCCAAGCAGAACTTGCTTTAACTTCCTCTTGTTCTCTAACTACATTATAAGCGGTAGACAAGTTCACTAAGAAATGTTCTTTAAATCCATAAAATTGAATACCCACAGGATAAATATTGCGAAACTTCTGAAAAGAAGTGTTCAAATAATCATGTAATTGTGGTCGAACCAAATGTTGCAAAAATTTAGCAGAGTTAGGCGTATTCAGTAGGGCATAAATATTTGACTTGTTCTTCGCTTGTTCAAAGAAAGCATGATACTCGGGCAAGTCCAAAATCATCTGTCGAGTATTAAAGCTTTTAATCCACCCCTCCAAGGTTGTTCTAGCGTTGGCAAAAACAATGTAATTATCAATAATCGTATAATATGGATTTTGCAAAGGGTTCAAATCTTCTCCAAACAAAGCCTTTAAAGGATTGTTTGCTGCAATTTGTGTAATCATAAAGTTTTGGTACGCTTGCTCGTCCAACTCTCCAAATTGATGGGCATACTGTTGGAGTAATTTCCAAGTCAGAGCGGTGTCTATACTCTGAATAAACACTAATTTGTCTTTCACAAAATCATTTTCATCATCAGTTGGATCTTCGATAAACAAGGTTACTTCTTGACCAATCCAAGGCAGAAAATATTTTTCAAAATCTTCGTCTTTTTTATCTTGATACGATGCATAGAATTGTTTAAAATCATTCCAGCCCAAATAAAGCATTGCTCCCATGTTTTGAGGTAAATACTCTGCAATTCTACTATTTTTAGGGGCAGCTTGTTTTGTTAAGGCTTGCAAAAATTTATTCTCTTTAGAAGGATATAAATGTCCACTCAACATAAATCCATTTTCCAAAAATCGAGTATCTAAACCCATCCATTTCCCCATAGACCTTAAACCTACCATTGCTCTAGGATTTGATTTGGTAATGACACTAGTCAAACTTGAAATAGTTCCCAAATTAAGGTGCAAGACCAAACGTCCTTCTTCGTTCTTAATCTCTTGAACTACTTGAATAAACGAAGCACTCTCTGCAACACTGGAACTAATATTATCCAGTTGTTCAATTCCTGATTCGACCAAAATAGTCACTGGACTAATCAATATTAACCCTCGAAAAACAGAAATAGAAACTCCCTGTCCATCCTCAAAACTCAAATTATAAATCGTACGCCCCCGATACAAAGTTTTCAACGTATTGGTTGGCATTAATTCTTCTATAAACGTTTGTACATTAAAACTAGAGGAGTACTCATCCAAAGCATACAACCAATCTGCTGTTTCATTACTTGTCACTTGTGCGCCACTAACAATGTGGGCTTTATTTAATAAATCTTTATATGAATCTGTAGCCTGCAAAAGTGAGTCTATAAATTTAAGCCCTCGCTCCCATTTTCTTAGGATAGAAATACTTTTTAAATCTTGATAATACGTGGCTTTTTCCAGTTCTTCCAATGTCTTTTGGTATTGAGAAGTTTCTAAAATCAATGCCGTTACATTCTCAGACATCGCTTCCATCCCCTTGACTTTCACAAAAGGCATTCGAAACAAATGATAACTCGTTCCTACCCACAACACCAAACTAATTCCTAGGCACACTCCTAGTATTTTTCGGCGATGTCGATACAATATTGGTTTTAATAAATAAGCCCAAAAATTCTTAAAAAAATCTATAATCATTTAGTTGGGGAGTACGCTCCTATTCTGGTGTATAAAGTTTGGTATGCTAGCATACAAAGTTATTCTATTCGAAGCACAAAAAAAAGAATGTACGAATTTAATACCCTAGTGTTGTGTATTTGGTTTGTCTTTTGAGTCTTTGGTGGCTTTCGTTTGTTGCTACTACTTAATTGGAATGGTGTTTCAGCTTTCTTCACAATCGTAGGAAGTAAATAGAATACTTATGCTCTAGTTATTTTTCATTATTGAAGCATTCTAAGCGATAGCTTAAAAGTTCGTTTTGATGAGTTGACAGAAGACATACAGACTGCTGAAATATAAATACTCAGCACTAGTGGTCAAGTACTTTACCAATCTAATGTAATGGTTCAAAGTTATGAGTTGTTATCACTTGATGTTGTTCAGTCCTTTCCTCCTTCCACGTACTTATTATCGATTGAGTTTGATAATGGAGAAAAAGTATTACAGAAATTTATAAAAAGTAAAAACTAGTCTTGTAAATAATTGAAGATTTGGAGATTTGAAAATAACAAATTACGATCATTTTCAAATCTCCAAATCTTCAATTATTTTTATCAATCCTTTACACAACGGCAAGCAAAGCCCATTTTCTGAGTAGCATAACTTCGTTTAATACTTGCAGCATCATAAGTCAAAGTACGCATCCATCCAGCACTCGTGGTATCGTACGTACTTGCCGTCCAATAACTCGCTTCAATTCCCAATTCAAAGAAAGGACCAAAACTAGGATTCCATTCTCCAGAAGGCAAAGCATTAAACCCAGAACTGTTCGTTCCTTGTACGCCTACATTTGTACTAGCATCCCAGCCTTCTACCGACTTCAGTTGAGCACCTTGATCTGTTCCTCGTTCGTTCAAGCCATCTGCCTCTACTGCAGACATTCCTAAGGTCATTTCCAAGGTCTTCCATTCATTATCTGTTGGCAAATGCCAACCATTAGGACAAGCTTGATTTGCTTCGTTAAAAGTATATAAACGACCATAAACAGCGTTGACTGTGCTAGGGCTTGACAAATTAAGATAAGCATTACTATCTGAAGCATATTGCAAATTATCTGCCATCCATACTTGTGTTCCTATTGTCGTAGTGCAATATTCTATCCCATCTCGCTCATCTACAAAACTATCTGTACAAACTTTAGGGGTTTCTTTTGTGCAAGCAGTCCATAAAATAGCCACATTACAAAACAATAGTATTAATAATAGAAGTTTCATCGTCCAAATGATTTGTTGAAGTATAATTTTACTCCATACTTTAGGTAAGAATCCTATTAAATTAATTATCACAAGATTACACCTTGAATTACAAAAGTATTAAATATCTTATAATCAATTTAATAGAAAATATTTTTTATGTTTTTTGTAAAAAAACTAAACCTCGTAGAAGCAGCGTAGCTAAACCCCACGAAGTATTGCTTACTTAAAGTTATCATTTTTTACAAAAAAAAAGGTAGAACGCAATAAGTTCTACCTCTAAATATCTATCCAATGTTTTTATTTTCTACAACCAATCTTTTTCTAGACGTTCTACTAATAGGTGATTTTGTTTTTGAAGAATGACGGTATATCTATTTCGGCCCGATACAGCAGGAAACGAGATAGAATAATTTTTATTAATCGTCATATTATTCTGTTGGATGGCAATTTTTTCTCCTCTATCTTTTATCGTTATATTAATCCCCTCAATTCGATGTGGTGTTGTAAAATAAACCCTGTTTTCTTTTTTATCCAAAGTAACTATAATTGTATTCAAGAGATTCTCTTGATGCGCTTTTTGATGCTCTACATAAACAGGTTTCAGCTCTTCTAGCATGCTCACTAACTCATTGTCTGTTTGTGCCATTAGCAACAGTGTCGTCAAAGACAAAAGTCCAATAAAGAGTATTTTTTTCATTCTAATTATGATTAATCATTATAATTTATGCTATTTTTTTCTTCTTATTGCCTCCATCTTTGTTAGATGAGATTATTTGCCTCTATTTACAGAAAAATAATTCTCCTAATGAAGGTCTGTATTTACTGTATAGCTAAATCTATTCCAAGTTTTACTTGTTAAATAAAGTTTTACCAATAGAATCAAAAAAAAATAGTCTTTGGCAATTTTGGATTGTACATTAAGGTCAAAATAAAACTAACCTTTTGGTTTAATAATTGGTTAATATTTAGGAACTTTTGTACTTTAGGTCTCTCCAACTTTTTACGAAATTTTATTCAACATATTAAAACTAAAGTTCTTTAACATGCGAATTTATACTATTATACTATTATTAAGTATTCTATACCCTAACATTTCCAGTTATGCAGCACCTGGAGACACCACGACTGTTTTGGTGCACAATGCAGTAGACATGACTTGGAATGGCAATTATGATCAACAGGGCATTTTTCCAGACGGTAATACTACCTACCGAAAAGTGGTAATGACCTATACTTTAGGCTGTGCTTCTGGAGGTTGCAGTGACTGGGATTATACCACACAAATATGGTTTAGAAGACCTACAGGATCCTTTGATTCTACGGTAACTAATTTAGATACTATTTCAACTAATCCACTAGTAGTAGACACCACTTGGAATGTTTATGAAGTTATCGAAAACATGGAGTTAGGACGTGTCATTACCCCTTATGGAACCTACATGGACAATGGTACTAATGGATTCAATAATTCGTGGTCACATCGTTATGCTTTTGATGTAACCGACTATGTACACTTATTAAAAGACACCTGTGATCTTCGAGCACACTACAGTGGCTGGAGCAGTGGTTTTAGTGTTACCCTTCGGTTTGATTTTATAGAAGGAACGCCTCCTAGAGATGTTCTAAGTATCCACAACTTATACAAAGGCTCCAAAGGCTATGCGACTTTTAACGACTTTGAAGCAACTTACTTTACCCCAAAAACAGTTGCAGCACCTACTAATGCAACAGGGGCACGTATTTTCTCTACCATTACAGGACATGGTTTTGACAATAATGTCAATTGTGCAGAATTTTGTCCTCGTCAATATACTGTTAATACAAATAGTGCTGTTTTAGGTAATGCCATGATTTGGAAAGATGATTGTGGTGATAATCCTATTTATCCACAAGGAGGAACATGGATTTACAATCGTGCAGGCTGGTGTCCAGGTTCTAAAGGTGATATTCATGAATTTGAATGGTCTACCTTTAATGCTGGTGCTTCTAATACCATTGATTTTGATATGCAAAGCTATACTTGGTCTGGTAACCAAGCTCCTTCTTATACCGTCGATGCCCATGTTGTTTTTTATGGTAATAACAATTTCACCAATGATGTTTCATTAGAGGATATCATTGCCCCAAGTAAACATGAAGAACACCTCAGAAAGAATCCTTTTTGTGGAAACCCAATTGTTAAGGTTAAGAATTTAGGTTCAGCTCCTATTACTAATTTAGTGATCGAATATGGGCTAAACGGTGCAGGAATTTGTAGTTATACTTGGACAGGTAATCTTCCTTTCTTAGAGGAAGCTGAAATTGAATTGCCGACTTTACAGTGGCAAGGTGCCAACACGAGTGATCCTACTTTTACAGCGACAGTTATTAGTGTTAATGGTGTTGCGGATGAATTTCCACAAGACAATAGCTTACAAACTACTTATGAGGTTCCTGACATTCACACGCTACCCTTTTTGCTGTTGAGCGTTCGAACCAACAATTATGCTAATGAAACTAGCTATTCTCTAAAAGATAAAGATGGAAATGTAATTTTGGAGCGCATACAAGGATCTATGGCTGCCAACACTGTCTATACAGACAGTATCTTCTTATCTGATGGTTGTTACAACCTTACGGTAAATGATGGTGGTGGCGATGGATTAGGATGGTGGGCAAATACAGCACAAGGAAGCGGTTATGTCCGAATACTTAGTCCTGTATTTACCTTTATTACACTCAAAAATTTTGGTATTGACTTTGGAAATTCTATCAATTATAATTTTGTATGGACAAGTACTGATAGCATACAAAGTGCTTGTAGCATTATTACAGGTCAAGAAGTCATTCCTACATTGACCGATCTAATGCATCAATTATATCCAAATCCTAATACAGGAGTTTGTACAGTAGAAATTGGCAGCCCAGAAGCGCAAGACTATACTTGTCGAGTTTATAACATGATGGGTAATTTAGTTCATCAACAACAGGTTAAAAACACAGCACATACAACGCTGGAATTAAACTTAGAAGATCAACCTTCTGGTGTCTATCTTTTTGAGGTAGAAGGTTCTTTAGGAACTAAGCGCATAGAGAAATTTATTATTGCTCGATAAATGAGCGCATGGTCTCAAAATTATAGTGTCAGACATTTTTGAAATGTTTGACGCTATAATTTAATTTAATTCTAGCCTACCGAGTAGACTGAATTACCTCCTTCAAGTCAGGTGTTAAAGGACGAATGTCTAGTAAAAAACTATCTACATCTCCTGTTAAAGTCCCATAGTCTGTACCGCCACAGTGATAAACTCTAGCAGAGAAAAAATTAGGCTCCTCTGGCATTCCAAAAGAAATTTCCTCTGTTGTACCACCTGTACAACCTTTGCTTTTCCTTTCTTTAAACGCTTTATTTATTTTATGTTTCAACAAAGCAGTCTTAATCATTTCCAAGCCATTTTCTGGCATTGGATATTCTTTCTGTGCTAACGTTTCGCCATAACTATCTACAATGAGTTGAACAGAATCTTTGTCCACTGCAATTGTATAACTTCGATGAAAAGGTGGAGGCACAGAGGAATCTGTAAATTCGTAATTAAATCGCTCTAAGTGCTTGAGTTTTTCTTCCATTTTTTTCTTTGATAATATGCTTTTGCAGGCACTAAAACTGACGATTAAGAATAGAATAAGTATCCATTTACTCCACCAATAATGCTCCATCTTTTGTTTTTTGTTGTCTAGAATCGAGGAAGGCATCATTTGCTGTGTATGGATATTAGATCGCTTCGCTCTTAGACTTTAGATAGTAGACTCTATTGAGTTCTATAGAGTCTACTATCTAAGAACGAAGTGGTCTAACATCTAAAAGCAAAGTGATCTAAACACTAATTTCTACTAGGTCTAAGCTTATTAATTATATCAACTAATTACTCTTTATCCTACACCAGAATAGCATTTATAAAGTTCCTTGTTGCTTCTTTTTAGACGATTTTTTATCTTTCTTTTTTAAATTAATTTGTTGCTCTGCGGTTTCAAATGTCCAACCGTTCCCATTGCTACCAAACACATACGTTAACATAATTTCGTGATTGGTTCCCAATTGATTCGTCAAACCATTCACCGGCAAACTAAAGGCGTAACCTACTCTAAAACGTTTTTTGATATGTACATTAATATCAAAAGAAATCGTTCCATCTGTAGAACCCCCAAAACCTATGCCTAATAACTGATGCCAAACATAACGCAAGTGCAAATTGACGTTCATAGGACTAGAAGGTGCATAACGAAACCAAATAGAAGGAATCAAAGTATGCTTTGACTTTTCTTTTAGAGAACGTTTTGTCAAACCATCTTTTTTAGTTCTTAAATCAATTTTGACCCCTGCATTAATATAAAAATGAGCGACTCGCTGAATGTTGGACAAGGCATTGTCACTATCAAATTTTACATTCATGGAAATCATCTGTGGAACAGAAAACCCAACATAATAAAGGTCATTATACCCCCCTGCATTATCAGAGCTTTTCACTTGAAATGCAGAATTGGTATCAGTTCCAGAATCAAAATGTGTC
>ENA-ORXM01001074-ORXM01001074.1-marine-metagenome-genome-assembly--contig:-NODE-1074-length-40567-cov-6.163472_pt1 | contig 40567 bp, 24 predicted proteins | sample MGYA00237867_ERZ511480 | MGnify/ENA primary metagenome ERZ511480 (study PRJEB26309, sample SAMN06266103) | marine metagenome | isolation source: Algal blade | place: United Kingdom:Sidmouth, United...
GAAAATAATAGAAGAGCCAAGGCAAATATGGCAAGCATGAACCCTGATTTATTTTGGAGTACAGTGGATTTCGGAATGCATTATCAGTATATGTTTAATGCCCTACAAATGAATCGTGGAAATAAGGATGATCTTCCTATATTTAGTAATGTAGCGAGGATAAGCGGAGTAGCAACCACTGATTGGAGTTGGGGCCCTTTGTTCGCGGATTTTGACAACGACGGATGGAAGGATCTCTTTATTAGCAATGGTACCCGTAGAGATATAAACAACCGTGATTTTTTTCTCGGACTCACAAAAGATCTCAATAAAGTCAGTGACGAAGAACTAAGATTAGAAGTAGATAACATTCCCTCAGAACCAATCGCAAACTATATCTATAAAAACAATGGAGATCTAACTTTTACAAAAAATAATAACTCCTGGGGAATTGACATGCTCGGATTTTCGAATGGAGTTGCTTATTCCGATTTAAATAATGATGGACAACTTGATTTAATAGTCAATAATATCGATGCCCCAGCTACTATCTACAAAAATAGTCTGTCGGATTCAAAAAATAATTATTTGAGTATCTCCTTACAGCAAACAGATCAAAATAATTATGCCTTCGGAGCAAAAGTTGAAATTATAATTGGGGATAAACACCAGTACCAACACCTAACGACTACAAGAGGATTTCAATCTTCGGTGACTCCAGTTTTACATTTTGGTCTTGCTCAGACAACTGAAGTAGATTCCCTTATTGTGACTTGGTCTGACGGCACAAAAGAATTTAATACCAATATCTCGATTAATCAGAAGCTGCAAATCAACAAAGGAGATCTTAAGCTCTACTCTAAAATAGAAACGACACAAAAAAATATCTTCACGCTAATGGATGGTGAAAACGGTTTACCTGATCATGAAGAAAATGAATTTGATGATTACAAATTTCAAGTATTGCTACCCCATAAAATGTCTCAGTGGGGTCCTGCGCTTGCAGCAGGAGATGTCAATGGAGATGGTCTAGAAGATGTCTTCCTAGGCGCGGCAAGCAGATCTACAGGTGGAGTCTATACTCAAAAAGAAAATGGAAGCTATGAGCTCTTGCAGGCATTCGAAGATGCAAAAATATTAGAAGACATAGACGCCATTTTTTTTGATGCAGACAATGATGAAGATCTAGACCTTTTTGTCGTAAGTGGAGGCTATGAGCTACCTTACAAAGAAAAATATTATTCAGACAGATTATACATCAATGAGGGTGGTCGCTTTTCTCAGTTTAAAGAATTGCCGAGCGTGTTGAGCAGTGGTGGCTGTATTAGACCCTATGATTATGATGATGACGGAGACCTAGACCTGTTTGTCGGAGGACGTATGCGACCTGCTCAGTATCCACAAGCAGGAGAAAGTTATCTCTTGAAAAATAATTTGGAAAGTGGGCAACTAAGTTTCAAGAATGTAACAAAGGAAATCATTGAGCAAGTAGAGAACATAGGAATGGTTACTGATGCATTATGGACCGATTATGACGGCGACCAAGATATTGACCTTGTGATAGTAGGAGAGTGGATGCCAATCACAGTTTTTCTAAATAGCGATGGTATGTTTAAGGATGCTACCGCCAAGCTCAATCTAGGAGATACTAATGGTTGGTGGTTTAGCATAGCGGAAGGGGACTTTGATCAAGATGGAGATCTGGACCTAGTATTCGGCAACCTCGGAAGAAACTATAAGTATCAAGCAAGCCAAGACGCCCCTATTGATTTGTATGTAAATGATTTTGATAAAAACAAATCCAACGACTTAGTACTGAGTTATTACAACGAAGAAAAACAATATCCCGTGAGAGGACGACAGTGTTCTGCAGATCAAGTTCCAGGAATAAAATCTAAATATAAAAATTACGAATCCTTTGCGAATGCAACCGTTTCTGAAATTTATGGCAAAGCCCTGCTCAAAGAAGCGCAGCACTTTAGCATAAAAGATTTTTCAAGTATAATTATGAAAAATGAAGGACTAGGCACTTTCAAAAAACATCTATTACCTGTTGGGTGTCAAGTGTCAGCGATCAATGATATCGTGATTCAAGATTTCAATTATGATGAACATCTTGATGTTTTATTAGCTGGTAATCTATACGGCTCAGAAGTAGAAACACCACGATCTGATGCAGGAATTGGTCAGCTACTATTGGGAGATGGGCAATTAAATTTTACAGAACTGTCTTATCAAGAATCTGGCTTATTGCTTAATAATGATGTAAAAAAAATGGTGACAATAAAAGGTGACAATAAAAATTTCCTGATTTCAGCATGTAATAATGGCCCCATTATTATCCATGAAGTCAATATCAAGTAATATCCTTATTCAAATCGGGATATCTCACGAATTGTAGTAGACTATGATGCTTTTAAACTCCATGATTTTATAGAATGGATCTAAAACAATTCAAATTCATTTTGAAACCCTTAAAGTAGTTAATATTAAATCTATAATTTTTTGTAGTCTACCAGTTACTTTGAAGTGCAACTTATCAGTTTTTTCAAAGCCACTTGAGAGTATAAAGGAATTGATCGCTCCTTCTATAATTCCACCGTTTTCTGGTTTGCGAACTCCATAATCATTGGCAGTGACGATCAATTTAATTTTCCTGGCATATTTAAATTTTTTACAAAAAGTCTGTTTGAATGATTAGAACTTAGCCGAATTAATATTTTTATCGATAAGCAACAATCTCAAAGCTTTATGCGTGTTTGTTTCAAAAGCAATTATGAAAACTAGTGAATGCAATGGCAATTAGGAAAAGAGAATTTATTAAAATCGAGTAAGTTGTAGAGAATTATTTTCTTTTAAAAAGAAAATATAAACTATATTTGAGTAAACAAAATATTAAGTCAACCATTCATACAAATAGATTGCACTCTTCTTCTTCTTCAATAATAGTTGACTTGTTATGTAAAAAATTATGTTTTATGATTTTATTGTATTTAGATCCGTACAAGATAGATTAATTATATTGTTGGTAAGTCTGAGAGAAATAATGCCTGACAACTCTTAAAATATGGTAAGGTTTAACAAAAAATTATTCTAATGAAGAATTTTAAATTATTAATGATCTTATTCTTAGCTGTAATTATTTATAGCTGTAATGATGAACCTATTGAACCTATTGAGGAAGTAACTAAATCAAATGAAACTATTACTTCAAGACAAGATGAAATTGAGGGTTTTGAATTTATGGACCCTTGCGAAGCTGCTCAGATTACTTATTTTATTGATGAAAGCTGCATAAGTTCTATTAATCATACGGCAATAGTAGAAGCAATTACAGCTTATAATAATGTGCCTGGCACCTCAATAAACATGACTCCTACAGTAAGTGCTGAAAGTGCAACTATAAATTTCACTTGTGATGAAAGCAGTACTGCAGCTTGTGGCGGTGGAGCTACAACGGACATAGGTGAAACTAATGGGACAGAAGTTTTTCTACTAAATTCTTGGGGGTCATGCCCTTGTACAGATGATACGGATGATTGTAATTATACAGGAGATGTTTCTGCATGTATGCTTCTTAGAACTGCCATGCATGAAATTGGCCATGCCTTGGGCATAGAGCATAATGGTGAAGGAATTCAGATTGATGGTACACCTTTGAACGGAAATGATCCTCTTTCTATTTTTAATGGTGGATCTGTAGATTTTGATAATTGTAATTGGTGTACCGCTCCTTGCGAATTTACGGCTGGTGACATTCTTGCAATTCAAACCTTATATCCTGAGCCAGGGCCTTGTGAATGCCCCGAATTAGTTACTGACTTTTGTGATTGTCCGGAATTAATAACTGTTCCTTGCCAATGTCCAGAACTTTTTCCAGAAGAGGTAGAAGTAATTTGTTACTGTACTTGTAGAGGGTGGTTTACTGATCAGAATGGAAATATTCAATATTGGAGGCATTCTAAATCAGAAGTTCCTTGTGATCAAATAGATGAAAATTGTGAATCTATAACAAGTACCAATGGCGCCTCTGGAATTGAATGTACAACTAGTAAAGTTTGTTCAACAATCATTCCTGTTGAGGATCCACCTGAGAAAATTTGTTACTGTGTATGTACTGGGTGGTGGACAGATCAAAATGGGAATCAACAGAATTGGGATCATTCTAAAACAGAAATTGATTGTGATGAATCTCCTGAAACGAGTTGTAGATCAACGGATAATGGTCAGACTGGAATCGATTGCGTCATTGTAAGGCAGTAAAGATTAAAAGAGGGCCCTTTTTAAAAGGGCTCTCTTTTAATCTTTAAAATTAGGGAAGAACCATATTTGGCTAATCTTCATAATTCGGTAACGTTTTTTGAAATAAATTTAAAGTCAAGGGGACTTTGATCAAGATGGAGATCTGGACCTAGTATTCGGCAACCTCGGAAGAAACTATAAGTATCAAGCAAGCCAAGACGCCCCTATTGATTTGTATGTAAATGATTTTGATAAAAACAAATCCAACGACTTAGTACTGAGTTATTACAACGAAGAAAAACAATATCCCGTGAGAGGACGACAGTGTTCTGCAGATCAAGTTCCAGGAATAAAATCCAAATTCAAAAATTATGAATCCTTTGCCAATGCAACGGTTTCTGAAATTTATGGTAGTGACAAGCTCGAAGAATCGCAGCACTTTAGTGTAAAGGACTTTTCAAGTATTATATTGGAAAACAAAGGAGGTGGTAAGTTTAAAAAGCAGGTCTTACCAGTGGAATGTCAATTATCTGCTACCTCAGAAATCTTGGTGCAAGACTTCAACGAGGATGGGAACCTAGATATCTTGTTAGCTGGGAATCTATATGGTTCCGAAGTAGAAACTCCACGCGCTGATGCAGGCATAGGTTACCTTCTTTTAGGTGATGGTCAGTTAAATTTTAAAGGGCAATCTTATCAAGATTCTGGACTACTACTAAATAGTGATGTCAAAAAGATGGTCACCCTCAAAGGTAAATCCAAGGAGTATTTAGTTGCAGCTTGCAATAATGGTCCAGTTTTAATCCATGAGATAAATAAATGATTCGTTAACGAGGGATAAATATTATCTTGACAAAAATTATAGATGCACTCAAACTCTCGTAATTCTATCATAAAAAATATAAGCTGTATACCCATATATTTAACCATTACAAACACTATTTATGCAATAAAAGTAGGTAGTTTGGCAAAGAATTTGATATATAAAATATTTATAATTTATTATTTATTAATTTTATACACTTAATTATGGACAAGATATTTTACACTTCTTTACTAATTTTATGTATTTTTTCAAGTGCTTCGCTATCAGGACAAGATATTAATAAATATGATCTGACGAGTAGTACTGCCACTTATACGGTACTCACTAGTGCTACTCAGGCCTTAGAAAATGATTCGGACTGGGCTGATCTTGAAACGGGATTCGGTGCAGAAGCTGGATTTACATTTGATGTATTAGGAACTTCTTCACAAGGTTTGCTGAATTTTATTTCCGCAAACTTGTTGATCTCAGATGGATTTGACTATTACAACTACGAATCTCCCATACCCTTTGTTTTTCCAAGTAATTTGCAGTTTGAGAACAGAGCTCAAGTTGCGGGTAACCAGCCCTCAGTGATTCAGTATAAGACAGAAGGCGATGCAGGAGAGAGAATCTTTAAACTGGAATATTCGAATGTAGGCTTCTTTGTAGAGCAATCAGCGCTGGGAACCATGGATATGTTTACTAATGTGCAAATCTGGATTTATGAAGGATCTAACTGTATAGATTATCGTTACGGTCCATCTAATATCACGGATGAAGAATTGCTGTATGATGGGGAGCCAGGTTTTAGTGCTGGACTTGTTGCTGCTACTACTGAGCAGTTAGGAAAAAATGAATATACATACTCTATAATCGTGCAGGGTGATCCAGCAAACCCAACTGCTTTTGAAGTAGAAAATGGAGATGAAGATACACCTGCAGTCTCTTTGGATGGATTTCCAGCAGAGGGTATGGTCTATACATTTTGCCCCGAGTCTATCGATGTGAGTACCAAACACCTTATAAGGGCAGCGGAATGGAATATTTTTCCAAATCCCGTAAAAGACAACTTGGTAATTGATTTTAGAAAGGAGACTAATGGTCAATATGAAATATTCACTATTGACGGCATACTTATGCAGCAAGGATATGTCAACGCGACTCAGATTAAGTTAGATGCCAATTCATTAGCAGAAGGGCATTATATCGCTAAAGTGACTACCCAAGATGGCTTTTCTGTAAAGCGTTTCTTTAAGGCAACCAACAATAGTTATTAAATTTATATTATTTATTTGGGTGTGACTCTATTACATTGCAGAAGAAGGCAATGTATAGAGTCGGGCCATCCAGTAGTCCTCGTTCGCTCCCGTCCTTCAGCGCAAAAATATGCGCCTACGGACTACTCCTTCCAGTCGTATACTTCCTACCCCTCACACAAAAGAATAAAATATTTAGCAGAATTCGAAGTTGACTCTGCAAGTGTGCAAGACTTAACCTTCATGTAAATATCTTTGGATCAAAATCTTACTATACAGTATAGCATTTAATATGTCAAAGGTGTAACATACATAGCATTATGGGTGAATTAATCCGTAACTTAGTAATAATTCCATGAGATTTTTGAGTATTTTTGAAGTATTGCTGATAATCCTAATGTAATATTATTAGAATAATCACTGCTAAATTTAACTGATGAGCTAACTCAAAGAACACTCCTTTATTTTATTTAGAGAGCTAATTAAAAAAGCAAAAACGTGAATATGAAAACTTTCATATCTATAGTAGTTTATATCTTGATATCTCTTCATGCGTATACAATAGCACAGGTTGACGATTGCGATGATCAAATCATTACCATATGCTACTTACCTGACGATATTTATTGTTTCGTTGAATTTAACAATGGTTCTGGATGTGGATATAGTTTAGACGGAAGGTTGATGGAAGATTATTTCACACCAAAACTGACTAATAGTGCTAATTTTGGAAATGAAGGTATCGTAAAATGTCCCATAGAGCTTAAACCATTGACAGGAGCTGTTTCTACAGAATATCTGCAGGAGCAGAAATGCAATATTGTTTTTACAGGCAACTATATTATAGATACTATGTCTTTAAATGTAGATCCAAGCATTACTTCTTTATCCACAAATTTATTAAATGAAATTAGAGACTGGTCATTACTTACAGAATCCAACTTAGTCATTACCTCACAAAGGGAAGCTAACGTATGGGGTTACGAGGTACAAAATGTAAATGTTAATCCAAATGTTGAAGGCACTGTCACACCTGAGTTTAATATTTTTAATGGACCTTTCGGAAATGTAGAATCCTTCAACCAAGGCGGTTCATACCAGGGTGTAATAGTCAATGGCCCAAACACAGGATTTACAGTCTTAGGCGTTGACCAAAATAATCGACCTACAGTAGTAATCGATATTGAGTCCAATGACCTTATTTTTGGAGATATAGGTGTATTTTGTGGTGCTGGCGTAGGGTCAGTATCATCAGGTCCTAATATTATTAGAAGTAATGATAGGCTTATCTGCAATATTATCGCATTAGGCTGCATAATAGCCGGATCTGAGCTAAATGCACAATCAGTTTTGCAGTGTCCTGGTCAGCCATACGTATTACCATCTGGAGCAGTAGTGACTACTAGTGGAACTTATATAGATACACTTACTTCAGTACTTGGTTGTGATTCTATTATTGTATCAGAAGTACAATACGCGGATACCTTAAGAAATACTATTGACAGTGAAAGGTGTTCTGGTGATGGATTTTCTATTGATGTTAATGGTGTTCTATATGATGAAACCAATCCGATAGGAAGAGAGCAAATGATAACAAATGATGGCTGTGATTCAATAATAACCATAGAATTAAAATTTTATCTACCGACGGAATCTTTACTACAAGATATTTATTGTGAAGGGGATGAATTTAACATTAGTATTGGAGCGGAAACCTTTGATCCAAATAACTTAAGTGGGATAGCAGTTGTACAAAATGCGGAAGGATGTGATTCTACAGTTACAGTAGACATTGAACTCCTGAACCGGTCAGAGCGTCGGGAGGAATTTCAAATTTGTGGAGGAGATGAAATAACAGTAGAAAATAAAACTTATAACGGAGCAGGAAGAGATACTTTGATTTATCAGAATTCGGTTGGCTGTGATTCACTATATATCATAGATATACAAGAATACGAAGCTATTCCAAACATTAGACTCCCAGTAGATATCGTAATGAATGTCAACGAGACTTACGATATTGATATTCCACTACAGGAGGATTATAGTATTTTGTGGAACCCTGCAAATGCTGTTACCTGTAGCAACTGCCCAAGCACTACTATCTTACCAGATACTACTATAAGACAGATAGAATACATCGTGACTGATTCTAATTTTTGTGAGCGGGCATTTATACTTGATATCGATTATTTTTGCCCTATATACATACCAAATGCCATAGCTCCAACCTCACCAAATTTAGAAAATACAGGATTAAAAGTTTTCAGTACTTGCGATCTATCTGAAAATTATGAATTGAAAGTTTATAATTATTGGGGCGAGCTAATATTTAAAACCAATGATCAAGATGCGTTATGGCCAGCTACTTATCGAGGACAACCTGTAAATAATGGCGTTTATGTTTACATTTTAGATTATACATTCTACGGTAGAGATATAAAGGCGAGTGGTAATATTACTGTGATGAGATAGCAATTAATATCCCACAAAATAAAAGACCAGGCTATTACCATTTAGCCGAGACTATTTATATGGGTTGCTAAACCGAATCCCATACTCGCACATCCCTGTATTAGGTAGCCGCCTGTTGGCGCAGACCAATCTAGCATTTCTCCGATGCAGTAGTTATGTTTCATTTCTAATAATTCAAAATTAGAATTTACAGCGCTTAAACAGACACCTCCCGAGGTCGAAATAGCTTTATCAATCGGCGCAGCACCTATCAGTTCAATAGGCAGACGTTTGATATATTTTGATAATAAAATCAAATTTAAAAATTGATCCTTAGATAAATTATTTTTTAACAAGGCAATAGTTGCTGTGCTCAGTTTTATACGCTGTCTTAGCGTAGTGCTAATGTTTTGCTTAGAATTATGCAGCTTTTTGTAAAGCGACTCTGTGCTCAAGCTTGGCTTCAGATCTAGGTAAATGATTGCAGCGTTGTTTTTAGCTAATGTTGCTTGAATTTTAGGACTCATGGCATAGATGGCATTTCCTTCCAAGCCAAATTCGGTAATTACCAATTCCCCTTTCTGGGTTTTACCACAATACTTAACAGCGATATTCTTTAGCGGTTGACCCGCATGATCTTTTACAAACTCAGTATTCCAATTTACCTCAAATGCGCAGTTCTGAGCACTAAACGAAACAGTCTCTATTCCACTGTTTTCAAAAATTTTTAGCCAACGTCCGTTCGATCCAGTCTTTGACCAGCTGGCTCCACCAAGCGCGAATATATTATAATCCGAATTTATAATATCAGATTCATTAAAGACAAGATTTCTCTGTTCGTTCCAACCAATAAACTTATAGTTATACTTTATCCTCACATTTTTTGCTGCTAAATAATCCATCATAGCTCGGAGCACTTGTATAGGTTTGATGCCTTTGATCGGAAATATACGCTGACTGCTCCCGACATATGTTTCTATGCCGATTGCAGATAACCAATCCCGCATATCTTGATTGCTAAAAGACAGCAAAGCGTTTTTTAAAAAATTAACTGGCGCGTATCTATTTGCAAGCTTGGTCATTTCCTCAGCATGAGTAAGGTTGAAACCTCCATCTCCTGCAACCAAAAATTTTCGGCCAAGCGTACGCTGCTTTTCGTATATAGTAACGTCAAAAAGTCGTTCATCTAGAAAAGCAGCTAAGAATAGTGCAGCTGTCCCACCACCGATAATAGCGATCTTTTTTTTCATACCTATTTTCCAAGCACAGATTTATAAACTTCCAAAAATTTTTGAGCGACGCTATTGTAACTATATCGCTCTACCGCTTGCTCACGGATTTGTCTTGGATCGTAGGTGCAAATATTATTCATGACTTTTACGCAAGAGTTGTACATGGCATCTTCATCTCTCGCCTGTACTATAATCCCATTATTATCATTAATCATCTCTCGCGTCCCGCCTACGTCAGACCCTATAACTACCATTCCTGCGCAGAGTGCTTCAGCCACTACACAAGGCAAATTCTCATAATTACTAAATAATACAAAGATATGGTTCGACTGCATAAGTGCAGCAACCTCCTCTATAGATATCTCAGGTAATACCTTTAATACAGCCTCAGAAATACCTAGCACACGTATCGTTTCGTCGTATTTATCACCAAATTTATTTCCGACCATCGTCACCTCAAAATCAGTTCTTGCTTTTTGAAGTCGAGCAATTACTCGCAGTAGCCCAGAAATATTCTTATGATCATCTTTAAACGTGGAGGCATGAAGAATTTTTATTTTGCCCATCGCTTTGTCTTTGCCTAGCTTAAATATTTTGGTGTCCACCACATTGGGCACTATCCGGTATGGCCCCTCAAAACCCATGTCTATAAATGCCCTCTTTAAATCTTCAGATACAGGACAAAACACAGAAACTCCATTTCCAACTTTTTGTAAAAAATAATTTTCTAGTCTAGAAAATTTATGTGGATTTATAGGCAAGAGTGCAGTCCAGTTTTCAGACAGGATATAAGGGATTCCATATTTCTCACTCAGCTCCAAAGCAAATAGACCGGCAGGATAAATAATATTGAGATGCGTAATATCTATTTTTCCCCAATTTTTTTCTATCCAATCGTAACCTTTACGATGTGCCTCCAAATACATTTTGTACTTCTTATCTGGCCTAAGGCGCGACGATTTAGGATAGTAAACTGTCACCTCACATACACCCACCCGTTCTTGCACATCAATTTCGTAATCACTCGCCTCAGCATCTGATATGACATGCAAACTGACCACATCGCATACCCTCGAAACAGCCTGTGCATGACGCTGCACAAAATTACCATTCTTCGTAAATATCCGATTTGGATACCATGAAGCCAGAAAAAGTACTCTATATCTGCTTGCATTTTGCATCGAGCAAAACTACTAAATATGAAGTCCCCAGAAAGGATAAAATATAAGTTGATATTTATTATTTGGGCATCAGCCTTGACGATCATACGCAAGCTAGCGGATTCTGTCAAGGTCAAGCTATCTAGTGGTACACGTTCGCTCCCGTCGATCTGTTACGGGTCTATTCACAAATCGACCGCATTCGGAAAGGAGGCGCACTTCCTATCACTCATACATAGAAAGGAGAGTCAAATAATCTTTGCTACTCTACCGCGTGAAGGATGGTAAGGGCTGACGCGATAGCGGCAGGTGCGGAGCACGGGAGCGATAGCGTACCCCTGCACAGCCTGACTGCACCCGTGCGCCAGCATCGTGTATAGCAGGGTGGAGACACGCCCAAATCTACCTATTAAAATGAAACAGTATGTGGCAAAAACAGTAACTTCACGCTACATAAAAAAAGAAGGTATGTTTTCAAAAGAGACTTATATAGAGCGGAGGAACGCCCTAAAAAGAAAAATTAATGGAGGTTTGCTCTTATTTATGGGCAATGAATATGTGGGGATGAACTGTGCGGACAACACGTATCGGTTTCGGCAGGACAGTTCGTTTTTATATTTTTTTGGATTAGACCAGAGCGGCTTAGTAGCGCTGATAGACCTAGATGAGGATAGGGAAATTATCTTTGGAGATGAAATGAGTGTGGAGTATATCGTGTGGATGGGATCGCAAAAAACGATCAAGGACAAATCCGCAGATGTAGGAATACTTGATACGCGACCAAAAGAGCAACTAAAGGACTATATCCAAGAGGCTTGGCAAAATAATAGGATTATTAGAATCCTGCCGCCATATAGAGATGCCAACAAAATATACTTAGCTGACTTGCTTAATAGTAGTATAAAGGGCCTTGCAGAATATGTATCGGAGCCATTTATAAATTCGATTATCGCATGTCGACTAATCAAAGAGGATCAAGAAATAGAGCAAATGGAAGCGGCGTTGGTAACAACCAAGAATATGCATATGGCTGCAATGCAATCTGCGAAACCAGGCATGAAGGAATATGAATTGACCGCTAAGGTACGTGCTAAGGCGCTGGCTGGTGGAGGCGACCTCGCCTATCCAATCATCTTGACAGTGGACGGACAGACACTACACAACCACTATCACGGAAATACGATGGAAGATGGGCAGTTGGTGCTAGGTGACTATGGTGCTGCTACAGCTATGCATTATGCAGGTGATATTACACGTACCTTTCCTGTATCAAAGACTTTTACTAAGCGTCAGAGAGAAATTTACGCTATCGTACTAAAAGCTGAAAAAGATGTCATAGCTGCCCTTAAGCCAGGCGTGAAATTTCTGGATATGCATTTGCTAGCAGCGCGTATTATAATGGAAGGATTGCAGAAGCTGGGCTTGGTAAGAGGAGATATAAATGCTGCTATGGAAGCTGGTGCCTATGGACTATTTTTTCCACATGGTGTAGGTCATATGATCGGTCTGGATGTGCATGATATGGAGGATTTGGGTGAGGATAGAGTAGGCTATAGTGAAAATATAAAGCGAAGTAAGTTATTCGGACTGAGGTCTCTAAGATTAGCGAAAGTACTAGAGGTGGGACATGTAGTGACAGTAGAGCCAGGTATTTATTTTATACCAGAGTTGATAGCGCAGTGGCAAAAAGAAGGGCGTCATGAAGAATTCATAAATTATGAGAAAGTAGCAGAATATATTGATTTTAGTGGTATTCGAATCGAAGATAATTGCCTCATTACTGCTGATGGTGCTCAAGTGCTAGGACCCTATATCCCTAAGGAAATAGAGGAAGTGGAAGAAATAAGAACAAAAGCGTGACGCTTTATATATTAATAATAGCAGCAAAATGTATCTTTGGGTCGTATAACTGATGTGACTATAAATAAGATATACATAAGATATACAAATTATGTATATCTTAATACTTTGGATATACCGATTTTAACTGTAATAATTTGAACCGATACTAATGAAGAAGTACCCATTAATCTTAGCCTTTATATGCATTACCCTGTTTTCATTCGTGCAATTAAATGCACAGGACTGGGAAGGAGGTTTGTTTATCGGGGGGACCAACTATGTTGGAGATTTAGTAGTGCCAACATTTACCCTCAAAGAAATGAACTATGGTGCTGGATTGGTTATAAGGCACAATCTAAATCGCCGTATGGCTATTAGAGGCAACCTCCTTTTTGGTAAAATTGATGGAAGGGATAATAACTGGTCAGAACCTGATTTTAGGGCTAGGCGTAATTTTTCATTCGAATCACCGATCACAGAACTGTCCGTAAATTTTGAATACAGCCCATTTGTACAGCGTGAATGGTTAGATGATGAAGGTAAGTTTATTCGTAAGATCACTCCTTATGGATTCGCTGGTATAGGAGTTGCCTTTTGGGATCCTGCCACAGACTTCAACCTATCTGATGATGGCGGCCCGCCAATCGGTACATCTCTAGCTAAAATAGAAGAAGATAAAAATTCAGATTATAGTACGACAGCTTTAGTTATCCCTATTGGTGCAGGTATAAAAGCAGACTTGACAGATAAACTAATAGCAGGTTTAGAGTTTGGTATGCGCCTCCCCTTTACAGATTATCTGGACGGTGTGAGTCAAGCGGCTAACCCAGATCTAAATGATTGGTTTTGGTTTGCTGGCGCAACCATTACCTTTCGCATAGAAGAAGATGAAAAAGTAGAAGACCCAATACCAATGATATCAGATTCGGATGAGGATGGCGTACCTGATAATATAGATCAGTGTCCTGATACTTTTGGTTTAGACCTTTTTGATGGTTGCCCAGATCGAGATAGCGATATGATCGCGGATAAAGATGATAAATGTCCGGATGTCCCTGGTCCAGTCAATGGATGTCCAGATGCAGATGGTGACGGACTAGCGGATCAAGAAGATAACTGCCCAAATGAGGCTGGATTGATGATAGATAAAGGATGTCCAAAAATAGATGGCGATAGCGACAAGGATGGTGTAGCAGACAGTATTGATGCTTGTCCAGACGCGGCGGGTCCAGTAAACCTGAATGGTTGCCCCGATAGCGATAGAGACGGTATAGCGGATAGATATGATGCCTGTCCAAATGTTGCAGGGGAGACGGTATTCAGTGGTTGTCCAGACACAGATAAAGATGGTATTCCTGACTCCAAAGATAGTTGTCCCGCTCTTGCTGGCTCTATCAGCAATAATGGTTGCCCTGGAATCACGGTAGCTGATCGTCAAATTTTAGATTTGGCTGTAAAGAATGTACGTTTTGAAACAGGTAAGGATGTTCTTAAATCAGAATCCTATATAGTGCTGGATCAAGTAGTGGACTTGATGCGTAAGTACGGCGAGTATAGTCTGAGAATAAGTGGTTACACAGATAATGTCGGAGACAGTAGATCTAATTTACGTCTCTCTGAAAAGCGTTCTGAGACATGTTATGAGTATTTAATAAGTAAAGGTATAAGTCCTAGTAAACTTACTTTTAGAGGATATGGCGAAGCGAATCCGGTAGCGGATAACGACAGTAGTGAAGGAAGAAGGGCAAATAGAAGAGTGGAATTTGATCTATATTAAATGAGATAAACGTTAAATAATGATCTAAATAGGCGATGTTGATGGAAATCAGTATCGCCTTTTTTCGTTTTTTTAAAATGATTTTCTATTTTTACATACAAGGTCTGCGGGACGTTTGGTTATTTGTCATCGTTCCAGTTGTAGTACTTTAATGTATGACCATGAACGAATTGCCCATTACCGTGACCAAGCGCCTCCTACGCGTCTTAAAAAAGTGCATTAATTGCACCGACATAGTCCTGTTGTCCAGAATTAGATTTTATAGTTCTACTATAAGTTTTGATTTTGTTCCCAATTTTCAGAAACCTACATCAGAAATATTCTCTCGCATACGTACGTATTGCTGTGAGTATGTATATAATTAAGTAAGCTTTGAACAATATTTTCCAACCAAATTATTTGAGTTTTGAAAAATACACTTACCCTAATTTTAGTTACCATGTTCTGCTACGGTATTAGCTTAACATCGGTTAACGCACAAGACATCCATTGGTCTCAATTTCGACTGTCTCCCATGAATTTAAGTCCAGCTGCTACAGCCATCTTCAAAGGAGATGTACGATTTATCGGAAGCTACAGAAATCAGTGGGCCAATTTTGATAGGAATGTAGACTACACTACTTTTTCTGGTAGTGTCGATATGAAATTTTTTGCACCTAAGTTACGCAATAGTATGTTTGGTGGAGGATTGATTTTTAATCATGACAGCGCGGGAGATCTTGGGTTGAGCCTTACTCAAATCGGCTTAAATGGATCATACACACATCAGTTAGGCAAACAACATTTTCTTACCTTAGGATTGCAAGGTAGTTTTGCTAGTCGTAGATATAGTCCAAATCTTACGGTAGATAACCAATGGAACGGGGATACATTTGACGCAAGCCTTCCTACTAGAGAGCCTGTAGACGAGGCAAGCGCTGATTTGGGAGATTTCTCTGCTGGTATTAATTACCACTTTCAAAAACCTTCAAAACGTTCTAAGCTAGATGTGGGAGTAGCACTTTTTCATGTCAACAAACCAACTCATGGTTTCTATGAGGATGATCAAGTTATCTATCCACAGCGATTAAGTCTCTATGCTTTAGGTACCATTGGCTTAGGTAAGAAAATTGATTTGCTACCAATGGCGATGCGTCAAGAGCAAGGTCCACACTCACAAACTTTATTAGGACTTGCTGGGAGGCTTCATCTGAATCAGCATGTTGCACGGAAGACTGCTATACAGCTAGGTTTGAATTATAGATTTAATGAACTTGAAGCGGATGCGTGGATACCTAATATGGAATTTCATTTCCGCACATTGATGGTGGGACTTAGTTACGATATTAATATATCTGAATATGTAGTTAACACTGCTAATCGTGGAGGCTTAGAGCTACACGTAAATTATATTATAGATAAAGTAAGATTAGATGAAGCAAAGATATGCCCTATCTATTAATTAAAATGCAAAAAGTATAATTGACATGAAAAAACTATTATTCATAATACTGACTTTAGGCTTTTGCATCCAGGGTACTGATGCGCAAACACTAAAACAATTTAGAAAAAAGGCTAGTGAAGCTTTTAATAATCAAAACTATTATGCAGCCTTATCGCATTACTCTACCATTCTAGAAGTAGATAGCGCGAGTACGGATGTATTATATAACCATGCAGAAGCTGCTAGAAACTATAATGCTTACACCTTAGCAGAATCTTCTTATGAAAAAATTTCTAATAGCGATGTATCTACAGAATTTCCACTTACCAATTACTGGTTGGCTAGAGTTAAGAAAAATTTAGGAAAATACGATGAAGCAAAAGCCTTATACATTAAATACCTCAATTCTGGTGAAAATCTGAACGAAGAGCTGGCTATGAATGCTAAGCAAGAAATTGAATTCCTAGCTTGGGCAGAGGATAGAGTGAAGAATGCTGACCTAGGTATAGATGTACAAAGAATGGGCGATAATATAAATACAGAATATTCGGAATCGAGTCCATATGAGTATAAAGGCAAACTATATTATTCTTCTCTTATTATGGAAGATAAGGATAAAGATTATTATCCCTATCGACCATCTGCGATTATATTTGCAAATGACGAAATCGGTAGTGCTCCCATAAGTGAGAAAGTAAAGGGGTTAAATTCTGGGCGCCATGCAGCGCACTCCTCTTTTAATGCAGCGCAAGACAAAATATACTATTCAAAATGTAATTATGTCGATGACGAGAGCTTAGAGATTCGATGTGAAATCTATGTGGCAAATGTAGATACAATGGGAATTTTTTCTGCAAGCAAAAAATTACCTGAAGCAATAAATGCTCCGAACAGTACTAATACGCAGCCTAACATCGCAATAGATCGCGTTACTAAAAAAGAGAAATTATATTTTGTGTCCGATAGAAAAGAGGGTAAAGGGGGGAAAGATATATGGGTATCTACTATGAAAGAGGATGGAACATTTAGCAATCCAAAATTAGTAGATGAGGTAAATACAGAAATGGATGATTTATCTCCATTTTACCACACTGGCACGGGTACTTTATACTTTAGCTCTGATGGCAGAAAAAGCCTTGGCGGTCATGATATCTACAAAATTGACTTATCTGCTAATGCAGTAAATAAGGAAATTGAACATCTTAGTTTTCCAATTAATAGCAGTTATAATGATTTAGATTATACTGTAAATAACGATGAAACAAAGGCATATTTTGCATCGAATAGACTGGCTTCGAACTTTATCGATCAAAAGAGAGAGGCATGTTGTAATGATATCTATAAAGTAGATTTAGAGCCAGTATTATATGATATGAAAGCTTTGACCTTTGATAAAGAGACTGGATTAAATCTCAATGGTACAACAGTTACCTTATCACAATTAACGGAAACTATAGCAACAGATACACACGCGGAGGATAATGAATTTGGATATAAAGTTCGCAAAAATAAAGAATACATCATCAAGGCAAGTAAGCCAGGATATGAGCCTGCGGAGATAGTAGTTACTACGGAGAAAATAGATATGGAAGATTTGATAGGTAAGCTTTATTTAGAACCATACAAATTAAATCTAGAAGCCTTAGCTTTTGATGCAGAGACCACGGAGATGCTAAGCGGAGTGACTATGAAACTGGTAAGATGCGATGAACTGGAAGGAGAAACTAAAACCAATAACCAGTCTAACGATTTTAGATATAATAACATAAATCCTGAAGACTGCTACAAACTTTTAGTCACTAGAGATGGATATATACCACAAACTATAGAAATTAGAACGGATCCATTGACGGGTAATAAAACACTTACGGAGAAAATATTCTTGAAGAAAGTACCTCCTGTAACACGTCTTACACTAGAAGGATATTTACCAATGCCGCTTTACTTTGATAATGATGAACCAGATCAGAGAAGTAAGTCTGAAGTGACTAGGAAAAATTATATACAAACAAATTCTGCTTATCAAGACAGAGAAGATGTATTTAAGCGTAAAGCAGCAAAGGGATTGAGCGGTGAACAAAAGTTACAATCCGAATTCGAGATAGAGCAATTTTTTAGTACAAAAATTTCACCTGCTGCTTCACAGCTAATAAGCTTTACGGATCATCTATTGCGCTATATGGAACAAGGAAATGTAGCGGAGATTATTATTAAGGGTTATGCTAGTCCTCTAGCAGAAGAGGAATACAATTTCATTCTTACAAAACGTAGAATTTCTAGTATCGAGAATCATTTTTCAAGTTATAAAGGAGGTGTGTTTAAGAAATATATTGAACAAGGATTTTTAAAAGTATCAGAATCACCATATGGAGAAAAACTTTCTAATAGTGGTATTAGTGATGACCCAAGAGATGATAAGAATTCTATCTACAGTGTCCCGGCATCTCTAGAGAGAAGGGTAGAGATCATTGAATTAAAATAAAAGCATTTCATATAATCGTTTTTTACAAACACACGACCATGATTAAATTATTGAATATATTATTTTCCAAACAGCTTTTTAGAGGTGTCGGAAGCAAGATGATTTGTCTAATATTTGTCGGAAGCTTTCTTTTAACGACGAATGCTTTTGCCACCCACATTGTAGGTGGAGGACTCACCTATAGATGCCTTGGCGGAGATCAATATGAGGTAACTTTAAAACTATATAGAGATTGTTTTTTCGGTGCTTCAAATGCTTATTTTGATGATCCTGCATCAATCGGTATTTTTGATGGACAATCAAGCTTTAGAATCGGAGAAGTTAAAATTCCACTTGGTACACAGAATGATACACTTGATGTAGTAATTGCAGACACCTGTTTATTTGTACCCGCCACGGTATGCGTCCATACCACCACATATGTCGATACCCTCACCCTACCAGAAAGACCAAATGGGTATATTCTAGCTTATCAAAGATGTTGCAGAAATCAAACGATATTAAATATTGTAGAACCCTTAGAAACAGGTGCGACTTTTATAGCGAGAATTACAAATCAAGCATTAATAGAATGTAATAACCAAGCTGTTTTTAAGAATTTTCCACCCTTATTTATTTGTGTAAACGAACCAGTTATATACGACCACTCTGCTTTAGATGTCGACGGAGATTCTCTAGTATATAAGCTATGTACGCCTTTTGACGGAGCATCTTCAAGTTCGCCTCAGCCTCAGCCACCTTCATCTCCTCCATATACAGAGGTAGTTTATCAATCGCCCTACAATTTAAATAACCTACTGGGTGGGCAACCACTTACTATAGATCCAAACACTGGATTATTGGATGGATTGCCAAGTGTTATAGGACAGTTTGTCGTAGGGGTATGTGTAGAAGAATATAGAAATGGAATTTTCATAAGTGAAACGAGAAGAGATTTTCAGTACAACGTAGGAGAATGTGGTATCGTAGAAGCGATCATTGGCAACGCCAATACGCTTTGTGATAACCTGACTGCTGACTTTATTAACAATAGTACGAACGCTACTACTTTTGAGTGGGACTTCGGTGATCCCACGACGACTAATGATATATCATCAGAGTTTGAACCATCTTATACATATCCTGATACAGGAGTTTATAATGTAGTACTTACAGTAGAAGTAGGAAATGAATGTGAAGATGTGCTTAACTTTCCACTTTATGTGAAAAATATAACGGCTGTTGCTAGTTTTAATGCCGTTACTTTCGAGTGCGAAAACGGAGACATCATCGTAGCTGTAGAGGATACATCTGATGATAATGATCCCCGTTATGATATTAATGGTTGGAATTGGTCATTGAGTGATGGGCAAACTTCCACGGAGCAACATCCTGTTTTTGTTGTACTAAACAATGGTCAAAATATAACAATAACACTAGAAGTTGATTCTGAAGATACATGCTCGGATGCGGTTTCGCAAACTTTTAGCCCAAGTGACAACAACTTAGGTTCTCTGACAAGTCCATCCACCATTTGTGATGGACAGTCCGTTCAGTTATACCCTGATTTTCTTTCATTGAACCCTAATTTGACATATTCTTGGTCACCTGGAACTAACTTATCTAGTACAGTTATAGCTAACCCAACTGCCAGTCCTACAACATCTACAACTTATACATTGACAGTAGTTGCACCAAACACAGGATGTAATGCGCTGATCGACAAAGTGGTTAATGTTGGAGATTTTACGGATTTAAATATTGAAGCTGTATTGACAGATGATAACGGAAACCAGACTACAGTAGATGGAAGTAGTGGGACGGTAGTAGTATGCGATGGTCAGGCGACTACACTCACAGTTACTAATTCAGGAACAAATATTACCACTGTAGAATGGCTTGATGCTACCGGGACAGTTATATCTAATGAAGTTTTTGTTACAGTCAATGCAGACGGAAGTACCACTTATACAGTAAATGTAGTAGATGAAAATGGCTGCAATGGTTCAGAACAAATAACTATACAACCATCTACAGTCAATATTTCTATCAACGAAATAGATATTCCAGGCAGCGGTTCAGGCATTACAGATGTTGATGGCGATGGCACACTAGATTTATGTGTAGATGAAACTTCCTCATTATCGGTGAGTAACTTGAATGCTGGAGATCAACTTACATATCAGTGGACGGCAGCTCCAGGGGTGATCATTGCAGGAGCTAATACTGCCAATCCATCTATATTTGGAGTTGCAGAAGGAATCTATACTCTAATCTTAGTTACTACCAATCAATTTGGCTGCAGTAGCCAAAACGAAGTTATGATTAGTGTCCACGATATTACAGACTTAGAAATTCAAGCTACCTTAACGGACTTAGCAGACAATACTTCTACAACGATAATTGGAGAAGATGAATTGGTGAACTGTAGTGGTGATAACTCCACGATCATCTTATCCGAAACATCTACCTCTAATAATGGAAATGTTACCATTACTTGGACAGATGCAAACGATAATGTTATCGGTACTGGACCAACAGTTGATGTATCTCCAAATGGGGATGTAACTTATACGGTAACCGTTACAGATCAGTTTGGCTGTTTTGATACTGCCGAGTTTACGGTACTTGGAAATCCAGTAAACATAACTATTACCGAGTCCACTACCAACGGTGGCGGTGACTTATCTGATACAGATGGTGATGGTGACCTAGACTTATGTGTAGGCCTTTCAGGCTCGTTAAATGTAAACAACAATAATCCAAATGACAACTTAACTTATAGTTGGACAGGTTCTATTATTACGGGAGGAGCGAATACAGCAAGCCCTACACTTAGTGCTTCTACGCCAGGGCAGTATTTACTTACGCTTATTACCACTAATCAATATGGATGTACACAGACAGATGTAGTTGATGTAGACGTATTCGATGTGAATGCAGTGCTAGATTTTACTACAGAGCAGGATTGTGCTGGTACGACTATCACATTTACTTCAGGAAACACAAACTTCGAATTCTATACTTGGGATTTTGGGGATGGTGCAGGTTCTACGTTGACAGGTGTTCAATCGCCAGCTTATACATACAGTGCTCCAGGTGTATATCAAGTCAGTTTAACGCCTTTGCCAGATTTGCCTTGTGATTTACCATCCCTGACTACAACGGTAGAAGTAGCGGAAACTCTAGTAGACATTGATTTTGAAGTAGAATATATTAACTGTACATCTGAGTCGATCACTATTCGGTTTATGGATGTTACGGTGACGCAGGTAGGTATGATTACAGATAGAGAATGGATATTTGGAGACGGCCAATCGAGCGATGCAGTCAATCCTGTTATCACAGTCACACAGGAAGGATCATTCAATGTTATCTTGAATGTGCTCAATAGTGCGAATTGCGATGGCTCTGCAACCCAAACTTTCGACATCAACTTTATCGATGTATCGGGCATTCCAGACGAGCTCATAGCTTGTCCATTAGATGGCCCCGTTCAACTTAACAACGCACCTGATAACAGCCTTACTTATGAGTGGCTGCCAATATCTGGTTTAGATGATCCTACCTCTGCAAACCCATTAGCAAATCCTACACAGACGACAACCTACACAGTAAGGATTATGGATAACAACGGTATAGATCTCTGCGAAGTGGATAAAATGATTACGGTAATAGTTCCAGACGAAATAGGTATAGACGTAGATGCAAATGGAACCAGTTCTGGAGACATCACCCTTGATGATAATTCAGATAGTAATACGATAGTCTCGTGTGAAGACGAAACTATTACTTTGACTACTACAACGACTACAGGTACAGTAAATGATTTTGATATAGAATGGACAAATTCTGCAGGAGAAGTCATTAGTGATATCGGCAGTATTTCGGTTCAGCCTGGCGCTACAGAAACTTACACCGTGACTTACACAGATGAATTCGGCTGTACCGAAACTAATACTATCACTATAGAAGGAGGACCAGTTGATATCAATATCGATGAAAGCTTTACTACTGGTGGAGGTGGTAACGGTATATCGGGTATCCTTAATGAAGACGGATTTTTAGAATTGTGTACAGGTCAAGCATTTGATCTGACTGTGAATAACCTCGACCCAGCTGATGAATTGACATATCTCTGGACAGGGGATACTCAGATTATTCAGTCTGGAGAAGATACCGGTACGCCAATTATCAGTTCTGACGAGGCGGGTACATTTATACTATACCTCGATACAGAAAATCAATTCGGTTGTACGCAGCGTGACACCATCGACGTGAATGTGATTGACTCTAGTGCAGATTTAGCATTTGAGGAAATAAAAGATTGTAATGGAGTGACTGTTATATTCACTAACACGAGTACTGGTAATAATGATGATTATATATGGTCATTCGGGGATCCAGGAAATCCTAATGCTACCTCATCTGAAGTCAACCCTATCTACACTTATCCTGGTGTCGGAACTTATACGGTAACATTGGCATTAAATACGCAGGTAACTTGTGTCGACGATCAAGCGCAAATAGTGGAAATAGTTAGTCCTATTTTGTCATCAGATTTTGCTTATGATTACATTGATTGTTCGGAAGACGGCGTCACGGTCCAGTTTACCGAGCAGTCTGCAAATCCACAAGACAATACTAACGGTTATCTTTGGGACTTTGGAAATGGAATGACTTCTACAGATCCAAATCCAACCTTGACTTTTGATACAGACCAAGAACTAAATGTTTCCCTCACAGTATTCACAGAGATTGATTGTGAATCTATCTCGCAAGTGCAAAATATTGTCATTAGTATTATTGACGATATTCAAGCGCCAGCTTCTATTTTAGCATGTGAAAATGTAGGTCCGCAACTTATAGATCTGAACAGTAATCCTAATTACACTTACCAGTGGTCGCCAGCTGCGGGCTTAGATGATCCTACTTCTGCCACGCCGATTGCTGATCCAGGAGTGACAACTACTTATTCAGTGACGATTACAGATATCTTTGGCTCTATTCCATGTAGCACCGTTCGTGAGATAGAGGTGTTTGTACCAGAAGGTATTGAACTAGTTGTACCAGATGATTTTGAAACGGACTGTGGAGATGAAGCTACCTTAACAGTAAGTTCACCAAATGAGGACCTCGCTTACGAGTGGACTCAAGATGGAGATGTGTTGGGTAATGACGCAGTTTTAGAATTAGATAATTTATCTGGACCAGGTATCTATACGGTTACGGCAACAGATGAAAACGGATGTGAACAAACGGCTTCCGTTGTTATTACCGGTACTCAGTTAGATGTTGACATTGACGACTTACAGTTTTTATGCGAAGATGAATTAGGAACGCTTTCTGTGATTTCCAGCAATGATCCGAAAGATATCTTGACGGTAAATTGGGTAGGTCCAAATATTATCACAGGAGGAAATACGATATCACCTACTATCAATACAGAAGATGCCATAGAGACAACTTACTTCGTAGAAATAGAAAATCAATTTGGTTGTGGTACATCGGATTCTATCACGGTGGTAGTATTAGATAGTGAGGCTGTTGGAGACTTTGTGAATTATGGTCAGTGCGAAGGCACTACCATTAGTTTCTTCAATAATAGCCCCAACGCACCTTTCTATAGTTGGGACTTTGGAGATGGATCGCCGACTGTTATGGAAGCGAATCCAATTCACACTTATGCAGCACCAGGAAATTATGATGTAACCATATCATTGCCAGATGAAGCTGCATGTGCTGATGGCAGTATTGCCAGTTTTACACTACCTGTGGTAGTAGAAGATGGGATCAATTTTGTAGCCGACTTTGAGTTCAACTATGACCAGTGTGATAACACAGGCGTTATTTCATTTACCGACTTATCTACCTCTAGCAACCAAGGAGAGATCGTAGCTTGGGATTGGGTATTTAGTACGATGGAAACATCTACCGACCAAAACCCGACGATCAATATTGGCGACAACCAAACCATTACTGTTACTTTGACTGTAACTACAGATGCAGAGTGTACTGCGACGGTTACCCAAGACGTACCACTTATACTGATAGATACACAAGTGCAGCTAGAAGATCAACTTTCATGTATTGATTTGGAAGCAGAGCTAAATCCAAACCCAAATACAGATTATTCTTACAGTTGGTCGCCTACAGCAGGATTAAGTGATCCCAATTCTCCAAACCCTACTATCATTGCTAATAACACCACAATATATACCGTCACCATTACGGACGATACGCAGGGTTGTACCTCAGTACAGATGATGACATTGACAGTACCTGATGAAATTGATTTATCAGTGACGGATGACATCGAAGGCTGTGAGCAGCAGATGCTTGATATCGCAGCTACCTCAGATGTAGAGGTCGATTACGTTTGGACTTTGGAGGGCGAAGTAGTTGGTAACACTTCGAATATTGTCGGTGAGGATGGAAGACCAAATATCTATACTGTAGTCGCTACCGATGAATTTGGTTGTGAAGAAACAGAAACGGTTACCATTGCGAATTACGAAGTACTGGCAGCCCTAGGTACCAATGAAGAAATTCTTTGTCTCGGCGATGAGATATTACTGGATATAGAAAATCCACTAAGCGGATCGGATGTTTTAGATTTTGAGTGGGTAGGAAATGAGTTAGACCTTACTGACCCATCTGCACCCATAGCGAGTCCCACCGAGACGACACTATATACGGTGACTATCACCAATCAATTTGGTTGTACTTCCATAGAGTTTATAAATGTAGATGTGGTTGATATTAATGATGGCTTAGGAGACGCATTAGCAGATCCAGATACTATATTCTTAGGCAATAGTACGCAGCTTGCAGTCAATGATGTAGATGGTCTCGACTTTGTCTGGACCAATGGAGGTACGCTAGACAATGAGAATCTTTCTGACCCTGTTGCGACACCGACCACGGATACGGAATATACGGTACTAGTTACGGATGAGAATGGATGTGTTACCGAACGTACAGTTACCGTAGTAGTATTAGATAGAGCCTGCGACGAACCATTTATCTTCTTTCCGAATGCCTTCTCACCTAATGGTGATGGAGAAAATGATATGCTACGATTAAGAGCAAGAGATTCGTTTATCGACGAAGTATATTGGATAGTATACAATAGATGGGGAGAAAAAGTATTTGAAGCCAATAGTCTAAATGAAATGTGGGATGGCCAATACAAAGGAGAACTTGTTGAGCCCGATGCATACGGATATTATCTCCGCGTCACCTGTACAGATGGTGATGTATTTGAGAAGAAAGGAAATGTCACTGTATTGAGATAGTGCATTGCCCAACCAAATGACAATAAGTAGGTGCTTCGATTATTATCGGGGCGCCTTTTTTTACTTCTGCAACAGTATTATAAGAAAGTTTCAAGGGGAGTAGACCTATAGTTTTTTAAGAATAGTATTTTGGGCGTATCCCCTGAAGATTCGCTGAAAAAGCGAATTTTCAGGGGTCAGGCTCTTTCGGGGTGCGCGTTCGCTCCCGTCCCGATTCCTATCCGCTTGGCTAGGCTGCAAAGATCGGGACCGACTCCTTGCGTCGTCGCCCTGTCGATCCTTTACGCGAAAATGGCAGAGAGAATCCTCTATCAGACAATTTAGTTTATTTATCTAAGGCTAATTATTTTTCTATAACTTAGCAAATAATTAGTCAATTTACTTAATGCCAGATAATCACCACCACTATATTATTCACAAACCCTACGGCTATCTTTCACAATTTATAAATAACCAAAGCAAGCGTAAGAATAAAAAACTGCTCGGAGAGCTAGGGGAGTTTCCAGAAAGTACAATGGCGATAGGTAGACTAGACGAAACCTCAGAAGGACTCTTACTATTGACGACCGATGGCATAGTCAGCGAGCAGGTGAGAAGCAAAAAAGTAGAAAAAGAATATTATGCCCAAGTGGATGGCTTGATTACTTCCGAGGCCATTTATGAATTACAAAGTGGTGTAGAAATCGGGATAAGAGATGTTAAGTATCAGACTCTGCCTTGCCAAGTATTTGCACTAAATCCAGCACCAATATTTCCTCCAAGAACAAAGCGCATCAGAGACGATAGACATGGCCCTACTACATGGGTATCTATTACATTAAGAGAAGGAAAATTTAGACAAGTAAGAAAGATGACCGCTGCCGTCGGTTTTCCAACCTTGCGCTTAATAAGAGTGAGGATAGGCAATATTCTACTTCAAGAGATGTCGGCGGGAGAGATAGTTGAAGTTGACAATTTTGATATTTCTAAGGTGGCATAGCCGATAAAATTTTGGATACGGCTGGTGAAAAGGGCAACTTATAATCCTAACAGAGCAACTCTTAAAACTAAGAAAAGGATAAAAGCAAAAAGCAATAATGAAAGAAGAAATAACAGCATGGCTCGACTATATTCATGAGCAAGATGGAACGCCACCAGATACAGTTGTAGCATTTAATTTCGGTTTGTTTGAAAGCGAAGAAGGTTTTCTAATATACCTAGCTGGAGCTTTCGAGTACACAGAGGACAATGATGATTGGGCAGTACTAGCACCACCAACTAAAGACTACCGCTATCTCAAATTGCCTGATGAAATACAAAAGGAATCGCAGGAGGTGATTCTGAAACTCACCAAAAACGCATTGTCAGAATTAGAAATTGAAGGAATCTTGAAAATGGATTTGCTAAAGAATGCCAAGGCGATTACAACTGGCTTTGATGGCGGAAAATTGGTGAAGATTAGATAGTGCAATAAATAGCGTGATCTTAATACGTTCTATTGACCTTAATTCCAAGGCAAAAAAATGGTCTTGTTTTGCGGAAATTGCTGGAGTATGCAGAAAATAAAGCAAGCAATCACCGCAAATCATGCGGAGAATAGCGCATTAATTACCACACCTTTTTCGAATATTACCAAATGTTCTACGGATACGGCGCTAAGAGATATTCAAGCTTTGATTGCGAAAAATATCTTGGCAAAGGAAGAAGCACTAGTTATACAATGAATCGAAATAACGATTAGGTTATTAATTATTTATATTTCTACCTTTGATATAAATCAATAGTTATATAATGCGCCCTTTTCACTACGCCTTTAAAATAAAGGACATACCGTCTACTCGTAATTTTTACGTTGAACTGCTTGGTTGCAAGGAAGGAAGGTCGACGGATACTTGGATTGACTTTGACTTTTTCGGACATCAACTATCAGCCCACTTGAGTGATGATATAGCACCGCTGGATTATTGTGGCAAAGTAGATGGAGTCGATGTTCCCATTCCGCACTTTGGTTGTCTCTTAAGCATAGAGGATTTTCAAATAGTACAGAAGAGGTTAGAAGATGCAGATATAAAGTTTGCAGTAAAGCCGCAAAAGCGATATGCTGATGAAGTAGGGGAGCAATGGACCATGTTCGTATTTGACTTCAGCGGTAATCCGCTAGAGTTCAAAGCTTTCAAAAATGATAGTGAAATTTTCTCAAAATAGAATAGATCATAAATGAAAAAAGGAGTCATCATATTAGCTAGTTCCAATAGCGAAGGAGAGACCAGTTCACTTGCTAATTATATCGCCAAGAAACTAGAATACACCATCATCGATCTTAATCAAAAAAAGATCGGCCATTTCGATTATGAATTTAAGAATAGTGGCGATGACTTTCTACCCATCATCAGAGATATCGTAGATCAAGAAATCGAATTGATACTTTTTGCTACACCCGTGTATTGGTACACCATGAGTGGATTGCTCAAAGTGTTTTTCGACCGATTTTCTGATTGTCTCAAAACGGAAAAAGAATTGGGCAGACAATTGAGAGGGAAGTCAATGGCCGTGCTCAGCTGCGGATATGATAAAGAACTGAAGCCTGGTTTCCATATGCCATTTATAGAAACAGCCAATTACTTGGGTGTGGAATATGCTGGCGATGTGCATGGCTGGGTAAGAGAAGAGGGGCAGATTTCAAAGGAGATTAAGGATAGGTTGGATGCTTTTGTTAAGGCCCTACTAATCTAAATGTTATCAATTAGAAGCACCTTTCTCAGTTAGAGTCTATCAAGAAAAAGGGCATGATGATTTTTGAAGAACTAGTTAAATTTATAAAAGATAGGAAGAAACTTACTAAAAAGTATCGGTCCATTCCAGAGGACTTAGATACAGTTAAGCAAGTTTTGAAATTCATTCCTGAGGACCGACTGCCCTTGAGTTACAGGATAATGACTATCCCTTTTGAGTACCAAGCTACAATTTGACCGTTATATATGAAATAGATCATCTCAGTTCATGTCTTAGAGTCTAAGGTCAATAGTCACTTAACTTATAAGCTATTCGCGTTATCTGTAAATTTCATGGTCTTAAAGCTCCTAGTGCGCCTTCTTAGCCCAAACTAAGAATCCTACAGGAAATAGGTGGGGTAGAAGATATAGACTATTATCTATTTTTCATTATATTAGATTTCCATTGTAAACAGTAATGTTAATAGAGTCCGCAGGTGTAATGATATTGAATGTGATAATTATCTCTTTTTGGATTCTTCTAAATCAACAAAAATTAAGTATGACGTATCGAATTTGCATTTTATTAATGGTTTTGGCTAACAGTGCTTTTTGTCAACCTGGAGATCTACCCGCTAATAACAAGCCTGGGTCTTGCTATGCAAAGTGCTTAATGCCAAATATAGAGTCTTCAACTGAATTACATACCGAAGTAAGAAAATATCCAGTGTACATTGGGCAGGACATGGAGAAAGTAAAAACAAAAATAGTTAGCATCGAAGTAAAGCCATCTATACAGTCTTGGGAGAAAAAAAGAAAAACCAATTGTAAGTCTAAAGATGAAAATGATTGCTTTACGTGGTGCCTGACGGAAACGCCTGGAGAATTCATGAAGCTAGAGGTAGTTAAAAATAAGCGTAAACTAGATGAAGAGGATTGGGAATACAAAGCTGTAGAAGTTCTTGTCTCCAATTCCAGTTCTCCACCAGTAGCTCCTGGGAGTTATCAATGGAAAGAGGTTCTATGTAATCCCCGAGTAACTAATGCATTTAAATTAGCTTTGAAAAGTAAATTGTCTGAAGCTGGTTTTGAACATGGATCAATAAATGCAAACATTGACGCAAAGACAAAGTCTGCTCTAACGAAATATCAGAAGGAGAATGAATTACCTGTGGGACAGTTTGATATTGAAACTTTAGAGTCGCTAGGATTAGGGCATTATCTGTAGATGGAGTATACAGGCGAGGCAATTAGCCGGAAGCCCTAGAATGGACGAGGGATAGAAGCGGCATCCCATTGTCTTGCCTCTGGCAAGACAATGGGATATAGTGCATAGCCCGGTGCCAAGAGTAGAGATCATGGCTTACCATGTCTCGAAACGCAGGTGCGGCCCCAAATCCTCCAAAAAACCCAAACTCCACGCCCCATTCCTACGTATTATACGGAGAACAATCGTAAATTCGCGACTCAAAAAAGAATAGAATATGTATCGTACGCACAATTGTGGAGCACTCAGAATGGAGCATGTAGGACAGGAAGTTACCCTCAGTGGATGGGTGCAGACAGTCAGGGATAAGGGATTCATGATGTGGATAGACCTGCGCGATCGCTATGGCGTGACGCAGCTGCTTTTCAATGAAGAAGTGAGTACTGCTGAATTGCTCAGCACGGCCCGCTCAGTAGGACGCGAATACGTGATCAAAGTTAGGGGCAAAGTCATCGAGCGTACAAGTAAAAATGATAAGATACCGACGGGAGAAATCGAGATACAGGTCAGCGAGATGGAAATTCTCAATGCTTCCAAAGTGCCACCATTCACTATAGAAGATGAATCCGACGGAGGGGACGATCTGCGTATGAAATATCGCTACCTTGATATTCGACGTAATCCAGTGAAAGATAAATTGATGTTCCGCTCTAAGCTGGCGCTGGAAACGCGCAAGCATTTGATCGGAGAAGAATTTGTAGAAGTAGAAACACCATTTTTGATCAAGAGCACGCCTGAAGGGGCACGTGATTTCGTAGTACCGAGCAGGATGAATCCTGGTCAGTTCTATGCCCTACCACAAAGCCCACAAACCTTCAAGCAGATCTTGATGGTCGGTGGTATGGATAAGTATTTTCAGATCGTAAAGTGCTTTAGAGATGAGGATTTGCGGGCGGATCGTCAGCCAGAATTCACACAGATTGACTGCGAGATGGCATTCGTCACGCAGGAGGATATTCTAAATACATTTGAAGGATTGACTAAGCATCTATTTCAAGAGATGTGCGATATCAAGCTGAAAGATTTTCCGCGTATGGACTACGATGAGGCGATGAGACGATATGGATCGGACAAGCCAGACATTCGTTTTGGGATGGAGTTTGTCGAACTTACAGAGGAGGCTAAAGGTAAAGGCTTCCCCGTATTTGATGATGCAGAAATGGTGGTTGGTATCTGTGCCACTGGACAAGCAGATCAGTACTCTAATAAAGATATAAAGAAATTGACCGAGTGGATGCAGCGTCCGCAGATCGGCGTCAAAGGCATGATCAATGTCAAGTATAATGCGGACGGCAGTATCAAATCCTCGGTAGATAAGTTTTACGATGAGGCACAGCTGAAGGTATGGCTCGAAAAATTCGATGCTAAGCCTGGTGATATGCTACTGATCCTATGCGGCGAAACGGACAAGACGCGCAAGCAACTCAACGAGCTACGCCTAGAAATAGGTAACCGTATGGAGCTGCGTGACAATAGTGTATTTGCTCCACTTTGGGTACTTGATTTTCCACTGCTAGAGTGGGATGAGGATGCCGATAGATTTCATGCCATGCACCATCCCTTTACTTCGCCGAAGGCGGCAGATATGGATCGAATGCTGAACGGCGATCACGAAACGATGAAGGCACTGCGCGCAGATGCTTATGATTTGGTGATCAACGGAGTTGAAATCGGCGGTGGAAGTATACGTATTCACGACCGTGCATTGCAAGAGAAAAATTTCAAATTATTAGGATTTACTGATGCAGAAGCGGAGGATCAGTTTGGTTTCTTGATGGGTGCTTTTGAGTATGGTGCGCCTCCACATGGTGGTATTGCTTTTGGTTTTGATCGCCTTTGTTCAGTGATGAACGGCACACACTCTATTCGAGATTTTATCGCTTTCCCGAAAAATAATCAAGGACGAGATATGATGATCGATGCGCCATGGGCTATTCACGATGAGCAGTATGATGAGCTTTATCTAAAGAGTACTGCGGCAGAAAAGATAGTAGAATAGTTGGTAACATATCAAATGGTTGCTTCCGTATCTTAACCCCTGCTATCTAACTCTGAGGATGATATAATATTTATTATTCTTTGACTATCACAACGGATGTACGTTTTTTGTATAAAAGACACGTATGCAAACTAATTTAACCTTGACCATAAATATAAGTAAATAGCTTGCAAAAATAGTTGGCGTGCGTATCATAGCCATTAAAAGCCCAGAAGAGCTTTACATAAACGAAATAAAAATTTTAAAAATTTCTCCAATAAAAAATTCCACGTCTAACATTCTGAATTCCAAATTGATCAAAAGTCCAGCCCTAGGGAAAGATATAACCTTGGGTCTTGAACTTGACCAGTCTCAACTCCCCGCGCATAATCAAGTCTCAAAAAATAACCAAAAAGCACGGCTCTTGCCCCTATACCATATCCCGCAACAATAGGATCACGGAAATAATTAACACGTACAATGACAGGATTATTAGGATTACTAATCGTCACTATATTCAATGGGTTATCGGTGCTAAAAGGTGTCTTTCCATGCCATGCAGTACCTACATCACCGAAAACCATTAGCTGAAAGTTGCGAAGAAAATTAGAGCGAATTGTTCGCTTGGTTAGATATCTAAATATCGGCACCCGCAGCTCAGCATTGACTAAGGCGTAGGAATTACCGTTACGTATATTTTGACTAAAGCCTCGCACATTAGTTGCTAATGTCTGGTAAGCAAAAGCTTCATCGAATGGAATAGGAATATCATTATTAAAATCATTGAACAACCAATTGTCCGTACCACCTAGAAAATGTAATATTTTCTCTTGACCATACGAGCCAGCTGCAGCTAGCCGCACTGCCAAAATGGAGTGCTTATCGAGGCGCTGATAATGCCGTGCATCCAGTCCGAGCACATATAAAAAACCAGATCCTGAATCAAACTCAAATTCATCATTATACGCCAAGCTAAATCGACGAACGATCTCACTATAAATCTTGTAACGCGTACCGTTTTTGATGTTGATCGATACATCCAATGTATTATCGAACACGTATTCCAAGCGTATCCCAGCGCGCTGTTGATTGGCACTAGGTGTGTTGAGCGACTGTACGTCAGTGGCTAGTTCTGCTACACGATCATTACGTAAGGTAAATCGAGCACGAAGACTTGTAAAAATATCTAATGGGTAACGAACTTCATATTGACCTAGTGTAGTGGTGAATTCTTCACGGGGTCTATTCATACTTGTGTTCAACGCATTTTCGCTTTGGCGCCTTACCTTTCGATAAGCAGCAAAACGCTTATCTAACCTTTTCTTCTTAGCATCAAATATTAGGAAAAATTCAGAGCCATTAAATGTAGTCGGCATCCGCACACCACCCTCTATTTGATAATCTTCAAATAGATCTTTAAAATTTGTTTTCAATAAGATCCCTGGAGCAGGCGTATTGGTAGTATTGCCCTCACCAGAATAAGTATTGAGCCCGTCAAAAAGCAGACTATTATCTAAGTTAGTAGTAATAAAATCTGTCCTAAACTTGACACGATAAGCGGTGATTCGCGCGGACTTAAATTTTAAAACTTGCTTCTTCTCTTGCATTACATTTTCTGAAAATAAATTATCGTTTTCTTCAAACGCAATATTCCCGTCATCCTTATCTTGGTCGATCAATGGTACTTCTTCTTCCTCATCAAATTCACTCTGAAAGGAATAATTATCAATATCAATATCTTCCTTTTCGTTCTCCACAATCTTCTCTTTATCCTCCTCTTTCGTTAACACATTGGTATCCACAGAAAAGTCTTCTTCTATGAGAAATCCGTTGATACCGCCAAATTTTTTGATTTGTTCTATGAATACGGTTGGAGCAGGATTTCTTTGAGTTTCAGGTTTATAAGGTTGTTTATAAATAGTGTGTTCTCCATTATGTGTCACTACACTAAAAGCTTCATTGCCGACAATATCTTGCTGTCCGAGACTACGCGTATAGTCTGTGTTAGCATAATTGATAGCGCGTTTTTTCCATACGGGTTCGATGGTAGTGCTGACTACAAGACTAGAATCTAGCCGCTCTAAAATGGAATCTTGCGGTATTATAATCTCCGTCTCATCTGTGAATGTGATGCGCTGATTGTAAAAAGCTATGTACTCCTCAAACTTTCCAGTGTACCTATTATAAATTCCTGTCTCATCACTGAGATAAGAAAAATAGGAAGTGTCGATACCGACAGGTTGGCGTTCATTCGCAAGCGGTGTATCTGTGATGCGGATCAGCTCCGTACTTCTATTTTCTAAATCATAGTAGAAAATATCCATCTTAGTGATCGGCATGATGGTATCTAACTTTTCAGGCTTGATCTGCACATCAGTTCTATTGGATGCAAACAAAACACCCAGCTGATTATCCGTTCGAATCACTTGCGCGTCTATATCATCATAAAAGTCTTGGGTGATGCGTTTCGTCTGCCGATTGGTCGTCTGATAAATAAACAAATCAGAATAGCCTCCGACGATACCAGAAAAAACCATCTCCGTATTATTAAAGTAATCCATACTTAGCACCCGCATATATTGAGGGTCCAGTGGCTCCGTCGTATTCAGTTTAGTATCGATATCCAAAGTATATAGGTATGCAATATCACGCTTTTCGTACAGCACGGATATTTCTGCACTATTAGGCTTCCATGCTATCAGTGGATAATTATAGTCTGTCGCCTGAAATGCATTCCTAAAACCCGTCTTAAAAATCATGTCTTTAGTCCCCGTCTCTAAGTTGTAAACGTACACTTTGATCTTGCCAATTTCATTTTGCACATAAGACAAATACTTGCCATCAGGGCTCATTTTGATATTGCTATAAGGCGTGTTACGCTTATTTTTTATTGGTAAAGGTTCACCAAGTTCACTCACTCGATTATCTTCGTCGCGTGCGTAGCGACTTTTAAAAAAACCCTCCCATTCTTTAAGGGTCCGCTCATAAGAGTTACCTAGCACATAGAGGAACCCACTTTCTATGGACCTATTTATCCGAGTCAGATATAGCAGATTGGACACCGTTGACTTTCCATAATTCTCACTCATATAAAACCATAGTGACTGCCCCATCAGATAAGGATGCTCTTCCACGGCATCCTTGAAGCCCTCGAAATCTTCACTCATGATAATATCCTTGAGTGCACCATCCAGTTCTGTATTCCAAGAGTTGCCGATGTAGGCTACCAGGCCATTCTTAAACCAGTCCGGCAAGTTGAGCATTACTGCATTTTGTACTATCTCTTGTAGATTGGATCCGAACAACATTGCATTTAGATACACAGAAGCGATACCTTCCCTGATCTGCTGACGCAGATGATTGTGATCTCCATTAAAATAAATAAATACCTTGTTTCCGACAATCTTCGTCTGCCCAGCGTTGTTGATAAATGCCTCCTCGCTTCCTATATTCGACTGCTTTAGATCAGTGATATCAGCATACACGATCAGTTCTATCTTATCGTTTATTCGGTGTTCGAGAATTCCTTGTATCTCATCGTGATCCATCTCCGCCAGCTGCACGGCTGCCTGTCCGACATACCGCGCCTTCCCGTACCAGTAGGTGATAAAGTTCGGCGTCTCATATTGCAGCCACTGATCAAAATCGTCATGGTGCTGGACCCTATTTTTGCCAAACTCTACGGTAGAAGTCTGCGCACATATCCATCCAGTAGAAAGAAATGAAGCAAAAAGGAAAAGCAGTATACGTCTGGATGTCATTACAATAGGTTTATTTTGAGATGCTTAGCACCAAGCACAGCGTTCTGAATGATTCACATATTACAGATATATTCATATAAAAACAACGGTTTTTTTCGATTATTTTGCCGAGTCTGTTCCCAATTGGATAATTATACCTACATTTCTGCCTCAAATCAGCCATACAAAGGCACTTCACTATTAGTTAAAAACGAAATTTTATGTCAGTTGTTGTCGTTTTCACCTTCAATGATTTTTCCGAAAACACCTATTTGATCTACGATGATACCAAGGAGTGCATCATTATCGATCCAGGTAATAACAATCCCTCGGAGGACAAGACACTCACTGACTTCATTGAGGCCAATGACCTGAAGCCAGTTCGCCTGATCAACACCCATTGTCACCTCGACCATGTGTTCGGCAACAAGTACGTGGCCGACAAATATCAGCTCGGATTAGAGATTCATAAGGGCGAAGTTCCCGTATTGGAGTCCACCCCGCAGGTATGCGCCATGTACGGCATTGCATACAACAATCCCTCGCCCGCACCCACCGCTTTCTTAGCTGAAGGCACGAAGTTGACTTTTGGCGATACGGAGCTGAGTATTCATTTTACGCCTGGGCATTCCCCTGCCAGCATTTCGTTTTATTGCGCGCAAGACGCTTACATCATTGGCGGCGATGTCCTATTTAAAGGCAGTATCGGTAGGACGGATTTGCCAGGTGGCAACTTCGACACCCTCATCGCGAGTATCAAGGAAACGTTTCTTAGCCTACCTGATGACACTGTGGTTCACTCAGGTCATGGTCCACAGACTACAGTCGGGGAAGAGCGAGCCAACAATCCATTTTTGCAGTAATCTTTTTAGGATAATAATTTGGGCGTGCCCGCTGACCATCCGCTGAAAAAGCGGCTGGTCAGGGTCAGGCTGTACATGACTTCGCGTGCGCTGCGGTCCTTGCCTGCCCAACGTTTCTAGGCGGAGGACTGCCTCGAAGAAGAGGCATCATTACCATCCTTCACGCGGGTTATGAAGCCTACATGAGAAATATTATATTAGTGAAAATTAGTAGGCTTGTTTTGATCGAGCATACTCATTTCACCACCACTTTTATTACGCAAAATAATCGCGACATGCCGCAGGCATCCAAGCGCGTCGCTCGGAGAGCGAGAGGACAAGCGGTGGTAGCGGCATCCCGTTTTTTTACCTCTTGGTAAAACAACGGGGTACAGCGGACGACGCGGTGCCGGCGCCGATAGGCACGGTATGGCCCCTCAGAGTAGTAAGAATCTCTGTCCTTCCTAAAATATTCCCCTACTAAAAGTCCGTCTGATTGTTATCAATACTTTAAAAACGGGGTAGAGGTGGGCATATTTGCGGAAATAGGCTTATTTTTGAGTGCTAAAAGATTTAGGAAATAAAAAAATAGGAATTCATGAAATATATAACTTTGATGTGTGTGCTGCTATGTGCTGGTGTGGTGCTAACTTGTACGAGTGCGGATGCGAATGTGAATGCGGGGGATAAGGCGACTGCAAAATCCAAAACTGTGGCTGCGAAGGACACGATTGTACCGCAAACGAAGACGGTGGTGAATAAGCGACCAGAACGTCCCTATATGGTTAGTAAGTCTCGACCAAAGACAGAGATAGATCATACTTATCCATTTGATTTGGCGCTGACGACGGGGCAGGGAAAGTCAACGAGTACGAAGGACGTGCTGAAGAAAGGGAAGCCGACGGTGGTACTGTTTTGGCTGACGACTTGCTATCCGTGTCGAATAGAGATGGCGGCGATCAAGAAAAAATACGATCAGTGGCAGGAAGAAACGGACTTCAATCTGATAGCGGTGTCGACGGACTTCGATAAGAACTACGACAATTATCTGAAGTATGTGAAGGACGCAGAATGGCCTTGGGAGGCGTATCATGACACGAATCGAGAGTTTAGAAATATCTTGCCTGGGGAGCTGAATGGTTTGCCGCAGACTTTTGTGTTTGATAAGAATGGAGAGATCGCGATGCATAAGAAGAAGTTTAGATCGGGGGATGAGGATAAGCTATACGAGAAGGTGAAGCTGTTGGCTGCTAAGTAATTGGACGTTAAATAAAACAAATGTTGATCTGGATCGTATGATTAATATAGTCCTGACTAAAGGGGACTATATTAATTATTTAATCAAAAAAAAACGTACGAATATGGCTATCATGAAGGTTATCGAAATCATGGCTGACTCTAAGAAGAGCTGGGAAGATGCAACTGCAAATGCAGTGAAGAAGGCGAGTAAGTCAGTAAATAATATCAAGTCTGCTTATGTACAGAATCAAAATGTGGTGGTAAAAGACGGCAAGATTTCTGCATACAGAGTAAACGTGAAGTTGACATTCGAGGTGGGATAGATTCTGCCGACGCAATGTATAAAAGCCAGGCACCTGACAGTGCTTGGCTTTTGTAATTTTAGGAGGACGGTAAACCTTATCTCTATTCTTCGATTCACTTGAAAATCAGGCTAAAAATGACGTATTTTGCAGCCTACTTATAAATTTTAGTTTATGATCAATATTAGTTTTCCAGATGGTAATGTCAGACAGTATGAAGCAGGGGCAACTGCTATGGACATTGCAAAATCCATCAGCGAAGGTCTCGCTCGGAATGTACTATCGGCGCGTATCAATGGCGAAGTATGGGATGCTCATCGCCCTATTTCTGAAGACAGTAAAATAGAACTGCTGACCTGGAATGATGAGGATGGTAAGAAGACGTTTTGGCATAGTTCGGCGCACTTGATGGCGGAGGCCTTGGAGCAGATATATCCTGGAATCAAGCTGGGCACGGGCCCGGCGATCTCCAATGGATTTTACTACGATATAGATCCTGGAGAACATAAGATTTCGTCTGATGATTTTCCTAAGATCGAGAAGAAGATGATCGAGCTGGCGCGGGAGAAGAATGCTTTTGTCCGTAAGGATATCAGTAAGGAGGATGCGCTGAAATACTTCACGGAGAAAGGGGATGAATATAAAATAGAGTTGATAGAAAAGCGGGGTGCGGATGAAGCATTGACGCTTTATACGCAGGGTGGTTTTGTCGATCTTTGTCGTGGGCCACACTTGTTGGATACGTCGAAGATAAAGGCGGTCAAGCTAATGAATGTTGCGGGTGCATTTTGGCAGGGGGATGATACCCGTCAGCAGATGACGCGTATATACGGTGTATCATTTGGTAAGCAAAAAGAACTGACGCAGTACTTAGAAATGCTAGAGGAGGCGAAGAAGCGCGATCATAGAAAATTGGGTAAGGAACTTGGCTTGTTTATGTTTTCGGAGAAAGTGGGTGGTGGTCTGCCGATCTGGTTGCCGAAGGGCGCTGCATTGCGTTCGCGACTAGAAGATTTTCTCAAGAAGGAACAACTGAAGCGAGGTTACCAACCTGTAATCACACCACACATCGCCAAGAAAGATTTATATGTAACTTCTGGTCACTGGGAAAAATATGGGGAGGATTCTTTCCAACCGATACAGACGCCGAAGGAGGGCGAAGTATTTATGCTGAAGCCGATGAACTGCCCGCATCACTGTGAGATATTTGCCAATGAACCGCGGTCTTATCGTGACCTTCCATACCGTCTTGCGGAGTTCGGTACGGTGTATAGATATGAGCAGACGGGCGAGCTGCATGGCTTGACGCGTGTGCGCGGTTTTACGCAAGATGATGCGCACTTATTTTGTACGCCTGATCAGGTGAAGGGGGAGTTTATAGATGTGCTAGAGCTCACGATGCACGTGATCAGCAAGATGGGTTTTGAAGATTTTACGGCGCAGATTTCGCTGCGTGATCCCGATAATAAAGAAAAATATATTGGTAGCGATGAGAACTGGGAGAAAGCAGAACGCGCTATTATTGAAGCGACTCAGGAGTCTGGATTGAAGACGACAACGGAGCTGGGCGAAGCGGCATTTTATGGCCCAAAGCTGGACTTCATGGTGAAGGATGCCTTGGGTAGATCTTGGCAGTTGGGTACCATCCAGGTGGATTATAATTTACCGGAGCGTTTTGAGCTGGAGTACATTGGTGCGGACAATAAACCACACCGTCCCGTGATGATTCACCGTGCTCCGTTTGGTTCTATGGAGCGTTTTATCGGGGTACTGACGGAGCACTGCGCGGGTAAGTTTCCGCTGTGGTTGACACCAGAGCAGTATGCGATACTACCAATCAGTGATAAATATATCGACTACGCCAAAAAAATCGAGGCGGAATTGAATCAGCATGATATCCGCGGCTACATCGACGATCGCACCGAGAGTATCGGTCGTAAGATTCGGGATACGGAGGTCAAGAAAATTCCATTTATGTTTATCGTCGGCGAGAAGGAGGAGGAGTCGAAAACCATTTCTGTGCGTAAGCAGGGGGATGGGGATTTGGGGGCGATGACGATGGAGAAGTTTGCTGCTTATTTTCAAGAACAACTTTAGGGGAATTATGAATGAGAAAAATGCAGTATATTATTTGTTATTAATTTGGATGTGACAGTGCGCACAAAAAAAGCCTAGCTATGAAGCTGGGCTTTTTTTGTTCATCCTGTCAGGCTATGTGTGACTCGTTTCTGGGCACGATAGGCTAGACAAGTAGAATGAAACAAGGATCTGGTATGGTCCCTAATACCTATTACTCATACCATAACGGTATTATATTATCGGGAGCCATATAAGTAATCACGGTATTCTAAAAATCCATTCTTTCTGCTTAGAAATTTTCTGTAATTAGATACCGTTATCGTGTATTGATGGGGGGAGTAATTTGATAATTCTTTAGGTAATTTTTCATAGATATCGGTCGCTGACTTCAAATTTTCAAATTTCTTTATTACAAATACTTTTTGATATTTTACATCTGCTTTTAGATTAATTTCATATATAATGGGTGTACGCTCTGATATGCTTTTAAAGTGATTC
>ENA-ORXM01001075-ORXM01001075.1-marine-metagenome-genome-assembly--contig:-NODE-1075-length-40563-cov-6.572494_pt1 | contig 40563 bp, 38 predicted proteins | sample MGYA00237867_ERZ511480 | MGnify/ENA primary metagenome ERZ511480 (study PRJEB26309, sample SAMN06266103) | marine metagenome | isolation source: Algal blade | place: United Kingdom:Sidmouth, United...
CAATAGCAAACGGTGAAGCCCATGGCCGGTGCTCATAGTTACGTTGAGCCCGTTCGTTTACATCAGCAAGTCGGAACAACGCCACTGATGTAGTCGTACCGAGACCAGCGAAGCCGTATCCGAAGATATGAGCAGTGATGGTTTCAATGCGCCACAGGTAAGCCGACAAAACCACAAAAAGTGCGGCTAGCCAAAGCCACAAGATCGCTCCGAAACTTGAGGGCTTCCACCCTCGGGAACCGCCACGGGACTGCCGTCCCTTCTGATTCGTTTCAGTCTTTGAAGCGGCCCACCCGTCGCTCGTCGCCTGAGTCGGCTCCTCGGATCCCCAGGGCGATGGGGTGTCCCATGGTGATGAGGTCAAGAATCACTCCATGTTTTCAGAACAAGAAGTACAGACCACATCAGCAGCACAACGAGAGGCCACCAGGTTCGCCTCGACAACGTCGACATGTGCCCTCTCCCCGTTTGGTTCTCTTATGACCGCAATTGGCGGCCATGCTTGTCGGACGCCACCTATGTACGAAGCAACTGTGACAGCGAGAGATCGACGGCCAGAGATCAGTGAGCTGACCATTAACTGTCACATCTGTGAACTACTGAGTGTGATCATTGCTTCGCGAGTTTCTGATAGGTCAGCGACAGGACACCTATTGGGTCCCCCTCAGGGTCCCCATCATGGTGACAAATCACATTTATGTAACTAGTCTTAAGACGCACTACCCACTGCGTCAACAATCGAAAGCCCCTGACCGTGTCTGCACCAACCACACCAGATGCACCATTGAGTGAAATTTTCGCGGCCTCCCTCAAGGAATTCGACTCGCCCAATACATCACCAGCGAACGTTTCGATCGAACGCGGTGCCGAATTGGTTCGAGCCGACCGAGACGGGCGAGCTCACAAGGAATAATGCGTCTCGTTCTTGACGCATCGATTGTCTTGCCCCTGGTTGCCTTCGCTACCCCCGAGGCAAACGAGTTACGCCAGTGGACCGAAGAGAAGCTCGCTGGCGATGACGCCCACATCATCGATACCTTGACTCCGCTCGAAGTCGTTAGTGCGCTTCGCCGTCTTGAAGCCAACGGCGAAATCGATCCGGACTGGGCTGGGTCAGTTCAACGTCGCTTGTTCGGATGGCCCTACGTGCGCGAGCGAATGACCCAACCACGACTCGAGCGAGTGTGGGAGCTGCGGCACAACTTCACCCCATACGACGCCGCCTACCTGGCCACCACAGAAGCGTTGCAATCTGAGCATCTTGATGACATCGCGTTGCTCACGGCGGACAACAAGATTCGGAATGCTCCTCGTGCCACTTTGCCGTGCCCCGTGCTGACGTTTCCTGGATAGCCACGAGCCCTGCGGGAGCCTTACGAGATCTCGTTCATTCGCAGGGATCGGATGTCGACCCGTTCGATCTCGACGGGGCCAATCGGTAAGTCACTCATCTGGACGTTCTCCCTAGAAGTAGTGGCTGTGCGTCAACATTGTGGCTCAACCGCCCAGCATGCGCCTACAGCAGTCCCCAAGGGGAAGCGTTTGTGAACTCCAGCGCTCAGCCACCTGTTCCGAAACGGTGAGTTCGATTAGGTCAGGTCCAATTCGGGGAGCGCATCGATGATGTCGAGCGTGCGCATGGAAACCGTCACGACAGAGCACAGCAGGTCATAGATGTAGCTCGGCTGGTCATGTTCGGTTGCCCAGTCGTTGGGATCGTTCACGATGCCCGAGGCCTTGTGGGTCTTGACCTGATACTGGTTCAGGATCCAGTCAATCGCAGAGCGGCTGCCGAGTATGTAGTCGTGGGCGCGCTCAGGAATTCCAGCGATCGTGATGCGACTATTCATCTGGACCACGGTCTTGTCATCGACCTTCTTCTTGCTCTCGGGATCGGTGACCTTGGGATAGCGCATCTTCTCGACCCGCCACGCCGCAGGGTCAGCGCTATCGAAACCGTCGGCGAAGTTTGTTTCCAGATGCGGCCACGGTTCGACGCTCTCATAGTCGAGGTGCAGTGCAGCAAGGTCTCGGCCGGCTTGGCTGAACGCCCAGAAGTCTTCGACAGTGTCGACCTGCGGTATACGGGGGAGCGACTTCTTGAGGTCAGCGGCGAAGGCGGTGCGGTAGTCCGGCGAGTGAAGGATGCCGTAGACGTAGTAGAAGAGATCCTGGTCGCTGATCGCTGTGTCAAGTTCCTGGTAGCGGACCAGGGCGGCAGGATTGATGTTGGAGTTCCAGTCATCCGTTTCAAGCGATCCGAACAACTGCGCTGAGTCTTTGCTTGAATCCACAGACCAGACCGATTCCGGCAACCAAACCGATGGCCCACTTCCCCAGAAGCCGAGGCTCGGCAGAGAGTCGACGATCATCGCGCTGAAGTTGTGTGTCGAGCCTGTGCCGTTGACCCCAATAGAAAGTGTGCGGGCACCAGCAGTTGGATAGATGTGGGGGAGTTGGTAGGTGCGATCGTTCAGGTGGCTCGCGTAGTTCACTTGCCGCCGCTCAAAGGGTCGATAAATGGCGTCAGCGATCGCATCAATGGGACGGTCATGGTGCGTTCCGTTGACCAACGTGTTGAAGTCCTTAACATTCCAGCTGAACTTCACTGGATCTAGGTCGACGAAGTTCTTCGCCCTCGAAACGTTTGATTGCACGGTCCCGTTCAGCTTTGGATGGGCGGCCAAGAACCGGTCTACTTCGTTGTTGAAGAAGTCGACCATGCGCATGGCGTTCTGTTCGAGTTGAGACCGGCTGCTGTTGTAGTTCCAGGCATCGCGCGCTGTAGACAGACCACGACTCCTGAGTCTGAAGAGCGATGTAGGATCGTCGGGATCGCAGATCGGGTCAAACTCATTGAAACGATCGGAACGTTGGTTGATCCAGTCGCCGTGCTCGTTCGGCTTGATGCTTCGCCATTCGACAGCTTCGAGCGGATTCGCCACAGCGCCGTTGGCGGTGAGAACTGAGAGTTTTTCCGTGCGATTGAGATAGTCGCCGATGTCACGGTAGTGAAGCTGCACACCGCTCAGCGGGATCGGCCCTGATTCTTTGACCGCAACGATGATGGCGACGGTTGCCCGGCTACCACCGCCGAAGATCTTGCCGCCTTCCTTCTGCGATAGTTCTCCTGCAGTGCGTTGGTTACCACGAAGGTTGTAGATGTACAGGTGGTGGAACTCTTCGGCGACCGAAAGCCGCAAGCCGTCAGCGGTGTTGCCGTCGATGTAGCCACCGTTGGATACGAAGGCGACTATCCCACCAGCGTCATTGTCGATGACTCGGTCGGACGCCCAGCGAAGCGCACGGATGTAGCTGTCGTAGAGCGAGTTCTTGTTGGTCGCGGTTGACTTCGCTGCATACGTCTCAGCGATGCGGCCGTCGATTGTGGGGTACGCCAGATTGGCGGCGTTGTCGTTGGCGTCCTTTTGGCCGGCTGAGTAGGGCGGGTTGCCGAGGATGACGCGGATTGGCAGATCCTGCTGTTTGCGAGCGCGTTCGGAGTTGTTGTCGAAGACTTCGAGCGTGGTCGAGTTCTCGACCATTTGGAAGGTGTCGGTATAGACGATGCCGGGGAAGGACTCGTACTGGTCACCGGACGCGAGATCGTGGTAGGTGGCTTCGATGTTGATAGCAGCGATGTAGTAGGCGAGCAGCAGGACCTCGTTGGCATGGAGCTCGCTGGTGTATTTGCGAGCGAGATCGTGGGGCTTGATCAGCCCGGACTGGAGCAGCTGAACAATGAACGTTCCGGTCCCGGTGAATGGGTCGAGAATGTGCACGCCCTCGTCGCTGATCGAGCAGTCGAAGTGTTTGCGCAGGGCATTGTCAGCTGCACCCAAAATGAAGTTGACCACGGGCAATGGGGTGTAGACGATGCCGAGTGCCTCGGCGGTCTTGGGCAGGGCCTTGGCGAAGAATCGTTCGTAAAGCTCGGTGATGATCTTTTGCTTGCCTGCTGCGTTGTCGATTCCTTCGGCCCGCTTGGCGACGTCGGCGTAGAAGCGGTCGAGCGCCTCGGTCTCTCGGTCAAGGGAATGCTCGTCGAGCAGGTCGATCATCGATTGCATCGTGACCGACACCGGGTTCGATCCAATGAAGTCGTAGTCGGCGAACAGCGCCTCGAAGACGGGTCGAGTAATCAGGTGCTGGCTGAGCATCGAGATTGCATCATCGGTATCGATGGAGTCGTTCAGGATGGCTCGCAGGCCAGCCTCGAACTTCTCGAACTCAACGCCGAGGCCTGTGTCGGGGTCCTCAATCAGTGCTCGTATCCGGGTTTCATGCCGGCCAGCGATTTCGGCAACATCGTTGGCCCAGTCTTCCCAATAGTGCCGAGTACCAACCTTCTTGACGATCTGAGCGTAGATCGCATCGCGGACTTCGCCCATCGGGAATGCGAGCTGCACGCCCGCACCCCACGGATCATCTTCGAGGCCATTGTCGAGTGTGGTCGTTGGGCGCTCGCCGAGTGGAGCGCCGTGCACGTCGATGATGTCGGGCTTCTCGTCGTTGAGATCAATCTGGTTGACCACTGCATTCAGTCGTTCATCGTGTGAGCGCAGCGCGTTGAGAACCTGCCATACGACCTTGTACTTCTTGTGATCACTCAGGGCCTGAGCCGGTGGGACACCAGCAGGGATTCCAATCGGGAGGATTACATAGCCGCGTTCTTTGTCATCGGACAGACGCATGACCCGACCGACTGCTTGGATGACGTCGACCATGGATCCTCGAGGCTCAAGGAACATCACAGCATCGAGAGACGGAACGTCGACGCCCTCGGTCAGGCACTTGGCGTTGGAGAGAATTCGGATGCGTTCCTCGCCAATGTCTTCTGCAAGCCAGGCGAGCTTTGTCTCGCGCTCAATCGAATTATGCGAGCCATCTACATGGTCAAGTTCGACGACCATGTCTTGATTGTGTTCGGCTAACTCGCCATAACGGTCGGCAAGCAGATCCATCTCGACGGTGAACCGCTGCGATGCCTTGATGGTGTTTGAGAAGGCCAGTGCGGTTTGCATCGGAACCGTGTCGTCAGCACGAAACGTTGTTCCCTTGGCGTCGCGCTTGGCGAGTGCGTTGAGCACACCCACAAGCTTGGTGGCGCGGTCCAGGTTCATGTCGTTGTTCTCGTCGCTGAGAAGCGTCTGGAACCCAGCCGAGACCGCTTCTTCATCAACGGCGAGCACGATCACCCGGTAGTCGGTGAGCAGTCCCCGGTCCACTGCTTCGCGGAAGCCCAGACGATGGAACTCCGGCCCGTACACCTCTTCCTTGTCCATCGACGCGAGCCAGGCATCTTCTTCTTTCGCTGCGGCCTGTGACGCATCGCTGAATACTCGGGGTGTGGCCGTCATGTAAAGACGCTTGTCAGCCGCGATGTGAGCGTTGTCGTGCACTCGGGTGAAGTTGGAGTCATCGCCATCGGCCAGCGTGACACCAGTCGTGCGGTGCGCCTCGTCGGCAATGATCAGATCGAAGTCGGCAAGGCCAGCGGCCTGAGCGTCGGTGATCACCGACGTCGAGTGATATGTCGAGAAGACGACTGACATGTGGCCATTCGGGGTGCGGGCCACGCTCTCGACCAGACCGTTGGGGTCTGTCGTTGGCGGAACGATCAGGTCGAAAGGCGAGATGTCTTCGTCCTTTGACTTCTTGCCCGCCTTCTTGTCGGAGCAGACTGCGAACGGGGTCATGGGTATCGAGGCGTGAGCGCCCCACTCTTTAACGGTCTGTGACAGCAGGCTGATGGACGGGAGAAGGACGAGCACCTTGCCGCCTTCACCAGCCACTCGCTCGGCGATCTGTTGACCTGTGAACGTCTTGCCGGTACCGCAGGCCATGATCAGCTTGCCGCGATCGCTGGCCTCGAAACCGGCCAGTACGGCCTTGATGGCTGTTCGCTGATGTGGACGAGGATCCCTGGTCGAACGTCTGACCTCGTCTGCCTTCTCGGGCGTCCATTGCGCCCAGTCCACGCCTGACCCAGCTAGGTCACTAGCTCCAACGACAGTCACGGGCTTTGCGTGGTTGCCGACTGTGTTCTGCAGATTCTTCGTCGGTGGTGCCGTCGTCACGATCATTCCATCGGCGAATCGATCCTGGCCGAGCAGGCCGAAGAACGACCCGACGTGATCGAGCGTGAGCGAGGCCTTGTCGTCGTAGAACTTGGCTTGGATGGCAGTGAGTGCGCCTGTGACGCGGTCCTCGGCAACAAGATCGATACCCGTGTCGATCTCGCCAACCGCGCCAGGCCAGTCCTCCCACAGCCACACGTTCTTGAACCGCGTCGCCCACAGCGGCGCCACCCGCAACGTGGCAGCGACGAGCCGTTCGAAACGCTTGCCCTTATCGAGCTGATCTGTTGATAGATCCCGCAGCGTTGCCAGGACCCGTGCGAATTCTGCCTCGGGTGTCACCGGTACAACCTAGGCGTGCGGAAGGGGAGACCCTGTGAATGGAAACTCGTTACTATCGAAAGGCGCAGCGCTGTCACACAATGCAGGCGGGTCCAAGGATTCGGGTGCTGAGCCCATCTCGTAGATCCTACAAGTCTGTACAACGTCGGGGCCTTGCATTTTTCAACCATCGGGCTCACCAGCTCCACTATTCACGGTTGCCCGCCAAGTGTTGGCGATGGTTGAGCCAGCTCCGAGCAGCGAAACACGGCATCGTGTGGTCAGAAGAGCTCGCCAGTGCAGAATCGGTCGAGGCGTTCGACCTGCGCCTCTGGAACGGTGTCGTGGGCGCCGTTGTTCTCAGCGAGAAAGGCGTCTCCCAGCTCCAACCAGAAGGCGGGATTCGGAGTGCTGGTTCCCGCCAGAGTCACGCCGGGAGAGCCCTCCAGGGCCTCGCCAAAGTCGCCGACTACATCTCGGACTAGATCAGGTTGGCGGCGCTCATCTCCGAGCCGGCCGTTGAGGAAGCTGACGCACACGGTTATTGAATCGTCGATCCGGTAGACGGGCTCCGAGCCAAGGATGCTCGAGGGCTCCGAGGTGTCCAGCGCTGCCGAGAAGCTTCCGGCGGTGATGATCGTCTCTGCCGAGTCGAGTTGCGTCTTATAGAACAACCGATCGCCAGCCGATTCACCGTCGACCGAGACAGATGCAGAAATGACAAGGACGCCTCCATCGGGAAGGTTCGTCGTGCCCGCAACCCTCAACGTGTAGGCATCTTCGCTTACCGACCAGTCGATGAAGTAGGTGCCGCGAGGTACGGGAGTTGCGTTTGGCGTGCTTGTTGGTTCGGGCCGTGGCGTTGGCGGCACTGCGGTGGGTTGTGGTGTGGGTGTGGCGGTTGTTTGCAGTTGTGCAGGTGCTGGGGCCTGGGTGGGCTGTCGTACTGGTGCAGTCGTTGAGGCTGGCTGAGTCGGTGCTAGCTGCACCTGAGCGTTGGTCGGAGCCGCCGCAGCCGTTGTGGGCGCTTGCGTGGTCGTTCCGGTCGCGTCGTCTTTCTCGCCGTAACCAAGGGCGCCAAGCGTGAACCCGAGCGCCGTGATGGCGATAAACCCGCCGCCCACCCACTTGGCGATCGTGACGAACACGTTCGAGCCGCTCGTGCTGCGGGTCGGCGGACCTGTCGGCGGGCCCGTTGGCAGCCTGTTCGGTTCTTGGTAACTCATTTGTGCACTCGTGTCCTGCTGTTGACGTGTTGGTAAGAAAGATGGCGCGGCCGAAGTAGCGGTCTGAAGCGTTTCGTGCGTGCGAATCAGTCGGCACGGGGCACCTCAAATCCTGAGGTGTCGAAAAAGGAGGCAAATGATACACATCGGAAAGAACCGACTTGTACGTATCATCCGCCGGAGCCTGCGAAAGAGACTTTCCAAACGTCGAAGCGAACCGAATCTGGTAGCTCATCGCTTGTCCTCAGGCAGTGTCGACGCAACCAGAGGCTCTTGAACCCTGCACGGACGTGTCCAATCTAAATGCAACACGCCACCACAGTGTGCGTTGCGCGCCTGGCTTAGCAAGGAATCCGTTTGCCCATCACCAGCGCCTCTCGAGCTAGCGGCATCGAGGATCAGGCCGGTGAACGTCGCGGTGAGGAACGACTCATGACCTTCTGATTCAGAGTGCTCGAGCACCTCAGCCAAGAGCGACGTTCGGAATTCGGCCGTCCGAGGCCCGAGACCTTGCTTAGGCATTTGACCTACTCTGCCCGTTCAACTGGCGGAAACCCTCTCAGCTCCAAGTTCATAACTACGGCGATATTTTTCCGTGTGTCTCGGCAACATATATGCGAGTTCTCGATTGGTGGTTCCAAGTCGTAGGTCGATACAGCTATGTCACGATTGTCTGTGACAACTGCGGCGATCAACCCCGGTCCACCCGGTATGACGCACAACGACGCGGGCACTGCTGTGCCGGTCCCGCAAGCTGCTGCTCGAGTTGTTTCGACTTGCGGCATCGGGCTCGACGGAGCACGACTCTTCTTCCTCGGCTGGAGCTGCCCCGGTTTGTCGACACCAGCGGTCACAACCAGCATTGACAGTAGGTAATGTTGAACTTACGCTCGCCCTCTTCAGTTGACGAAGTAGAGATATGAGAAGCTACGCATGAGTCATCCACCTCAATGGCATCTCGACCCTCAAGGTCTATACGACCTGCGCTATTGGGATGGACAGCAGTGGACGTCGTGGGTCTGCGATCGCGGCGGGGAACCTTTTAATGACACGCCGCCATCCCCACCCCCGCCTACGCCTTTTTCCGCACACATAGCAACCCGGAACCCCACCGACATTCCACCCCCAACCGCCAACGTCAAACCGGCCCCCGCTCCACGAAATCCCGCCGACATTCCACCCCCAACCGCCACCCCTGCGCCGCAAAGGCCCGCGGACATTCCACCCCCAACCGCCAACGTCGAACCAGCCGCCGCGCGGCCCCAGGACACGCTCGTTCCGAACGTTCTCGAGTGGGACAAGGCTGCGTTGAACCGGCTCGACAATGACGCTTCCCGCTTCACCAAGGATCTCGAGGCGCAGTATCGGTACCTCGCTGATCTGGTTCAGCACTCCGATAGAGACCTGCGCCAAGAATTCCAGAGTTACGCCGATGGCGAGCGGCGCCAGTTGCTCGATTCGATGCCTATCGAACGGCTCAAGGAATTTACCGACAAGAGCCTGAAGATCACACCGTTGCAGCGGGCGGGCTTCGACTTCGTGGGCGCGGTGGCCTTCGGGACCACCGGGTTGGAGCTCATCCCCGGGATCGGCACGGTCGGTGCTGCTTCACTGCGCCTGGCAATTGCGGCGGCGCGCAAATGGTCTCAAGACCAAGTCGTCACCATGCCTCGACCCGACCAGCTGCGGCTTGACCGCACGGGCCTACTACGTGCCGCCGCCCGCGAACTTCGCTCCAAGGAGGTTCCGCCAGGACTCGTCCCCCAACTGGAAACCACACTCGAAGCACTGCGCGATCAACTCGATGTGCTGCGCCAGGAACGACGAGGACGCTCTGGCCTACGCCGACTGTTCGGCCGCAGTGTCAGTGAAGAGCAAGTCCAACTCACGGCCCAAGATCTGCACGAAGAGATCTACTCGCCAGCACTGCTCGACCTGGCCAGACGTGCAGCGGCGGTCATCACCGAAACAACGGTGCCAAACACCTTCGACGAACTACTTCGTGAATACACCGGCAAGTTCGCCGACTACAGCTCGATCTTGGAGCAGGTCGTTTCCGAAATCGGTGGGGCGGGTGACGCCATGGTCGAGAAGGCTCGCGGCGGGCTACCAGCCAGTGTCGCCGCCCGCATCGAAGCACTTCCACTTCACACGATGGGCCTCAACGTTCATCTCCGCGGATACCAAGAGTTCGGCATCCAATTCATGATCGAGCAGGCCCGCACCGTGCTCGGCGACGAGATGGGCTTGGGTAAAACCATTCAAGCACTTGGCGCCATGGCACACGTCAAGAACACCGAGGAGGCGAGCAGGTTCATCGTGATCGCCCCGGCCAGCATCCTCGCCAATTGGGAGCGAGAGATCGAACGGCGCAGTGACTTCCAGACGCATGTGCTGCACGGCGCCCAACGAGAAGCGCTCATGGCGCGTTGGCTGAAGAGCGGCGGCGTTGCCCTCACCTCCTATGCCACCCTGCGGTCACTGCCACGTCTCGAGGACATCGCCGTCGACATGCTTGTTGCAGACGAAGCCCACTACGTGAAGAACCCCGGGTCGCAACGATCTCGAGCCGTCGAGCGACTGAGCCGCCACGCAAAGCGCATCATCCTTATGACGGGCACACCGCTCGAGAACAGGGTGGACGAATTCCAGAACCTGATTGCAATCGCCAATCCAGGCTTCTTGCGTGAGCTGTCGGTAGGCGCCTCCACCTCTAGTCGGCATGGCTTTCGAGCTGCAGTTGCACCGATCTATCTACGCAGGAATCAGGAAGATGTGCTGAAAGAACTGCCCGAGCGGATCGAACTCGAAGAGTGGGTCAGCCTGGGCTCTGCGGAACGCCAGGCTCATGCAGCTGCGGTCGGTGAGCGCAACATGATGGGCATGCGTCAAGCTGCGATATTTGGTGGCGGCCCGGAGTCAGCAAAGCTGCAGCGATTGCAGGAACTGCTCGAACATTACGCGGCCGACGGCCAGAAGGTCCTTGTCTTCTCCTACTTTCTCGGGGCATTGGACGCAGTGCAATCAGTGACGACCGGTTGCTTCCGTGTCGACGGTTCAGTCAGTTCGGCGTCGCGCCAGGATGAGGTTGATCGGTTTGGCAATGTCGACGGCCACGCAGTTCTTGCTGCGCAGATCACCGCGGGCGGCGTCGGTCTGAACATTCAAGCAGCATCAGTCGTCGTGCTGATGGAACCCCAATTCAAGCCGACGACAGAATGGCAGGCAATTGCGCGGGCGCACCGAATGGGTCAGACGCGGCGCGTTACCGTCCACCGACTCATCGCACGAGACTGCATCGACGAAAGCCTGCACCAGCTCGTCGCCGCCAAGACCAAGATTTTCGACGACTACGCCCGTGAGTCAATGCTGAAGGAGGCCACCGCCGCCTCGACCGATCTTGTCGACGGTGGCCTGATGAATCAGCTACTGCAAATGGAGGCCGATCGGCTCCAACTATCCACTTCCGGGGTCCGTGACTGAGCATCTGCTGAAAGATCGCTCACACGTCGGCTTCGTCGAACAGCTGGCCGCGACGCCGCCTGTCGCTGTCACGTTTCTTGCCGACTAATACAGGTGAGCTCTCCAACAGGTCAAGGCGGATCAAGGCGGGTGATGGCCAGCGGACTGGCGCTCAGTCTTGTCCTTCTCGTGCTCGTTGGCTTGGCAGCACTAGTTCTTGCAGACAGCGATGCATCGACCAGTCGTCGGCGCGCATCTGTCGATGAGCTGACCGGCACCGCCGGCTGGGCGCTCGAGCTACTTGCGCAGCTACCAATCAGCGATGTTGCTGCACCCGTCCCCTACGACCGGGATGACTACGACGGCTGGCAAGACGTCGACGGTGACTGCCAGTCGACTCGCCACGAAACGTTGATCGCCGAGAGCGTCGGCGACATCGGCTTCACCGACAGCAGCGACTGCAAGGTCGCACGGGGCTCGTGGAACGACCCGTACACGCTCGTCGCGATTGCCGACGTGGCGAATGCATCTATCGACCACGTCGTCTCGCTCTCGGAATCTCATCACGCAGGCGCCTGGGCTTGGTCCTCGGAGTTCAAACGAGCGTTAGCCAACGACATCGATGATCCAGCAACCCTTGCGGTGTCGGCTACCTCGGTGAACGGCAACAAGGGTGCTCGTGGCCCAGACGAGTGGCTCCCCGACGACCCTGACGCCCGTTGTTTGTACTTGGTCGCTCGAGTTCGGATCAAGAGCAGGTGGCACCTGAAAGTGAGTTCGACAGAACATCAGGCACTCATGGCTGGGCTGACCAGATGTGTCGAACAGGAGTTGCCCACCGAGCCGGAGACAACCCCGCTCGTGATCGTCGATTTCAGCACAACCGTCCCGACCCCAAGACCCGCTGCAACGCCAATCATCACTCCAGGCACTTGCGATAGCAGATACCCCGCCACGTGCATACCGATCAGTGCCGGCGACCTCGACTGTGTTGATATCGCTCAGCGTGACTTTGAAGTGGCCGGAAGCGATCCACACAACTTTGACGGTGACGACAACGGCCTCGGGTGCGAAGTCCCGTCGGGCTGACCCTGCGCTCAGCTCTTGGATGCGAGCAGGGCTTCGATGCGGTCGAGCTGCTCTCGCAGGTCTTCTATCGCTGGCTCGTCGTCGTCCTTCACAAACAGCGCAGCGATGCTTGCGGTGAGCACCGATAGACCGGCGATGCCGACGATCATGAGCGTCACCGCCACCAGCCTGCCGCCGGTCGTTACGGGAAAGTAGTCGCCGTAGCCGACGGTTGTGCAGGTCACGATCGACCACCACAGCGCGTCGCCGAAGCTGTGCAAGCCACTACCTGGCTGCTCGTGTTCGAATGCCAGACCCAAGCCTGCGCCCACGACGATCACCAATGCAACCGTGGCGAAGAACGGTTGAAACCCTGGTCGACCGCCGATGCGGCGCAACGCAGCAACAGCTCGCCCGAGTCCCGATGCCGCCGTGGAGACGCGCAGCACTCGCATGAACCTGAGCGGTCGAAACAGCGGGAACAAGACGATGAACAGATCGATCTTGTGGCTGCGCACCATCTGCAAGCGACTCGGCGCCAGGTAAAGCAGCCAAAAGTACTCGACCACGAACGCGACCCAAATCGCCCAGCCAACTGCCTCGAACGCTGCCTCGGCATCAGAGGACATGTCGGCGAGCAGCGGGCCAATGAGGACAGGGATGAACAACAGTCCAAGGACGAACATCGCCGGTTCGAGCGTGCGCTCGACCAGTTCGTAGGAAGCGCCGTCAGGAGTGCGCTTCAGGTACTTCTGGGCGACAGCCCTTACCACGGGACCAGGGCGGACGTCTCTGCCAGACGGCTACGTACCCGAGCGTCGATCTGGCGGATGTTTGCTGGTTGAAGACCGAACTCGGCGCCGACCGTGATGGCTGGTGACGGGTCGCCGAGCGACTTCTGCGTCTGGTATTCGATGTGGATGCGCTGGTCACGCTCGTTGGCGACTTGCCTTACGTCGGCCAGCCAGTCGGCGATCTCGGCGCAGTCGGTTGCCAGCACATCGAAGTTCACGTCGTTGCCCACAGGCATCGGTGGGGCCACTGCGGGCGCATGCCATTCGGCCACGAACTCGACTCGTGGGTGGCCGAGCCACCCTACGATCTCGCCTCGGATTGCTCGGTTGGCCCACAGCCATGGCGGCGCGCCGCCCGGCTGCCAACGGGGTGCTCGGTCATACAGCACAAGCCCGGCCGAAAGGACCAAGAAGTCGACCTCGCTGGGTTTGCCGCCGACATCGCTTCGTCCGACCGACCCCAGGATCGACCGCACGGTGGATGTGAGGTCAGAGCGGAACTCGTCGACGAAGCGGAATAACGCCGTCGAGTCCCGCTCTGCCATTGCTTGCATCAAACAGCGCAAGCGATCTCCGCTGCCCTGTGTCTCTCCCGTAGCCACGGTTGTCCACACTGACGAATCCGTGTGACCGTTTTGTGACCATCATTTTCGGCACGCGTCACGCCCACGGTGTACAGATAGATCAGTGACCCGACTTCCCCCATGGATGACCCGCCGAGTGGCGCTCGTGCTGCTCGTCGTTGGCGTGACTCTGGTCGCGCTGGCACTGTGGGCCTACGGCACCGAGGCGATCGGTTCGTACTGCAACAACGGCGACCTGAGCGACTCGACCGGCCAAGGCACATGCTCTCGCAACGACGGCATCGATCGCAGCCGCGGCGACAACGGCGAACGCACCGTCGACACCGTCCTCGGCCTGCGCATCTTCTCGTGGATCGGCGTCACCAAGTGGCCTGCGCTGTTGGTGGGTGCCGTCGGCGCGGCGATCGGATTGGTCGGCCTAGGCGCGACCTCCATGCATGCAATGCGCTCGCCGACCACCGGCGCTGCACCTTCGCCAAAGCCGATCGACGAGATCGACGTGACCGCCGAGACCGGCTTCTTCGCCGGTGACTATCTGGAGCTCATGGTCGTGATCGACAAGAAGCCAAAAGGCTTCGCCGTCGAGGTCACCACACCCATGGGCTACTCGCGCCGGGCGCTGCGGAGCGAGCCGCTGCCGGCCGATCGAGGCGTGCAACAGCTGCGAGAACTGACCGCGAACGCAAGCCGGTGGGGCGGGCGAGCCAAGAACCAGTCCAAGGCGATCGAGGCGTTCGGCACCAACCTCTTCGAAGCAATCCTGACCTCGGCGTGCCACCAGGCTTACCGAGACAGCATCGACTTCGTGCGCAAGCACAACGCCGTGTTGCGCATCGTGTTGCAGGTCGACGACAGGCTCGCCGACATCCCATGGGAGTACCTGTATGACCCCGAGCGGGGCGCCTTCTTGTCACGCAGCCATGAGACATCGCTGGTGCGACTGCTGCCGGTAGCCGACGGCACTCGCAGCCACAGCGACATCGCCACCTTGCGGGTCCTGTCCATGGCGGCCTCGCCCCGAGGCACTGCACCTCTCGACATCGCCGATGAACAACAACGCATCCGCAGCGCACTTGCACCAGGAGCAGACGCTCACCAGGTCGAGCTCGAATTCGTGGACGGCGGCACCTTCCAAGCACTCCACGACGCGCTGCACGCCTTCAAGCCCCACGTGTTTCACTTCGCCGGGCACGGCGAGTGGGACACCAACGCCGACGACGGCGCCATCGTGTTCGAAGATCATGCCCGGCTCCCCCAGCCCCGCACCGGCAAGGACCTGGGCGTGCTGTTGAACCAGTCCGGTCTTCGGCTGGCGATCTTCAACAGCTGTCACGGCGCAACCCCATCAAAGGACGACCGCTTCGCCGGCATCACCTCGAGCCTGGTCGCCCAGGGCGTGCCGGCGGCGATCGGCATGCAGTTCGTATTCGACGACAAAGCTGCCGTGACCTTCAGCAGCACGCTGTTGCGAGAGCTCGGCGCCGGCGCACCGCTCGATCAGGCAGTGACCGCCGCGCGCATAGCCGTCTTCTCCAGACACGACGGCATCGAATGGGGCACCCCGGTGCTGACCACGCGCACCAGCCTGGGCGATGTCATCCCCCGCAGTTATGTAGGCGTCACGAACGCCCGCTCGTAGACCGACGGCGACCGCCACAGATCACCCGGCGTGACCCACCGACTGTCGTGCGCCACCCCCTCTGGCGGTGGCTCGCCTACCGCATACCCACACATTGCAGCCGTCAGCACCTTCATCATCTCGCCATAGTGGTCACGCCGTATCTTGGTCGTCGACGTGCCCCGATCAACAGCTGGTTCGGCGAGATAGAGATCGAGCAGACTCACATCGCCCAGCCGGGCCAGGTCCTGTTCGGTCATCGCAAACAGTTCGTCGACGGTGGGGCTGCGCTCAGGCCACACCGGGCCGCCGTCGCGCCACACTCGATGCTCGATCGCGCACGGCCCGCCCGCGTGCTCGTAAGCCAGCTGGATGAATGACGAGCAGGTGAGCGACGTCTTCCCCCGGTACTCCAGCGACTCCTTGCACTGGTTTGCTGCGGCCGCGATCGCTGCCTTGACTCGCTCAGGATCTTTCGCCACCAGACCTCGCTTGCTGGCCGAGATGATGCCCGCCAGGATCAGGTCGTCCCAGGCGTAGACCTGATCGGCAGATTCGCCGCCTTCCAGGTGCGCCATCATCCACCCGTGGGCCACGTCGATGCACTGCTCGCTCATGCGCAGCCGAACCGCACCCCACTCCGCATAGCGATCGGGATCGAAGAAGTGCGTCGTTGGATTGAGCAGGAACCGGTCGCCCCGAATCTCCACCACTTTCAGTTCGCCGTCCGCCTCGATCAGGCTGCCGACATGGCGCCAAGGCTCTTCGGCACGATCACAGAGCCAGGCCAGAGGCCCCTCGCGCTTCTGGCCGAACACCAAGTCGCCAACCTGCAGATCCTCAACCGTCCAAGCACCGGTTGCCCTATCGATGTCTGCCATTGGCCAAGTCATAAGGTCATCTCATTTGTGTCGCTCTCAACACTATGTACAGCGCAGCTGTGATGTAGATTCGCAGCCGTGCGCATCCGATGTCTCGGGCCCGTCGCGTTGCAGCACGACGACGGCGAAACCCACCTACCGCCCGCGCAACGACACATGGTCGCGCTGTTGGCCGCAGCAGGGCCCGACGGCCTGAGCACCGATCGACTCGCCGACGAGTTGTATGGCGACGAACTCACGTCCGGGTGGGAAGCCAGCGTGCGCCAGCACGTCCGACGCCTGCGCAAGACGATCGGCGTGCAAGAGATCGCCACCCGCAACGGTCGATACATCCTGAACGTGCCCACCGACCAGGTCGACTTGTGGCTGTTGCTCGATGCCGACGATCTCGATCTGCACAGCGTGCCCCAGGCGTTGGTGCACGAGCTCTTGAGCGGCGAGCCGTTCACCAACATCGAACCTTCGCCGCTACTGCAGCAAAGCCACGAACCCATCGCTTCAGCTCGGCTGCGGCTGCTCCAACGCATGACCGAGCACGCCGTTGTCGATTGGTCAGCCAAGACACTGCTCAGCACCCGCACACTGGCCACCCGCTCGAACTACCAAGAGGACGTGTTGGCCGCCGTGCTCGAGCTGCACCTGGCGTGCGGTCAGGTGGCTGCCGCCAGCGAACTTGGCGCCAAGGCGCAACAGTTTCTGTTCCACGAGATGCACGTTGGGCTCAGCGCTCACCTGCAGGCACTACTCGACCGCATCGAGGTGCTGGCGCAGAACCCCACTTCGCGGCCCGACGAGCCAATCGGCGAGGTGGTGACCGGGCGCGTCGTGGGCATGTACGAACCTGCCGTCAGCAGCTGGATGATCGAGCGCCCCCGCCTGCGAGCCGCCATCGTGCATGGACTGACGTGCGAAGGTGTCGGCGTGCTCATCAGCGGCGACAGCGGATCGGGCAAGTCGGCGCTGGCGCAATCGGTCGTGCCCGCGCTCGCCGCTGCGGGCCAACACGTGCTGTGGCTCTCCGGCCGACGCGGCTCCTCGGGCGCGTATCAACCGTTCTTGACGGCGTTGCCGTCGCTGGAAGCCGATCTAGCGCCGCTCATTGATGGCGGCGGCAACGAACTGCTACGCATGCAGTGCTGGGGCGCAGTGCGCCGACGTCTCACCACCGAGTTCGGCGACCTGCCACTGGTGCTCGTGGTCGACGATGCTCAGTGGCTCGACACCCATTCACAGGCCCTGGTTGTCTTCTTGGCCTCGACCCAAGATGACGCTGCGCCGCGCCTGCTCGCCATCGGCCGTGATGACCCGGCAGCACACGACTGGGCGCACTTCTCTAACGAGATCACTCGCCTGGGCCTGACCATCGTCGAAGTCGATGCCTTCGACCACGACGAATTGTTGGAGCTGATCGGGCTCTACCACCAGACGTCGACGTCGATGCAACGCTACGACTTCGCTTCCACGCTGCTACACCAGCGAGCGTCGCTGCCCGCAGTGGCGCACGAACTCATCCGATCAGCGGACCCCGACACGCTTTCGGTGACGAAAGGTCGCGCCGATCGCGCTACCGCGAGTTTGTGGGTCGACAAGGTCGACGAGATCGCCCAGCTGGTGGCCGCAACTGCGGCGGCGGTTGGCATGCGATTTCGCTTGGACGCCATCGCCGACCTCACCGATTTCGACCTGGACACCATCGTGGAAGCCAGCGAGACCCTCTTGCGGGCCGGTGTGTGGGTGCCCGAGCAGCGGCTCGACGAGTTCAGCTTTCGCCATGTACTGATCCACGCCGAATTCGACAGTGTGCTCGACAAGGTCGACCGGCGACGGCTGCACCTGCGGCTGGGTGAAGAAGCCGACGCCCGGGGCGACGTGCACGCCAGTGCATCGCACTTTGTGCAAGCCGGGGCGCTGGCTGGCAACGACCGCGTCGTACAGACACTGCTCACGTCGGCGCGCGAGTTCCATCGCCGAGGTTCGTATCGCGAAGCAGTCGACGCCTTCTTCCTGGCCAACCGGTTCGCCGGTGAGCAACTCGACATCGACGACCTGCTCGACTTCTCGTCGGCCGTTTCCAGCAGCGGCGGCGACGGCTGGGGACTTCGACTCGCCGCCTTCGAGCGCGCTCTGGAACAAGACGATGCCGAGCGCTGCCTCGACGCTGCGCTGCACGGCGCCCTCACCACCGAAGACTCGATGGGTCAGACCCGCCGGGTCGACATGCTCGAACGGGTAGACGCCGACCAGTTAGGTGACCAACGCCGAGCCGAACACGCCGCTGCACTCGCCCGCGAACTCGGCCTGCTGGGCCTGCACGATCGCGCCGTGGAGACCTCCACCCGTGCCATGGCCCAGGTCAGCGAACCCGAAGACCGCTTCACCGCCTGGCTCGGTTCGTGGGCATCGTGCCGGGCGCTACCCCCCGACAAATGGCCGCCGCTCCCTGCGGACCGAGGCAAAGTGTCGCGGCCCGAACTTGTGTCGCGCTTAGCGCAAGTCGAGTTCGGCCTGGCACTGGTCACTGGCGACGACGCTGAGGCTCGCCAGCGCTTTCACGAGTTCGCTTCGCATCCGGCCATTGCCGATGACCCGTTACGAAGCTGGCACCGTGGACTTGCCGAAACGACGTTGCATTTCGTTGACGGCGGTTGGGATGACTCACGACGAGTGGCCGACGAGACGTTTCGCGCTGCGTCTGAACAAGGCGTGGTGGCGGCGTTCGGTGCCCGACTGGCCCAGGAGTTCGTGCTGCAGTGGATAGTTGGTCAGCACGCTGCATTACTTGCGCAGTTCGGGAGCGCCGCGCCCGACGTGCACGACACGGTGCTTGCGCAGGCGGCCTACGCCGTCATCTTGGCCGAATACGAGGAGCATCACCAGCAGGCGGCGGCGCTGATCGGCGAGGTCGCTACCCGGGCGATCGAGCACCGGTCACCGTTGTCCCCGTCGACGGCGGCACTACTGGCTACGGCGCCAAGCGCGCTGCGTTCGGCCGAAACCAACCAGACGTTACGCGCCACACTCGAACCGTTCCTGGGCAGTGCACTGGTCACCGGCGCAGTGCTGTCACACCTAGGACCCGCCAGCTGGTCGTTGGCCCGACTGGCCACCAGCCCAGACGAACAGATCGACCTGTTGCACCAGGCATGCAACGAAGCCGACCGGTGGAACCTTCGCTTGTGGTCGGTCGTCTGCCAGCGTGATCTCGCCGCGCTGACCAAAGACCAGAAGCTGCGTGCCGCTGCTCGGGATCTGGCAGCAGGCACGCAGTTGGAGATCTTGCTCTAGCCTGCTGCTGTCACGGCTGGCGGCGACAAGGTGGCATCGAAGCCAATCGAGACCTGTCCGCATTCCTGATCTACCACGACGACGACGTCGACGCCGTGGCGCATTTCGTCGACCAGTTCGGCTGCATGTTCAATGCCATCCACACGCGCGGCGTGACCAATGGCGACGACTTCGTGACCTCGCCATCTGACAACGAGATTCTGGGCTCGATCCGTTCGCGCTACATCAAGGACGCGTCCGTTGGCATCGTCTTGCTCGGCCCCTCGACTTGGACGCGCCGCTTCGTTGACTGGGAGATCGCCGCCGCCATCGCCAGCCCCTGCGACCAGGCGCTGCCGCTGGTGCTGTTCGACCTGCAACCCCGAGCTCGCAGCCGCACCCCGCTGCCCCCTCGACTCACAACCAGCGGCGCAATGCCGCTCGGACGCGTGATCGAGCCCCAATCAATGACCGCTCTGGCGACAGCGGTAGATCGAGCAATGCTTTGCGCAGCGTCCCGTTCGTCGGTCGTAGATCTGCTGGCCGATCCCCTGCTGCGTAGCGACCTGCTCTAGCTGGTGTCACAGCTTCGCCCGACAAGGGAGGGACACTGCCCGGCGACGTCGATGTTCACGGTGAGGATTTCGGATGAACTCAATTGACCACAACCCACGACCGCAAATGGGACACGTGCGCTCAACGCCTGAATTGCCGACGTTCACTCGTGGTGGCGCACCGCGGAACCGGGCGACAGTACTCGCTTCCCGACGCTTGGAGTCCAAATGACACCACTGAACCGATTTCTGTCGATGCCTCGATGGGGCAAGGCCGGGGTGGTTGCCAGCGCACTCATACTTGCGGTTGCGGTATCGGGAGGCGGCGACGAGTCCGATCCACCGCAGGAACTACGCACCGACACCCAAGGTTTCCTCAGCGATCGCTCCGACAGCACCGAGTCTGATGGCGGCTCCAATGGCAGTGACCAGCCTGCACCCGCCGAGGAAGCCACCGCCACACCAACCGAGACTCCGCCGCAGGCAACGTCGACATCTGTACCTGAACCAACAGCCACCACTGCGCCGACAGCGACGGCCACCCCGATCCCAGCTACCGCAACGCCCGTGCCCCCAACCGCTGTGCCACCAACGCCGATTCCACCAACTGCGATTCCGCCAACCGCCGTTCCACCTACCCCGATTCCGCCAACCGCCGTTCCACCTACCGCCGTTCCACCTACCGCGATTCCGCCAACCGCGATTCCGCCAACACCAGTGCCTGCCACGCCCGTTCCACCGACGCCGATACCGCTTCCGCCAACGCCGGTGCCAGCGCCGATTCCGGCACCGGCCTCTTTTCAGAATTGCACCGACGTTCGCAATGCGGGCCGAGCACCTATCTACCGCGGCGAGCCAGGCTTTCGTGACCGCTTCGATCGCGATGGCGATGGAATTGGGTGTGAGTAGTTGAACCAGTTCCTAGCGATGCCGCGATGGGCCCAGGCTGGCATCGTTGCAGGCTCTCTCGTATTCGCCTTGGTGCTATCCGATTGTGGTGCGGCACCCGGTGGCCCTCAGATCGTGCGCACCGAACAACAACAGTTTCCGAACGAGTCGCCCCGCAATGCCGGGTCGGATGACTTGAACGACAACGACCCGCCCACTCCGACCCCGGAACCAACAGCTTCACCAACCGAGACCCCGCCAATGACCACGTCGACATCTGTACCTCAACCAACAGCCACCACTGCGCCGACAGCGACGGCCACCCCGATGCCAGCTACCGCAACGCCCGTGCCTCCAACCGCTGTTCCACCAACGCCGATTCCACCAACCGCGATTCCACCAACCGCGATTCCGCCCACGCCGATTCCGCCAACCGCCGTTCCACCTACCCCGATTCCGCCCACGCCGATTCCACCAACCGCAGTGCCGCTTCCTCCGCCGACGGTTGCTCCTGCACCCCAGCCCAACGCCAACGCTGGCGGCTGCACACCCGGTTACTCGCCGTGCATCCCGCCAGGCGGTGATGTGGACTGCGCCGGCGGCAGCGGTAACGGTCCCCGATACGTGCAAGGCCCCATTCAGGTCACCGGCTCCGATCCGTACGGCCTTGATCGCGACAACGATGGCTTGGGCTGTGAGTAGATCGAAGACCTACCGGCCAGAGCCGGGAGCGCCCCTCGGGTTCTGGCTGCGGCGGGTGCTGATGGCGAATCGGGATCAGCTGACTCCGAAGCGGGTTCGACGCGCCTTGGGAAACGAGGCCGAGCACGCATTCCGATTCGACGGCGTTGAGCTGCTCATCGACTTCTTGGACAGCTACAGCGCGCTGGGCCCTATAACTCACACCTCTGTCATAGATGGGGTGGTCGAACTCACCAGCAAGCTGGGTCCCGTCACGGAGTCGCCGGAGTATCGAGTAGATCGTCGGCCCGAAAGGCCGCCACATCGTGCAGATGACGGGGCGTCAGCCCACAAGCCAGCATCGATGAGCGACGCCGTTGCTGCCGCCAAACACTTCTACCTGCTGGCAAGAGCCTCGCTCGAACGAGCCGGCTTCGCCAGTTCTGAGCGCGCCGCCGACATAGCGGTCTTCGAGACTTTTCGCATCGCATGGATCGCCGTCAACACCGACGGCGAGTCCAGCGCCCGTGAACATGCGCTGCTCGGCCACGTCGCCGGCTGGCATCACTTGGCGAAAACGGCTTCCCACGAGGCACTTGCCAAGCGCATGACGCAAGGTCTTGAACTGGTTGCTGCGTCGGTGGCTGCCAGCGATCACCAAAGTCTTGTCCTGCAGGTGGCGGCAGCGAACGTCACCGTGAAAACGCGCCTGCGCGCATGTGCACTCGAGCTGATGACCACGACGCTTCGACTCGACGGGGTGACAGCGATCGAGGGCGATGCCCTCGAGGTCACGCTCGACAACGCGCCGCAGGAAGTTGACCTGGTGGCGGATCTGGCACTGGTCGCCAAGTCACTCTTCATCGCCCCCGGTGTACGCAGCGGCCCACTCAAGGCCGACCCCGAGTTCGATCGGCTGTGGGCGGTCTACCGCTCGGCTGTCCCGTGGACCACGGCCCAGGGTCACCCCGCACCTTGACGAGGGCGCTGTCACACTTACCGGTGACAGAGAGGTAGCGAAACACTTCTCTCACAGACGGTGGAAACCATGACATGGCAACAGGCGCGCCTCATTCCCACATCGGGGATCGCAAACGATTCCGAAGCGGAGGTGCGAGCAACGTCCGCTCTACTCGCCGTGCTGTCGATAGTCCGACCGTTCTCGAATGCCATGTTGACGCCGCTCGGAGCAAGCCGAGCTGGCACCGCACTTGTTGAGACCTTCACCGAAACCACATTCAAGACCGCTTCCGGCAAGAAGGTACGACCCGACGGTCTTGTTCGTGTCACCTACGGCAAGCAAGATCCTTGGGTCGCGCTCATCGAAGTGAAGACCGGTAAGGCCACGCTCTCTGCCGAACAGATCGAGGCCTACTTGGCGGTAGCGAAAGCCGAGGGATTCGACTGTGTGATCACGATCTCCAACGAAATCGCCCCATCCCCTGGCATCCATCCGACGGCTGGCTTCAAGGTGCGCAAGAATTCGCGGGTTGCTGTGCATCACATTTCATGGACCAAGCTGCTCACGACAGCGGTCATGGAGAAGACGCATCGCGGCATCGACGACCCCGAGCAAGCATGGATTCTCGGCGAACTCATCCGCTATCTCGAGCATCCCGCATCCGGCACCATTGCGTTTGATGACATGGGCGAGAACTGGGTCGACGTGCGCAACGGTGCACGCGAAGGCACCCTGAACCGTCGAGATGAAGCAGTCGCCGACATTGCACAGCGGTGGGACCAACTACTCGGCTTCGCCAGCCTCAAACTCGGCGCAGACATTGGCGAGGACGTCACCGAGGTCGTACCCCGGGCACAGCTCAACGACCCGTCGCTCAGAACGAAGGAGTTTGTGGAATCGCTGGCCGATACCGGGTCTCTCGCCGGAACGCTCCGCATCCCCGACACAATTGGCGACCTCGACATCACTGTTGACCTGAAAGCCAGCCAGACGGTTATCTCCCTGACCTTCGACGCCCCCGATGACAAAGGGGCGAAGGGTCGGATCGGGTGGCTACTTCGCCAGCTTCGCAATGCGCCCCCGAACCTTGTTGTCGAGGCTTACGCCAAGAATGCTCGCACCGGCGTCGCCGCTCCGCTTGGTGCAGCGCTCGAAGACTCCGCCGTGCTCTTGAGCGAGGACAAGAAGGAGCCTGCCAAGTTCACACTCGTCGCTCGTTCTGAGCTCGGCATAGGACGCAGGGCCGGTCGCAAACCTGGCTTCACCCAGTCGGTCGTGACCGCGATCGAATCCTTCTACGGCGACGTTGTCCAGGACCTCTCCGCCTATCAGGCCCGCGCTCCCAAGCTTGCTCCAAGGAAACCGGTCGCGGCTGAAGTCGAGCCGACACCGCTGCCGTCGGTACCTCTTGTGGAGGCAACGCCAGCGGCGCCCCAGGCAAAGGCCAGCGGCGCAACGAAGGACGCCACCGTGTCAGGCTCAGCACTGAATTGGCTCGTTGTCCGGCCATAGCCACTCTGATCCGCAATCTGCCTGCCAGTCGATCAAGGACTTCGAGGGCGGAAATCAATAGGACGATCATCGAGCGGAGATCCGCTTTGCTGCAGCATCCACGTGACTCGCGAACGCAGCTTTCCTGCCATCTATGCCGCTGCTGTCACAGCAAGGTCGTACGTAGTAGGCGTGGGTCCAAGGGTTGTTTGATGACTGCCTTGAGGCAAATCAGCCGCAACAACGCGGCTCGTTCCCACCGGTGTTGCGGGCATGGCGATTTGGGTCGCTGTGCCCGCAACCAGTGGCAAGGCTTTCTCGACTTTCTCAACTGCGCAGGTACTAGGGCAAGGGCGATGCACAGGTCCTGCTGAACCCCGAAGTACTCGCCAAGGCGATCCGCCGCGCCAAGCGTTGGTGCTCCGGGCCCGGACGTGTGTCTCGCGTCGACGACCCATCGAGGCTGTCGTACCCCACCAGTAACTTCGGAGTTGACCAATCATTGCCAACCACGGAGAGCCAGATGCTCGTGTTTGAAGCCACCACCGAACTGCAGGGCGTCCGCGACGACGACTACCACTGGGCAAACAGCGGCGAGCTTGTCCATCTGCCGGTTGCCGACTGCGCCAGTCCGACCTGCGGATGCACCCGGGGGTTCGCCGGATTCACCAGTCATCGGGCAACGACGACCGCCCGGGTAATCGAGCGCCCCGACCTGACCATTGAAGAACTGTGCCAGCAACTGGCCGATTCCCTGAGCGCTGGTGGCTGGATAGCGAGCGCCAATGCGAGCGATCCACTGGTGGTCGAGCTCGCGACCGAGATCGTAGAGCTGGCTGCCAGCTTCGGTCGCTATGGACCCGGCGCGGTGATCGAACGCGAAGGAGACGACCTGACACATCGACTACCGCCCGGTGTCGAAGCTGTCGACGCTTCACTGCTGGACAAGCTGACAGCGCTCGGCCTGCACGACACCGGGAACGAGCCCGATCCTCAATGAGCTACAATGTAGAACATGTCCGAAGTCGGTATTCGAGCCCTCAAGCAGAACGCATCCGCCGTCATCTCCCAGGTCGCCAAGGGTGAAACGATCACCATTACCGACCGTGGACGTCCCGTGGCACAGTTGACGCCACTCCCATCGTCGCGGCTTCAAGGCTTGCTCGACCAAGGAGCGGCGCGTCCACCTCGCACCCGCTTCGACGAGTTGGGCCCGCCGCCGAAAGGGCCCGCTTTGAGCAAAGCACTCGACGAGCAGCGCTCCGACGAGCGTTACTAGGCACAAGCAGATGGCGAACTATCTCGACACATCGGCGCTGGTGAAACTTGTGGTGCGTGAGACCGAGTCCGCGGCACTGCAGAAGTGGCTCAAGAGCCAGCGTGCGGCCAATGTGACCAGCGATCTGGCTCGGACCGAACTCATGCGAGCGACCAGACGCAGCGCGCCCGATCTCGTCATGCGAGCTCGCCAGGTACTCGATGCGCTGACAATCACCCAGCTTGGGACCTCGGCGTTCGAAGCTGCCGGGCGCCTCGAACCGACCACGATGCGAAGCCTCGATGCGCTTCACCTTGCAGCTGCACTCGAGCTCGGTGATGACCTCGACACCCTCGTCACCTACGACACTCGGCTCGCTGCTGCAGCCGCACTCAACGGCATCACCGCAGTCGCCCCCACCTAGAACCAACGTGCAACTACCGAAGACGACACAAGACGATGCGACATGGCGAGGCCGGCTAATGGATACTGAAGCATGGCTACCAAGACGAAACCGACCTATCTCGGATTACTGAATGCAATCGCCGTTGGCGAAGCGAGCGCTGAGCCCTTCTTTCTGGCGTGGGCGGACACCACGAAGGACAAACGACTCGCAACGACCTTGCGATTCGTTGCAATGCGCGAGGGCGAGCACGGCAAAGCCTTTGCCAAGCGCATGCTCGAGCTCGGCTACGAGGTGCGCCCGTCCAACAGCGACTTCGCCGCCAAAGCACTCGAGACTGCGGCGTCGGACAAGTCAGATCTGCAGAAGTTCCGGGCCCTCAAGCTTGGGAAAGGCTCACCGAAGATCGATGTATTCGACTCGATGTTCAACGACAAGACGATCGACCCCATCACTGGCGCTCTTCTCGGCCGCTACATCGCCGAGGAGCGAGATTCGACCCGACTGCTCGCCGCAGAATATGACCGTCTGTTGGCCAAGGATCGCGCCAAGAAAGCAAGAGCTGCCGCACGCACTACCAAGGCGTAACTGCGCAACAACTCCGGCGGTGTCACAGGGCTGGAGTACGTTCACCGCACGCTTCCCCTCGTCAAAGAGCCAACGGGTGAAGTATGGTAAATGGTATGGCAATGCAGAAGATCACGATCACGGTCGAGGAAGCAACTCTTGAACGGATTCGCGAAATGGTGCGGGCCGGGACAGCAAAGAGCGTCTCCGGTTTCGTGCAACATGCGGTGACCCGCAGCCTCGATGCCGACCAGCTGCTCGATGAGCATCTGGCTGCCGTCATCGCCAAGGGCGGCCCACTTACCAAGCCCGAGATCGCCAGGCTCGACGACCTGTTTCCCGTTCAGCCTTGAGCGGCCTGACGCTCGACACCGGCGCACTCATCGCCCTCGAGCGAGGCAACCGGTTCGTCGCCGCGCTACTTCAGCGCGCCATTGCCGCGAAGGCAGACATCGTCTTGCCAACCACGGTGATTGCCCAGGCGATGCGAGATCCGGCAAGACAGGTGGCACTGAATCTGCTCCTGCGGGCATCGGCAACCAGCATCGCGGACCTCGACCGCCCAACAGCCGTCGCCGTCGGGCGGATACTCGCCGTGTCGAGAACATCTGACATCACCGACGCGCACGTTGCCCTCACCGCCACAACTCGCAACCACACGATCGTCACCAGCGATCCTGAGGATCTGGCGGCCCTTGCCCCAAACTGCGAGCTGATCGAAGTCTGAACCCAAGTGCCGTGTGACGGTAGCCATCGGCTGCCCCTCGCGCTCGATGTCACACCCTGGCGCGATGATCAAGCTATGAGCGACATCACGAGCCCTTCGGCTCCGGCAGCAGATGTTTCGCAAGCACTGCGAGTCGATATCCAACGGCTTCAGACACGCGAAAACTGTCCTCCCCAGACGATGGGCGAGATTGCCAAAGGTGACGGCATGTTCAACTCAGCAGCACAAAGGCTGATCGACGCGCTCGGCGGCGTCGCTGCCGTCGAAGAGTTGAGCGATCATCCACACATCGACGAAGAATTCGACTGGTCTGGTATTGCCGAGAGCGACCATGCCCGAGTCAACGAGATCTTGCGCTTGATCTCAAGCGACATGCCAGCACCACGAGCCAATGGTGAAAGGGCGATTGTCGAGGTTGTCGGTCTCGACAAGCTACGACCCCACCTTCCGTGGTGTGACCCGGAATACCGCACGATTGCTGGGCGCATTCTTCGAGCTCTTGCACTCGACCCGGCCCGCCCTCTGGACCGACGCATCAAAGCCGAACGCATCGCGGCAGCGATCATGTGGGTCGGTATCACCGCAAGCGGCGGGCTGGCCCGAAGCCGACGAATGAAGCCGCCAATGTTGTGGGACTGGTTCGAGGTCAGCTCGTGCAAACGGATCGGACGTGAACTTGCCGATCACGTCAAGCGGTACAACGCTTCGGTTGTCGGGGTTGACGAGGTAGATATCCGCGACAACCCGTACGCACTCAGCGAGATCACTCTTGGCAACTCATCGCTTCTGCATTCAACATTTCGAGGGTTGTTGGTCGAACAGCGCGACGATCTCCTCGAACGCATTGAGCGCCAGCACCAACGAGAGCGAGATGCTCATCCGCTGATCACCAATGGTCTGCAGGGCCGTCTGGGGCTTCGGTCGCGACCCGTCACTGTCCGATGGGCGATGCGAGGTGAGAACGAAGAAACCGGCCGTGCGTGCGTATCAGTCGCTCTCGGCGAGAGCTTGGATGACATCGAGCTCCTCGGTCTCAGCATTCCCGACGCAAGAAGATTGATCGAGGCACTCCAACACGCGCTCGACGGCCCGATCGCAACATGATTGCGCCAGCGCATGTGGCGCCATACTATGGCAGACTAAGGTATGGCCGTCACGAAGAAGAAGATCACCGTAACGATCGACCAGCGGTTGGTCGATGAGATGGAGCTACACGACGATCCCATTTCCGTGCAGGTGAATGCCGCGATCGAATCGGCGATCGACGGGCGGCGTCGACGACGGAACCTGCTCAGCTTCCTCGATGCACTCGACGAAGAATACGGGCCCTCAGATCCCGCCGACCTTGCCGAGTTCCGAGAGTTGTTCTCATGATCCTGGTTCTCGACAGTGAAGCCGTCAACGCGCTTGCCACCCGGTCGTCCGGAATGCAGCGAGTGAAAGCAGCGATGCGGGCGGCCGTCGAGTCTGGCGGCGACGTGGTCGTTCCCACAGTCGTATTGGCCGAGCTCTACCGCAGTAGCAGTCACAACGCTTCGATCAACTCGATGCTCAGCAGAGAGCAAGCCGACGTCCAACTCAGAGACACCGATCGCACCCTGGCGTCCTACGTCGGCGGCGTACTCGCCGCCGCCCAAGCCGGGTCAGAAGACATCGTCGACGCCCACTGCGTTGCGACTGTCGTCGAACAAGGCCGCGGCGTTGTCCTCACCGGCGACCCAGACGACCTCACTCGCCTGGCCGCCGCCTACCCAACCGTGACCGTCAGAAGCACCTAGACCTGCACGGCCAACCGCACCTGCCCCGACGTCAGTCGGCCAGCAAGGCTCGGGATACAGGCCCGCGCTGCCGATGAGTTGCTTCTCACAGGGGTTGTAGTAACGTTGCACCATGTCTCACGAAGGGTCAACGATCACAAGCCGAGAGTTCAACCACGACACAGGTCGAGCGAAGAAGGCGGCGCGGTCTGGGCCGGTGTATGTAACCGATCGCGGTGAGCCATCGTTTGTGCTGTTGAGCTATGAGCACTACCGGGAGTTGATCGGCGGGCCATCGTTGTTGATCGAGACTCTCTGTCGCACTCCTGGCGCGGGCGAGATCGACTTTGACCCTCCTCGTCGCAGCGATCTGGCTGAGCCGGCCGATCTCGATTGATGTTCCTGCTCGACACCAATGTCGTTTCTGAGATCCGCAAGATCGCTGCTGGACGCGCCAACCCGTCGCTTGAGCGGTGGGCCAGGGGTCTTGACGGCACGGCCGCATTCGTGTCGGTAGTCACGTTGCATGAGCTCGAACACGGTGTCTTGCTTGCTGAACGCCGCGACCCAGATGGAGCGGGCCCGCTGCGTCAATGGCTCGACGTCGACGTATCAGACGCTTTCGCCGACCGAATCCTGGGCATCGACCAAACGATCGCCACGATTGCCGCGTCGCTGCATGTGCCCGACCCGGCACCAATCAACGATGCCTACATCGCCGCAACGGCGCTGGCGCACAAGCTCACCATGGCCACTCGCAATGTCGCGGACTTCAACCGGTTCTCCGGTCTCAAAGTCGTGAACCCCTGGGATTCCTGACACGATCAGCTTCGCCACCGCCTCGGGATACAGACCCGCATTCGTCAATGACACACCATCGACCATGATTTTAACGCTACGCAGACAACCTGGACGGCGCGGGCGCAATCGATGAAGCGTGGCAAGACGCCGCACGACAAATCGCCACCCGTTTGCGCGAGATCTGAGGATCTGCCGCGGGCACGAACCCGCTTCGCCGTCAAGCGCCTTAAGACGGCATAGCAGCCGCATCGCTGCCATCTGATCCAGTGCACTGGGGGTCGCACGAGGGCGTTGCGCACTACGGATCAGCTAACTGCCTAGAAATCGACGACCCGAACGCCGTCGAACTTTGTGAAGTCGCCTCGGTCAGAGGTGAGCACGACGTCGTCGTTCGCCAGTGCCAGCAGCGCCACTGATCCATCAACGACATCGGAAGTGTTCGACAGCGCCAGCGCGACGCCGACTGCTCGGCCGTCGTCGATGGGACGAACCACGATGTCGCCCGCGGACACCACACGAGACAGGCGGGCCTGCTGTGCAGGGTCGCGAAACACTTGTGCAAGAACCCCGTGGCTGGTGACGATCGGCTCGTCTCGCCGCATCGCTTCTCGAATGAGAAGCAGCAGCTTCTTGCCACCTCGGTCGAGCTCTATCAACGGCGAGCTGTCGATGATCACCGTGGCACGCCCTGAATCTCATCCATCTTTGCGCTCGCCCACGACTCGTCGTCATCGGTGATGGTGATATCGAAGTCGTCGCAGAACTGCTGGAACCACGAATCGAATTCGTCCTTGCGTCGCAATCGTCGGGCCTCTGCGTGGATGGCCTGCGTCAGAGCATTTGTCTTCGTGCTCCCGGTGCGTTCGATGATCTCGTCGAGCGCAGCAGTTGTCTCGGTGTCGAGGTTGATGGTCGTCCGCTTTGTGCCTTCCTTCATATCGATATGCTAGTTGATGCATATCGATATGCACTGTTGTCGGCGGCCCGAATCCGACATCATGATTTCAAGTCACTGACTTGCGACGCTCGCTTCTTACATCGGCGGCGCGCGCGGCGCCCATCCGCTCGCACGAGTAGCAGTCGACCAAGGGTGGAGAGCCTCGAAGGGAAGCCGAAATCTCGCTCGCTAACTGTCGCCGCCGGTCGCTTGCCCGTAGCTCAGAGCGGCGCCGACCAGACGCAGCCTGAACCTGATCGCTCGGTCGTGTTCGATCACCCTCACCTGGTGATCTACGCATCGTCGACCTCACACATGCCGGCGCTCAAGGCGCGAGCTGCTCGAGCTCAGGATCTGCGGGACCTTCGCCTGCTGGCCACTGACCTGGGTGTCACCACGGCCGACGAAGTGTTCCATGTGGTCGATCGCTTCTTTCCCGACGATCCAATGGGCGCCAAGGCCAAAGCAGTGATCGAGGACCTGTTCGGCTGACTCGCTGCCAGGAGCCCAGCCGAGCTTGTCATACCCCAGGACTATCTTTGAACCAGGTAGCCGACGCGAACCAAAAACGACGCAGGCTGTCGGGACGGCCACGCCGCGGTCGCCCAGATAGATAAGGATATTTCGAGAGTGAACCCGGAAATGGGCCATACAGCAGGCCTCGGTCGACGCGGATAGGTAGGGATATATGGTTACAGAAGCAAGTCCGTTCCGACCCGGCATGGGCCGAGTCCCACCAGCCATGTCTGGTCGAGACGAGATACTCGAGCGCTACCACGCATGGTTCGGTACCAAGAACAGCCATGGCGAAGTGGCGATTGTCGAGGGTCACCGTGGCGTGGGCAAGACCTCGTTGCTGAAGGTGATCGGCGCCCAGGCGGTGTCAGCCGACTGGATCCATCTGCACCTGGAAACGACCGAGGCGGCAACGCTCGAGTCGCTGTTGGCCGACGTGGATCACGACCGGTTACTGCATGAACTCGGTCGACTGCCACGTATTGGGCGGCGCCTCAAAGAACTCTCCGCCGAGCTGAAGTTATGGGGTATCGGCGCAGCGGTGTCGGCTTCGCTGGTCGATGTGGATCGCCCTCGTCCCCGGGTTGCGCTGTCGCGCTTCGCGACCCGTTGCGAGGCTGCCGGTATGGGTCTGCTGCTCACGATCGACGAGATCCAACGAGCATCCAAGGACCTGGCTCAGCAGCTGGGAGCGCTGGCCAATGCCAGCGTGCCGATCGTGCATGTTTGGGCAGGGCTACCCGGCACCCGACGTCGACTACAAACACGCGGTGTCACCGCATCGGAGCGAGCCCGATCGTTCCAGCTCGGTCTCCTCGACAAGCAGGCCGCGACCGAAGCGCTGGTCACACCGTTCACCGACCGGGGCATCACACTCGGCCCGACCGTGGCCGCAAAGGTGTTCACCGCCAGCCTGGGCTACCCCTACTTCATTCAGCTGTACGGCGATGAACTCTGGCAAGCCCACCAGCAAGCCGGCAACCCGGGCACGATCGACAACGCCATCGCGACCGCAGCGGAACGCCAGGTGTTGGTCAGCATCGACCGGTTCTTCCAAGACCGACTCGACGCAATGACACCGCGAGCCCAAGAAGCACTGGTGGAACTCGTCGATGCAGGCGGCAACCTGCCCACCAGCGACCTGGCGCAACGGCTTGGACTCAGCACGGCGTCGTTCTCCGAACGCCGAGCCGAACTACTGCAATCAGGCCTGGCCACCAGCGCCAAACACGGACAGATCGCCGTCACGTTCCCCGCGCTGCGCCACTACGTCACCAGTTAGTTCTATCGCTCGGCCATCGTCGATGGCACGCACCTCGATGTCACCAGCACCCAGCACTCGAGACAGTCAACGTCTTTGCGTCGCAGTCGCCTCGCCTCGCCTCGCCTGTTGAGAGCGTTGGTCTTCATGCTTCCGGTGCGCTCGACGATCTCGTCGAGCGCTGCGGTGGTCGCATCATCCAAGTTGATGGTCGTGCGCTTCGTGCCCTCTTTCATATCGAAATGCCAACGGACACATACCGATGTCCTTGAGGCGCCGCTCAGGACATCGTTGGCGTCAGCGGCAGCTCATGTCGCCGTCTTCGCTGGCCGGGATCGGTTCGTAACCAACCGTTTCGCCGCCGACGGTGATGGTCAGCACGGGCGGGCCCGAGGTCAGCAGAAACTCGGCCTCGGCCAGTCGACCGTCGGCAGCGGATTCCCATGCCTGCGGCGGGCCGTTGATCAGAGCAGGATCGTTGGCTCGCCACGACACGCCGTTGAGTGGGCCGATGATGTCGACCGAGCAATCCAGGTCGAGCAGTAGTGTCCACGGGAAGCCGTCTTCGATCACATACCCCGGTGTGAACTTGTCGGCCAGCGGCGGTGGTCCTTCCCCCGCAAAGTTGACGTCCAAGTCGTCGGTCGCTGCTGCAGATCCGGGCGACCTCAGGTCGACTTCGACCGTGGTCCGTTCCTCGGGCGCACCGGCGGGCGGGTCGTCGGCATCGAGCTGCACCGCAAACGGCGCCTCGGGCAAACGATCCCGAGACACGGCTACCACATAGGCCTCGGGGTTGTCGTCGTCGTTGCAGCCGGTTGGGTTGCCGGGCAGCACGAACTCGGGATGCACCAGCTGCTGTTCGCTGTCAAAGGTCACATCGTCCATCCGGATTGGACAGCCGGAGCCGTAGACGGCACCGAACCAGATCACGATCTCGCTCTCGAAGTCGACCCGGGGAAGATCACCGCTCAAGCCGGCTTCGGCCCACAGCTGCTGATACTGCTCGGGCGTGGTCGCTACGCCGGTGCGATACGACGGCCCGGTGCGATCGGTGCCGAGCAGACGCCATCCATCGCCCTCGGTTGGTTGCGGACCATCGACCACGGCGTCGACCGGGTCGAGCCCGCTGACACAGAGCGTTGGTCCGGCGAACGGCGCCAGTCGAGCGAGCGTTTCCTCGTCGAGCACGGGAACCGACACCTCGACCGCTCCTCGTGGAGTCGAGTGCGACGATCCCCAGCTGGACAGGCCTTGCAGCGCCGCCTCGACATCGGTGCGAAGTGCCCGCAGCTCGGCCTCGGTCGTCGTCACTTCGACCGCCACCACGCCGACGCCGGGAAACTCGGCCTCGAGTTCACTCTGGCGAGCGGCGACATCTTCGCTGAAGGCCACGGCGATCCAGCCATTGTTGTCTCGGTCGAGCCAGATGTCCTGATAGCCAGGCTGGCGCTGCGCCCAGTCGCGGACCAGCTCGACCGGCTGTTCGTTGCCGACATAGATCGGCTCGTCGCGATAGAACGACGGGTCCGCCGTCAGGAACCCGAGATCGGGATCACACCGCTGTAAACCGAACGCCAGCTCGCCATCGGCGCCGCCTCGAGCCGCGCCGGTCACGGAACTGTCGCTCTGACCGCACGCCACGGCGAGCAGCACCATGGCCAGCAACATGATCACGAGCTTGGAGGTCTGGAAGCGAGTCATGGTCGGTAAGACGACCGTACCGGTCGATTGGTTCCCGTACCGGTCGCGTTCGGAACGGCAGCTGTCTCAGGCAGCGATCGCGCTGTCGGCAGCCATCATTGCGCCCGCCGCTCGAGACCCAGCGAAACAGGTGGCACTCAACTCGCTCATGTGAGCATCACCGGATTCCGCATCGAGCTGAGCGTCACAATCTGCGCAACCTCCAGGGCTTGTGACTCTGGTGAGACGTCTTCAGCCGGGTTCCAATGTGGTCAGGATGGCTCGACACGAGCCGGTGGTCTTGATCACGGCCACCATGCTGGAGAGTTCGTCTTCGAGCCGAATGCCTTCTTCGGGAGTCACGAAGTACTGCTGCAGGGCAGGGAACTCCACTCGGCCTGAACCGCGCACTCGACCCTGTAGGCAGGTCTCCCCCGGCGCCAACCCAGGACGGGCTTCGGTGAATCGCACGACGTTCGCCGGGCGAAGGGCGTCGAACACCACGTAGACCGGCGTGTTGAATCCGCCCGGAACTGCCTCGGCCACCGCGTCGGTATCAAGGTCGTAGCGCAGGTCGACATAGTTGCCGCGAAACAGCGACAGCGGGTCAACGGGTGCAATCTCGAGCACGAGTTCGTCGCCGGTCGTCTGGATCCACAGCGGTGGTACCAGGGCGACCAACATGACGGTGATCGCTACGGCGACAGCTATCAGGTGACGGCGGGTCATGCTGGTGCTCCGGTCGTGACTGCCGACAGTGCGTCTCGCCGCTTTCGTTCGAGCATGGTGGCGCCGCCGATGAGGACCAGCCCGCCCACGATCACCGCCAGCGATGTCGGCAATGCACCGGCGATGCGGCCGATGTACACGGCGAACAACTGCACGCTGACCACGGCGAAGCCAGCGTTGACCAGCCCGGGCACGGCGTAGAACTGGCCAGCAACGATCGTTGCCACAGCCAGTGCAAAGATGAGTGCGGTGTAGACACCGAACGCCAATTCCGAGGCGTTGAACACCGGGGCGAGCCACGATGTGGTGTCACCGTCGAAGTCGCCTGCTGTGTCTTTGACCTGAGGCAGCACCGCTACGAGCAGTACGGAGATCATCATCGCCGCCCATCCGAGCGGTGACCGTCGATCTCGCTGCCACGCCAGCCCCACGAGCGCCAGGGCACCGACGGCGACCACGAAGTGAAATGCTCGCACGTCGATCTGAAAGAACCAGCCGAAGGCGTTGGGCACGAACGTGGACACCACGATGGGCACCGCCACCAGCGCAGCAGCGAAGGCAGTGGCGGCACGCTTCAGCCACTCGAACTCGGTGCCGTCGACCAGCATGGCGGCCGCCGCCAGAGCCAACCCAACCATCGGGAGCAGCGGGCGCAGGCCTGCCGGTTCGAACAAGAACGCCTGCTGTTCGAAGAACTGCGTGTCGGGCACGGTGATCCATCCCAACGTGAGCACGCCAAGGGGGACGGCGAGCCAGCCCTGGGCCGACGACGGCGACGCCCATCCCATGACGAGCGTGGCGACCATCCACAACAGCGTGCCTTGCCAGTAGGTCAGCGGCAGGTTGAAGACCTGGCCGACCAAGAAGATGTTGACGCCGACCGCTATCGACGACAGGAACCACAATCCACGTGCGGTGGTGCCCAGTTGCTGGCGTTCGGCGAAGGCGGCCGCACCGATTGTGAGCAGGTAGATGGCGAACAGCAGGGCCAGCCGGCGCAGCGGTGAACTCTGATCCCACTGGCTGGCGATAAGCAGTAACAGCCCGCCGCCGGTCAGCACCGCACCGATCGACACCAGCACCCAAATGATCTTGTTGGTGCGCTCGGGTTCGTCGTGCGCGTCGAGCGACGACCGCAGGCGCTGCGCCAGATCGGCATCGATCTGTCCTTCGCTGACCCACAGAGTCAGCGCCTTGCTTGCATCCATGCCTCGACCGTAAGCGCAAGCCCTCCGACCCGCCCTGAGGGATCGCCCCTATTTTCGTCTGGGGAGATGCCTGGGGAGATTGCCTGAATTCGGCGAGGTTCTGACTTCGGTCACAGCTGTGGTGTCAGCTGCTTCACAGACGGACGCGCTTTGCAGGCGTAGCGTCGATCGATGACGGGTGACCCAGGCGGGCTCACCCCGATGCGATGTTGGCAGGCGGCCAGCATCGAACTCACTAAGGCGGAAAGAAATGAATTCACTCTGGGTATGGGTCGTTGACGCGAACTACGAGCCAATCAAAGAAGCACAGCTCCAAGCGGTGACGAAGTCGAAGCAGCGCGGGCCAAACAAGTCCGAGCCTCTCGATGTCGGCCGGGAAGCAGAAGACGACCACTGGGTCATCCACGCCGAGCAAGGAGTCACGGTCGACATCGCCGTCGAGGCGCCCGGTTACGAGCGAGTGGTCCACACGGTGGCTGCACGCGACAACGTGACCCAGGTCGTGATCGGCATGGGTAGAGATGGCGAGCTGGCCTACAACTACGGCGACAACCGATTGGTGTTCGAGCCCACCGACGACGAGTTCCTGCTCAGTGTCAACGGTGACAAGTCACGATCGCTCACCGAACGGGCCCTGAAGAAAGCCAAGCTCAAACATCGCCCGGCAGTGACCAACGAAGATGTGCCCGGCGCGTCGTCGACCATGTCCGATGACCCCGACGGTGCATTCCTGCTCGTACAGGGAGACGTCGAGCAGCTGGTCGAGGTGGCGAAGCAACTCACGTCGACCAACGTGCAGGCGCGGGTGCTCCGGCTCATTCGCCACGGCGAACGACCACCGCTCGGCCTCTCCAACGAGCTCGTCGTGCGTTTCAAAGGCGAGGTCCAACGGTCCGAAGCGAACCAGCTGGCGAACAAGTTCGACATGCGGATCACCCGCGAGATCAACCATGCAGGCAACGCTTTTCTACTCGTTGGCGACGACAAGCCGAGCTACAACGTGCTGTTCGCAGCCAACGAACTGATGGCTTCTGGCGCCGTCGAGTATGTCGAGCCGGACCTGCATCACCATCTCGAACTCGATGCGTATACGCCCAACGATCCGCTGTTCGCACAGACGCCGTACCTGTCGCTCATCAATGTCGACGAGGCGTGGGATCAGCTCGACAATGTCGACGTCAACCTCCGCGGCGGCTCGCCAGAGATCGCCATTGCGGTCATGGATGGCAACGGCGTATCACCCACCCACCCCGACCTCAGCGCAAACCTCACCGACGGCACCTCCAAGATGGTCACCTCGATGAACTTCCGGGCGTCGCCGATTGCGGCGCAGACCGTCGCCGCCCTGAGCGGCAATCACGGCACCCAGTGCGCGGGTTCAGCCACCGGAGCGTTCGACAACAACCTGGGCACCACCGGCGTCGCCCCCAACTGTCATCTCCTGGGAGGACGCACCCCTGTTGGTGCCGGGTCCGTGGCTATGGCCGATGCGTACATGTGGATGGGCGGCTTCTTCAACGGATCAACCGCGGCGGGCTTCCCCGCCACGCTGCCGTCACAGCCGGCCGACGTGATCACCAGCTCGTTCGGCGCGACTGGCCTGTTGCTTTCGAACACCATGCGCGACCTGTTCGACTTCTTGTCGACCTACGGGCGCAACGGTAAGGGAACGATCGTGCTGTGGTCGCTCGGCAATTCGGGATTCCGCGACTTCACCAACCCGGTGGGAACCAACCACCGGGCCTGGCCGACCTACAACCGTTGCTTGGGCGTGGGCTCGAGCATCAACACCGGACCTACCAACCCGCTGCCGACAACGGTGTTCGCCGACCATCTCGGCAGCTCCTCGAACGTGCCGGCAGTGGTCGACACCCGCACGCTCTTCAGCCCATTCGGCGCGACCGGTCTGCGCAAACCCGACCTGGTCTGCCCATCGCATACCGCCTACATTCCCGGAGGTGGTATCTACGACCCGATCATGGCACCGGTTCGTGCCGGCACGGGTGCGATCAACAGTGACTACGCCGACTCCTTCGGCGGCACCAGCCACTCGACGCCCGCCACGGCCGGCGCGGTGGCGTTGATCCTGTCTGCGAACCCGCAGCTCAACTGGGTACAGGTGCGAGATATTCTTCGCCAATCCTGTGTGCGCATCGACGCCGCCCAGGCGAACGCGATCGGTGCCTGGCAAGATCTCGACGCCGATGGCAACATCGACTACAGCAGATGGTACGGAGCAGGTCGAATCGACGTCGAGGCCGCGGTCAACCTGGTTCTCGACGGCATGCTCCAGCTCTCCGACATCTATGTCCGAGAGAACCTGGCCGACGACGGCGACGTGCCTTCGGGTGGATCATGGTGGGCGAGCCCCGACATCTGGGTGCGCGAGAATGCGCTGGAAGCAATCCCGGCTCTGGCCTGGGGCACGGCGGCTCCGCACCAGAACGCCGTCGGCGGCCAAGACAACGCGGTGTTTGCACGGGTTCGCAATCGAGGCACCGGTGCAGCGACCGAGCTGAATCTGCGAGCCATGGTCACTCATTGGGCAGGACTCGAGTTTGCGTATCCCAGCGACTTCCAGCCCTCGAACAATGTGGGTGCACCGGTCCCCAATCCGCTCGTTCCCGGCACCTACCTGATCGGCGAAGCGACCATCACCAATCTTGCTCCTGGCGCTGACCAGATCGTGAAGTTCGTGTGGCCCGACGCGCTGGTTCCGCCCGAGGAAGTCGTGGTCAGCGGCACCACCGTCCGCTGGCACCCCTGCCTGTTGCTTGAGGCATCTCCCCACGACGGGCCACCGCCGATCGGCGGCCTGAGTGTGCCGGTGCAGGGCAACAACAATATTGCTCAGCGCAACATCACCATTTCCTACACCGACGAAGACTCGGCGGCGTTCACCGGTGTCATGGTTGGCTCTCGAGACAAGGCCGGCGTTGCCACGCTGGTCATTGATCCCCGACGCCTCGATGGCGCCAAGGCCATCCGGCTCCACCTGGCCGATGAACGGCTCATGAAGCGTTTGAGTGTTTCTGCCGAGCGGGTGTCTCGTCAGAAGCCACGCCGCCCGATCGACATCTTCGAGCGAGGATTCGTGCTCGAGAACCGCACGCTGTTGCGCATGGGTAATGGTCGACTCGGTTCGCTACTCGAGGCAGCGCCCGGCTCGCGAATCGCAGCACCGTTCGACCAACGCAGTGGGTTCGACGTGTCCTTCGGCAGTTACAAGGGAGTTCCCGTCGTCGAGTTGTCGAACCTGCGAGAGGAGATCGAATTGCCGATTCGTCTCGAAGCCAGCCAGTTCGTGCCGTTGCTGGTCTCGGTCGACGGTGAACCCGGCGGCGACCTGCGTCTCACCCAACGACGGGGCGACGGCGAGCTGTCCGGCGGCTACGGCATTCGCTTCGGCGAGACCCGTCAGCGATAGAACAACCTCATTCACCAGTGCGGCCGTGTCCTTCGGGGCACGGCCGCTTTCGAAGCGTTAGTTCAGCGGCACGACCGAGAAGGAGCTTTCCACGTTCGACGCCAGCACCGCCATGTCGGAGTCATCACCTGTAACCAGCACCCCGCCCACCCCCGATGCCGTGATCACGCCCTCGGCCTCTGCCGCTTCGACAACACCCCGATGGACCGTGGGGTCCACAGAGATGGCGAGCTTCGGCGACGGGTTTCCACGAGGCATACCCAGAACGCTACTACTGCGGTACGACGGCTTGCCTGCGAGAGACACCGGCTTCTGCTCATCTTGTGTCAGCGGAAGCCAGTCGTCAGAATACGCGAGCAGTGCGACACGATCTCGCGTGACAGCTCAAAGACTGTGGACGCACGGTTGATCGGGTTCCGGGACGCTCCGCCAGGCACAGCCGTTGGTTACAGCCGCTTGCGCACCGCGGCGACATCTGCTGACACAATGAAGCGTGCTTCCTACCGAGGTCCTTGCCTTCGCCGATCGTGGGCCGGACTGGGCGAGCTTCGTCGACAGACTGCCTCGGCTGGTGCGTGACATCTGCCAGGAATGGCAGCTGACTGCCGACGGACCTGCGCTGCACGGCCACACCGCACTTGTCGTGCCGGTCGTAACTGCCACGGGGCCGGCCATGCTGAAGATCGGCTTTCCCCACGATGAATCCCAGCACGAGCACCTGGCCCTGCAGCACTGGCAGGGCGACGGCGCGGTACGACTGCTGCGTGCCGACCCCCATCGAGGAGCGCTGCTGCTCGAGCGGCTCGACACCCGAGACCTGACGAACAGCTGGGATCTCGAGGCATGCCAGATCGTCGGGTCGCTGTACGAGATGCTGCACGTGCCCGCTCTGCCACAACTGCGCACGCTGACCTCGTACGTCGGCCGTTGGACCGAGCGACTAGCGGCGTTGCCCGCCAGCGCGCCGCTGCCGCGCCGCATGATCGAACATGCCGTGTCGCTGGGTCGCGACTTCATAACGGATCCTGCGAGCGATGGCACGCTGATCCACGGTGATCTCCACTACGCCAACGTGCTGGCTTCGACCCGAAGTGACGGGCCCGATTGGTTGGCAATCGACCCCAAACCGATGAGCGGCGACCCCCACTATGAAGTCGCACCGCTGCTGTGGAACCGCTGGGAAGAACTCACCAGCAACTCGAGCGGGCAGAGCGTACGCGACGGCATTCGTGGCCGCTTCCATGCAACGATCGACGCCGCCGGCTTGGACCAAGATCGTGCCCGAGACTGGGTGATCGTGCGCATGCTTCACAACGCACTCTTCGAGTTGGAAGACCACCTCGGCGACCCACAAAGCCAGCTCGATGCTGATTATCTGACCATGTGCGTCACCCTCGCCAAGGCAGTGCAGGACTG
>ENA-ORXM01001076-ORXM01001076.1-marine-metagenome-genome-assembly--contig:-NODE-1076-length-40558-cov-11.135051_pt1 | contig 40558 bp, 36 predicted proteins | sample MGYA00237867_ERZ511480 | MGnify/ENA primary metagenome ERZ511480 (study PRJEB26309, sample SAMN06266103) | marine metagenome | isolation source: Algal blade | place: United Kingdom:Sidmouth, United...
GGCGTAGCTCAGTGGTAGAGCATCACCTTGCCAAGGTGAGGGTCGAGGGTTCGAATCTCTTCGCCCGCTCCATTTTTCAAATATTGTGATGATAATGCTATCTTTTGACGTGGTGGATTGCGGTCTGTTGTCTTAAAATAATTCTTGCTTAAACTTGTCAGCTCTTTCGTGATGTGTTTCTCTGCGGCAGAGTGAGAGCTACATGAAAAAACTATTACTGATTATTCTAGGCGTTGTGATTATAATCGGACTTTATCTGGCGGCTTGGCCTGTGCCTATTGATCCTGTGCCGTGGACCGCGCCAGAGAATAAAGGTTATGTTGGCGACTTTGCGCCTAATTCGGAGCTAGCCAATTTAGAGCGGCTCTCTATTGGCGACTTGCACGGCCCCGAAGATGTCGTGATGCATGAGGGCAAGTTATATGTATCCTCTCAGGAGGGGAAGATAATAGAAATTGATCCAGCCACTAATACACACCGCGAATATGCGGATACACAAGGTTCCGCTTTGGGCATGGAAATGGACGCGCAAGGTAACCTTATTATCGCCGATGCTTTTCGCGGGCTGTTGGCTGTCTCGCCATTAGGGCAGGTTCAAGTGCTGACAGATGAAGTGGACGGCACACCCATTGCCTATGCCGATGATTTGGATATTGCCGCTGATGGCATAATTTATTTTTCAGATGCCTCAACTAAATTTGGGGCTAAAGCCATTGGCACGACACTCGCCGCCAGCCTTCTCGAAATTATGGAGCATCAAGGCACAGGGCGATTACTCGCTTATGATCCGGAGACGAAACGCACCCGCGTGGTCAAAGACGGCTATGTTTTTTCCAATGGCGTAGCCGTGACAGCAGATGGCGATATCTTGGTCAATGAGACCGGCACGTACCAACTCCACCGCGTGTCCCCTAATGGGCAAAGCCGCGTGATAATGGATAACCTTCCAGGCTTTCCCGATAACATTAATCGCGGCCCAGCTTTGGCCGATGGCACAGAGACATTTTTACTGGGGTTAATCTCTCAGCGTTCAGAGTGGCTGGATGCAAATTCTGAAAATATAGGCGCGCGTAAAATAGCGATGCGCCTACCCGCCTTTATGCGCCCTCAATCCGTGAGCTATGGCCTCATTGTTCAGATTGATGGTGAGGGCAATATTATCAAAACCTGGCAAGACCCAAGCGGTGATTATCCTGATGCAACAGGCGCAATCATTGCGGAAGATGGCTATATGTATGTGTCTAGCTTGACTGCGCCTGATTTAGGCCGCCTAAAATTAGATTAAAATGCTTAAAATCTAAAACTGCTAAACATTTGCGCCGCTCGTATTTATATGCAACTTATTGCATATAAGGAGAAACCTATGTCGCGTGAATTTGATGTTGTTGTTTATGGAGCCACAGGCTTTACAGGCCGCTTAGTGGCGGAATATTTACAAGGCCAATATGGGCCAGATGTATCTTGGGCCATGGCGGGGCGCTCGCATGATAAGCTCGAAGCCGTCCGTGATGAAATGGGCGTCTCCAAAGATATCGCGCTCATCGTTGCCAACTCCGATGATCCTGCCTCGCTGGACGCTATGGCCAAACGCACCAAATCCGTTTGCACAACAGTCGGCCCTTATCAGCTTTACGGCGAAGGCCTTGTCGCGGCTTGTGTCGAAGCCGGCACGGATTATGTGGATCTGTCGGGGGAACCCGCTTGGATGTATGACACTGTTCGCAAATATCAAAGCGCAGCAGAAAAGAGCGGCGCAAGGATTGTGCATTCTTGTGGTTTTGATTCTATCCCCTTTGATCTCGGCGTTTATTTCCTGCAGCAACATGCCATTGCCCATAACGGCGGACCCTGCACGAAAATACGAGGGCGCGTTCGTAAAATGAAAGGCACATTTTCTGGCGGCACGGCGGCTAGCTTTTTTGAAACCATGAAACGCGCGGGCAAACAGCCCGAAGTCTTGCAATGGCTCAAAGATCCATTCTCTCTTGTTCCAGGTTTCACGGGGCCGGCGCAACCGACCGGGCATAAGCCGATTGAGGAAACGGATATTGGCAGCTGGTCTGCGCCTTTCATCATGGCGTCGATTAACACGAAAAATGTCCACCGCTCTAATGCGCTGCTCGGGCATCTTTACGGTGAAGACTTTGTCTATGACGAAATGGTGCTGACAGGCCCCGGCGAGAAGGGGAAAGCGGCAGCAGAATTTGTCGCCAAGGATGACTCCATGGCGAAAAACCCGCCCAAGCCCGGCGAAGGCCCCAGCAAGGAAGAACGCGAAACAGGCTTTTATGACGTGATGTTTATCGGTGATGCGCCTGACGGGGCTCGCATAATCGCAGGCGTCACAGGCGATAAAGACCCAGGCTATGGCTCGACCTCAAAAATGATAGCCGAGTCCGCGCTCTGCCTCGCCAAAGATATCAGCCGCGACGAGACACCAGGCGGCGTCTATACCTCTGCCCCCGCCATGGGCGGCGCGTTGATTGACCGCTTGGTCGCCAATGCGGGACTGACATTTAAGATTGAGAGTTAGGCTAGGCGAGTCTCATAAGAGTATTATAACTAAATAGACACTTTGCTTAAGCGATCGTATCTATATGCGTAAAAGAATAACGCGGCAATTATAACCCAATATAGAAAGAAAAGTGGGCCTATTGAAGTTTGGATGTCGCCGTATTTTGCCATATTCGCTGTAATAGTTATGGCTATGCAAGCAATAAACGCCAAGAGTAATATTTTGGCGCATTTATACTCTTTTTTGATAAGGTAAATTAATGCGGCCGTGAGAATAATGAAGGTTGTAATTACTAAAACACTAACGGTCATGCCAAAAGTTTCAGCTATATAATTGTTATAAGCTTCTGTCCCCATAGCTTCGGATAGAACTTCTTTACCCCGCCCGAAATGCAGTTGGTAAGTAGCATAGATCGCGAAAGAAAGCACCCCAATAGAGTAACAAAGCATAGAGAGCGTTAGTCCCCAAAAGAAGATTGATCGTTCAACTGGTGCAGGCGCTGTAGTCGGCATAATCAATACCCTGTATTGTTCTTTATCAGCTATTAAAGGCTGTAATTTAATAATCGCTTAATAAGCTTACTCCTGCTCCTTCACAAAGTCCTTCAACAACTCCGCGTAACCCTCACCATGGGTCCAATAAGGCGTGATTTGGATTAGTGTCATGAAGACGCCTTGGTCGATGAGGGATTTGGGCGGGCCACTATATCTTGAAGAATGGCCGTGGCGTAGGTCGTGATATTGTAGCCAGAATGTAAAGTGTTGGGCGATGCGTCCTGCGAGCGCGTCCCGTTCGCCGTCATCAAATTTCAGATGGCTTTGGCTTTCTAGTGTTGAGAGCAGGGCGAGGACGGTTTGTTCTTTTAGAGATAATATCCGCGCGAACCGATTTCGCAGGGCGGGAATACGGTCAACCAGCTCGGATTGGTTTTTATAGAAAAAGCGAAAGTCGAAAATCTCTTCAAAGATAATATAAAGATAAACCCAATTATCTTCGAGCTTAAGTGGTTCGCGAACAGGCGAGCTAAGGACTTGGCGAATTTCCTCTTCAAAATCCGCGAAGAGCTCAATGATAATTTCGTCTTTGCCTTTGTAGTGATAATAAAGATTACCGGGGCTGATGCCAATGACGGAGGCAATATCAACGGAGCTTACCGCGCTTTCCCCTTCATTATTAAAAAGGCCAAGCGCTGTCTTAAGAATTTTCTCTTTAGTTTTTGACCGCTCTGCCACTTATTTTCTTGAAGTGGATTTTTTAGGCGAAGGTTTCTTGGCGCTTGTTGTCTTTGTAGCGGTCTTTTTGGGCGGCGCTTTTTTCGAAGTTGTTTTTTTGGTGGTTGTGCGCTGCGTTCGTGTGGTCGTCTTGCGTTTCACAGGCTTTTTGGCAACTGGTTTTTTTGGCTCTAATAGTTCCAAAATTCGATCTAGCTTAGCTTCAACAGCTGTGAGGCGATCATCATAGCTTGCCGTTTCAACTCCGCCTTTATCTCCGCGCGATAATCTGGAGCGCATAGCTTTGATGCGCTCATCAATATCAAAATCGGGCATATCGAAATTTGGCATCTGGGCTTTATCAAGGGCTTCTTTGCCCTTGGCTTTACCGACTTTTTCGAGCATTGCGCCTTTTTGGACAAGATCATCAAAGACTTCGCTGCTTTTGCCTGTGACATCTTTTAGCGCCTCTTGGGCTTCTGTGAAAGCACGGCCATAGGCGCCGATACCAGCCAGCCAAATGCGGCGAGCTGATTCTTGCGCTGATTTTGGGGCGCTGGGTTTTTTCTTATCGGTCATACATCACTCTTTACATAAGCAGGGTCAAATTCATCTTTGTGATTATAGGCCACGGCAACGGAGGGCAATAAAACCGGCTCTACATGCGGCATAGGCACTTCGGGTTCACCGAAGAAATCGCGAATAAGCTCAACCGTTTTATCACGGCGCGTCAGCAAGAATAAATGTCCTGCGCCTTCCAAAATTTCAAGCTTTGAATTTTTCAAGGCGTAATGCAAAATCTTACCATTAATGACGGGAACGATGTGATCATTGCCGCCCATAATCACGAGCGTTTTAGCTTTTATGCGGCGAATAAAGGGCAGGGTAGAATAGCCCATCATCGCCGTAAGTTGATAGAGATAGCCCTTCATACTGGGCGGCACCATATTGACGGAAAAGTCATGCACGCCTTCATTTGCCGCGTCGCCGTAAAGTGTCTCAAAGTTCTTTGCGAGGAAGTCTCTATCTATGTAGCGCTTGGGCGACATCATTTTTGAGAGGGCTTTGGGATTGCCCGGCACCATCGTCACGCCAGTCGTTGTCGCGCAGAGAACGAGGTTGCGGGTCATACGTTTATATTGCCATGCAAATTGCTGTGCAGGACCGCCGCCCCAAGACACGCCCAAAACATCAACTTTCGTATAGCGGTTTTGAAGCAAGATCTCTTTGGCCGCATAGGCGACCCACCACGGGCGGTAAGGGACTTTCGGGTCAGGTGAGCCGCCCACACCCGGCATATCAAAGGTGATAATATCGCGGCCTGTGAAGGTATCCGCAAAGGCTTGCGCAATTTCGAGGTTTGCGCCAATGCCGTTAAAGAACAAAAGCGGCGTGCGCTTTCCATGGCCCTTATCTGTTCCCGACCATATCGCTGTGCGCAGCGTCTGGTTACCGATTTTCGAAAAGAAAATACGGGGGAGATTCGGGTGAAAATCCGGATGTGCGTCAACTGCCATGTCAGGCCTTTCAGGCGTTTTTAGTGGCGCTTATGGTTATACCATCTTGCACCTATCTATTAGGTGGGCGCGAGGGCCTCCAATGTAAAGTTCATCACTGCATAAACAGTGACGAGATGCGCTTTATATTAAGTAAAGATATATTCACCCGGCGCTTGCGAAATAGGGGGATGCGCTTTGTTGCCCAAAGATTTAGGCGCAGCTTTCATCTCGCCTGAACGCTCAGACAGCCACTCATTCCAACGTATCCACCATGACTCGTTATGGCTTTCCGCGGCTTCAAGCCAGCGGTCGGCGCGGGGCGGGAAGTCTTTATTCGTATAATATTTCGCCTTGGGGTTTCCGGGAGGATTAATAAGCGATTGTAAATGCCCTGAATTAGATAAGATAAATTCAGTTTCTCCGCCCATCAAGCGGACATTGCGGTAGCAGGCTTTCCACGGCGTAATGTGGTCTGTAACGCCCGCAACCATAAATCCGTCTTGCGTGACCGCAGACAGATCAACATCATTGCCCATAAACGGGATTTCTTTATCGGGGCGGAAGCGACGATCTTGGAAGATGTCCAAATAGTCCGAATGTAGCTGCGCAGGTAAGTTCGTGCTGTCATTATTCCAATAAAGCACATCAAAAGGCGGCGGGTCTTCGCCAAGCAAATAGTTATTTACTACATAGTTCCAAATTAAATCATTCGGCCGCATCCAGGCAAAAGAGCGCCCAAGCTCATCGCCTGTTAAAATACCTTTTTTCGCGCTTTGACGGCGTGCGGCTTCGATGGCCTTATCATTGACGAAAAGCCCGACCTCTGAGTCTGATTTTTTACCGTCGAGCACAGAGACCATCAAGGTGTAACAATTAACGCGGTTATCACCGCGTGATGCGAGCTCAGAGAGGAGAAGGGCTAACGTAATGCCGCCTGAACACGCCCCCGTTACGTTAATACGGGGACTGCGCGTAATTTTCTTAATAGCGTCAGAGGCTTCAATCAGAGCCTCAACATAATTCTCCAAACCCCAATGGGAATGCTGGCGCGTTGGATTACGCCAAGAGATGGCAAAGACTTGATACCCCATTTTTGTCAAAAACCTGACCATAGATTTATCAGGAGCTAAATCCAGAGCGTAGAATTTATTGATCTGCGGCGGGATAACCATGAGCGGGATTTTATAAACCTGCTCTGTTTTGGGTTGATATTGGATGACTTCAAGCATCTCGTTTTTAAAGACGACCGCGCCTTTTGAATTGGCAACGTTCTCGCCAATCTTAAAGGGCCGCCCATCGACTTGGCTTGGCATACCGCCATTGTTACGAAGATCATCATAAGCGTTTTTAAGTCCGCGCGCGAGAGACGCGCCGCCAGTCTCAAAAAGACGTTTCATAGCTGTCGGATTGCCGAGTAGCGTATTTGTCGGAGCCAAGGCGTCAACAATTAAGTTCGTCACAAATCTTGCCCGGACTTGATCGGCAGGGTGCATGCGCGAATCCGTTATCCAGCCGTCAAGTTCACGGCGCATAGCGAGCCAGCTTTGCATACCGCGTTTATAAAGCCCGTTTGTTTGCCACGTATCATCTTTAAAACGGCGATCGCGCGGGTCCGCTGATAATTCTGATGTGCCTTTGGCAATTTCCAGCATTTCGCCGGCGTAGTTTTTAAGATGTTTTGCAAAGGGTTTAGGCTGCTTCGCGGCATATCCTGCTATGAGACCCAGCGATTTAATAACTTCGGAGCGCCGAAAACCAACAAGGGTGTTCACCGCCGTTGTAGTTTGTGCGGCTTTTTCGCCAACAGCTTCTTTTTTGACTGCCATATGATGCCCTACCTTTATCTGTCAGCCTTTAAAGCAAGAGTCAGGCTGTGGTGCAAGCGCCTATAAAAAAGGCGATGCGAGGCCAGAAGGACACGCATCGCCAATATTACTTTAAATCTCTTATGTCCGTGGTGGGCGAGCCACTTAAGACTACTTTTAAAATTTAAGCTGCTTTTTTAGCCGTTTTCTCTGTCGTCATTTTGACTTTTTTAACCGGCTTAGCGGCTTTCTTAGTCATCGCAGAGATTTTCTTGTTTAGCGCTGTAAGTTCAGCTTCAAGCTCAGACACGCGATCATTAGAGGCCGTTGGCATGACGCCTTTCACCTTGGCTGTTGTGCCTGCAAATGTCTCGCTGGCTTTAGCTTGTGCGTCTTTAGCAAGAACAGTAGCTTTAGCTTCGAGCTCTTCGCCTTTTTCAACAAATGTGTCGAACAGACCATCTGTTGCACCGCGAACTTGCTCAAAGCGAAATTTTGCGCGCTCATACGCCGCGCCGTGAAGGCCGATATAGGCCAGAACGCCTTTGCGAAGTAGGGCTGTTGCTTTGACAGTTTCTTTTTGAGCTGATTTTGTTGCTTTTTTAGCAGATGTCGTTTTTGTCTTTGCCATTATGGCCTCCATGAAATTAGGCGAAATTTATTCGCTATGTTCGATGAGACCTAGGTAAGGGTTAAAATTAGAAAGCGCGTCCTAAAACGGTAGTGTCTGCTTGTGCCGAGACAATATGGGCGCGTTGTGTTTAAGCGACTTTGGCGCGAGGGTCTGAGGACGTTTCTTTGCATATTTGCGTATAACGCATGGCTTCAATCAAATCGCGCGCGAGAACAGGCTTGGTCAAGAAAATATCTACCCCCGCTGCCATGCACGCCGCATTGGTTTCCGCTGAGGAATCGGCTGTGAGCGCAATGATAGGCGTGTTGTAATAATCTCGCTTGGAGACACGAATGGCGCGTGTTGTCTCTATTCCGTCCATTTCCGGCATACGCAGATCCATCAAAATAATATCCACCGATTGCGTATTCAGGACATCCATGGCCTCATTCCCATTGCCGGCAAACATCATGTAACACCCTTCAGGTTTCAAGAACATTTTGATGACATCCTGATTAGAGACGTCATCCTCGACAATCAGGACTTTTAAATTGCGCAGATCCCCTAAGCTCGGCGTGTGCGCTTCAGAATTTTGCGTTGTTATGACAGAGACTGCCTCTTTATCGTCCTCTCTCAATGATGATGTCTGCACAGTAGAAACAGGCGTCATTTTTGGGCTTTCCATCAGTGGTTCAATGGTATCAAGAATTAGCGCAGAATCGCTTTGAGGGCCTCTTAAGGTCATTATAAATTCAGAGCCGCGTCCGAGGGCTGAGACCATTGTAACGTCGCCGCCCATCATGCGTGCTAAACTTCGTGTAATCGCAAGGCCAAGCCCGGAGCCGCCATGCTTGCGCGTCATCGTGCTGTCTGCTTGCAAGAACGGCGTAAAGAGTTTGCTTTGCACGGTTTCACTCATGCCTTGGCCAGTGTCAGCCACAATAGCTGTAATTTCAGTTTCCCCCGCCGCGTCAATAGTTTCCGCTGTAATATGGAGATGAATACGCCCAGAATCCGTAAATTTTACTGCATTGGAAACAAGGTTATTCAGACATTGTTTTAAACGCCTTTTGTCCAATATGATGTCATTAGATAAAGCTTTGTCGACATGGCAGGTGAAAGTGACACCTTTGTCTTCGATAACCTTGCGCCATGAGGCGTCAACGTCTTGGGCAACCGCATATACATCCGTTGGTTCGGGATATAGCTCCATCTTGTCGCCATCAATCGTCGACATATCAACTATACTCTCTATTACATGGGTTAGCTGATTAGAGCTGTCCAAGATTATTCCCGCTTTACGGCGCAAGTCACCTGTAGGTGCCTGTGTAGATAATAGATCAGCAATACCTACAATTCCGTTAAGGGGTGTGCGCAGCTCGTGGCTGACCATACCCAAGAATTCAGATTTTATGCGGTCCGCATCTTTGGCTTCAAGCGTTTTAATAGCGAGTTTTTTGGAAATCTTATTACTGTAACGAGCAAAAGCAGTGGCCAGAATGGCAGCAAGAGAGAGCAGGCCGATGACAAGCATAAGAAGTTGATTGACCCGCCTCTGCTGATCTGCCTTGGCTTTTTGTAAATTAGCTTCCCGCGTCAATCCAGCTTCGCGTTCAGCTTGACGTTCTTTTGTGTTTTGAAGACTCGCAACAAGCTTGGACGTTTTTGAGGAATATGAGCGCAGCAAAGACTGGCTCTTCAAGTCAAGAAGCCTGTTGGAGTGTGAGTAGGTTTGGCCTTTATCATTTTCTTCAATGGCAAACCCCAAATTGGCCCGAGTCACATAGGCGCGAAACATGTCACTTTCTTTTTCCGAGTCAGGAAGCTTTTCTAGCTGTGCAAGTTTCTCTTGAGCCTCAGTTATGTTTCCAAGGCCTAAGAGACTGTTGATTTCAAGAAAATGCAGATGCTTTCGAAGGGACGGTATTTTGGCAACCTCAAGCCCATTACGTATATGTGTCATGGCGCTTTCGAAATTGCTTTGTTGGTCGAGAAGTTGAGCTACTCGAAGTTCTGTCAATCCGGGCGTATTCGATCCGACGTCTTTTTCTATATCCAGAACAGTTTGTGCAATTTGTGTCGAAACGTCATATTCTCGCCACTCTGAGAGAGAGTAGAGGAGGTTGTTCAATAGACTTGATCCATCAATGGGGTAACCTGCCTCACTTTTCCTGGCAATGAGGTCAGCGGTACTCTCAATCGCCAAATCAGTATTGAGCAATAAGTTATTTAGATAAGTCGTACTGGTTAGCGTTAAAATGCGGGCATCAGAGACGTAGGGTGAAATTTCATTTGGAATTTTCTTATAGGCTTCTTGGGCTTGCTCTAAGGCCAAGTTTGGATGATTCGTAAATGAATTTATAACGCTTAAAAGCAAACACGCAGTGCTGGCGACAAACCAGTCATTATCATTTGTACTTTTTTTAAGGGTTTTGATCAGGCTTTCAGTGTCAGCGTCGGGATTTAATAAATCTATATTCTTTAAGAGTAAGCTGTGAAGCTCAAAGACAGCTCGATCTCTTTCATTGCCCACATTATTGATTAACTGACTATATAGCGTTAATATTTTTGCTCGATCAAATCTATTACTGTGAGCAATTGAACCGTGGGCATGCTGTCTAATGTGTCTAAGGCGAATATCAGGCGGATAAGTTTCAAGCTGTAACGCTTCAAGTGAGGTTATATTGTCTGTTAAAAGCTTTTCAGTCTTAATCTTTTGACTGAGCGTAATGGCTGTTTCCGCACTTTTTTCAGAGATGACGGATTGTGCCACAGCGTTAGGACTTTCGCAGAGCATAAATGCCGCGAAAATATAGCTAACTATAGCAGATTGGATATTCTTTACATATCTTATCAAATCTAAACCCCGCCTGAGGATTAGAATTATCATAGACATCTTAATAATTTATGGCATTCGCATCGTTTTTAGCCAATAAAAAACCCGCATTAAGCGGGTCCCACTTGACAGATTTTAAAATTCAGAAATCTTAAAAGTCGATAATAATTGGCATTCCACCAGTAACAACTTCGATTTCTTCTAAAGTTAATTCACGCATTGAATTTCTCTTTCTGTTGCACTCCCCGAATTGAGAGCTAGGTTAAGATTGCTAAAACAACTGAGTGTAAAACTTAACTAAGTTGGACTGAAACAATATATAGTTAATAGACTTAGAAAAAATAAATTACTAGTTAAAAAGTGAGTAAAACAAGGGATTTAGATGGTTAATTCCAATTTAATTCAAATAAAAAATTGAATGTTCAATAAAGAAATTGAAACTTCAACCTTCTACACAAATTAAATTTTCAAAACGCGGTCCGACGCCTGAATAAAAGCGGGACGGTGTGCCACGATGATTCGTGTGATGGGCATATTTGCGATAATATCAACGATTATAGATTCAGTTTTTACATCTAAATTCGCAGTGCCTTCGTCAAGAAATAAGACTTTGGGGTCGTGATAAAGGGCCCGCGCCAAGAGAACTCTTTGTTTTTGACCGCCTGATAAAATAGACCCCATATCTCCAACCATCGATGCATAATTCATTGGAATAGCAGATATCTCGTCATGAATTTGCGCTTTGCGCGCGGCCTCTACCACTTTCTTCATATCCATTTCAGGATCAAAGAAGCTGATATTATCCGCAATAGTGCCTGAGAGCAGTTTATCATCTTGCATCACAACACCAATATGGTTGCGCCAATGACGCACACCCCACTCAGCTAAAGGTCGCCCATCGACTAAGACCCGCCCCGACGTTGGTGCGTATAGCCCTAATATGAGCTTCATCAGCGTCGTCTTGCCCCCGCCGGATAACCCCGTCAGTGTTGTCATGCTGCCGGGTTCAAAAGTCAGGCTATAATCTTGCAATATCCAACGGTCAGTGGCGGAATACCGAAAGGAGATGTTTTCGAGGTCAATCTTACCTTTGATGGGCGAGCCGTGGGCCGTTGAGTCCGCGGCGCTGTCGTCCAAAACTTCTTCTTCGGAAAAGATGATATCCGAAAGTCTGTCGAGGTGAAGCGAAAGCAGCCGAAATTCGATACCCTTTTGCAAAAGCTGCGTGACGCTATCGGTGAAATATTGGCGGTAAGCGAGAAAGGCGACCAGCATACCTAGGGTGAAGCTGCCACCATCCATCATCATTTTAGCGGCGGCCCAGACAACAATCACGATTTGTAGCCCTGTTAAAAGCGTTTCAGCAAATTTCTGCCAAATCGTGAATTTGCCATATTCGACATTGGCATTGATAAAATCTGTATAGAGGTTTCTCCATGCCGCTTCGCGCTGCGCCTCACGGCCAAATAATTTGACCGTGGTACTGGCGCGAATACTTTCAATGACATGCGTATTTTCTATCGCTTTCGCATAGATGCTTTCTTCTTGGGTGCGGCGAAGATGCGGGTAGATCAGTAGCGTCGAGAGCGCCAGTAATGCCACGCTGATTAGAATGATAGTCCCCAATAAGGGAGAGTAGAGATAAAGGATGATCAGCATTAAAATCGCCATCACCCCATCAATCAGAACGGCGACAATGGATTGGGTTAGGGCTTCTTGGATGGGGACGCTACTGCCCATGCGCGAAATAATATCGCCGACATGACGCTTTTCGAAATAGCTGGTGGGCAGACGAATGAGATGGCGAAATACATTTCCGACCATCTGCAGGCTCATTTGATTACCGTAAATAAGAATAGCCCAACTGCGCACAGCTTCGCTGACCGCGCGCAGTACCATCAATCCGCCAAAGCCGATCGCAAGGGCTTTCAGCAAGCCATAATCATTTTGCGCCAAAGCGCCGTCCACGACGAGCTGTAAATAAAATGGCGCAGACAAAACGATGATTTGCAAAATGACAGACAGTGTGAGTGTTTGTAAAATGGCTCGCTTCAATCCAACTAAGCGCGACCATAGCAGAGATAAATGCGGCTTTAGGCGCGCTTCAATCGGCGAAAACTCAGCCGTTGGCGTTAGCTCCAACGCGATGCCAGTAAAATGATCTGATACCTGAGAGAGTTTTAGGGTCCGTAGTCCAATCCCAGGGTCAACAATCTGGACTTTATCGCCTTTCACAGACTTTAGCACGACATAGTGGTTCAAATCCCAGTGGAGAATAGCGGGAAGCTGTAATTTATGCAGCTGATCCAACTCTACCTTGAGAGGCCGCGCCGCGAGTTGCAGGGCTCCAGCAATGCCCATGATGGATTTCAGCGAAGCGCCAGTCATAGAAATAAGGTGGCGTTTGCGCAAAGCGTTGAGGTCAATGTCATGGCCGTAATATTGCCCAATCATCGTGATACAGGCCAAGCCGCACTCGGTCATTTCCGTTTGGAGAATAACAGGCAGGGTTTTGCGGCCAAACATTATGTAGAGGCCTCTGCATGAGGACTTTTAGAGAGAAGCCAATCTATAAGACGGACGGGCCCATTATCTGTTTCAACGTTTAGAAAGAAGAGCCCTATAATAAATGCCGCGATGACTAAAATCAGCAAGGCTGTAATAATCCAGGACGCGACTGTATTGCGCAGCACGACCTCGCCAAATAGGGCGCGGGAGCGATGCTCTAAAGCTTCCTTACGAAATAAACTCATAAGACTGCGCTAAGGGGTTTTTAAAGGAAAGTGAAGCCCTGCGCGAAGCAAGGGTCAAAGTTTTAGCCGCAGGCGGCTTTCGCTTTCTCCAAGGCCGCTGTGATGCCTTTTAGGGAGAAAGAGTAATTCACATTCGTCCCGCGAGCGCTAACAGCCTTGACGTTCATGGTCACTCCTGCGCGCATTTTCGACACTAATGATTTTTCGTCATTATTGCTTTCGATGAAACTCTCATTTTCAGCAACAAACATGTTATATTTAGCGGAGCCGACACGGGCTTCGGGTGAGCGGTTTTTCTTTAAAGGGTATCCCGCTAAGAAGCTGGGCTGCTCTTTCGCCGCGCCGGAGCGCCAATTTGACACCATGAAATAAATATCGCCGTGAATCACGGATACCGGGGATTTGGATTTCGGCTCAGCAATAGCGTAGCAGATTTTATCATTGCCCTCACTGCGCGAATACACCGCCCAATCGCTATATTTACCTTCAAGCTTGGGTTCTGCGGCCATAGCTTTGCTAGGCATCGCCATGACGCTCAACGAGGCGACAATAATAGATGTCAGGAATAAAGGTTTCATATCAGCACCAAAAACATATCCAATATAGGCAAAATTTAGGTTAAAGGAGCCTTAATTTAAGTCATTTTTCAAGAAATAATTACAGTATTTTCAACTGTCTCTGCACCTCAGCATGCTCAGAGCGCGTTAAGCGATAGCGAGAAAAACAAAATAATCCCGCCAGCCCAAAGATAAGTGATGTTACCAGAGAGGCTATGGCCAGACCATCTAGCGTATTCTGCGCGACTTGGCTGGGCTGTAATTGCTTAGGAAATTTTAAAACCATTAACGTCAGGCTCGCGACAGCGATACCCACAGCAAATGTCAATTTTTGCGCAAACGAAAATGCCGCATATAGAATCCCCTCTTGGCGCTTCCCGGTTTTCAGCTCCATTACATCCACAACATCCGCAAGCATGGAGTTTGCAATTACTAAGACGCCTGTCAGGCCTAAAAAACCGACGCCGTTAAAGGCGGCGATAATCCACATAAGCCGCACATCACCGATTTCGGGCAAAAGCCCCATGAGATAAGCGGCGAACGGAAGGCTCGTACAAAGAAGATAGATAATGCCAAACAAAAGAGTCGCTGGCTTTTTATCCATTTTAGCCGCGAGCAGTGAAGCTAAAATAACGGCAGGCACTAGTAAGAGAAAAGGCGCGAGAGTCACAACGGTTTTTGCCCCTTGTGAGAGTTGCCAAAGATAAACGCCCATATAAAGACTTAGCGAGCTTCCCGCGCCATAGAGAATAAGAATGAGGCTATAGCCACCGCTAAGCCAGATAAAAGGCTTTATCTTTGTTGCTTTTTTAAACTCGGAAAATGTTCCGCGCCAATCTGTGCGGGGGTCATCTTTATAGCGGCGAATGTCGGGGACTTTGTGCCGCGTGCCAAAAACCGCAATCAAGCTCCCGATCACACCGATAATCGTCATGGTTAAAACAAAAGGGGCGTAGCCAGCTTGGTTCATCATGCCGTCCTCAAATTGCGGACTATCTGGCAAGAAAATAATAAAGCCGATAAGAAAGACTAAAATATTGAAAGTGTTGTTAAACAGCTCGCGCACCGAGACGATGTTGGTGCGCTCATTATAACGCGTGGAAAGTTCAGCTCCCAAGGAGTAATAGGGTACGCCATATAAGGTCAGGCCGAGCCGCACGATCAATAGAAAAGCTAGCATCCAAAGAAATGTTCCATTTGCGCCAAGGCTTGCAGGCGGGGCAAATAACAATACCAAAGCTATGGCCGTTGGGACGAGGCCCCAAAGCATGAACCTATGGCGGCGGCCCCATTTTTTATTGCGGTAATTATCTGAAATTTGGCCCATAATGGGATCAGAAAAAGCATCCACGATTAGCGCAATCATTGTTGCCAGAAACACTAATCCTTCCGAGACGCCTAAAACATTTGAAAAGAAAAACAAAAAGAAGAAATGAAACAACATGTTCTTCACGGAAATTAGGCCGTGACCTGCGCCATAAGCTGTTTTCGTGGCGATGGAGACTTGCCGTTTTGATATGGGCATAGCCGTTTTTGTCGATGACATATAGTCCCCTTAAGCCCTGATTTATCTTGAGGGTCTTTCTAGGAAGTCTGCCACGCTGAGGTTAAACTCGGCAAGGAGTGTTTTAGCGCTTACTTTTTGGCTTGACCCAATCTTTATCTGGCCCGCCAACTTTTACAGGCCGCTCTGGATAGCCGCCCATCATGATAGTGCGGTCATAAAGGGCGAGAGCGCAGGCGAGGCTGACATTGATACAAAACTTGGTCGGGATTTTGACGAGGTAATCACAGCGGGCTTGCATGGCGTCAGACAAATTCCCTTTCTCAGGCCCAAGGACATAGACGCAATTGGTCGGATGGCGAAAACTTGGCAGTTCGATAGATGCATCCGTCAGTTCAACCCCCACCATCTGGCAATTTTTGGGCAGGATAAGCTCGCTCGGTGTGTCCCACTCATAAAAGGGCATATGCGTATCAGAGCGTGATGTATCCGTGCGGCGCACTTCAAGCGCTTTATGTGTCGCGCCAATTGTAAAAGCAAAGCTTGCGCCAAAGGCATTGGACGTGCGAAGGACCGCGCCCAAATTATAGGATTTGGAAATCCCTTCTACACCAACGCCAAAATAACCGCGCATAATTAAGTCTCTATATTCACATAGCGTTCTATAGGATTAAATGTCCTGTAAATCGCATAAGCCGCGACGATTGTACTGCCAACAACAATCATCAAGAAGGGCATTTTTGGCGCGACCTTCATAGCGGCAAGCCCAATAAGCCCGAAGGTTGTCAGATTGACAAAAAGGTTTAGCAAGACAGAACCCGCGCTCATGAGTTGCGCGCGAATATTCGGATTTGAGCGTCTTTGTGCCATGGCTTGCAGGGGCACTAAAAACAAACCATTGCAAATTGAGGCGCCGACAATGGAAGCCATAAATAATGGCATATGCGGATTTTGAATAAAGTCACTGACGGGGCCGAAAGTTTCCTCGCCTATATAGGTCGGGCTTGGGATAAGGCAGAGCATCAAGACAAAAAACGTCACGCCTGTAATGCCAAAGGCCGATAAGCCCACAGATTCAGGCCCCCATATTTTCCAATCACTCACTAAGAGCGTCAATAAAGAGCCAATAAGAATTGAAATGGTTGACCCTGCGAGCATCATCATCAAGACGCCTTCTTCATATTTCATCGTGCTGGCGACATAATCAGGGAAGGTCGTCACAAAAACGGTTGATAGGCCGTAAAACCAAGCGATTCCCAAGAGAGGGCGCAGGACGTCTTGGTTGGCAAAGGCTTTTTTCAGCACGCTGATTGTCGCTGTCACAGGTTCATAATTGACTTTTAAATTAGGTTGCGGAGGCGGAGCGGGCGGCGTCATCTCTGCGGCTACCCAGCCCACAATCGCAAAGCCGAATAAAAGAGCTGAAATGACAGGCGTTCCAAACTTTAAAACGCCGAGCCCCACAACTGTGCCGACTAATAAAATCGCAAATTGAAACCCGCTCATCAGCGCATTGCCTGTGATCAATTCTTTTTCGCTCAGCCATTGCGGCAGGACGGCATTTTTCGTCGGCGAGAAAAAGGCGGATTGCGCACCCATGAGGCCTAAGCAAACGGCGAGGATATGCACGTTTTTCAAGGCAAAACCAACAGCCGCTAACATCATAATTAAAACTTCGGCGCGTTTGACCCAGCGAAATATAACGCCCCTGTCAAACTTATCCGCGATTTGACCCGCTATGGCGCAAAGAATTGTGAAGGGCCCTGTAAATATAAGGGCCGCGACAGGAACACGCACGGCGCTCGGCAAGTCCGACAGAAAGGCAAAGCCGCCAAATGTGATCATTGCGATAAGTGCATTTTTGAGCGTATTGTCGTTAAATGTGCCTGTTTGAAATAATGTAAACAGCGGAAGAAACCGTCTTTGGATCAGTAACTGTCCCGCGGATTTCGCGCTCATCATGTTCCTCCCGCCGAGGATGTCTCGGCTTCTCGGGCTTCGCGTTTCGTGCGGGCCGAGTCGTTTTCCTCGACCTTACCGATATCATAGGGGTTAAGCGCCCCAAGATTATCCAAGTCCAGAAGCGCAATAGAGCGCGTTTCAATGTCAGATTCAAGCCGTGCCATAAATTCATCCTTATCCAGGCCCGGCATTATAGGCGGCAGGAACTCAAGATTGGCAGGCCCGGGATGTTTGACCCAATCATTCTGGTTCCAACGCTGACCGAGATTACTGGCCAGCGGCACGACGGGACAGCCAAAATCTTTGTAAAGGTGATAGACGCCTTTACGATACTTATGTTGAGTCCCGATGCGCGATAAATGCCCTTCAGGATAAATCAAGAGCCGCCGCCCTTGCTCGCGCACAATAGCAGAGGTCTCAGCCATTTTCCTGCGCTGATCTTCGCCGCCGCAATTATTGATAACCACAGCATTCATCTTGGTCAGGATGCGGCCAATAAAGAGAAATTTCGTAATCGCGTCTCCGGTGACAAAGGAGAGGTCAAAGAATTGCGAAAAAACAACAAAGCCGTCGCCATAGCTTTGATGCTTGGCAGCGATGATGACGGGGCCGTCTTTGGGAATATGCTCATGCCCTGTGACATTTACATTAATACCAGCAATACGGCGCATACCCCAGACCATAACGCGTGTATAACGGCGCAGGCTGGCCATCATAAGTTTGCGGCCCGGCAAAAGCGATAGGATGACGCACACGATGGCATAGAGCATTGTTGTCAAAAGGAAGAAGACATTAAAAACAAGAGAGCGCATGACTAAGCCTCCTTTTTAAGGCCGAGAACTGACAGCACAGCGCGGTCAAAGACATCAATATGCTTTGAAAGCGGCCCGTCAAAAGCCCCTAACACTTTGGCCTGCGCAGGCTGAAGCACGACACCCAGCGCCATGGCCGCTAGAATATTAGGATCACTTTTCGGAATTTCGCCGCCCTCCATGGCTTTTTGCAAGAGCTTAATAGCGGCCATATGAGGCGAATTTGGCCAGTCTCCGGCGGGAGCATCTGACAAAGATGGGAAGTGATGTAGATGCAGAATGTGATAGCGGAATAGCGTCCAATCATCATCGGCAATTTCGCAATAATGGCGCACAATAAATCCGACCTGATCGGCCAGGCCATCTTGTCGTCCAGCGGCGGCCATGATCATTTCTGTCAGGCGGATATGGATAGACCGCATCAGCTCGCGCGCTAGCGTGTCTTTGTTTTTAAAGTAGCGATAGAGAAGCCCCTCTGACACGCCCGCATGTTGCGCGATGGACTTTGTCGAGACGCCATCAACGCCATGTTCGGAAAAGAGCCTGACCGCCGCCCGTTCAATCTTGGCTTTATTGGTGCCGTCCACGGCGGACACGCCGCGAGACGGCTCATGATACATACGCTCTGCCATATCTAACTCCCGTCACCACAAGTAAGTGAGCAATCACTCATTTTAAAAGATTTGATATAAGCCTATTTCGAGAAAAGCAAGGATAAAATGAGCGTTTACTCATTTTCGGGGTTTATGGTTAATCCGAGATTAAAATGCTTGTGACGTTAAATATATTTTTGCGGGCAGATTAAGAATTTCTCGCCTGTCGTCTTGGCAAAATACCGAGCGACAATATCGCTGTCCAAAGCTTGCGCGAGAGAAATCTCATCGGTGTAATGGCTGGCAAAGGTTGTCTTAAGCTCTTTCGCCACGCGCATCCGAAGCTTATTACCCTCTTCCATGCCGATACGGGCGAGGAAATTTGGCAGGAGCCATCCGCCCACGCCCCACGCCATACCATAACCGCGTGTCAACATAGTCGGAGAAACATCCAGCCCGCCATAAAGATAGACCTGCTTGTGATGAATGGAGCCGTAAATACTATAAGCGCCTGGCGTGCGGGCGGCCGCGCCTTCCATGGCCGTCAGAATTTGAGAGGCCAGTTGTCCGCCGCCCGTCGCGTCAAAGGCTAATGTTGCGCCTGTTGCGTGAACGGCATCTGTAAGGTCCTTCATATAGCTATCGCTGCTGCTATTGACGATATGTTTTGCGCCTAGACCTTTGAGTAATTTCGCCTGTTCCTCGCGGCGAACGATATTAACCAGTTCGACCCCATCAGCTTGACAAATTTTATTGAGCATTTGCCCGAGATTGGAGGCCGCCGCCGTATGGACGAGGGCAGAGTGACCTTCCAGCTTCATAGTTTCCACCATGGACAGAGCCGTCAGCGGGTTAACGAAACAAGACGCACCGTCTTTGGCGCTATGCTCCGGCAAGAGCGGGAGGCAGGACGCGGCCGAAACTGTGCAATATTGTGCATACATAGACCCGCTAAGCGCGGCGACAGTTTTGCCCATCAAAGCTTGTGCCTCATCGCTATCGCCTGCGGCGACCACTGTCCCTGCCCCTTCATTTCCTACGGGAAGATCTTGTCCGATACGGGCCTTCATCACGCCCATCCCTTGCGGCGTTACAGGGGCCGTTAAAACGGTTTTAGCGCCGCTACCCGAGCTAGAAGCACTGCTCATATTTGACCAGCCGAACATCACGCCTTGGTCGGACGGATTAATCGGCGCGGCCTCGACGCGGATAATGACTTCGTGGGCCTTGGGCGTTGGGAAAGGTTTCTCCACAAGCTTCATGCGCAGCTTGGCATCCTCCGTTACAGTGGACAGCATTTGATGATAAGTCGCAGGTAAGGACATGGAGAAGCTCCGTAAGACGTTTAAATGAACACCTTGCTTAGAGCCTTAAATACAGAGTTTAAAGGCCTATTGAGCGATAGTGCAGAGCGATATCTTCAATCACCGCATAGAAGGCTGCGGTGCGGAAGTCTTCTAGCTCAGGCTTTTCTTCCAACGCGTTTTTGATGTTCTTATAAGCCTCGCGCATCGTGTCATCCAAACCCGCTCGGACAAGGTCAAGCTCGCCCGCACCATCAATATATTCCTGTTTGAAATTTTTGGAGAACTTCAAATCATTGCCTTGCAAAGCATCAATTAAGAGGCGCTGCTTGGCTTCTTGGTTGCGGCGTTGCAGGCGGCCAAACCGAATATGACCGATATTCTTGACCCACTCAAAATAAGACACGGTCACACCGCCCGCATTCGCGTAAAGATCGGGGATAATGAAAACACCCTTATCACGTAAAATTTTATCGGCTTTAGCCGTCACGGGGCCGTTAGCAGCTTCGATAACAAGTTTAGCTTTAATGTTGTGTGCATTCTCAACATTAATGACACCTTCCATCGCGGCGGGCATAAGAATGTCACATTTTTCTTGAAGCGCGTTCTTATCTTCGCTCCACTCTCCGCCGCTAAAGTCTTTAAGGGCTTCGCCGCTTTTCATATGTTGTGATAGTTTTTCGATATCGATACCCTTGGCATTGCGGATAACACCGCCGCGTTCGATGACGGTAATAATTTTCGCGCCGTCTTCTTCGGCGAGAAACTTTGCGGCGTGATAGCCAACATTACCCAGACCTTGAATGATGACTTTCTTGCCGTCTAATTCGCCGCGCAAGCCTGCCTTTTTCTTATCATCGGGGTGGCGGAAAAATTCTTGAAGGGCATATTGCACGCCTCGCCCAGTAGCCTCAACCCGGCCTTCAATGCCGCCTAAGTGAACAGGCTTGCCGGTGACGCAGGCAATGGCGTCAATATTATCATTATGCAGGCGGCGATACTCGTCCATCATCCACGCCATTTCACGCTCACCTGTGCCCATATCGGGGGCTGGAACATTGAGCGAGGGATGAATAAGGTCACGGCGCGAAAGCTCAAATGTAAAGCGGCGCGTAATCCGTTCTAGTTCTTCTTCGTTCCAATCTTTAGGGTTGATACAAAGTCCGCCTTTTGAGCCGCCAAAAGGAACTTCGACCAGTGCGGTTTTAAATGTCATTAGCGCGGCCAAAGCTTCAACTTCGTCTTGGTTCACATCCAAAGAATAACGAATACCACCTTTGACGGGTTCGCGGTGCTCAGAATGGACAGCCCGATAGCCTGTAAAGGTATGTATTTCCCCGCGTAATTTTACGCCAAACCGCACGGTATATGTCGCGTTACACACGCGGATTTTTTCAATCATTTTGGGGGAGATATCCGTAAAGCTTGCTGCGCGGTTAAACATCAAGTCAACGCTTTGGCGGAAATTGAGTTCTTTTTGAGAAGATTTGGTCATGATCACTCTGTAAAATGAGGCGTTGAAACGTCTATAAAGATTTATGGCCTCACGGCTATTGAAATAAATAGGGCAATACATGCCTAATATTCATCGGCTGGCGGTAATAGATTCCTTAAAGAATGGAATGCTAAAAACTTCCTTAATGCCACTTTAAACGCTTTTTCAGCTTTATATGTTTAAACTGCGTTTCGTTTCAGGGAATGTACACATGGCCGAACTGTTTGATCCGGAAAAATACCGCGAAGCCTCAGGGGGGCAAGCCCTTACGCAGCCCTACCAAGACGAACCAGCTTATGGGCAAAACGCCTTAAATGGGCAGTATCAGGAAAACCCTTACAATCAGGCCAATCCCTATGAGGCACAAACTGAGCCAGTGCAGCCTCACGCTATGCAGCCGCAAACACCGATGCATTACATGCCAGTACCGCCTGTCTTTGAGCGTCCGCCCGGAATAGGCGGGGCTACCACCCCAACAGAAGAGGGCGCGCCAAAAGCGTCTAGATTTGCGCTTAAACGGGGGCCGAAGGTCAAAAAGGCGAAAAAAGAGAAACGTAAATCCAAGAGTGAGGACGTTGAGCCGAAGAAGACATCACGTCCTAAGATTTTCATCATGGGAATGGCGACCGGAATTCTAGGAGTCTTTATTGGCCAAATGGTCATAACAAATTTTCTGACGGATAACGCGCAGCAGACCTTCAATGATATTGAGCGCCGCGCAATGCAATCGCAGCAGACTACTTCTCCAACAGCAAAGACTGGAACTGTAGCTGAGCTTAAAACGCCTTAAGCTGCGTAAAACCCCTCAATATAAAGCTTAGCTATTCTTCCCAGCCTTGCGGTCACGCGCCTTTAACAAGCGTAGGCGCAGAGCATTGATTTTAATAAATCCGCCCGCATCCGCTTGATCATAAACATCATCTTCTTCGAAGGTGACATGTTCTTGGCTATAGAGCGAGTATTCAGATTTCCGGCCGACAATATCGACATTGCCCTTATAGAGCTTCAAGCGAACTTCGCCTGTGACTAGCTCTTGGGATTTGTCAATTGCCGCTTGCAACATTTCACGCTCAGGCGAATACCAATATCCGTTATAAACCAGCTCCGCATATTTCGGCATCAACTCATCTTTAAGATGGCTTGCGCCTTTATCCATCGTAATTTGTTCAATGCCGCGATGGGCCATCAGCAGGATTGTCCCGCCAGGCGTTTCATAAACGCCGCGGGATTTCATGCCGACATAGCGGTTTTCCAGAAGGTCTAAACGGCCAATACCGTTCGCCCCGCCGAGCTCATTGAGCTTGGTTAGGATTGTTGCGGGCGACATCGCCTCGCCGTTAATAGAGACCGCGTCGCCGCGCTCAAAACCAACTTCGATATAGGTCGCCTTGTCAGGTGCCTCTTCGGGAGAGACCGTGCGCTGATAGATATAATCCGGTGCTTCCTCGTAGGGGTCTTCGAGAACTTTCCCCTCGGATGACGTGTGCAACAGGTTCGCATCAACTGAAAACGGGGCTTCGCCGCGTTTATCTTTGGCAATTTCGATATTATGTTTCTCGGCATATTCGATGAGTTTATTGCGAGAGTTTAGATCCCATTCGCGCCAAGGGGCGATAACTTTAATCTCCGGATCAAGCGCGTAATAGCCAAGTTCAAATCGAACCTGATCATTTCCCTTGCCTGTTGCGCCGTGACAGACGGCATCCGCGCCGACTTGATGCGCGATTTCAATCTGCCGCTTTGAAATTAGCGGCCGCGCGATAGAGGTGCCGAGCAGGTAAAGGCCTTCATAGAGCGCATTGGCGCGAAACATCGGGAAGACAAAGTCGCGCACAAATTCTTCGCGCAAATCATCAATAAAAATCTCTTTAACGCCTGCGGCTTCGGCCTTGCGGCGCGCGGGTTCAAGCTCTTCGCCTTGGCCCAAATCAGCGGTAAAGGTGACAACCTCGCAGCCTTTTTCCTCCTGCAGCCATTTTAGGATGATTGAGGTGTCCAGTCCGCCCGAATAGGCTAAGACGACTTTTCTAGGTGTGCTCATAATAGTCTCCGCAATATGCGAGAGCGCTATAGCCCAAAAGCGTTTACAAAAGATAGAGTTATGACTAAAACTGGCTCAACTATTTGGGGGTTACAATATAGTTTATGAGAAATATCTATCATATTTTGCTGGCTTTAAGCTTTTCTTTTATCTGCATCTTCGCCGTAACGGCGTTTGCGCAAACCTCTGAGAACACGACAGAGCCGCCTGCAGTCCCTGCGCAAACCACAGAGCAGACTGTTGAGCAAAGTCAGGATGTTGCACCTCAAGCTATTCCTGACATTGATTTGTCTGACCCTGCGCTAATCCAAGCGCTAGACGCGCGAGAAAAGGCAGACCGAGACATCGCCGACGCTGTTAAAGCGCAACAAGAAAAAACGGAGTCTACAGACTCCGTCGAGGTTAGTGAAAATAGTGACATTAAAAAGAGCATTATCCCAAAAACTGCTGATGATTTTAAAGCTCTCGGGCAATCATTTTTGGACAAAGTTTTGGAATGGCTAAAGACGCCTAGCTTCTTGGTTCAACTGGGCGCTCTCATATTAGCCTATACCTTAGCGCCGATTGTCTCGCAGCAAGTTCGCAAGCGTGTCTTTCTGTTTCAAGGGCCACCTGCAAAGGACGCAAAACTCAAAACCCTCCGCGATTATATCTATGAGTCACGTGTGTTTCTCAGAGCGGTCTTTTTGGTCTTATTATTGGCCCTATTCGCAATCGCCGTAAAAGCTTCCTTTGGTCAGGACTGGCTTGTAAAATTAGCGCAAGGTCTGGCCGTTGTCTTCTTAGTTTACAGAGTCATGAAGACATTTGTGAGCAATGATATTGTTCAGAAACTCGCCATCGCCATCTTAATTCCAGTTGCTGTGTTAACGGTGTTTGGAAAATTCGATGAACTTTTAGGGGCTCTTGATAGTCTAAGCTTCGGAAGTGGTGACAACCCGATTTCCGCCCTGACACTTGTAAAGCTTGGGCTCTTTGGCACGGCTTTCTTGTGGCTCGGAAACTTTTCAAATAAAAAAGGTCAATCCGCGCTTCAGGAGCAGGACAGCCTTGATGACGGCATAAAAGCCATTGTCGCGAAATTTTTACAAATCCTTATTTTTGGCGGAGCCGCTGTTATGGCGATGTCAGCAGCAGGCATTGGCATGGGCGGTTTGGTTGTTATTTTTTCTGCGATGTCTCTTGGTATCGGCCTTGGCCTGCAACCGGTTGCGGCCAATTTTGTGTCGGGCATGATTCTGTTATTTGACCGGACTGTGAGAGTCGGAGATTTTATTTCATTGGATGACGGCAGAGAAGGTTTCGTTGAAGCGATCAATATGCGGTCAACAACGGTTGAGACGACCGATGGCAAAGACATAATGGTGCCAAACACCACCTTTATTGAAAACTCTTATGAGAACTGGACACATAAAGACCCTCGTCAGCGCTATGAGGTTTATTTCACTGTGTCCTACAACACAGATATTGATAAGCTGGAGGACCTTCTTATTCCTGCCATTTCTGAACACCCCCGTGTTTTACAGGAGCCGGAAGAGCCTGACCTTGAGCTTCGTGAATTTGGTGAATATGGTATAAATTTCGCGATTGAGTTTTGGTGCTCAGGCATTGATGACGGGCCGAATAAATTTACGTCTGATTTGAACTTCATCGTATGGCGTACGCTCAAGGCTAATAAAATTGAAGTGCCGCTGCCGCAACGTGTCGTGCACATGAAAAAATAATGATGCCCGCGACGTCGTTAGCTTCGCAGTCTGGTTTTGATCAAAACGATTATACGGCCATGGCGCGGGCCTTATATTCACGCGCACCCGCGACGGCCAATTTCAATCACCTGCGTAAACGGCTCAAGCGCCAAGTCAGTGAGACGATAGGGCGTTACGCTATGGCACAAAAGGGTTCGCGTTGGCTTGTCTGCCTCTCAGGCGGAAAAGACAGCTATGCGCTTCTCGCGATATTGCTCGACCTAAAAGCCCAAGGCGATTTGCCTGTAGATTTATTGGCTTGTAATTTGGATCAGAAACAGCCTGACTTTCCAGACCATATATTGCCGCAGTGGTTTGAGAGCTTCGGCGTGCCTTATCGCATTGAAACGCGCGATACTTATTCCATCGTGACTGATAAAATCCCTGAAGGAAAAACCTATTGCTCGCTCTGTTCGCGTCTGCGCAGAGGCATTCTCTACCGCGTGGCCCGCGAAGAAGAGTGTAGTGCGATTGTGCTCGGCCATCACCGCGAAGACGCGCTCGCAACTTTTATGATGAATATGACGAAGGGTGGCCGTTTGGCGTCGATGCCAGGGAAGCTTTTGAATGATGAAGGCGATGTGACGGTTCTGCGCCCGCTCATTGAAACAGCTGAGAGCGATTTGGCGCGGCTTACAGCGGCGCTTGGATGCCCGATTATTCCTTGTAATCTTTGCGGCTCTCAAGATGGCCTGCAACGACAGCTCATGGCTAAGCGCCTTCAAGAGTGGGAAGCTCAAGCGCCTGGCACCAAAGCCAGTATGCTAAAAGCGTTATCCCAAGTGCGGCCCTCTCATTTATTAGACAGGGAGCTGTTTGATTTTGAAGGATTGTCCCCGCGGGGAAACGATACGGATGTACCTTAAACTACCACCCGCCGCCGCCACCGCCGCCGCCGCCGCCGCCAGAAGAGCCGCCGCCGCTTGAACCCGATGAGAAGCCGCCTGAGCTGGATGATTGACTGACAGGCGCTGCCGCGGCCACGCCTGCTGTCATGGCTGTGGCGAGGGCGTCAGACATTTTCCACGGCGCGCCGCCGCTTCTGCCATCCATCAGCGATCCATGCGCATAGCTAGGCTCATAATTCTTAGCCTCAAGTGGTAGCGTCGTTTCAAACTGCTTCGTCCAAGGCTTCTCAGCGCCGAGCGCGACCGCATAAGGCATGAAGCGCTCATAGAGATCGACGCTCATCATAGGCGGTCTGTCGCCCAGCGGGTTAGCTGTATTGATGCGGTCTTCCTCAGCTGTTTCCAGATAAAGCTTAAAGCCTTCAATTTCAGATGTAATCTGAGCGCCCTTTTTTGTCGGGGCGCGCAAAAGGATAAAAAATAGAATATTCATAAGCCCGATGGCGGCCAAGATTGCCAGAAATATCGGGCCATTTGTTGAGACGGGCTGGTTCATTACATAAACAATAATGGCTATACTAATGGCCATACCCAAAAGGCCCCAACCCGCATTAGAGCGGTGATAATCACGACCATAATTTTTTGAAATATAGCGCGTAAATTTTACGACCTTACGATAGAAACTTGTATCGGTTGTTTTATCCATGACGATTTTTCCGTCGCTGTCTCCGAAGAATAAATCTAATAAATAACGCTCATCATCCAAAAGCCCCGCGCCGTCGCGATTAAGCAGCATAGATGTCAGCGTCGTTTTTTTCTTCGTGGCATGAATGTCTAAAACGTCCTTCATAGACAGGCTCATTAAGGTGGATGTGAGCGCGTCCATTTTTTTAAAGCCCTTATGGTGAATGTGATGCACGGCTGCTGGTGAATACCCTTTTGGCGGTTCATAACGCGCAAAAACAGGAAGCTTTTGTGGGTCCCGGCCTACGCGGCTCCACATGGTAAAATAATAAAATAAAAGCCCTAAGCCTCCAAGCCCTAATAGAGTTGGCCCTCCAGTGCGAATCCAGTTGAGCTCTTTAATACGCTCTTGGCTCATGGGCTCGATAATGCCGGGCTTAATAGAAGCGGCAACAGTCAAGCCTTCTTTGCGGCGCAAGGCACGGGTTGTTTCAAAGCCTACAACATTGGCACGTTTCTCTGCAGCATAGTTCGATCCATTTGTGCCAAAGCCGCCAGTATAGGCATATTGTTCTATTATTTCTGAGCCTTCTGGGAAGATAATTGTTGCGGAGGCTTTTTCTATCGGGAAATTCCAATAGCTGCCTGTGGCGTTCCAATAGACTTCATCCTTATCAACTGTTTTGGGGTCATTTCTGTGTCGGCGAACTTGTTCATTGAGACGGTACTTTATTTCGTAACGATGAGGCCCATTGTCTAAAAAAACATTTGCATTCCCAATGCGCCATGTGACGGCATTCCCATCCTTGCTTGACGAAACACTTTCGGATTGCCCGTCACGTTTAACATAGATGAGTCCGTAATTGTTTTCCAGTTTAACACCCATAAATTTGTAATAGCGCGGCATCTCTCTAAATATGCCGCGTTTAATATTCTGGCCCTCTGAAATAACATCAATCGTCTCTGTGATGGTTAGACCACCATTTGTTTCGACCTCAATCTTGACGTCGTAATTCGTAATACGTTCCTGCGCCCAGGCAGACGCGCCAATCAAAACGGCGAATAATAAACTAAGAATAAAGCGCATCATGCGGAAAACTCCACATCAGGCGCCGCCGCATCAACGACGTCGATTTCGAAATAATCACGGATTTTAAATCCCATGGGACCCGCCACGAGGTTGGACGGAATTGTTTGCACTTTCGTATTAAGCTCGCGCACAGCGCCGTTATAAAACCGCCGTGCCATTTCAATTTTATCTTCGGTATCTGTTAGCTCTTCTTGCAATTCCAGAAAGTTAGTATTGGCTTTCAGGTCAGGATAATCTTCGGCCAGCGCAATGATACGGCCCACGGGCTGTTTAAGACGGCTTTCAGCTACGCCGCGCTCACGCGGGTTATTGCCGGCGGCTAAAGCTTGTGAGCGTTTAGCGGCGACCTCTTCAAATAACTTTCGCTCATGCGCGGCGTAGCCTTTGACGGTGGAGACAAGACGCGGGATAAGGTCGGCGCGGCGCTTAAGCTGAACTTCAATATCGCTCCAGCCATTTTCTGTCATCTGCCGTAGACCGACAAGCTTGTTGAAAATAACAACCGCGCCAATCAGGAGCAGAAGAAGAATTATTGGAATGACCAGAACCATATGCGTCCCCTTTTACAGGAAGGATAAGGCTATTGCGGCGATTTGGCAAATGGGAGTTTGAGACTCCAAAATAATTTTGACGGCGCGTCTGTTTGATGCTCTGAAAGCCCGACCGTCATACCCCCATGTCCCGCCTCTGGCTGGGCTTTATAGGTGCGGCAAAGCTTGTCCCAAATAGACAAATTAAATCCAAAATTACTATTGGTTTCATTCGTAACAACGGAATGATGCACGCGGTGCATGTCGGGTGTGACGATCACGATGCGAAATAATTTATCCAGCCATGAGGGGAGCTTTAGATTGGCATGATTAAATATGGCCGAGGCATTGAGCACAATCTCAAATATAAAGACGGCCAAAACGGCGGGGCCAATTATTACAACGACGCAGCATTTATAGAGCATGGATAGGATAATTTCGACAGGATGAAACCGCACGGCTGAACTGGCATCCAAATCACGATCCGTATGGTGGACTTTATGAAAGCGCCAAAAGAGCGGCACATGATGGCTGATGACATGTTGCAAATAAATGGCAAAATCCAAAACTATAAAAGCCAGCGCGACTTCGACCCATAAAGGCCAGTCTGTCATATTAAACAAACCAATGCCCTTGCTGCTGGCCCATAGCGCAACGGCAATGGCGGTGAGGGGGCCGAGTATCCTCACGGCAACTGTGTCAATCACCGTAATGCCCAGATGCGTCAGCCAGCGGGTTTGCCTCGGAAGGTTTCGCTTTCGTCTGGGAAAGAGCGTTTCCAATCCAGAAAATAAAATCAAAGCCCCGGCAAAAATACTCAGACGCAAAACCGTCTCACTCACATCAACACCCTTTGAGGCGAGAGGCAGCGCGGATAGAGTTTAAGTCTTTTTCCCGCTCAACTTCATAGGGGCGCAAATCAGGGCGTGACTGTCCGACATCGGCTAAGTTACGGCGACTGGCATTGCGGCGTTCAAGTTCATTAATATCGCCATCATTAAATAAATCATATTGGGCTGACTGTTGCGCGTAGCTGCGTTTAAGATCAGACAGTTGCGCGCAATCCATTCCAGCATAACGTTCTGGCTCTGCACCCGCTGTCGCGCAGGCGGTGAGAAGGCAGGTAGAGATTAAAACGAGTTTGCGCATAATTGACCTTAGACTTTTATGTGGGCCTAAGTTAACAGATGCGGCAAGATAAACACCTAAATTATTTGTGAGATTATGACGCTCAATAAAATCAATGATAAACCTATCTGCCTTATAACTGGCGCGTCAGCAGGTATAGGCGCCGCGATTGCGCGTGAATATGCGATACGCGGTTGGGACTTGGCCCTTTGTGCCCGCCGCGAAGCGCCTATGGTGGCTTTGGCGACAGAGCTGAAAAAAGAATATGGCACAACCAGTCATATCTTTGAGATTGATTTATTTGACCTGGACGCCACAGAAAATTTGCTAATGCGGATAAAGGCTAAGGGCCTTCACATTGACGGGCTGGTTAATAATGCAGGTTATGGGCACCCCGGCATGTATCTTGACAGTCCGTGGGAAGACCATTCCAAATTCATTCAGCTAATGATGACCGCGCCGTGTGAACTGGCGCGTAAATTAGCGCCGGCCATGGTCGAAAACGGCTATGGCCGTATCATCAATGTGGCCTCACTGGCGGGACATATGCCGGGGTCGAGAGGGCATACTTTATATGCGGCGGTAAAAAGCTTTTTGATAAAGTTTTCACAAAGCTTGAATATGGAATTTGAAGGTTCGGGCGTGCATGTCTCGGCGCTCTGTCCCGGCTTCACCTATACAGAATTTCATGATGTCAACGGCACGCGCGAGGCGCTGAACAAACTCCCCGCCTATATGATGATGGAGGCGGATGAATGCGCTGAACTAGGCGTTGAAGCTTGCGAGCGTAACCGCGCCATCTTTGTGCCAGGCGGTGTGAATAAAACGATTGCGACATTAGGTAAGGTCCTGCCGAGCAGCATTGCCCAAAGCTTGATGGCGAAAAATTCTGAGAAGTTTCGTAAAATTGATTAAAAGATAAATCGCATATGACACAGCCAAACACACCTGACCCTCGCCTATATGTCGCGCTTGACCTTCCGGAAATCGCAGAGGCGAGAGCGATGGTTGAGGCGCTTGGCGAGACGGTTGTCAGCTATAAAATCGGATTACAACTCTTGCCTCTGGGCGGCGCCCAATTCGGACAAGAGCTCAAGGCGATGGGCAAAAATGTATTTTATGATTTTAAGCTTCACGACATCGGCGCGACTGTAGAAAAAGCCGCCCGCTCCATTAGCGGCTTAGGCGCGGATTTGCTGACCGTTCATGCGCGGCCTGATGTCATGGCCTCTGCCGCAAAAGGGCGCGGTAAAAGTTCACTTAAAATTCTGGGTGTTACGGTTCTAACGTCACTGGACCGACAGGCGCTTGAGGATATCGGATATAATTACACAGCCCAAGAGCTTGTCATGCGCCGCGTCGAACAGGCTCTGGCGGCGGGTATTGACGGCGTTGTCTCAAGTCCGCTGGAAGCGTCTAAAATACGCGCCCAAGTGCCGGATGATTTTCTGGTGGTCACGCCAGGCATTCGTATGCCTGATGGCGATAAAGGCGATCAAAAACGTATCGCGACTCCGGGTGAGGCGCTGCGTTCAGGCGCATCTCATATTGTCGTAGGCCGCCCCATTACAGCGGCGCAAGACCCCCGCCAAGCCGCCCTTAATGTGCTCGCCAATATGCACGCATAAAAAAGCCCCCGCCAAAAGCGAGGGCTAGATGCATTTTTGTGATGAATTTGCGCGTTTACCTTGCGAAGCGAATTAAAATTCAAACCAAGAGTGTTTAATTTTTAATTCGGCATGAAGCGCAATTTCATTAACCGCAGCGGCGTCCGTAACGTCCGCCGTAATTTCCGCCATGTCCAACGCGGTCGCCATAACGTGATGTATGGGTTACGACTGTACAGCCAGACCAATAAGGGACGGCAACAGGCACAGGGTAACGCACATAAACAATTGGACGCACAACGCGGTAATAAGTTGTTTGCGGCACAGGCTTCACAACATTGTAACAGCCAAGGACACGCGCGCCGCTCGGGTTATGAACACTGACAGGGCAAGATGTGGCTTGCAAAGACTCGCCAGCGCCAAGACCTGGAACAGATGATGCCGCGCCGGAAAAACCGTAAAGCTCAACGTCGCTGCCTGTATAGGCATTGCTAATAGAACCTGTGCCATAGGCACTGTCCGCATATGAGGATGATAGTGTGCCAGCGTAACCGTTGGACGCGCCATAAGAATAAGACGAACTTGCCATCGGACTTGTTGAATAGCGTGATGTTGAGGCGTAGCTATGGCTCGGTGTGTTCTGATAACTTGATGTGCTGTGGCTTGAGCCAGACCAGCTAGACAGGCTTGGCAGTGAAGAACTTTGGCCCGTGCTATTGCAATAAGGGCCGGTATTGCAACCGGCAAAGGCTGCGCTTGACATAAGGGTTGTTGCAGCGAAGGCCGCAAGGGTAGTGATAATACGGGACATGACAGACCTCTCAATTTGATACATTTGCCAAATAACACTGCAACGCCCGTGCCAAAGCAAAGCGATTCCCTTTATAAGTGAATCTTAGTGTGAATTGAGCGGCGCCGAAAATTTTACACGTAAGGATTTCTTCGTAGGTTGGAGTTTGTTATTTTCGGTTGATCCCCCTCCGCCGGCTAGCATGGAAGAGCCTTCGCAACTGGCCGACATGGCATTTTTTGACATTGATGTTTTAATATAAAGGCAGAGATGCAGGTCTCTTCGGGATTATAGCGCGGACAAAGCCCTGGCTAAAGAGTGAGGGCCATATAGCGTGAACACCCCATAGGGTTATCATAATAGCGCTCAATATCTGTAAAGCCGAGGCTTTCATAAACTTTATTGGCGTGAGTTAAGCCGCGGTCTGTATCAAGATAGATGTGTTGGTAATTCAGCTCACGCGCTTTTTTAAGGGTGGCCTGGGTTAGCTTTAACCCAGATTGATTGCCCCGGCCTTCCTGCCGGCAATACAGACGCTTTAATTCGCAAATGCTGGGCTTGAAGGGCTTAAGCCCACAAGCGGCAACGGGTTTTCCATTCAGCTTTGCCAAAAACAAGGCGTCGTAAGTGTGAGGGAAGTTAGTAAATTCCTTTTCTGTGCCCTGAAACCCAAGGGACTCGCCCAGATAGGTCTCAATAAAAGCCATATACTCTAAGAATATATCTTTGACCGATGCAATATCATCCGCTGTTTCGGCTATATCTATTGTGAAAACCGCGCTCATAGGCTCATCTAACAAAGCGCCAAGTCAGGGTAAAGCGCTAAGCACCTGCTGCAAGTTCCAAACGGTCGATCAAGGCGGTATTTACGCGGCCTGTTTCAGGCAGGCTATTGGCCCGTTCAAAACTCATAATCGCGGCTCGCGTTTTCGGGCCGACAGACCCATCTGCGCCGCCAATGTCATAGCCAAGGTCTGATAACAAAGTTTGCACTTGCTTAACTTGGGACACTTTCTCGCCAATATTGCTCTTAGGTTTGCTCCACGCCACATTCCTAAAAATGCCGTTTGCGGCTTCGTCTATTTTTCGAGGCTTAAACTGTTTGATACGGGACGCGCTCGCCAGCAGGTCTGCTTGATCCAATGTTGCGGTCAAAACATCCACGCGTGTTTTTGCAAATTGGTCGCCTTGTGCCGCCGCGATAGAATACCAGACAAAGGCATCATTGACGTTCTTTGGCAGGCCTTGCCCGCTCTCGAATAGAACGCCTAAATTAAATTGAGAATCAACAACGCCGCGCTCGGCGGCTTTCTCGAACCACTTAGCGGCTGTCGGAAGGTCTGCTTTTACGCCGCCGCGGCCCTCAGCATAGTAAAGCGCCAAATCATGCATGGCGATACGGTTGCCATTCGTCGCCGCGCGCTCCGTAAGTTGACGCGCCATCTCAGAATCCTGAGACACGCCTTGTCCAATTTCATAAAGCTTTGCGAGGCGGTACTGCGCGGCGGGTTGATTTTGGTTGGCTGATTTGCGAATGAGCGCAACGCCCTCATCAGTGCGGCCTTGTTCCAGATAGGACAGGCCTAACTGGAATTGCGCAACGGCATCGCCTGCCGCCGCAGCGGAATTAAGCGTTTTAGCCGCTTCAGAGCCAATGGCGACAGTGACGGCTTTATTATCTTTATACTCACCAATGGGTGCCCCTGACGTGTCCGGCTTGGGTATTGAGACAGGCGCGCCATTTCCTGCGCTCTCAATACGTTCGGCTATCTGTTGGGGGGTAACGGTTGAGTCATTCCCGCTAAAGACGCCCTTTACGGCGACAAGGCCAAGAACGGCGACGCCTGTGGCTAGCGCCGCAACGCGCATATTTCTGGCTGTTAGTTTTGGTCGGCTAATTTTAGCAGATGTGTTCCCGCCTATGCGTATACGATCCATCGTAGGGTCATTCTCAGCATAAGCTGGGTCCGAATATGGCAAAGCCTGATGTTCAGACGCTATCGGCGGTAAGGCATTTAGGTCCGCAGGCGGCGGCGGAACGGGCATCTCACGGGCATCGATAAAATCGCGTGCTGGGGGCTGAATCTGGCTCTCAGTTTGCAGCTCTAATTGTCTTTGTGGCTGCGCTTGCTGCTGAAAGTTTTGAGGATTATATTCTACTGGGACATGCGTCTCCACCTTCAAAGGCGCTGCAGGTGTTTGGGCGGCCAGATAGGGGTTCGGCACCGCATTTTGCTGAGCTGTAGGGAGTTCCGTCATAGCTGTGAAAGCGTCGGGAGCACTCATGCTGTAATCCTGCGCCATAGCTGGTATTGCAGGGATGGGATCTTGAAGATTTGCGCCCGACACAATACTCAGTTGAGGCGCGGGAGACATTGGCGGAGTCGTCATATGCTCATCTGGCATATGAGACAGGCTGTCTGAATTTTGCGGAATTATGGCAGGAGGCGCATTGGCAATGGTGTATTCCAGTCCCTCAAGCCTTGCGGTAAGACCAGCAATCGTGCGCTCCAGCTGTTGCGTATCATTAGAAGAGGCGTCTTGAGCCACGTCATCAATACGGCGCTCAAGCCCTGCGCGGTAGCTCTCAAATTCTGCTTGCGTTTTCAGGGCAACTTCTGAGACTTTCTCTCTAATAGAAATTTCGCTGGCTTTTCCGCGCCGTGTCAGTTCATCTGAGAGTTCTGTAATTTTTTCGCCGACGTGGCTTAAGGCCTGAGCCGCATCTTTTTCGATAAGGTCAATACGATGGGTCAGCGCCGTTTGGCCGTTTTGTGTGTCTGCTTTAAGGGCTGATATGGCCGCCTTGCGGGCTTTGGCCTCTTCATCAATACGCGTTTCAACGGCTGTCGCGATAGCAGAGAGGTGACGATTGACCTTGGAGATTGCTTCGGCCTGAGCTTGCTCGGCATGGCTCATGCGGTGATCTGCACGCGTCAGGGCCGCCTGAAGGGTTTCAACCGTTGGATTGTTTAAAACTGTTTTTAGCTCTGAATTTACATCCGCCTGGGTTTGCGAAATCATATCGGTGAGTTTGGCCGAGAGCTGATTGACCTTGCGCGTTAGCGCGGCCTTGCTAGTGGAATTGTCTTTGCGGGTGCGCGCGTCCAGCGTCATAACCGTGCTTTCAAGCGCTTTCACACTCTTGCGGGTCAGCGTGTCAGCACGTTTCATCCGCGCTTCAAGACTGGCAATCGTCTTTTGGAAGTCATTTTTCACAGGTGTTGTCTTTGCCTGAGTTGTTTTTGCCTTAACAGACGCTGTCTTGGTGGCACGTGTCTTGGCGGTAGCCTTTTGGGCAACAGGTTTTTTGGAAATGGGGGCTTTGGCGACCGTCTTTTCAGAAGCAGTTGTTTTTGGCGTTGATTTTGTCATTGTCCCCAAAAGCCTTTTGAATGCCTCGCAACCGCCCACGCATCATCACGCAGACTTCTTTCAGGCAATAGAGAGTGATTGTGGTTAATGACGGGTTAAAACGTTAACCTTTTTGGCCTGTTTATATGACTTTTCACACATAAATGCGGTAAATAGGCTGGTGTTGAACATTATCGCCCTGGGTTGACGTTGACGTTAACGTCAACTATAGGGGCTTCATGCCAGAGACACATCACACAAGCCTGGACGGCGCAAGTTGGGGAATTCGCGAGTTTGCGCAGATTTTTGACGTGACACCTCGCACACTCCGCTTTTACGAAGATAAAGGTCTTCTAAAGCCCGCACGTAACGCCAGCGTGCGTATCTTCGGCGCTGAGGATTATGTAAGGTTTGAACGGATTATGCAGGCTAAACGCATCGGGTTTACGCTAGACGACATCAAAGAAGTCCTCGAAGTCACAGATGGTCATATTAAAGATCGCGTCGAGCTTTTGCGCCGCAAAAAGAATTTTGAGACCGTCATTCGCTCTCTGAAACGCCGCCGAGAAGATATTGATGTGATTTCAAAGAATATGACAGAAATTTGCGCCATTATTTCTCAAAATGTTGAAAGCGCGCCTGACAGCGCAGGCGTTTTCGATTTGGCGCAGGCCTATGACGCAAAATTTAAACAAACGCTGGCGGATGATTACTCCGCCGAAACATTAGAAATGGAAGGATAAGCCTATGCCTATCTATAATGCTCCCGTGCGGGATATGAAATTTGTCATGCAAGAAGTGCTCAATGTCGGTCAGCTAACGGACTATGAAAAATTTGCCGAAGCCGACACCGATACGCTGGATGCCATCCTTGAGCAAAGCGCCAAATTCACCTCCGAAGTTCTGGCCCCGCTTAATATTGTCGGCGACCATGAAGGCTGCACCCGTCATGAGGACGGTTCCGTCACCACGCCAACAGGATTTAAAGAAGCTTATAAGCAAGTCGTTGAAGGCGGTATGATGGGCCTCGCGCAAGATCCTGAATATGGCGGCATGGGCATGCCGGGCGTCTGGCATATTGCGGCCGGCGAAATGCAATCAGCCGCCAACATGGCTTTTGCGATGTATCCCGGCCTGACCAATGGCGCGGTGGCGGCGATTAAAATTGGCGGCTCTGATGAGCAGAAAAACACTTATTTGCCCAAAATGATTTCAGGTGAGTGGACGGGTACGATGAACCTGACGGAGCCGCATTGCGGAACGGATTTAGGCCTTTTAAAAACCAAAGCCGTACCAAATGCTGACGGGTCTTATAAAATTACAGGCCAGAAGATTTTTATCTCAGCTGGTGAGCATGATATGTCTGATAATATTATTCACCTGTGCCTAGCGCGCATCGAAGGCGCGCCTGATGGCGTTAAAGGTATCTCCCTTTTCATCGTGCCAAAATTCAAACTAGATGCTGATGGAAATCCTGGTGAGCGCAATCCCGTGACCTGCGGCGCGATTGAACATAAAATGGGTATTCACGGTAATTCGACTTGCGTCATGAATTACGACGAAGCGGAAGGCTATCTAATTGGTGAAGAAAATAAAGGCCTGAAAGTCATGTTTGTGATGATGAACCGTGCGCGCCTTGATGTCGGCATGCAAGGTCTCGCGCAATCCGAGGTCGCCTACCAAAACGCCGCCGCCTATGCCAAAGATCGTCTCCAAGGCCGCTCACTGACAGGCCCGAAAAATGAAGACGGTCCTGCGGATCCCATCATTGTTCACCCCGATGTACGCCGCATGCTTTTGGAAACCAAAGCCTTTAACGAAGGCGGACGGGCGCTCGTCTATTGGGCGGCGTTGATGGAAGATATGGAACATGTCCATGCGGACGAAAAATTCCGCGAAAAATGCGATGATTATCTAGGTCTATTGACCCCTGTTATCAAAGGCTACCTGACGGACAAAGCCATGGCGACAACAATTGATTGTCAGCAAATCTTCGGCGGCCACGGCTTTATCGAAGAATGGGGTATGAGCCAATTTGTTCGCGATACGCGGATTGCCCTGATTTATGAAGGCGCAAATGGTATCCAAGCACTTGACCTAGTCGGCCGTAAGCTTGCCCGCAAAGGTGGCCGCGCGCTGATGACCTTCAATGCTGAAATTGATGCCTTCCTCGGGGAAAACGGTGATAATGAAAATGTCGGTGAGTTCATGGACGGCCTCAAAGACGCCAAGACTAAACTGACTGAGGCCACAATGTGGATGATGCAAAACGGCATGACCAACCCCGATAATGCGGGCGCCGGCTCTGTGGATTACATGCATATGATGGGTCTCTCAACGCTAGCTTATATGTGGGCGAAAATGGCGCTGGTTGCGCAAGCCGCAATTGACGGCGGCTCCAATGATGAGTTCTACAAAAACAAAATCATCACGGGCCGCTATTTTGTTCTTCGCATGCTGCCAATGATGGACGCGCATTTGGCGAAGATCAAAACAGGCGCAGAGCCGCTTATGGCGCTTGAGGCGTCTGCATTTTAATTAATTAAAATACTAAAATAGGGCCAACCTTCGGGGTTGGTCTTCAATCATTTCGAGGACAGAAAATGGCAGCCATAGACTTTAAAAACCCTGATTGGTACGACGAAGAAGATATCAATATTTTCCGCGAAGCTGTTTACGGCTTTTACGAGCGCGAGATGGCGCCGCATTCCGAAAAGTTTCGCAAGAACAAAAAAGTCGACCGAGAATATTGGAATAAGGCCGGCGCGATGGGTCTTTTAAACTGCGCCATCCCCGAAGAATATGGCGGCGGCGGCGGGGATTATCGTCATGAAATGATTATCATGGAAGAGCTGGTCAAAGCCAATGTGGACGGCTTTGGTCTCTCGCTTCATAACGCGATTGTTGCGCCTTATATCCTGCATTACGGCACGGAAGAGCAAAAGCAAAAATGGCTTCCAAGAATGGCGAGCGGCGAGCTTGTCGGAGCGATTGCGATGTCAGAACCCGGCACAGGCTCAGACCTTCAAAACGTCAAAACCAATGCCAAGAAAGACGGCAATGGCTGGGTTATTAATGGCTCTAAAACCTTCATTACGAATGGCGGAACCGCTAATCTCATTATCATTGTTTGTGATACGGGCGGTGAGGGGAAACATTCTAAATCCCTCATGGTTGTCGAGACGGATGATCTTGAAGGCTTCCGCCGCGGACGTATTCTCGACAAGGTCGGGATGGACGCTCAGGACACAGCAGAGCTTTTCTTTGACGATATGAAAGTGCCCGCCGATGCATTGCTCGGCGAAGATACGGGCATGGGCTTTATTCAGTTGATGCAAGAGCTTCCGCAAGAGCGCCTGAACATTGCCGTGCAAGGCGTCGCGCAAATGGAAGCGGCGCTGGAATTGACGATTGAATATTGCAAAGAGCGTAAAGCTTTCGGCAAACCGATCATGGCGTTTCAAAACACACAATTTGAACTGGCTGAATGTAAGACGATTGTCCAAATAGCCAAGACATTTACCTATGACTGCGCGGCCAAACATTTGCGCGGAGAGCTCGACACCGTTACGGCCTCTATGGCGAAATATTGGGTTACAGATAAAGAATGCGAGGTCATTGACCGATGCCTACAGCTTCATGGCGGTTACGGCTTTATGAATGAATATCGCATAGGCCGCATGTATCGCGACAGCCGCGTGCAGAAGATTTACGGCGGCACAAATGAGATCATGAAAATGGTCATTGCGCGCTCACTTTAAAACAAAATAACGAATTAAATAAATCCTTCAAAGGAGCCTATTATGGCAGATGCATATATTTTTGACGCGGTGCGTAGCCCGCGCGGTAAAGGTAAGAAGAGCGGGAGCCTGCATGAGATTACGGCCCTCTCATTACTGACGCAACAGCTCGAAGCTATCCGTGATCGCAATGATTTAGACACACGCAAAATTGATGACATCATTATGGGCTGTGTCTCGCCTGTTGCGGGCCAAGGCGCTGATATTGCGCGCACAGCGGCGATTACAGCAGGCTATGCGGACACGGCGGCGGGCGTGACCATTAACCGGCCCCCGCGTGATGGCCACATGGCATTCGTCAAATCACCCGACGGGGTTTCTATTGAGCTATTGCAAGACGGTAACCTACCGTCGCAAGAACCATGGGCTAGCATGGAAAATATCGGCAGCTGGTGATGCTGGCTCTTTAGTCTACTTAAGCAAGGCCTGGTTCGGCGGTTCGATCATTTGGATGCGTTGTTGTCATGCGTAGGATAATGAACCCTAGGACTGCAGAAATGACCGAGCCTGCCAGAATTCCGATCTTGGCTTCATCGATCAGTTCACGGTAGCCTGGGAATGCCAGCTCGCCAATAAATAGCGACATAGTGAAGCCAATCCCACAAAGTATCGACACACCCCAAATTTCTGCCCAACTCGCGCCTTTTGGAGGCTTCGCGAAGCCGATTTTTGCAGCAATCCAGATACAGCTGAAAATTCCCAGCTGCTTACCGACAACCAGACCTGCAGCCACCGCGAGCGGTAGGGGAGCCAGCATTCCATCCATTCCGATACCGCTGAGGTTTACGCCTGCGTTTGCGAAGCCAAATATGGGTACAATCGCATAGGCGCTCCAAGGGGCTAAACCGTGCTCGATTTTTTCCAGAAGGCTATTTCCGTCTTTTTTGTGCATGGGGATCATGAGGGCAGCAACAACGCCAGCAATGGTAGCGTGAATGCCTGAATTCAAGACACAGAACCACAGCACAAGTGCGACAAGAATATAAGGCCAGATACGGCTTACATGCAGCCGGTTCATAGCGAGCATGACACCGGCTACGACAAGGGAAATGAGTAGCCACATCATCTTGATGTTGGCGGTATAGAACAGCGCGATGACCAGCACCACGGTGACGGCCAGCGTGATGCCCTGGGTCGTCTTGATGGCAAGGCCCTCGTCCAGCCCCGTCATCTCCTTGAACTCGCGCGCCGTGATGATGAAGCGTTCGCCGTCCGTGAATTGCCGGTCGTCGGGGCCGATGACGAAGCGGATCAGGCCGTTATAGATGAACATCACCCCGATGGAGGCGATGAGGTAGATCACCGGCGTCGATCGCTGCGTGCGATAGAACCGGTAGACGTAGCGGTCGGTGAGCAGGACCAGCCCGATACAGGCGAGGATGCCGAAGGGCAGCGCGAGCAGCGCGGTCGGCAGCGGGCCGAGCGAGAGGCCAAGGCCCTGCAACCCCCACGTCACGAGGATCACGGCCATCGTGCCGAAGG
>ENA-ORXM01001077-ORXM01001077.1-marine-metagenome-genome-assembly--contig:-NODE-1077-length-40536-cov-14.916409_pt1 | contig 40536 bp, 28 predicted proteins | sample MGYA00237867_ERZ511480 | MGnify/ENA primary metagenome ERZ511480 (study PRJEB26309, sample SAMN06266103) | marine metagenome | isolation source: Algal blade | place: United Kingdom:Sidmouth, United...
TATGAAGAAGCACTTACTTACTTTCAATCCTCTATTAATTTCTTTGGGGAAACTGCCGATATTTTTTACAATCGTGCGTTGTGCTATTATCAATTGCGACAGGATGATTTATTTACAAAAACCTTGAAAGAAGCAAAAGTTGCTTTTCCTGATTATGAAAAATTTGCGCATTTAGACAAGTTGGATTTGGGGGCGGCTTAGTTGGTACTGTGGTTCTTGGTTCTTGGTGCTGTTCGATTACCGAGTTCTTCATCTCAGCTTCGCCCGATGAATGGGTGTTTTAGTTTTTTTTGTGCTGTGGTTTTTCTTTGATGACCGAGTGCTTCATTTTCTTCTTTTATATTGTTATGCCACCATCGACACTGATGACTGTTCCGTTGATATAGGATGCTTCGTCAGATGCCAAAAACAAATAAACGTTGGCGATGTCTTCGGGTACGCCTAAACGAGATAATGGAATTTTTTCTTTGAGTGCATTTATTATATTTTCGGGAACACTTTCGACCATTTCGGTAGCGATAAAACCAGGAGCAACTGCGTTTACACAAATCCCTTGACGACCAAATTCTTTTGCCCAAACCTTTGTCATTCCAATCACGCCTGCTTTGCTTGCTGCATAATTTGTTTGACCAAAATTTCCATATAAACCAACAACCGATGATGTATTGATAATGCGTCCACTTCCCGATTTAAGCATATTAGGTACGACCATTTTGGTACATTTAAAAACGCCTGTTAAATTTACATCAATGACTTGTTGCCACTGTTCTTCCGTCATTTTTTTCAAGGTTGCATCACGGGTAATTCCTGCATTGTTGATGAGAATATCTATCTTTCCGTGGGTTTTCATCACTTGCTCTGTCGCCTTCAAAATGGCTGCGGACGCTACTGTATCTACGTGGTCAAAAATGACTTCCAAGCCTTCTTCCTCAAATTCTTCTACTGTTTTTTTTCCTTTTTCGACATTGATGTCCCATATGATTACCTTTGCACCTTCTTCCGCAAATCTTCGGGCAGCCGCTTTTCCGATGCCTCCTGCCCCACCCGTAATGATGGCGACTTTATCTTTCAATCTGTTCATTTTATTTTTTTTCTAAAAATAGAAAAATTAATATAAAATCCTCCTATCTAAAGTAAAAAATAAAGTATGTAATTCTTTGGCGTACCTCAATTTTAGACTTTATTAGGAGAGAAAGGTTTACTTTTCATCGTTATGGGGCTTCCTGCTATTCGTTCTTATGGTGGCGGGCCTGCGCTGCGGGCAGACACATAGGTCTGCCCCTACCACATACGCCACCATACCACTACTATCAGGTCTATGTGGGCGAGGACAGTACTGCTATTGGCGGTTTGTTAAGGCGATATTGATATAAGTAAGCTGACCGTTCTTTGTTGTGGAGACCGTGCAAAATAGCCTCGATAGCAGTGATTGGATGCTTGCGATGGCTGCCGTCTCCGTTCAAGGTTGGAAATGAAAGGCATTTTGAAAATGCCTTACAATACCGTACAATACGTGAAAAAATGAAAGGCATCTTAAAGGTGCCATCCATTAGCGGATAGCGAGACCTGACGTGACGACGAAGCTCTTTTACCTTTCGCTCCTAATTAAGCAAAGAGATGGAGGATTAATCATTCCCTCAAAAAACACTATTTTTGCTTTTAGACTCAAAATCCAAAAGTCAAAATATTTTATCAAAACTTAAATTGTAACATAATGAGTTCTAAAGTGTCCAGCAAAAGTGAGGTACACAATCATCACGTAACACTTCGTCCGTATAGTCGTTTGATGCATTGGTATCGTTGGTCTGATGTATATATTCCGTTTTTTAATCCGACAGCTCGTTTGGTGTTAAAAGCCAAATATTTGAAAGATATACAAAAAGTAAATTCGTTTGCAAAAAATAAGGAAACGGAACTCAATGCGTGGTTTCAACAAACAAATATCTTTTTTGGCTTTTCCAGTCCTCGTTCGGGAACTGTTTTTCTAACGGATTTGTTTCTTCAAGAGTTGAAAGAAGGAATTACGGAGCATGAAGCCAATATTGTAGATTATCCTGCATTTACGAGAGCGATACAGTCTGATAAAGATGCGCTTGACTATATCCAACATTTTAGAAAGAAGGATATTTATTATAGGGTTCAAGGTCGTCCGACTGCATTTTATGGTGAAATTAATCCTTTTTTAAGAATGCATTGTAAGGCAATTAAAGAGGCAATTCCCCATGCAAAATTGTTTCAAATCGTGAGAGATGGACGGGAAGTGGTGCGCTCTGTGATGTCACGGGATAAATTGAGCAAAAAAGATCCAATGGCGAATAATATCGCTCCGCCCTCAACGGATCCTTATCATGCGAAATGGAAGGATATGACTCGTTTTGAAAAAGTGTGTTGGCAATGGCAATTTACGAATCGTTTTATGCGAGAAAGCATTGGCTATTCGGTAGATTTCAAGGCTATGCGAACGGATTATGATTATTTTCAAGAGCGTGTTCTTTCTTATTTGGGTGTGCATATTACGAAAGAGGCTTGGCATACGTATGTGAGTCAGCCTAAAAATAAATCGGCTCGTTATCGCATGCCGCATTGGAAGGAATGGGAAAAGGAGGATACGGAGACTTTTGGGGATATTTGTGGGGAAGAGATGGCGGCTTATTCGTTTTTGGGTGGTCGGTGATTTTGTGGAAGATTAGCTTTGTTTGCTTGTTGAAATGGTATTTTTTTTTGAACCATATAAGTCCATATAAGTTTTTCAGAAAAGTTTTTTTTTACAGATTGACAGAGAAATTGATTTATTTCAAAGGCTAAGTAAAGAGACAATCTCCCACTTGCTTAAAATATAAAATAAAAATTATGTGTAGATATTCCTTTAAGAATTATAAAATTCATTTTGCTTGTTTTGATTGTCGAAAATCTTTCAAAAAACTACCTTCGTATGATTTGATGAAAGCCAATGGTGATTGGACGATTTATAGCAAAGCGTTTGTAGGTTACAATCGCCTAAGAGCTAAAAATTTCAGGAAAGCAAATCCTGAAATTGTGGAACAGCTTCTTTCAAAATATCAAAATAGAGAAGAAAAATGCCCTGAATGCTCTAAATTGATGGTGAATGTGGGGAAGGATTTTAAAGCTCCTAAAAAAGAGAAAAAAAAGGAGTGGCGTATTCTTCAAGGTTTGTATGACTCGGGAGTATCTTTTGGGTCTTGTGGTTGTAACAGCATCGGCTATGTTCCCCGAACAATGAGGGATTATGTCGCTTATTTGGAACAAGAGAAGCAGTATTATCAAACGAGATTGATTAGTCGGACTGCTAAATCCCAAAAAGAAAGACTTCCTGACTATATCGAACGTTTTGAGAAGCGACTCCATTTGATTGAAAAAGAATTAAACTTAATAACAAATGAATAATGTACAGTTAATTTTATCAACTATCGAATTGGTTCACCAAAAAGGTGGGGAAGATGGTTTTGCGATTTTTGAGTTGAATCATCCATACTATTTTCAATTTGCAGGGGAGAAAGGTGCTGATGAATTTCATTGTGAGGTTGTTAGTAATAATTTCTTGGAAAAAGAGGATTTTTTGAGTGAAGAACAAATCCATCAATTAAATGAAATGGGTTGGCTAAGTCCTTCTGATGATTCTTCTAATTTTTATTTGGCGCACCCTGTTAATTCAGAGGAAGATAGAGTCCAAATGGCAGAATTATTGTACCAAACGGCTTTTGTTGTTTTTCAATATGGGGATATTACGGATTCTAATGTTACTTTAAATGTTGAGTAATTTTCAAACCATATAAGTTATTTTAGTCCATGTTGCTTTTATTTCTTGTGGAGACCGTTTAAAATAGTGTTCTTCATTCTCAAATTCAAACCAAGATTTTTGGTCATAGGGGAATACAGTCCAATTTTGGGCAAAAAATCCACATGAACACAAGAGTAAAAAAAACGTAATTATTTGTCTCATAAAGGGAGAATATTGGGTGAAAAATTACTCCAAATTTACCCTATAGCAATCCTAATTCGGTTCAGGAATTTTCTTTCACGCAAAGACCGCAAAGAATTTTGACGCAAAGAAGCGCAAAGCTCGACAGAAACCAATCTCTCTGCGACCTTTGCGAAAAACGCTGCAACCTTTGCGTGAAATACACTTTTCCTATTTTCAAATAGGACTGCTACATAAGGTCATATAAGTTTTTTTATACTGTATCTAAGTTATGAATCTGCTGATGTAGTTTGCTAGGTCGTATAGGATGGATTGGGCGTAGTGTAGTCCGCTTTGGAAGAAGTGGGTAATGCCATCTAAGCCTCCACCTATGTAGCTGAAAAAGAAGCCGAGTAGGAGGAAATTTACGAAGAAGACAAAGGTATAGGAGAAGAGGATGCCGCTTCGGGTAAAGTCTGTTTGGTGAGTCCCCATTTGTTGGAAGAATGTCCATAAATGATAGGCATAGGTCGCTCCTAAGATGATGTCGTAGGTGAACAGTAGGTCGCCTTCTAAAAAGGGGCGGAATATGAGTAAAAAGTAGGTGAAGATGGGGAAACAGTATGGGGTAAGGGTGATGATGAAGTGGCTACTCCCCTCTTGTTCTACGAAGCCTAATGAGCCGTTTTCGTTGCCTCTTAGAGAGACGTTGAATTTGGTGATTTTGTTTCGGGCTAAGATGCCGAAGAGAGCGTGGGTGAGTTCGTGGCTGAGGGTTTGTACCCATCGGAAGTAGATGGATTTTTTTAGGAGGAAGTAGATGACGGTCATAATGCCCATGCCGATGAATACGGCTCTGTAGGGTTCGGGGTTGTGGCTCATGCGCTCGAAGATGTCGAGTAGGCTGATGCCGAAACTTGCGATTCCTAAGATCCAGATTGGTATGAGTAGGTTGTGCCACATTTTTGTTTTGGTCGTTTTTTGGTGCAATTTATTATTTTTTCTTTATATGATTGTGGTATATGTATTTTTTTTATTGATATATATGGTGGAAAATCGTTACATTGTGTTTCAGTGGGCTTTTCTGAACCATATAAGTTATATAGCAATCCTAATTCAGTTCAGGAATTTTCTTTCACGCAAAGACCGCAAAGAATTTTGACGCAAAGACCGCAAAGCTCAACAGAAACCAATCTCTTTGCGACCTTTGCGAAAAACTCTGCGACCTTTGCGTGAGATACACTTTTTCTATTTTCAGATAGGACTGCTATATAAGTCCATATAAGTTTTTTGGTTCTGGTGTGTGAGACACATGGCCGTGTGTCTTTACTGGGGTTCTGTCCTTGTAAGATAGACCCGATAGTAGCGTTATAGCTGAGAAGGGCTAGTGGTTTTGCGGGGCTGCTATAGTAGCGGATAGCGGGCCCATGCTGCACGACGAAGCTTTACCGTTCTCTCCTAATATTGCATTTATAAATACTTATTTTTTAATTATTACTTCATATTACAATCTTCATTTTCCCACTTATGGTTAAGTTGCACCGGTACTTTTTGGGGCGCAATGTCAGGTGATAGGGCGGTAGTGTTTGGTGCTGTAGTTTTGGGGAAATTCGTGAATTTTCTCTACGGGTTTTGATGATTTGGAGCGGATGGTTTGGGGCTTTGTTTTTTTGTTTGGTCCTGCTATTCGTTCTTATGGTGGCTGGCCTGCCCTACCCGATTCGCCACCATACCACTGCTATCAGGGCTATTTTGGATGGTTTGGGGCTTTGTTTTTCTGGGGGTATTGTGTGATTCGGTTCTGGCTTGGAGACATTGCAGTGCAACATCTGTATATTTTTTTGGGGTCTGGATGGTAGGTGTTGCGGAGTGGTTTGTATATGAAAAAAATACGTATCTTGGCGGCAGTATTTAGTAATAATAAAAAGTGTATTAATATGGCGAAGACGGTATTGCATAAGGACTCGGCTGATTATATGTATCAGTTGTTGGTGGGGGCTGTGGAACGGGAGGAGAGTGTTGAGGCGAAGTTGATTTTGTTGAATCAGTTGTATACTTTCTTGTTGCGGCAGTTGACGCAGAAGGAACAGCAATTTTTTAGTAGTAATTATGAGCGGTCTGTTTTTGTGATTGATCGGTATCGGTTTCCCAGTGCTTTGGCGCAGCAGATGCGTGGTTTTGGGTTTTTGATGAAGAAATTGCGTCCGAGTGAGGATTTTGATTTTGCGGTAGAACATGTGCAGCAGGCAGCGAAGGCGTTGAGTGGGGTGACGGCTTTTGTGTCGAGTGTGAAAGTGCCGAAGGTGTTGATTGATTTTCATGGGGAATTGGCAGAGGCGATTTTAGATCCACATTACGAGGAGGCGAAGGAGGAAACGGATATTTTGGATGCAATGGTCTTGGAGATTGGGAACGTGGAAATTGAAAAGGATGAAAAGTGTTTGTATGTGCTTTGTGCGACGGAGCGTTTTGGAAGGGTGCAAATCCGTTTAGGGGGTTCTTTTATTTATTTGAAAAATTTGCTTTGGAAGTTTGCTCGGTTCAATGCGTTGGCTTTGCAAAAAATGGCTCATACGGGAAAGAATGAAGGGCTGACTTTGTATAGGACAGCAGAGACTTCTTTGGTAATTTTAGACCCTGATTTTTTGATTGATGCTTCGGTGATTGCACAGTGTTATTTTAGTGTGGGAACGAATCCGCTTATTTATTTGGTTAAGAAATTTGCGGTACTGACGACGAACTATTATTTTATGCGAGGGAATATGGTGAATAGTTATTTGGATGAGAATTTGTCTAAAAACCCTACGAGTATTCCCGATTTGTTTGAGCAGTATATTCGCAAAAAACCGATTTATGCGCTTGTTTTTGATAATAGTGATTATCGTCGCTTGCAAAATGAAGTATCACAACACATACAAACGCTGAACAATGATTTTGTCCAAAAATACAAGAATCACAATCTTACATTAGAACCGACTTTTTTGTCTGAAATTTATGGAATTCGTGGACGTTTAGATGTATTGGTGGAGTATGATAATGAGCCGAACCGAAATGATGTTATTGAGTTGAAAACGAGTAAGGATCCGAAGCAGTATCAACGTATGGTGTGGTCGAAAGATCGGGCGCAGGCAATTTGCTATAATTTGCTGCTGAATTCGATTAATAAAGATCAAATGGGAAGTAGTGCAATTTTGTATTCGAGTGTTGCGCCTAAAGATAATCCGATTCGCAATGTTCCCAATGACATGACTTCTAAACGCTCTGTGATGAAGGTGCGGAATGGGATTGTATATTTGGAGCATTTATTGAGTTTTCAACCTGAATGGGCTTTGGATAAAATTACGGCGGCCATTTTTGAAAAGAATCGTTTGTTTACAAATGAGATGCAGCCGATTCTTCATTTTAGAAAAACATTGGATAGTTCTTTTCCGATTGAGAAGGCTTATTTTTATGATTTTGTGCGTTTTGTGGCTTGTGAACAACGGTCTGCGGCGATTGGTTCGCACAATCAACGAGGCGATGATGGTTTTGCAGCTTTGTGGAATCATACGCTTTCTGAAAAACGAGAGACTTATAAGATTATAGATCGTTTGCGTTTTGAGGAAGTGACTAAAAAAGAGGAGCGTTTTTTGGTGTCGTTTTTGAGGGATTCGGAACAGAAGATTTTATCGACGATTCGTCGTGGGGATTTTATTTTGATTTATCCGCAAGAAGATTCAGGAGATTTGAGACCGACGAAGCATCAGATTTTGAAGGCGACGATTAAAGCTATTGATAATGAGCGTTTGATAATTAGTCCGATGAATCCGAATGTGACGAAACGGCATTTTGAGCGTTTTACAAATTGGGTGATTGAGCCTGAATTTTCGGAGGTTTCTTTTGGGTTGATGCATCAGTCTTTGTTTCAGTTTTTGGAAGCAAAGCAGTATAAAAAAGACCTTTTATTAGGTTTGCGAGAACCTGTATTTGGGGAAGAACCACCGAAAAAGAAATTCAATAAAATGTTGAAGCCGACGCAAAAAAAGTTATTGTCGAAGGCTTTGTCGGCTAAGGATTATTTTTTGTTGCAGGGTCCGCCTGGAACGGGGAAAACAAGCTATATGTTGCGGGAATTGGTGATTCAGTTGTTGGAGAATCCTTATGAGAAAATCATTTTGCTGGCGTATACGAATCGGGCGGTGGATGAGATTTGTAAGGCGATTAAAACGATTGAGTCGGAACCATTTTTCTTTCGTTTAGGCTATGGTAGTTCTACGGAACATAAGGATGTGTTGTTGTCGCATTTTGTGCATAAAAAGAAATTGAAAGAGATTAAGGAGAAGATTTTGAATTGTCGAATTTTTGTATCTACGGTTTTGACTTTTCAACGGAGTCCTGAGTTGTGGCAAAACATTCATTTTAGTACGGCTATTATTGATGAGGCTTCGCAATTGTTAGAGCCGCAAATTGTGGGGGTGTTGTGTCAGGTAGATAAGTTTATTTTGATTGGAGATGAGAAGCAACTGCCTGCGGTAGTGGTACAATCGAGCAATCCTATTCCGCCTAAATCGGAACTGTTGGCAAAGATTGGTTTGACAAATTTGAGTAATTCTTTGTTTGAGCGTTTATTGAAACGGTGTCAAGAAAATAGATGGAAGGCGTTTGGGCGTTTGAAGGATCAGGGTCGTATGCATGAGCAGATTCAGACGTTTCCGAATGAGCATTATTATGATGGGGATTTGTCGCCTATTAATCCAAAAGTGCAGTGTTCTGAGACGCCTAAGGATTGGAAAAAGCATAAATTACCTTTGTTGCAAAAGCTGTATAAAAACCGAACGCTTTTTATTCCGACGCAGAGTGAGAAGAATCGCAATGTAAATATTGGGGAGGCGAAGAAGGTGGCGGAGATTGTGCAGGATTTAATTAGTGTCTGGGGATTGGGTGATTTAGAGAAGATGATTGGTATTATTACACCGTATCGGGCGCAAATTGCGGAGATTAAGAAGCATTTTCCGAATGAGATTCAGGAGCGTTTGACGATTGATACGGTGGAGCGTTTTCAGGGGAGTCAACGTCGGGTTATTATTATTTCTTTGGCGTTGAACAATCCTCGGCAGTTGTCACTTTTGGAGGTTTTGGATGATGAGGGCTTGGTAGATCGGAAGTTGAATGTGGCTTTGACGAGGGCGCAGGATTTTTTGATTATTTTGGGGTGTCCTGATGTTTTGCGTCAGAGTGTTGTTTATCGGGCTTTATTGGAGCATTATGAGGGGCTGTAAGTATTTTGCGGTTCTTACTTCATTTAAACCATATAAGTTATATAAGGTCATATAAGTTTTCCATAGAAGTTGTGGACATGCAAAATAGCCCTGATAGTAGTGGAAACCGATAGGTTTGGAACGGATAGCAGGAAGCCCCGTGACGACGAAGCTCCTGCCTTTCGCTCCTATTTATTTTTATTATTGTCTTTATTCGTTTTCGTTATCTTCTTTTTGCCATTTGATGAGTTCTTCTATTAGTTCGTTGGCTTGTTCTTTTAGGTTTTCTTGTTTTTTTTCCCAACTGGTGTTTCCTGTGGTGTCAAAGTTTAATTTGGATTTGTCTTGGGAGAAGGGACCGATGATACCGATGTATTTTTCTTCTGCATCTTCATAGGAAAATTCGACGGTGTAGTATAGGCTATCTGTTTTTTCAACGGTGTCTATCACTTTAATTTTTTCGGCTCCATAATCATCGCTATATTCTAAATAGTTGTTAAAGGCTAATTCGACAAATGCGTTTCTTTCTGTGTATATTTTAGTTGATTTATTGAGCTGATTGGCCGTGTATAAAGTTTCTAACATATCATAGGTTAAGTCTTCATCTTCTAAGAATTTTTTGCATGTTTTTTTGTCATATTTCCAATCATTTTGAATTCGTAGACATAATGCTTCTTTTTTTAGCCATTTTGAACATTCTGGATTTGTTATGTCAAGAATTGCGTTTGTGAAAGTATCTGTCATTGGTTTTTTTTCCGCAACTTTCATAAATCTCAAGATTGTAAATATTTTAGAAGGATTCTTATATACGTTTGTTGTATCTTCTAAAGAAGTCTTATAATCCTCTAAGTATTTCAGTATATTTTTTGTTACATTTTCATATTCTTTATTGACAATATCTGCATATTTTCCTTCTTTGAAAAGGAGGAGAGACTCGCCTATGTCTATTAACTGCTCACTATGTTGTTCCTCATCTTTGAAGCGTTCTACCAATGTCGCATATTTGTTTGCCGTAAAAGATAGAGAATCATACAAATATCTTAGATTTAATCCTTTTCCTTGTGGTGAGTGATTGATTAATAAATCGAAATAGGTATCATACCCATTGATTGTATCCAAAAAGACGAAATAAGGTAACATTGTATTTCTTAACTTTTTGCAATCTGGATTAGCAATGTAAATTTCTTTTAGTTCTTTTATGTTTTCTTCTTTTAGGTCATCGCTGATTGAAGAAAACAACTTAGTGCGCACACTATAGTCATTTGTATCTAAAGGATAGGATATATTTATCGCTTTTAGAACATCAGGAACTTCTTCTTTGCTGAAAGTATAATAATGATTAATGGCGTTTGTTGCTTCATTAAAAACGGCTGTGTCGTTTGTTGATAAATTATTTAGCAATTCTTTTGCTTTACTTCCGTAATTTGCTGTTGTTTCCGTATTTAATAATTGAAAAGAATCAAAAAAGCGTTGTTTATTAGCAATATCTAATTTTTCAGTACTTCCTGTAAATATTGTCTCATACAAGTACTTGTCATGCAATACGAGTCGAAAAATTAATGGTGCTTTTTTTGTATTTTCCTGTACTGTAAATTCTTTGCCGTAAACCTTATCATTGATGTAAAAAGATTTTTCTTGTAGTATAGAATCATTGTAACTGATTGTTGATTGTATAAGATCATTGAAACACGAATCTAAACTTTCTATTTGAAAATACTCGTCAATTTCAAAAGCGTGATGAATGTATTGTGCGCCTGTATAAGCATCTTTAGCAGTGATAGTTGTCGCTTTTTTATAAGGTAGATACTCAAAACCTTCGAGATCTTCTGTAACATCAATGAATGACGGCAAATCAATTTTAAAATTCAAATCATCAAATGTTTGTGATTTAAAAGTATCTTGTAGATAAGGTTCAAACTGAAAAGTATTTAAGAAAACTTTGCTATCTATGGTCTGAATATTTTTATTTATATTTTGGTGTACTAAGTAATAAATTCGATTGCCTCGAACAAAAAATCTCGCTCTGCTATAATATCCTTGTACCGTCATATTCACTTCACGTCCCTCATAACCATTTTCAAAAATAGTATCGACCTTCCCAATAATAGAATCGGCTTTCATTGTCAAATCAATAAGCGCCAATTGAAAGTATTGTTGTTCATCTTCCAGATACGTTCCATTTGGATAATCATTGTATCTGTAAATATAATTAGCCATATTTTCTGTATCGGTACAAACATATATATGCAAGTTAGTAACATATTCCTTTCCATCAATTTCTTCAGGATAATCTATAACTTGGTACTCAGGTTCAAATGGTAGATTTACACTTAAAGCACCTTTGTCATTTATTCTTTTTTGCCAATTGCTAATAACAGGTTCATCTGCTTTAGAAGGTATAATTTCAAAAGACTCAAAAAAGCGATCTGCTAATTCTGATTTTGCCAATTCCATCGTATTTCCAACGGTTAAAGCTATTACTCTATTATTGGCAACATAGTATCTAATTTTTTGAAATCCTTGTTTATTTTCTATTAATGTTTCTAATGCTACACCTTGTTTGGTTTTAATAATTTCTCCTTCCAACATTTTGCTTGGTGCTTGTTGCATCTTTTCTTTCATTCCTTCTAAGACCGTCGTTGCATATTCTTCCGTTACATTTTGATGTGCCCCTGGAATTATCATCAAACCATAGAATGCCCCTGTGCTTAAATCAGGATAAGCGAAAAAGGTAAGGTTCTCAAAAAGATTCATGTCAATCATTTTTCCAGGTGCTTCTAATTTAGCACCAAATTCTTCGCTTTGAAATGGCATCCATTCCATTTCACTCAAATCCACTTTATAGGTTTCGGCAACACCTGTAAATGTAGCTGTGACGGGCGTAACCTTGTAGCCTTTTTCTTCCAATAACCGAACGACTCCTTGTTCTCCAGGAATGTGTGCTGCTCCAACTGCGGCAAAAAGACTTTCTTTTTCCATAATTTGGAGCATACTTTTGACCATTATTTTATTTCGTTTAATAAGTACAGGGTCGTTAATCATTTTTGCACCAACAAATTCTTCGAGTAATTTAATATCTCCTTTTTCATAAATTTGCACCATATTTTCGAGTACGATACTTTCCCAAATATCTTCATTTGGTTTAATTTCTTTTAATAATAGGGAGCGTTTTTCTTCTTTTGACACATTGTCAAACATACTCAATTGGTCTTCAATTTTTTCTAAACCATAAATATTTTTCTTTAGTGTTTTGGCAATTCCTAACAAATGAGCATCGACAAATGTGTCCATTTCATCTTTATCTTTTTTATCATCTTTTGAATTAGCTTTCTTCAATAAAGATTCTATAAAAAATGGATTGCTTAGGTTTATTTTATCAATTGGGAAGCCCAATTCTTTTTCTACCCGTTCAGATAATTCACGGTATTCTTCATCAGTTAATAAGTTTTTGACCACATTATTTGTGTCTTTTTCAAACATTTTGGTAAACATTTGATTAATCATCGTATCCAAGTGGATTTCATTGGCAAATGCATCTACTCGATCAATGGCAAGCATGACGGAATCGCTATAGTTGAAGGCTCTTTTATCTTGGACGTGCATTGTACCAAATATGAATGATGGCTCTGTCAAACCATTTCCTTCAATTTTCCAAAGTAGGTGGTAATTATCATTGGCAGTTTTACCTTGTGCCAATAGCAAGATATTGCTACTGACAATCAGTAGCAAACATAGTAAAATTTGTCTTAACATTAGGAGGTCTTTTTATTAGATGTTTTTTAATGCATTGGGTGTGTTCTTAACATCATTTATTCAAAGATAATTCCTTTTGTTAGAAAAAAAAATATATTGATAATAAACTACGATTTACCGACTGCTTTTTTTAGCTCGTTCAAAGTGCCTGTATCTCGTTTTTTAACGGCATTGATATTGGTATTCCAGTGTTGTTGTCGTGCTTTTTTTCGGGAGTGGTCTGTTTCATCGTCGTAGAGTTCATTTAGTTCATCTGTCAGTTCTTGAATTTCTGTTTGGAGGACTTGAATTTCTGCGATTAATTCGTCTGCGGAATCGGTTCTTAATTCCAAGACTCGTTTGTGTAACTCCCTTGCGCCGATGGCGGTAATGTCGAAGTGCCTTTGTTCGTGCTGAAGCAGTTCGTCCGTTTTTGTTCCTTTAACGGCCCAGCTCGCTCCTTTGTCTACATACAAACGCAATTTAATTGACGATACTTTGTATTTGCCGTCTTTTTTCATTCCTTGCATATTGGCTGCCTTCGATAATGCTTCGATATGGGCATCTTCGTCTTCTCCTGTAGGTCGGCTTTCTTTCGTAGTAAAATCTGACCAACGAACGGTATGGTTGAAATTTTCTAATGCCATTTTTTTTGTTTTGGTGACGGGTGACGAGTGACGAGTGACGGGTGACGGGTGACGGGTGACGAGTGACGGGTGACGGGTGACGGGTGATAAATATGGATTCCTTTTTTGTTTATTTATCCTATCAAAACTTGTGGAAAGCCTACCACTATTTTTCCGCCATGTGCGGTTGTGTCGCCCATCCGTGCGGCTGGTTTTCCTCCAATCATTACGGTAAATGAGCCTAAAACAATACTGCTTGGTGGTCCGACACATGTACATGTGGTGCCGACGTTGGCTGCGGGCATTTTTCCGATTAAAACGGTTGGACAGCCTGGTCCCATGATTGGTCCGCCTACGTGTGGTATTGGTGGTACGCCTGGTGTTATCATTGGACAGACGTGCATGTCTGTGAGTCTTGCTGCTGGTAATCCCATATTTGTGGTTTTTGTGGTTTTTGTGGTTTTTGTGGTTTTTGTGGTTTTTGTGGTTTTGAACTACTTAAACCACAAAAACTAAGTTCCTGAATTCCATTCTGGTCCGACGAGTTCGATCATTCTTTGGTAGATGATGAGTTCGGATTTTTCTAATTTAAGGGGTTTTGCTAATCTTAATAGAGCTTGCCCGATGTAGGGCAATGTTGAATTTGCCCTTATTTCTTCATCCATCTTATCCCCTACTTTTAGGGCTTCTTGGTTGTAATTCCAAGCGGTTTGATAGCGTTTGAGCGATTCGTAGCTGTATGCTGCCATTCGATAGGCCTCTAAATGAAAGTAAGGTGCGTCTTTAATATCTTTGCTAATGGGGATTGCCTTTTCGTAGGTTTGTGCTGCTTTTAAATATTTTTTTTCTTTGAAATAAACGCCTGCTTCTGCAAAATAGGCATTGACTAAAAGACTTGCGCCTGCTGGTTCTTTTTTCTCGAACGCATCTTTGGCAATGGATTTGGCTCTGTCAAATGATTTTAGGGCTGCTTTGATTTGTGCTGCTGCGACGAGCGTTTGTCCGACGGTCATGTGTACCATCATTTTCATATTGGGCCACTTTTGTTTTTGGGCAATCATTAGGGCTTTTTGTCCTAAAAATTCGACTTTTTTTAAATCGCCTATTTTTGCAGCTTTAGTGACGTTTAAAAATACTTTTTGAAATTGATTTACGGGGTCGTTGGGGTCGCCCATTTCTGCGACTTCATTTAGGGCTTTGTCGATGTCTAATTTGGGTCTTAGTGTGATTATTTTTATCGGAAATTTATCTGCTATTTTCTCGAATAACGGACTTTCTTTTGTGTCGGCAATGATGATGCGAACTCGTTGGGGGATTCCTGTTTTGATACCACCTTTGAGCCATGCTATCCATTTTTCTGGTGCTTCATTTTCTGTTGGTGCTAAATATATGGCTATGTATCCTTTGATGTCGCTGTTTTTGAGGTAGCTGTTAAGGCTTTTGAAAAATGAAAATGGGCCTGGTAGTTGTTTTTTTGTTTTTTGGATTTTGATTCCTTTTTTTATGACGATTTTTTTTGCTTTTTGGTGGCTTTTATTTAGTTCTTCTTTTAGGGTAATTCCATAGGATTTTTCGTTGATAAAAGGACTTTCTAATTTTATAAATAAGTCGGGATGTTTTTGTTGTTTTTGATATTTGATGAATTCGTCTATTAAGGCGAGGTTGTTGTCTTCTATGAACCAATGTGCGATCCGTGCGTCTATTACTTTAGAAAAATGACGCCACTGTTTTGCCATGTTTTCTATCCGCTCTTGTAGGATATTTGGTGGTTTTATTTTCTTTGTAATTTTCATTTTTTCTTTTTTGGAGCGAACAGCTTTTTTTAAATTCTAAATCTTAATTTCTAAATTCTAAAATTTATTTTGGAGCGAATGTTTGGGTGCTTCGTCATTTCATTTAGGCCTGCTATTCGTTCTTATGGTGGCTTTCGCACAATCCGCCCCACCACCATACCACTGCTATCAGGGCTATTTTGGATGGTCTTGTCTTTGTATTTCTGTTTTTTTACCATATAAGTTCTATATAAGTAAGCTATAAGAACATATAATTTTTTTTTTGGCTCTATACTATTTTCTGTCTATTTTAATTTAATTGTGATAACGGTTCGCATTGATGCTTCCAATGAAGTGTTATTTGTGCTGATTCTATAAGTGCATTTATCCTCTGGAACATCGGTATTATGTGACATTATTTTTTGGATACTCCATAGTTTCAAATAAATCATTTCTTCGTTGGTAATTGCTCCTTTTTCTATTTTGGTTTCTTTGTTGTTTCCTTCTAAAATGTATTTTGCATTTATATTTGTACCCCAATCTCCTTGATATTCTGTGCTTGATCCAAATTTTAATTCTTCTTCGCTTTCTCGATGGTTGGCGTGAATAATTAGAGCGGTTATTTCGGAAAAATGTGGTGTTTGACAATCATCCGTTAAATCGCTCATTTGATTGGCGATGTATTGTAATAGTGCTTTAATGTGGGGTTGTCGATTGGCATCATATCCATTCGTTTCGTCATCAAAACTATAGATGAGTTTTAGTTCACTCCCCATTTCTGTTACTCGTATATTGGCGTTTAAGTCGGGAAATGCATTTTTTGCCAATTCTTTTTTTAGGTATTTTTCGTTTTGCCAATAAGCATTTCTTTTTTTAGGACATGGTGATTTTGATTTTGTAATTTTTTCTTCTTCGGGTTTTGCCTCTTCTTTATTTTTGCCCAAATCCATCGCAAGGCTTAATTCAAAAGTTGGACCAAAAACGTTCGCATATGTTCTCGAAACTTCATAAATTCCAGAAAGTTGTAAGTTGTTTTCACGATTTAGTTTAATTCCGAAACCACCGTTCCAGGTTGATTTTTGTGAACGCCACCCTCCATTGATCCAACACAATTGATTAAATAAATGTATTCTTATCAATGCTTCTATTTGTCCTTTATTCGTTGTTGGTTTTTCCCAAAAATCAGTGTAATGAATAATGGGTTCTATTTGAAACATTTTGCTTATTTTAAAATGTGTATTTGCGGTGATTCGATAATGTCCTTTTGCTTCATACGCTAAAGATTTATCTTCTAAAAAGTGTAAAATGGCAGGAAGTTGTGTTGTGGCTGCGCCTATATTTCCGACAAATTTTTCGCTCCGAATTCCATAGTTAAAACCGACTCCTGCATCCCATTGTATTGTATTTTGTACGCCTTCTAATAAAACTAAATCGGCTGCATCGGCTATTTGTGTTTCTCCGAAATCTATTTGATGGTTATAAATACCACCATAAATCCCTAAAGACAATCGCTGTGTGCCTTGATTAATTATGTGAAAAGCGTACTGTCCTGATAGCGTCGTATGGCGCATAATGTGGACGGTTTCATTCACGATATTTAAGCCAATTCCTCCTCGTTTAAAAACAGTTCCACCGATACTAACAATTTGGCTTTGTGGGGCTGTTTGGTGATTCAACCACTGTTGTCTATAGCCCAAATGTAGGTGTCCCGTTCCGTCCATTCCGACCCTTGCAGGATTGTACAAGTTGGGATTGATGGCGTAATGGGTAAAATTTGCTATTTGCTGTGCATTTATTGTATAAATACAGAACAGTGCGAATAAAATGGGTGATATTTTTTTTATTAATTTTATCTTTTTTTGTTTAAGTCGTTTTTGTGGGCATGTGTTTTTTTGTTTTTTCAGCCCTATAAATTATTGATATACGCATTTGAGAATAATAAAAGTCATAGCGTTTAAGCCATGTAAAATAGCCTCGATAGCAGCGTTATAGCTTTCTTTTGTGTAAGTCGTTTCAGTGGTTTTAGTTGTTTAGGTCGTTGTGGTTTTTCCTTGCTAAATTTGGTAAGCTATAGTAGCGTATAGCGAGACCCTGCGCCACGACGAAGCTCCAAACCTTTCGCTCCAAATTAGAAAACATCAATTTTAAAAGCGTATATCAATAAAATCAATTTCTTATAAGGGTGACGGCTCCTTTGTAGTTTTTGCCTTCGGGACTTGTTAGGATATACCAATACGTTCCGTCGGCGGCTTCTTTTCCTTCACATGAGCCGTTCCAGTCTTCAGATAGAGGGCTGCTGTATATTTGGACGCCATTTTTGTTGTAAATTTGAAGCGTATAGTCATTTAAAATTTTTTTTGTTCCTGTCAATTGTATCGCCCACGTATCATTGACGCCATCGCTATTGGGTGTAAAAATATCGGGAATAAACAGGGAATCTTTACTTGTCGGCAATACTTTCGTCGAAATGTAAAAGGTGTCAATGATACATTCACCAACCATCGGAACCAATTTAAAATGAGCAATTTGAGGGGTTCGTTCTGATTGTAAAGTCAAATTTTGTTCAAAAATATTATTGAGAATCAAAGGCTCTGTTGCTTGAAAAACATCTGCATTTATTAGTTTAGAATGATTTTCATTTATTTTAATATTCGTACTTTCACTGAGGAAATTAATTTGTATATTTCCGCCATTTGCCAATCTATCAGGAGCATCTATTGTCAAGTCAGTGGGCAGCAAATATGTATAAATGCTCGCTGAATTAATGAAGGCACAACCATTGGCATCTTTCGCCTTTACGTCAATAATTATTTGTGCTTCTTCCCCTACAATATTAATGCTATTTCCTTGTAAACTGTCGTTATTTATAATCCAAAAAACATCCATGCCATTTTCTAAAATGAGTTCGATATTACTGCCTTGACAAATTGTGGTATCTTCAATATTAAGTGTTGGTTGATTGGCAGAGGCTTCATTTACAGTGATACTTAGGCTATCTTGACATTCGATTAAATCAGTAGCAGTGATAAAATAAGTTGTCGTATTTTCGGGCGTATCATTTATTGAATTTGTTTCATTCGTTATCGTATTATTTCCAGATTGGTATTCCCATTTATAGGCTTGAAAAACAGTATCTACAGAGAGGTTAATCGTCTCTCCTAAGCAAATAACGGACGCCACATCACTTTGAATATCAGGTAATTGACTCACAAAAACCACAATACTATCAATGGCTTTACACATATTTTTTATCGCTTCCACCCTATACATTATCGTACTATTGGGCTGTACCCAAATTGAGTCAGTATCGGGTTCAGTATTCCATAAATAGGTGTCGCCTCCTGCCACTTTTAAATTAATAGAATCGCCTTTGCAGATTGTCGCTTCTTCAATATTTAAGCTGATTTCTGGGTTTTCAAATAATTTTATTGTGTCGCTATAAAGGCAATCAACGTCACCACAATTAACACAAAAAACAATACTGTCTAATTCAATCAAAGAGGCTGGAACAGGAATTTTTATTGTATTCTCTATAATTTCTATATCGACTTCAACAGGTATTTGATTGGTCCCAAATGGATGGTAATAATGTGCTGTAAATTCGCATATATCTTCAGTGACAAATGTAAGGCTATCTCCTATGCAGTAGGGGTTCTGGGCATACAGTAAGTATGAGATCAATAACTGACTTATTAGGAGTAGATATTTCACGTTTTTTCGTTTTTGTGGTTTAAGTCGTTTAAGTCGTTTAAGTTGTTTTTGTGGAGACTGATTTACCAATTACTAATTTACTGATTTATGTTGCTTTTTTTTTGATGGTTATTTTTGGGCTTGGTAGTGATCCTTGTCTTTGTTGTGAGACAACGGGGGCTTTGACTATGGATTTGGCTCGGAACTTCATACGGGTGACGCTTTCGTTGCCTAATTTGATGATGTCGCCATCTTTTAGGGCTACTTTTTGGTGAAGTGGCAAATTGTGTCCGTTTAATAGGGTTTCGGCATAAGGTTCGATAAATACTTGGTTGTTTCTAAAATTGAGTTTTGCATGTTTTGCATGAACGGCAGAATCATTCCATTTGACAAAGACATAACAGCCTGAATCCGAGCCAATATAAATGTCCATATCTGCTTTGAGCCATTTACTAATTGGATTGATTCGACGGTATTTTTCTGGTGATAAATATTCTAATTCAAAATCTTCTAAACGCTTTAAAATGGCAACAATGATGATGCCCATCACGCTTCCATACAAAATGAAACTTAGCATTTTAAGGGTTTCAAAATCGGGGTAAATTTTGGAGGATAGAAAGTATAAGGTAAACGCAATTCCTCCTGCAACCAAACCGCCCAAAAGCCCTCTTAAACTCTCGACATTGGAGCGAATACTTAATACTAAACCTAAGCCTAAACCGAAAAGCACCCAACTGACCAAACCGCCTAAATACGGTGGTAAATCCATTCCTTTAGACAGAAAGAAACCAATAAAAAATAGTATAAATGCAGCAAAGGCAGCGATGATGGTTCGCAATAAAATACTGCCCCAAGAAATTTTACTACTTTGTCCTCGTTCTTCGACCCAAGCCAATGTAAATCCTAAACCGATGCCCATAGCGATGCCCATCATCAATTGTTCTACTAAGGAATCTGCCATAATGGAAATATTTAGGTCATCGGCTCCCCACGAATTTGCTAATGCAGGCATTGTCGCTAAATAAGCGGAAAATTTGTTAAAGAGTCCTAAGCCATTGTTATTGAGCAAAGCTTGTAATCCCCAAGCAATCCAGCCGCCCAATGCACCAAACCATAGCCAATTCAAATGTTTGTTTAAGCCTTCTTGTGAGAAAAACTTATCGGCTCCTAAATTGACGACTCCATTGGTACATTCATCGGGATAATAAACGCACTGATTGTTGTTGTATTCCCAACTTGATAAAGCGGTCATATGTTGGCATTTTACGACGACTTTTTCTGTATCTTCAAAAGGTTCTCCTGTGAGAGGATCTCGTTTGATACGTCCTTCTGGTTTTACTTTTTTATATAGTTTTATATGCTTACGCCGAAAGGCAATTTTTTTAAGCTGTGGAATCAACATACTCAACAACGCCAATAAAAGGCTGATAATCAACGCTCCTATGACCAAACGGTTGATCCAATGATGTATATCGACATTTCTTCTTCGTAAATCAAGTGGGTTGGAAGGCGTACCGAAACTATAAGCACGATTTGTATAAATATCGCTATCTTTCTTTGCTCGTACCATTAATTCCCGACTCTCTCCCTGAAAAACAGGCGGATTTGGAATCGTTTGTAAAACAAAGTTCACTAAAAAATCGCTCAAGGTATTGTCCAAAGCATCATATAAAAAATTAGCGGAAGGCTGTACTATTTTCGTTGCATCCAACAAACTTGGCGATGCTTCTGTAAGTTCCATCAAATAAGATTGATCTACATTATTACTCAGTGCAATGGGAAATAAATGAAATTGAGTATTAAAATTCTCTATAATTTCCAATAAATTTTCTCGTACTTTTGTTGCAATTGTTGTCGTTTTATTTTCGTCATCAATCGTTGTAAAGTTCCCTCCATTATCTGTAAAAAGGTAAGCAATGAGTTTTCCATTAAATTGTTGTTCGCTATCTTTTAAAGCTCGACTTAATTCGCTTACTAATCCAAATTCTTTTATTCGATAGTGAGATTCGGGTAAATTGTACGTTTTGACAATTCGTTCAATAGCAATATTGATTTCTTTTAGATGTTCTTCAGTTTTATTTTTTGCATCAATTAAGAAAACAATTTGATGTTTTCCATAATCTTTGGCGATGTTAATGATTTCTAATTTTGAAATGTCTTCCCCTAATGTTTTTTCTAAGACTTCGATGTTGGCTCCGTCAATATTTATGGGCGTTCCACGTTTATTAACGGACAAACGAATATCTAAGGTCTTAGCTTCTTGGTTGGGGGTAATGCTTTCAATTTGAAACTCCGCACTTTTTTGTGCTTGCAGGCTTCCTATTGAGTAGAGTAGCATTGACAAAAGCAAACTCCATAAGTAGTATTTTGTTGAGATATTCATTCGGTTCTTTATTTGAAATAAGGGTCGATGGAACTGTTTTTTATACTGTAAAATCTTTCCATTTTATCCAATATTTTTCATTTCGTTCGGTTAGTAATTTGCCTTCTTTGTCTCTTCCTACTGCGATGCTTATCCATTCTTCTTCTAAAGCGTCTAAGACGATGGCTATTTGATAGTTTTTTTGAAAAAAATGTTCGTGTAATTCTATATCTTTTCGAGATAAAAAGGGCGTTAGTCCTGGATGTGTATGAAACCAGCCGATTAAGGTCATTTCTCCAATTTGGTCTTTGACTTCTTCTAAATCGACAAGGGTTTGTATGCCAAATTCTAAGCGATGGGGACTTTGGAAATCGACTTTTCGAGATGGAACAAAGGTTTCTAAACTGATGTCATATGTATCTTGTTCTTTTTCTAAATACCTTCCTAATAAAAACCCTCCCGTTTCTGTCACAGGTTTTTTGTTTAAACTTTCGTTGACCCATTCATTAATTGCCAACAGACATCTTTTGATGATAAAGATTTTTTCAATCGCTGAATCTGGATATTTTTTTTGAAGATTCAATACTTGATAAAATTCTTTTTGCAGCAATTTATCAAAGTTTTTTGCAATGCCCTTTTTTTCTTTTTTTATGGATTTTATTCGGATCATCTTTTTTTTTGGTGACGAGTGACGAGTGACTGGTGATTGGTGACGAGTGACTGGTGACGAGTGACTGGTGACGAGTGACTGGTGACGAGTGACGAGTGACTGGTGACGAGTGACTGGTGACGAGTGATTGTATTTCTTGATAGAGGTTTCGACCTTTTAAAATAGACTCGATAGTAGCGGTATGGCAAGTAGTTTTTGTGGTTTAAGTGGTTTTTGTAGTTTTTGTGGTTCTTACCTGTTACCAAGTCTACTTGCCATAATAGTGGATAGCGAGACCGTGTGTGACGACGGAGCAATTGACCGTTCTCTCCTATTTATACTTTATTTTTCCTTGTCCATTTGTCTATATCGACCCATTTTAGCCAACTTGTATTTTCTTGTCGGTCTTCTTTATTGTTCATTTTTCCTGCTTGTTGTCTTGAGAAAAAAGTGGTATCCATATTTTCTGTTAAGGGATCGATTTCCATTGCTAATTGGTACTTTTTTCTAAAGAACCCATCTTGGATTCGCATATCGGGTTTTGATAAAAACAAGCCGTGTCCTGGATGGGTGTGAAACCAGCCGATGACTTCTAAATCTTCATATTCTTCTTGTACTTCTGCCAATTCTGCCCAAGCTTTAGAGCCAAATTCTATCTTGTAAACGCCTTGTTCGTTGGGTGTAATTGGAACAAATTTTTCTAAGGCAACTTCATATTGATTGTCTTGAGCTTGATAGTCATAATTTCCCAATAAAAAGCCGCCAATTTCTGGTGTATCGACTTCTTCTGCCATTGTTTTTTTGTTTTGTTCTCGTACAAAATCATCTAAATCTTGAATGCATTTTTGATGTAAAAACAAATCTGAAATGGCGGTATCTTTCCAAATTTTTTCTAAATTAATTTTGAAGTATTTGCTTTTATTAAGTTGTAATCCTTTGTTTATTTTTCCGTTAGTTTTTCCATTGACAAGAAGTTCTTCTTTCTTTTTAATGACGAAAGGTTTCTGCTTGTTATTTTTTTCTTTGAGTTTATTTTCGATTTCAACGGCTTCTTTTGCTTTGCGCTGATTTTGTTTTCGCTGTGTTACAAAATAAAAAAGTCCGCCCAATAATAACAACAAACCAAATAATACAGGTGCTAACATACTGCGCTCTGGTCGCTGAATTTCGATGCTATTAAATGTCACAACTTCAGATTTTCGTTCATCCATAAATTGCACTGTATAATTTCCCTGCAATCCATCGTTGCTTAATGTCTCTTTTGATAACTCAAAATAGTCTCCTTCTCCTAAAGGGTAAAGGTGCTTGAAGGACTCTCCTGTTCGTTTCAATTGTGCATAATAAGGAGCTTCCCCTCCGACTACATTATAAAAAATGAGATGGTTTTCATCTGTTTTAATACTTGCTTTTAGGGCTTGTGTTGTATTGTCAATCACAAATTGTGCCTTCTTATTTAAAGCATCAGTGACACTAATATTGATGCTTGCATTATCGGCTATATCCAAGGTTATTTTGTTGTTTTCAATCATTAAGTCTCGAATGTAATTGCTGTTGGAAAACTGTATATTTTCTTCGGTGATAGGGGGTGCTGCATATTCTAAAGTAATGACAAAATTGTTTCCTTTTCGTTGAATAAAGGGATCAATAGCCAATGACTTTTGCTTTGCTTTTTCTACATATTTCGCTTCATATTTTCCGTCGAACTTTTTGCTAAAAACCTCACTATATTTCACGTAATCATTAAACGCACTGAGTTGTTTTTTTTCATTCGCAATTTCCCATAATCTATCGTCTATTTTGGATTTTGCAGCAGAACGAAACGCACCGTTGGGAGCTTGTTTTAGATAGTTTTCATAAGCAGTCGTTTTATGAATATATTGTGCTTTTTTCCATTGCAAAGTATCTATTTTATTTTGTGCTTCCTTCCAATTTTTGCCATTGGGATATTTACGGCAATAATTACGATAAGCTTTTAGGCTGTTTTTGCCCAATGTCTCTTCCCAAATAGGGACTTCCGCTTTCTTTTGGGTCGAGGGTAACGGTACTTTGTTGGTGTTTTTCTTTGTTGTTTGCTTTTTATTTACTGTTGGTTCTTTCGCTTCAGCGATTTCAATTTCTTCTATTTCCTCCTCCAAAAAGGCTTCTTCAATCTCATTTTCTACGCCAACAATAATACTATAAAACTGTGTAAATATTCCATCTGATGTTTGCGCTGAATTAAACCCTTTTTTAATTTCTCCTTTGTGTGTTTTTATGATGAAAGGGATTCTAAAATTCCCCGTAGCATTTTCTTCTACTTTGAATCTTAAAGTCTCTTCATTGCCTCCCGTTTTCAATACCACATCTTTGGTTCTAAGCGGTTGCAAACCTTGTAAATTCCTAAAGTTTGTGGATTTAATAATTAGTTCATTTCTAAGGTGTTTTCCCTTAGGTTCATTCCAAATAACGTCTCCAAACTTAATGCTCATACCACCTTCTTCCAACTCTCCATAATTGAGTGTTATTTCATTAAATTCGTTGGGCATAAAAATTTCATTGGGCTGGCTTCCCATAAAATTTTGCTCAATGGTAACCTCAACTGCCCCTTCTATCATGGCGTCATTCGACTCATAATAGAAAGGAATTTTTTGATATTTTTGCTGTCCCATTAGTTGGGTAGCGCAAAAAATAATGCTATATATCCAGTATTTTTTCATTCTGGTTATCATCTATTTTTATAAACTAACCACCCGACTAATAATAGTAAGGGGAATGATAGAAAAGCCCATAATGGGATATTGGCTCTTGCGGTTTTGGTGGTACGATATGTTCCCACTTCGCTGGCTGTAATGCCTTTTCGACTGTCTTTGACAAAAATGCTATAAACACCTTTCAATCCTTCTGCTGCTAATTTTTCAAGTAAAATATCTGTATTGAGGCTATCCCCCAAAGCATAAGAAAATACAAATGCATCTCCTTCTTTCTGAAAGTCCGCAAAATAAGGCGGCAACCCTCCTGTTACATTTACATTTATAGCTTCTTTATTGTATTCAAATTTTGCGACCAATTGTGGAATCCCACCATCAACAAAAATCTCCTTTGTTTTTCCTCTCGCATCTTTCAACAAAATTTTATGCGCCTTTAAGTCTTTAACTTTAATAAAAATCTTATTTTCTTCTTCTTTTATATCGACTTCTATTTGTTCTTTATCTCCTTCGATTACTTCATAAATTAAAGGCGATTTTGCATAAAACAACTCAACTATAAATTCCTTTTTTTCTTGGGTAATCGTGGCATCTATGGGCTGTAATTCCAATGCTTTTTGACGTGCTTGTGTCGCATAATTTCCATCAGGAAACAAATCTAAAAACTCTAAATATAAATTTAAACTATCTTTAGAAGAGGTAAATTTCCATAAAGAATCTTCTGCTGACACCACAATTTCTTCTTCTACAACTGTATCTATTATTTCAGTTTGATCATTGACAATAATGGCTCCTGTCGCTGTAACACTGATGTATTCCCCAAGATTTTTAGAGGCTTCACCAAATTTGTTATAAACAGTTAATCCCACAGAATATTTTCCAGTATTTTCGTAAGTGACAACGGGTGATTGTTTGTTAGAGGTATTTGGTAAACCGCCTTCAAATGTCCAAGTCCATTTTTCTGGATTGTTCGTTGATTCATCATAATAATGCACCACGTTTCCCACTTGTATGGTCGAGGCACTTACTGCAAAATTAGCGGTGGGTTTTTGTCCTTCTTGTGTGTCTGTTCCCTCTATTTCAATCCCTACAATATTGTAATTTTGAGAGATATTTCCCTGCCCTACTTTTCCATCTTTTGTGAAAATTGTATAGTCTAATAAAATCGTACTATATCCATTTTCTGCAACCTTATAGATGACCTCAACTTGATCCCGCTCATTTTGTAAAAATCGTTTCGGAATGGTATTTATATACGTTAGTCCTTTTACTTTATTGGGTGGCACAATTCTTAATTGAAAATCTTTGTGTTTTTTCTTTTCCCAATCAATATTTCTAAATAACAGAATCACTTTTCCATTTTCAACATCTTTAAAATCTAATTTAGGATTATGTCCATGTAGCCATTTTTTTTCGCCATCTTTTTCTAAAACAAGACAATATTCAAAGCTTCCCTCATATGTTTTTTTACCTTTTGTTTTTTCTGAATACTTAAAATTTACCTTATTCATTTTTTGGCAAAAAATACTTATACATGGCAAAATTATCAACCAAATTAATATTCCCAACTTGATAAATTGCTTCGACATTTTTTAGAATATAAGAATTAGGTAATTTTTTTTTAGGAGCGAAAGGTTTGGTGCTTCGTCGTAACGTATAGGCCTGCTATCCGCTACTATACCAAAAGGCCTTGCAGGCCAGCTTTAGACGTTGCAGTGCAACGTCTCTACCCAGCCATTCCGCCCACGCTGCTTTTGGTATAACGCTACTATCAGGGCTATTTTACATGGGCTATACTACTATTTTTTTCGTTTAATACTAATTTTTAAATTTGGTTTTTGATCAATGTCCTCAGCTCGGATAGAGTTAGGTTTTTTGTTGTTGCTACTTGGCTTTATTTTTATTTTGGTGATTTTGGCAGGGGCTTTTTCCTCAATATTTGGAGGGGTTGCTGGGTAAAATTCTTCTTTTCCTTCGATTAAGCCGACACCTTTTTTAACAATTTGATTGGGTTCTGCAAAATCTCTTACCCATTTTGCGACCTTTTCATCTTCGGGATATGGTGTTACATTGATGGCATGGTAATTCTTGTATTCCAATATTCTGCCAATGCGGAGTATCAGTAAATCGAGGTTATAGAGTTTGCCAAATTCTTTGGTATTGCTGCAAATTCGTCCTTTATATTGTCCTTCTGACTTGATATTGGGATGCCATATATCGCTGATAACCTTGCACTTAGGCGATTTTACAGGATATTCTTTGGGAAGGGTAATTTCGATTTCATGGTGTGTGTCGTATATCGGGAAACTACTGTCATTGATGCCTATAATGCTTTTGACATCATACATAATCCGATAGACTTCGGGAGGTGCATTACTGCTCTGACCTTCTCGCCTAATTACTTGATAACTGAGACCTTCATTCGATTGGCATAAATCATCTACTGAAAGATGTTCTTTTGCCAGTCGCTTTTCTCTGGGATTCAGTTTTTTAAAATCATAAGATAAATTTTCCATACAAATGGGCATTTAACAAAATAAATTAGGCTCTTTTTTTAAGTAAATTGAGTAAGAACTTTAGCGTCAAGGCAGTGAAAAATAGCCCTGATAGAAATGGTATGGCAAGTAGTTTTTGTGGTTTAAGTAGTTTTTGTGGTTTTTGTGGTTCTTACCTGTTACCAAGCCTACTTGCCATAATAATGGATAGCAGGACTGAGCGTCACGACGAAGGGTTTAGCCGTTCGCTCCTATTAAAAATAATGCTTCTATCCTGCAACTAATTTTGGCGCAAAAAACAAAATATCCCCACCACGAATACCCAACTCTTGCAAGGTTTTTTCTGGCACCACATTGATGCCGCCTTTGGAACTAAGTTCGTATGTAAAAGGATTGCCTTCGCTGTCTCTGGTGGGAATGTTGAGATCAACGGCATTGCGAATTAATTCTTCAATGACTTCTTTGCCCGTTGTATATAAGGGAAGCTCGACTTCTAATTCGTCGCCTCCTGGTAGTAATCGAATGACCACATCAATAACGGCTGCATCTTGATTATCCATAGTGATAGTTGAATTTGTTATGTAAATAAAAACACCTTTCCCTGTCTCAATATGTTAGACGGATGCCTCTTGTGGTTTTTGAAATTTCAGACAAACTCAAAGAAATTTTCGTCGCCAGTCAATTCTACAAAATGACGTTCTTCTTTGACGATGACGCTGATGATGTGGAGCGGTGGAATGCCGATTGCTTGTAGGGTCATTTCGGTATGTAGAAAACTGTTGTTGATAAAATTCAGGTCTTTGGTAATAACCATATCTTCTCCTGCAACACCTTCATATTGGCGCATAACATTTTCAGAAAGATGGGGAAAGGGAATGACTAATTGTGAGGTTTTCTCACTTTTTTTACCTGTAATTTCTAAGACCAATTCATAATCTAATTCGATGGTGGGATTTTCTGTATCGAAGTGTTTGGCGAGAAAAGCGAGGGCATCTTTTACCGTCGTTTGGGCAGAAAGTTCTTTGGCTTCAATAATGATTTTATAAAGATAATGGCTCAAACAATCTTCTTTTAATTCGACATTATTGAACTGCAAAAAAACGTTATTCATTCCTTCAAAATAGAACTTTTCGCCTGCCATAGAGTTTTTATCATTGCCCATAACGACTTTTAACGCCTCTTGCGTTTGTAGGGCTGCAATGATGGAGGAAGAAATAGGCGTCGTCGGAATTCGCCCTTGTGTCGCATTGCGCTGGGCAATATCGGGACAGCCTAAGCGATAGCGAATATTTTCCTTTTCAATCTCGGATAATTGGCATTCATAACAAGACGTATTTGGCTTATACACAATCATTTGTCCTGCCAAATTTTCGATGGCTCCGTCAATCCAAATCTTATTGACTTTGTGACATGCTCGATTGAGAAAAAGTCGAGCCAAGCGATTGTCCAAACAACCAATAACGACGTCTATCCGTCTAAAAAGGCCTAAGCCAACATCAGCCGTAACATCACCATTGATTGTTTTTATCTTAACATTCGGGTTGATTTCTTTGATGCGTTTACCCGCTACCTCGACCTTGAGTTTTTTGCCTTCGCAGTCTGATTCTCGAAACAAAATAGAGCGAGATAAGTTAGAATATTCAATGATGTCAAAATCAACAATGAGTATGTTTCCGACATTGAGCAAAGCCAAGTTTTTGAGCACTTCATTACCTAAAGCACCAGAACCCACGACCATAATTTTCGCCTGCCGAACGGCATCGGTTTTCCACCAACTAATCATTTGAAAAGTTTTGTCCCATTCTTTAAAACGAAGATTGGCTTTTTTTGGTGTAGATTCTGCTTTCATTTTATGTTATATTTTTCAAAATGCTAGGATGGCATCCGTCTTATGTATAGAAGGTGTTCCATTCTTTTATTAAGACTATCTCAGTTATATATTTTTGAAATGAAAAAGCTATTTTTTTATCATACAGCATGTATAAGCACATTTCTATGCCTTGTTTTAAGCAATTATTCTACGAATTTACAGGCTCAAAACAAGGTTTATAAAGAACTTTATAATGCAACAGCCAATACCGTACGCTCCAATTCCGCTAAATTGGAAGCAGCCATACAACAAGACGATGCCGATTTTTTGGAAAGTTATTTTTCAAAAGAAAATATTCGTATAGTCGGCAACGATTGTCTATTGATGGCAACGATTTATGATGCACCACTTTGTTTAAAAACATTGATGGCGAAAGGTGCTGATCCACAGTTGTTGCCAGATGACAAAAATCTATTGATTCACGCCATCTACAACAATGCCAATGACGCCTTACAACTTTTATTGCAACAGAAATTAGAATTGTATCCTTCTTTACCCAACAACTATACGCTTTTGCATTTTGCTACTGAAAATGGAAAAATCAATAGTATTCCTCATTTGATAAATGCAGGATTGATTGTAGATCAAACAGAAGTGGAAGGAAATACGGCTTTGCATATCGCTTTGCAAAAAAATTACAATCACGCACTACACCAATTGCTAAAATATCAGGCAAATACAGAAATTGCCAATCTGAAATCTATGTATCCATTGCATTTAGCAGTGGAAGACAATAATATGAGTGCCGTTAAAACGCTTTTGTCTTATGGAGCAAATACACAGGTTATCAATGATGCAGGTTATTTACCATTACATTATGCGATTGAGAATACCAATGAAAAGATGGTGGAGTTACTTCTTTTATCAATGCCAAGTCTCTCCGCAGACGGGATGAAAAAAGATCCTTATAAATTAGCGAAAAAGACTAAAAATAAAAACATAAAATCCCTGATTAAAAATCGAACTAAACAACAAAAAGGATTTTATGGTTATGTAACATACTCCCCTCCTAAATGCAATCAATCTTGTGACGGACAAATCAATATTGAGGTAAAAAATGGCAAACCTCCATTTACCTATACTTGGGATCACGATTCTCAAATTTCGGAAAATATTGCTACAGATTTATGTGGCGGAAACTATACTATTGTTGTCAAGGATAAGAAGAAAAAAACGTGGACAGCCAGTGTTCATTTGCAATCTCCAAAAAAAGTAAATGCAATTGTTGTCAAAGATTTTGATAAGGAAGCCCACCCTCGTGCAAGTATTAAAGCCATAGCTGAAGGTGGCGTCGCTCCTTATACTTATACGTGGAATGAGGTTGCTGGCAATAAATACTATAAAGTTCAAAATCGCAATAACACATTGGTTATCAAAGACGTGTATGATTGTGAGAGTAGTCCAAAATCTTTTGAAGGAAAACCCAAAGCTCCTATGAAAGATGTAACAGAAGCAACTGAAGAAGTAACTGAAGAGACAACAGAAGAAAAAAAATCAAAAGACGACAATATCCCCAACAACATTTTAAATATTGATAAAACAGAAGCTTTAGCGTATTTTGAACATGAGAATGTCAATGTCGTCATCCTATCTTCAAAAGGGAATGAAGTAGGACGATTTACGATTCGAGACTACCTCAATCGTCTAATTTTATTAAAAAAATATCAACCAAGCATCGTTGAAAAAGAAACCAACGATAGTGGAAAAATCAGTCTTTTATATGTAAATGAAACGATTCGTTAATCTTCATTTATTGATGTTTTTTTTGGAGAGAGCGGTCAATTGCTTCGTCGCCACGCTAAGTCCTGCTATCCGCTATTATGCTAAAATCCACGCAAAACTTCTTAGCCCAACACTTTAGCATATCACTCCTATCAGGTCTATTTTAAACGGTCTGAACACAAATCAAATTATACAATGAGCAGATTTATATTTATAGCATTCTTCTTTCTACTAAGTTCTTCCATTTATGGACAAGAAGAAGAGGAAGGAATTTTACCAGCAGAAAGAGTCGCTGAATTTGAGCAAATTGCTTTAGAAAAAGCGAAAGATTTAGGAGCTTACATCGAAATCATTTCGGATCGTTCCAGTGCGCCCCAAGACGTAGATAATTCGGTGGAATTGGCGATTAGTCTATTTTTAGATGAATACCAGACCGTTCAAGTTTCGTCTGTCAATCGCTCTATGGTACAATCTTACCGCATCCGAAAATATCTGGGTCGCCTTCGCTTATTGCCGTATCGAAAGGTAGAAATCGAATGGTTCGATGTCCATCAGGTAAGTGATATAAAGTTGGGAACAGACGGACGCTACCATGGCGTTATCACTGTTTACCAACGTTTTAAAGGATATACAGGCGACCAAATTTCCTATGAAGATGTAACAGAAAAAAACATAGAAATCATCTTAGACAAAATCTCTAAAAATGTCGGCGGAACAATTGTTAATAATTGGGATGTCTTTTTGGGCGACCTCAATGTCATTGAAACCAAAAGACTATGAAATCAAATAATGCTTTCTTCCTTTTATGCTTTCTTTTTTGCTCATTAGATGCCTTTAGCCAAATAGATATTGTGACCGACTATGACAATCGCCCAGAATTAATTGCGAGGGTCAAACAAGTTGATGAATTTATACATCGTTTTAATTTTAACCATCAAAAAATTGATATAGCTACTTTAAACGTCAATAGTCGTGCAGAGATGATTCCATTGTTGATTGACTATAAGTATGCAAAACAACAACCTCAAAAAGTAAATTCCTTTATTCAATCAAGCTTACAAAATGAGCTATTGAGTTTTTATGATGATGATTGGTATGCTGTTGTCAAATGTGAAGGTGTTTATCGAAACAAAAATGTACGAATGGACTTGGTTTTACAAGTTGAAACGTTCAAAAATCACAGTTCTAAATGGACATTGGTGGGCGCATATGCTCCTTTTTTGAATGTGGAAGCTGATTGTACGGATACAAATAAACTCATTTCGCCCAGCAACAATGAAGTCGGTTTTTTGGGATTGAATAGGGTTTTTGCTGACCCTAAAAATATTGGGGCTTATACTCCTGAAAATTATCAATTCGATTATTTGAGTATCTTATTACATGAGGTGAAGTTAGGTAATTTTAAATTTACGCAAACACTCTATAGCAAGTATTATTTTACAAAAATTCAAGATTGGGTTTTTGTTTTAGAGCATTTTAATCGGGAAGGCTTTAATTCCGGATGGCTGATTTCTGAAGTGATAGCTGTCAAAGAAAAGGATAAGAAACAGTTTTTATACGATAAAATTCAATTGAAAAAGTAGGTGGAGTGACGAGTGACAGGTGACGGGTGATGAGGGATAAATTATCTTACAATCAGCGTTGAGACCTTTTAAGATAGCCCTGATAGTAGCGGTTGGATGCAGCATTGGCGATAGATTGGCCTTCGCAGAATATATTGCGAAAAGTGCAAGGCATCTTGAAGATGCCATCCATAAGCGGATAGCAGGCCTGAGCGTCACGACGAAGCAATAAACCCTTCGCTCCTAATTTTCAATCTTTAATTCTCAAATTATGAACAAGATATACTTTATTTTAACTTTATTTTTTTGTACAACATTTACTTTATTGGCACAACAACGTATTGGGTCTAATGAAGTAAAATATATTCAAAATGAATCAACAAATTTGGTACAAACTTTAGAAGAATTATTGAATCTTATTGGGGATGTGCGGACGTTGCCAGAGGAGCGAAAGGAATATACAGAGGAGTCGTACAAAATTGTAATTTATGATGAGGCGGTCTATTTTGAAGATGACTTAATTCAAGAAAGAGACAAAACTCGCAATGTCAAAGTAAAGGACTATTTAAATAATGTGTTCTTGTTTTTTAAAGAAAGTGGTGTGTCTTTTAAGTTTGAAAATATTCGAGTCAGTGAAGTTTTTGAAAAAGATTATTTGTTTGTACTCGTTTATTTCAATCGTCAATTAAAAGGAACATCTTTATACCACAATGCTGAAATCAACAATAGTGTGCCAAGAGTTGCAGAAGTGCGTTTGACCAAAAGTGAAAGTATTTGGGATATGCACATTGTCAATGTTCGAGTTCCAACTCAAGAAGATTTGGCGCAAAGTTTCAAAAAAGCGACAGTTTTTCAAAGCACAAAAGCTTTTTCAGAACCGTCTTCCAGTCGGATCGAAACATTGGAAAAATTATTGTCAGATAAAAACAAAGAAATTGAAGAAAGAGAAGCAAAAAACTCTGAATGGTTTAGAACAAGAACCGATGAATGCTATGAAAATTTAAAGAGTAAAGAGAAGGAAATTGAAAACCTTAAAAGGAATCTTACTGCTAAGGATATTGAATTGGAAAAAGAGAAAAAAAGAGCCAGAGATATTCTTTATGAAAACCTTCAATTGGAAGACCAAAAAGGAAAGTTTGCAACACTTCAACAAGATAAAGAAACTTTACAAAAACAAGCAAAAACTTTAAAAAAGGAGCAAACTGCTCTTCAAAAAGAACTGTCACAGGAAATAGATCAGCTTCAAGACAAAGTAAATTCCTTAGAGCAAGCCATTGATCAAAATCTTTGTTATGTTACTGATGGGCTTACCTCCGCTTCTTTTGTCTTTGAAAACAACACCGTCATATTACCTTATAAACGCTCTAAAATCAAACGCCTTATTTCTGCTCATAGTGCGTCCTCTTACCTCATCGAAAAAGTAGATACAAAAATTAGTAAATTTACAATTATTGATCCCTTAGAATTTTGGAAAGATTGTGATAAAAAAATCGTCATTATTGTCATTGATGATGATCCTGAAAAAGCGGTGATGAATAATTAATTTAAGGGACGAGGGACTGGTGACGAGTGATTAATTATAGCTTTACAAAACGTTTAACATTCCTTTTATTTAGTGATTTTTAAATCATTATTCACTTTCCAAAACAAAGTAATTTCAAATCAAGGAGTGCTATCTAACTTTGTTTTTAACGAATCTCGATGTTTGAAAAAGGCTTGCGATTCTCCTGTGGGCAATGGATTGGGCAAGGGCAAAGTCTGTTTTAAAGGATCAACTTGCTGTCCACCTTTCCAAAAACGAAAACATACATGTGGACCTGTTGCTAAACCCGTACTTCCCACATAACCAATGACTTGTCCTTGTTGTACAAAACTTCCCTGCTTGATATTTTTCGCAAATTTTTGCATATGTAAATACTGGGTTTGGTACGTTTCATTGTGTTTTATTTTCACATAATTACCGTTATTTTCTGTAAATGTAGCAGCAATGACAACGCCATTGGCAACGGCAATAATCGGCGTTCCTGCGGGCGCAGCATAGTCTGTACCTAAATGCGGCTTGACTTCTTTTAAAACAGGATGAAATCTATTGAGGTCGAATTTAGAAGAAATACGGGCATATTTGACGGGAGCTTTTAGGTACGATGTTTTCATTGGGCGAGCTTCATTATCAAAAAATCCTTGTGCCGTCAATCCACTAAAATTATAGCCATAATATTCTTTTCCTTTGTTCTTAAAGTAAATCGCTTGCAATCCACCAACACCCACAACTTTATTGTCTAAATATTTTGCTTCGTAAATTAGTTTGAAATGATCGCCAGGTTTTAAGTGATAAAAATCAACTGTCCACGCCAACGCTTCTTCCATTTTTCCAATCAATTCATAACGCAAGCCTTTCTCTAAAACTGCTTCCCATAGAGAATTTTGCACGATACCAGAAGCTACTTCAATTCGACTTTCAATAGGATTCATTTCCATCTTTGCATAAATCTCATCGCTCAATCCATAAACGCTATAACTTTCAACATTGGGTTCACAAATAAGGTAGGAAGGTCGTTTTTTATTTTTGGGATAAAGAACCGTTAAAGTACTTCCGCCTTTCAAACTGCTTAATTGCGCCTTTCGTGCTTCTGCTAAAACTTTCTCTTGATTTTTGGGTGGGACTTGATACTTTATCAATACATTTTTAAGGCTTTGATTCTTTTTCAAGACATCTTGTTTGACATCAAAGTCAGATAAGACAAAATTGTATTTTTCGCCTGTTAGTGGCTGTTTAACTTCCTCTTTTACCACATTTGCCAATAGTTCTCTGGTCGGCTTCTTTGGACCAAATTTGACAAACAATGCGACTGATACGCCTATGAATAATGCGACTCCTGTTACAATTAAACCTATTTTCTTTCTAAACTTTTTATGAGAACGACGGTCTAACTCATACTTTGCCATCAATCGGCTGTACCCAATTTGCTCTTTTCCTTCCTTCTTTGGAGCATTTTGCGGTGAATTGATGATTAGTTTTTTCTTTTCATCTTTGCCATTTATTTTGAGTCGTTTCATTGCGTTTATTTATCTGTGAAACCATCAAAAATTTATCTTGTTACATCTTTATCCACAATAGTTGCCCCACCTTTTTTCACGATAAAAGAGACTTTCTTCGCTTCTGCTTCTACTTCGATTACTGGTTCTGGCACTTCTCTAAGTTCTTCTAATAGTTCTTCTTTGATTTCTGGCTTCAATTCTCCTTTGATTTCTGGCTTCAACTCTTCTTTGATTTCTGGTTTTAATTCATCTTTGATTTTTTGTTTCATTGCTTCGTTAAATTCTAACTTGGATTCAGATTTTTCTTCTATCTTATTGGCATCTTTTTTATGCCCAATATAATCTAAGTGTTTTAATTTTGTTAACAATAATTGAATGGTATCAATCAATTTATCAATTTGCTCAAAGGCACTTCGACTATCGTAATGATCGTATTCGATTTGCATAATACTATTTAATAAGTTGTCAAACTCACCAGGCGTTTCCTCTATCCAATCACTTAAATAATTGAGTAATTCTTCTCGATCATCTTCAACCATACAACGCAAAGTCGTTTTGAAAGTTCGAGCAAAACGCATAAAATAAGCAACTAAAAACAAAGGAGATTTTTCCAAACAGGTCAATCGAAATTCATCAACCGTATCTGCAATAAAAAAGGTAAGTCGCTCTATCAAAAAAGCAGTATTCTTAGATAATGGCGAAGGCTCACTTTTCGATTTTATTTTACGAATAATTTGGGTCATTGTCGCCGTCCAATCACTCAATAACGTGATGTTGTCTTGATAGCGTTTTGTGAGGATGGGGTGACTTTCCAAAGAAGTACAAGGTGGTACATAATATTCTGCAAATTTCACTCGTCCAACTTTTGCTTGAAGCCGCCCAATGGGAATATGAAAAGCCGTAAATTCGGAACGATTGACCTGATTGGATGCCACGATTTCAATCAAATATTGTGGCATCGTGAATAAATGTCGAGGGGGATTTTCTTCTGGATCTGGCGCACCAATCGGCATTCTTTTAAAAGGATTGACGACTATAATTATATCAAATTCTTGATTTTTTATATCACTTAAATCGTATTCTGCTTCCAATACATTGAACGGAACATTCACACTTTCATCTTGTTCTTTTCCAATTTCTATACGTGCGCCACCTCTTGTTACCGCACGACACGACAACACTTTAATTTTCACTGCATTGGCATCTTCTACATTTACCCACAATTGTAATGACTTGTCTTCTCCCTGTAAAGGCGTCAATAAGCCATAATTAAAATTGGTCATATTTTGTGCCAACCCATCCCTTACTTGGTCATACAAAGCATTGTCATGGTCTATAAAATGCTGTTTATCAATCAACATTCCATCTGCCCAATTAACAGGAAAGTGTTTAATTTTTGGTAACATTTTTTTGGTTTTAGTGGTTTTTTATTTAGTGCTGTGGTTCTTAGTTCTTGGTGCTGTGGTTGAGAAAACCGCAACTACAGCACTAAAAAATCACAGAAGTATAGCCCAACCTCAAATCATTGTTTTCGTTTTTCAGTTTAAACTGTTTTTCCTTTTCTTGTACCAATACAGTCGTTTTCACCTCTGCTTCTACTGGCAAAAAATAATCGTATAAACGATGAAGGATTTTGTACTTTGCACCACCTTTCAAATAATTACCAATCTTATTCCTTTCGACAGGCCCTATTTTAATTTCTATATTGGGCAGTGTATCATTGAATTGATCTCCAACAACAAAATCGACTCCTAAATTAAATTGACTTAATTTTTTCAATTGTTTTTTGTCGACTTTTTGTGGTTCGCTCCTTACCTTTTCCAATACAATGATTTCTTCCAAAATCGCCTTAAAACACAAAGCGGTCAAATCCAAATTCCCAACAATGCGGTGGGCAATGGGCAGTACATACAACAAAATTCCGATTTGCCTTTCATCAAAATCCGTATCTAAACCCCAAAACTTTTTAAAAAGTGTTCCCGAAAAATCAACCAACGCTTTTCGTTCTTCTAATTCTAAAGCAACTCTTTGTTGGTAAAATTCATTTTCAAAAGGTTCAAAAAATTTGCGGGCTTCTTGTTCTTCTATTCGCTGAACCTTAGATTCTTCCATCAATTCTTCCTTCGACTTAAAACTTTTTCGCACCAATGGTTCGTGAAATAAAGATTCTGGCAATGCATCATACAAACCTTCTCGGCAAACGTCAAGGTAAGCATAATCTATTTTTCCTGTTTTTTCATCATAATGTATTTCTACATTTTTCATATCATACTGATGGCTTCGCTCAAACAGTCCAATAGGACGCAAAATCAAACCTTCTACGTTTACACCACTTTCTATTAAGTCCGCCAAAACAACTTCCATTGTCAAATCTAATGGAAATTGATTGATGATATTTTTTATTTTTTTTAAGTTATGCATATTGCTCTATTAAATCATCATCACCCATCACTCAAAACAATTCTAAAAGGATAAGTCATCGTTGATTGTTGTTCTAAATTTAAGCGCAAATCATTACACAAATCGCTCCATTCTTCTTGTGTCAATTGATAGTGTTTAGAAGGCGTTAAGAATACATCTATTGTGCGCACCAATCCATTTTTAGGTTTTGGATCAACCATTACGCCTTTCTTTACATTTACATCTTGAATCCGCTTACCCAAAGCAGCCCAAGACACCGCTTTGATGTCCTCAATCGTCACCACTCGTCCTCTGGTCATCACCGCTTCTTTGTATGCATACAAACTTTCTGCCGTATTCAATTTTTCTCGCCCTCCCCTCGTCATACTCACCAACTCAATTTCGTTTTTTTGAATATCTATACCTGAATAATTTTCCAATTTGCTACCGACAGGAATTTTATTTGCCAATTCACCATTAGTAGACCAAAATTGAAGATATACGGTATCGCCCATTTTAGCTGGCTTCATCAAAAGGTAAGCAATCGGGGCTAAGCGTTCATTCTCTTGAGATTTCAGTTCTAAACGAGCGAGTACTTGAGATAGTTTTTTTACTTCTGATGTCAGCCAGTCCCTATCTAACGCAGAAAAAGCGGCACTTTCATCCCGCAATAAATCCAACAAATAAGATAAGGTTTCTGAAGCATTTCGTTCATCATATCGCCCAACATTCCCTCGCCTTAACGAATACATCATGGCTTTATAATTCTTGAGACGAGTCAACGGATTCGCTTCGTGGTATTCATTTCCACTACTATCTTGTACCTCTCGTACATTCAAAAAAATATCGTCCGTATTTAAAGGAACAATATTGATATTTTGTTGAAGTCGAAAAGTAAATTTATTGATTTTTCGATTGATGATGGGCAATGTATTGATGGAGCAATAAACGTTTTGAATAGCTTCTTTAGAAAATGATTGTGGAAAAATGATTTTTACCCAAAGCAGTTCTTCTTTGATATTCTGTAAATCTCCTTCATCAAATACTTTTTCAAAATGTAGAGGATAGTTTTTTTTGATTTCGACAATTACTTGTTCTGCTTCGCTTTCTTTGTTTTTAATAGAAATAAAACGATGTTGGTACAATTGATTGATACGCATTTCCATTTTTTTACGCATATCAAATTCATTATCAAAAGCATCTATCAATTCGTTATTACTTCTTTTATTTAAGGTCATCAAGCCCGTTTGTGTCGGCAATTGTTGGTCGTCTAAAAACCATTGTGTAAAAGGCAATAATTGATAAAAAGCGGCTTTATCAGGTTCATTTTTCCAATCAAAATAAAATGCAAGTCCTTCTAATTTTCGGACAGCATTATTTATTTCTAAACCCAACCACAAAGCAGAAGGTTCCAATTCTTGGCCCATTATTGCTTCCGCAAAAACTTCTTTTTTACTTACTGTATTTTGTTGAAACAAGGTATGTCCACTCGCTAAAAAAGCTACTTTTCCATCAATGATTTTAAAAGTAGCTGTAGGGGAAAAATGAATTTCTTTGATTTCCTCTTTCGCATCAAAATTTGTCGTTAATCGCTTTTTAAAAATCACTTCCTCATGGGCTTGCATTGTGGATTCCGCTTCTACTGATCGTACATTCAGTAGTCCATGTGCTGGCTGTGATTCCGTTGCTACATCGGGCGTCATGAGTTTTGCCAGACGAGACAACACTTTAGAATGAGAGGCATGTATTTCGTGAGATATTTTTTCGATTTCTGTCGCACAAGCACCAATCAGTAAACCCACCAATGGATCGAAAGCATCAACTTCAGTATCTTGATATCCCCAAAGTTCTGCCGCTTGCTTGAGCATCCGACTTTTTATTTTTTCCCTTGATATTTTTTTAGTGTTCATGCTTACAAGTTTTCATGTTTTTTTAGGAGCGAAAGGTCAATCGCTTCGTCGCTACGGAAAGGCCTGCTATCCGCTACTATGCCATCCAACGCAAAACTTTTTAGCCTTTCTTAGCATAACGCTACTATCAGGGCTATTTTGCATGGTCTCTACCAAAATCACAAACATCACCCGTCACCCGTCACTAAAAACTAATCCAAAGAAATCGGACTAAAATAAATCGCCTCATAATAGTCAAATGGTTCGTTCGTATATTTCAAATTCCCTTTAACTGTAATCCCGATTCTTTTTTTGACTCGTTTAATATTTTTGTCCAATTGACTGATAAATTCTTGTTGATCTATAGCCACCCTCACATCTACATTGACTAAGCGTTTTTCATGTTTGTTTAAGGTATCTAAAATATTCGTGGCAATGCTTGTTTTCCAATTCCCCACCTGTGGCAACAACTCAAAATCGTACTCCCAAACGCAACAACCATACGTAGAATCATAACGACATTCTTCAAATTGTGTCACCAAAATAAGATGTGTATTTTGTGCAATAGAATCTTCTATCTTACAAATATCATGGCGTTTTTTATTAACAATTTTTCCCAATTTGAGTGGTAATTTATAATAGGGTTGAATATTCATTCTTTATTTTTTTGTTGTTGAGACCGTGCAACATAGCCCCGATAGTAGCGTTATACCAAAGCAGCGTTGGCTTGTAGGGGCAAACCCATGTGTCTGCCCAAAATGGCATTTGGTATAGTAGCGGATAGCGGGCCTAAACGTAACGACGAAGCACTAAACCTTTCGCTCCTTATAAATAAGTCTTTACAAAAATCAATTAATCATAACCATACTACCTTTTATGATGGCTATT